>Ga0256405_10000040_pt1 | contig 365496 bp, 317 predicted proteins | sample RumenRJG_02DNA_FD_189096 | JGI IMG/M metagenome (GOLD analysis project Ga0256405, IMG submission 189096) | Bovine rumen microbial communities from Lethbridge, Alberta, Canada - RJG_02 | ecosystem: Host-associated > Mammals > Digestive system > Stomach > Rumen | place: Canada: Alberta...
TGTTGAGAATTTTGAGTGCTTCGCTGTTGGATAAGACTCCTATCAAGGAACTTTTTACCAAGGAACCTGAATATGTTGCAGATGATGGTCAATTGACTCTTAATTTTATTTAGTGGACACTAGTGATTTATGCTCATTATATGTAATTGGATCTATGGCATATGGATTGGAGATGAAATTGGTAATATTCCTTTTATGATGTCTTTTGTAGTTCTTATGTATGCAGTAGAGAATAATTCGGCAAACTTATTTGCAGTTATTTTAAATGGGGCGGGATATCTTAAATTGCAATTTATATTTTGCATTATATCTCCGTTCATATTTGTAATGATATGTTATTTCTTTATTAAAGTAATAAGATTAGACGCATATTGTATACCGCTTGCTATTTTTTTATCTAACATTTATGGTCTTATAATCTCACCGATACAAACATATTTGGTCTTTTTTAAAGGAAAACAAGGAATTTGGGCATCTTGATTATGTTAAAAAAAAGAATAATATTATTATTATCAAAATACTATTTCCGGATTCTCTCTCTAAAAAAAAGAGTGGATTTCATAGTACTTTGCCCGAGAGCGTTAGGCGATACATGTTTTGCATTGTCAATGTCGCAATATATAACATCAAAGTATAAATGTTCATTTTATATTTATTTAGGATATAGAGAAATCATAGAGTCATGTTATAATATAAAAAACAATGCTAATATTATTTATTATAAGCCACAAACATTTTTAAGTGCAATGCTTTTATATACACTAGCGCCTGGTGGCCTCGGTAAGGTTTTGATAAAATCAAATGTTATATGCGCAATCCCATTTGCCTTTTTCCCTAGTGACAGTCAAATTAATTCTACCTACATAGATTTCTTAGAAAAAGGAATTATCGGAGAGAAGTTTAATATTACTTACCCTGTGATGTCAAATAAACTTTTACAAAAGGAAAAGCAAAAGTATATCATATTGAATCCTTATTCTAATTCAATGGAAATAAAAAATATCAATGTGTGGGATAAGATAGTTGAATACGCACGAAAAGAAGGTTATGTTGTATATACGAATACCATAAAAAATCAACATGAGATTTCTGGAACTATCAAAATGAATTGTAGTTTTATAGAAATGTATGAAAAAGTTAAAAATGCGGTAATGTTTGTTTCAATTCGTTCTGGTATAGTAGATTTTACAATTTCAACAGGTACCCCGCATTATATCATTTATTATGACAACAATGATAAATGTTTAGATTATAACATGAAGGCTGTTTATCCCTTGTCACAATGGCGTACAGGGTCGTTTGAAGAAAAGTATTATTCTTGTGACGATGATGTTTTTGATTCTTTTAGACATTATTTTGATTCTTATTCTGTTAAATGACATAATATATGAAAATATCAATTATTACAGTTTGTTATAATTCAGTAAATACTATTGAAAGGACAATTAAATCAGTTTTAAATCAGGATTATCCAGATTTTGAATATATTATTGTAGATGGAGATAGTAATGATGGCACCCTTGACATAATCAAAAAGTATCAAGAGTCAATTATTCTTATAAGCGAACCTGATAATGGAATATATGATGCCATGAACAAAGGGATAAATATAGCAACAGGTGAAATAATAGCTACATTAAATAGTGATGACTGTTATCATTCTAGCAATGTGTTATCTAGAATAGCGCTTAAGTATAAAAAATTAAATCAGAGGGCAATCATACATGGAAACTTGTTATATATTGACGGAAATTCTGAAAAAGTAAAAAAGCCAGACTTGCGAAAAGACAGACTCTTAAGAGGGCCCGTTTATTTTCAACCAACAATGTTTGTCCCTAAAGTGTTCTATAATGAAAGTGGTCTTTTAGATGTAAGATATAAAATAGCCGCAGATTATGAACTAATGTTAAGATTCTATTTAGAGAGAAGACCGTTTGTATATATTGATGAAATAATAACGGAAATGTATTCTGGTGGTGAGAGCGACAATAAAGTATTGCAAGGGTATAGAGAGTGCTACCAGATTACTTTGGAAAAAAAATTAACAAATTGACGAGCACGTATTCCTATCTTAAAAGGTGTGTTTTTTATTATATTGATAGTTTATTCTAATAAACTTATGAAAATCGTTTTTCTCCTTCCTGGATTAGGAAGAAATGTTCCTATTGGAGGCTTTAAGGTTGTTTATGAATATGCAAACCGTTTTTCAAAAGATGGCTTTTTAGTGGATATACATTATTTGACTAATGGCTGTGGGAGACTCAGATGGCTAATAGCTTCTTTCAAATGTTTATTTAAGATAGTTGCACATCATTCTGGTAGAGATTGGTTTAATCTTGATGATAATATTCAAGAACATGTCATGCCCTATTTTGCTTATCATAAAATAAGACGTGCAGATTGTTATGTGGCAACTTCTGCTTCAACGGCTGTAGTGTTAAACAAAATGAAGGTAAACAATCGTAATAAATTTTATTTTATCCAAGGATATGATGAAGATACTATAACAAAAGGTGTCGAAGAGACCTTTTTCTTTGGAATGTCCAAAATTGTCATTTCAAAAGAATTGCAATCGATTCTTAATAGTAAAAATCTTGAATCAGAATATATTCCGAATGGATTTGATTTTAATTATTTCAAATGTTTTATACCTACATCTAATAGAAATAAGTACTCTGTCTCTATGATATATTGTGACAGAACAATAAAAGGGTGCAAATATGGATTAGAAGCGTTGAGAATCGTAAAAGAGAGGTATTCAAATTTAAGAGTTGTATTGTTTGGGACAAGTGAAAGACCATCTATAATCCCCAATGATTATGAATATTATCAGCAGCCCAATCAGCAACAGCATCTTATTATAAATAACGAATGCTCCATCTTTATAGCAACCTCGTTAAATGAAGGATGGGGGCTACCTGTAGGCGAGGCTATGATATGTGGACAAGCTGTTATTTGCACAGACAATGGTGGTTATCGCGAGATGGCAATAAATGGCCAAAATTCAATCGTGGTGCCAATAAAAGACTATAATGCTATGGCTAATGCAATTATTCAATTAATTGAAAACGACGATATGCGGATAAGTCTTGCAAACAATGGGATGAATTATATAAAATCATTTACTTGGGAAAGATCATATGTGAAATTTAAACATTTTATTACTGCCTGAATGGATATTATCTTCTCATTACCATATCTTTTATTATATTTATTCTTCATTCTATTAGCAATTTGGGATGTTAATAATCGAATATCCCTAAATTCATTACGAGCTTTAGAATGTATCGGTTTTTTGTTTTTCTTTGGGTTAAGAGGATATGTATTGTCTGATGCATCTGTTTATTATTACGCATTCCAAAGTGAGGACAATTTATTTGATTGGGGATATGGTTTTAGTTTTGCCGAGTATACTTTCGAACCGGGCTTTCGCCTGTTAGAAAAAATTGTAAGGGCAATAACATCGGAGTATCTGTATTTCCAACTGGTATATTCTATCATAGATTTTATATTATTAGATATTATTTTTCGTAAATATCTAAAAAATTATGCTCTCGGATTTGTGTTCTTTGCAATGATAGAAGGCTGTATGTTTGAGATAAACTTGTTTAGGAATATTAAATCAATATTATTGTTTATAATCTCTATTCAATTTATCTATGAGAAAAACCTAAAGAAATATGTCCTATTAAATATATTTGGTGCATTGTTTCATATGACAGCACTTATATACATACCACTATATTGGATTTTGAACAAGAATTTTTATAAACCTGTTATTCTCGTCATTATTATACTGGGTGTAATAATACCTGTTCTAAATATTCAATGGGTACATTTATTACATCTGGATAGTATAATTGGAATGAGGTATGTAAATGAAGTAACAGACGTTACCGTTAGTTATAATGTTGGAATTAGAATAATAGAGAGAGTGGCAATATGTATGATGATTTTAAAATATTACAAACAAGATTCTAATTCGACAATAAAGATATTTTACAATATTTATGTTCTATACTTCTTCATGTTTAACATAATGTATGAGATACCCATATTCCCCAGCCGTGTTGCTGCGCTATTTTTGCCATCTGCATGGTTTATATGTCCACATATGATGATGAATAAAAGATTACTTCCGTTAAAACAATCTTTTTTTATTGTTTTATTATATGGTTCAATTTTGATTATGTCAACATATAGTAAAAAATATGCCAAGTACTCAAATATGTTATTTGGTGTAGAATCCTTTAGCGATTATCAGGATAGGTATAATAGTAGTATTTAAATCTTAGTCTTTATGATTTCGGTTTGTTTGGCATCTTATAATGGAGAAAAGTATATTAAAGAGCAAGTAGATTCTATTTTAAAACAATTAGGACCCGATGATGAAATTGTTGTTTCTGATAATTATTCAAAGGATCGAACTATAGATATCCTCAAGGGCTATAATGACATAAGAATAAAATTGTTTCAAATAGAAAGTAGAGGAGATAATGCTCATGAGGCGGTATCTTCAAATTTTGAGAATGCGCTTAAAAGGTGCAATGGTGATTTTATTTTCCTTTCAGACCAAGATGATATATGGCCTGATAATAAAGTGGAGGTATTCATGAGTTATTTCTCAAAAGGATATGATTTACTGGTTTCAAATCATCTTTTAATGAAGGATAGTATTGATAATTTGACGGCATTAAGTTATAAAAATCCGAGTCCAATTGGTAGTTGGCTTATTGGTGTACCTAAATATTATGGATGTTGTATGGCCTTTAATAGAAAGATTTTAAACTATTCGCTACCATTTCCTAAACATTTGCCTCTTCATGATAATTGGATTGGTATTATTGGAGAATTGACAGGAAAGTGTTTTTTTATTGAAGTGCCATTACTTTATTACCGAGTTCATGGTGATAATACAACAATTATGACTTCTAATTCAATTTCATACAAAATTTGGTATAGGTTAAAAATGTACTTTCAGTTGCTTGTAAGATTAATGAGGGTTAAATTTCTTGATAGATAAATTTAAAGAGTAAACTGTCAATTTTGACGTCTTGTATATGAAGTGGGTGAACGAGAGAAAATGCAGGAAGATTTGAAGGAGTGTTGGAGATGCTTAATATAATAAGGTGGTCTAATGGGAATTTAGAGATTGAAAGTGATAGCATTAAAAAACAATTTGAAAAAGGAAAGTTAAATAGAGATATTATAGTTGTCAATTCTGATTGTTTTCGGCAATATCGTGATAAACTAATAAACACGGTGGTATCATTTACGGATAAGTGCCATTGTGAAGATGGGGATGTATAACGTATGTTAAAAAACATTTGTTGAATAAAATAAAACTTATGAATATTCTAAATAATGGTTTAATCCTTAAGCTCTATTATAAGTATATTTTTAGAGTAAGGCATTATTATAAGGGCAGAAAGGCTTTAAAGTATCTTTTGTCGATAAAGAAAAAAAACGAAGTATACGTAATCCTGACAAATGCTATTGGGGATGATATATATGGAATGACGTATGTTAAGGAATTAAGAAAACACTATAAGGGAGAACTGACGGTGTTGTGCCTAAAAAACAGAAAATCATTAGTTGAAAGTTATCCCGATAGTTATGATAGGATTGTCACATTTGATAAAAATACTGAGCAATGGAAAGGTATAACATCAATTTACATGTCGAGAAAGCTACTGCCGATGGCTGCAAAGCAAGGTATTTTTTCAATTCTCCCGTTCTATTACTTGCCATTAGATTATAGTGATGGTCGCAACCAATTAGAATTGATAAGAGATGTTTTATTGAAACTACCAACCGACATATCTATACAATATCCTGATATAAAAGAGGCTGAAATAACATCCATTCCTGATTTTCGGGATAAATCAGATAATATTGTTGTTATTAACCCATATTCTTCAAGTATGGATTATGTAGACATGGCTATGTATAAGAAAATCGCTGATTATATTCAGGACAAAGGGTATATTGTATATACTAATGTAGTTGGTGACCAGAAGGTGGTTAAGGGTACAAAACCTTTAAGATGTTCTATAGACGAGTTTTACTCTATCTGTAATCATATTCCATTGGTGATATCTACCAGGTCTGGAATAATTGATTGGAGTATTTCAGCAAAGACTAATTTTGTAATATTCTACTTTCCATTTGGAAGAAATCAGATATTTTATCCTTCGATATCCGTTTTTTATGAGAGACATACATTGAAGGCATGGAATACAAATAATGTTGTTGAGTTTATATATACTAATACAGATCAGTCTTATTGCGATTTTGTTGATTTTGTTGAAAAAACTAATATTATATAATATTTAGCTATGAATATAGAATATGTCATCGTTCAGGCGGGAGGTAAAGGAACTCGCATGGAGTATCTGACCGCAAACAAACCCAAGGCATTGGTACCGATTAATAATTTGCCAATGTTGTTTCATCTGTTTAAGAAGTATCCAGATAAGAAATTTCTCATTATATCAGATTACAAAATTGATGTGATGAGAAAGTATCTCGATGCTTTCGCAACAGTGAAATACTTAGTGGTAGATGCAAAAGGGAAGAAAGGCACATGTGGAGGAATCAAAGCGGCAACAGAGCTGATTCCAGACAAGAGTCCATTCATGCTGATATGGTCAGACTTGGTATTGCCAGAGAGTTTTGAACTCCCAGAAATAGAGGATGATTATGTTGGACTTTCAAAGAACTTCCAGTGTCGTTGGCGCTATCAGGATGGAAAGTTTGATGAAATTCCATCATCTGATTATGGCGTAGCGGGCTTCTTTCTGTTTAGAGATAAAGCTACAATTGCAGAAGTACCAGAGGAGGGCGAATTTGTTCGTTGGCTACAAGGACTTGAAAGAACATTTAATACAGTGGGCTTGTTCAGCACTAAGGAATATGGCCTTATCTCGGAGTGGAATAAGCTAAAGGGTGGAGAGACTGACAGCCGATGCCGACCTTTCAACAAAATGACAGTTGAAGGAGATAAAATCATTAAGGAAGGCATCGACGAGCAGGGTCGCAAATTGGCTGTTCGCGAGAAGGCTTGGTATAAATTTGCCATGGAGAAAGGATATAAACGAATGCCTACTATCTATAATTTTGAACCATTGACAATGCAGAAAGTTAATGGTCATAATATATTTGAATATCAATTACCCTATGAACAACGAAAGGAGATACTCGGCAAATTGATAGATAATCTGAAAGAATTGCATAGTTTAGGGACTGTACCTGCTGACTATTTCAGCGTATATGAGTGCTATATTGGTAAGACATTTAAGCGTCTAGAGAAAATACGTGATATGATTCCATTCGCTGACAAGCAATATATTCGTGTGAATGGTAAGAATTGCCGAAATGTGTATTTCTATAAAGATGCACTAAAGAAACGCATTGAGAATTATCGTTGTGGTGACTTTAAGTTCTTGCATGGAGATAACACCTTTTCGAATATGATGCTTGACGAGAACATGGAACCAGTATTGATTGATCCTCGAGGTTATTTTGGTTTTACAGAACTGTATGGTGATGTAAATTACGACTGGGCCAAGCTTTATTATTCTGTGATGGGTAACTATGATCAGTTTAACCTGAAACGTTTCCGCTTGGATATAGAAGAGAATGAGGTTATACTTGACATATATTCCAATGGATGGGAGGATATGGAAGAAGATTTCTTCAAAATGCTTGGAAATGATGTCTCAAAAGAAGATATTAAGCTCATTCATGCACTTATTTGGCTCTCTTTAACTACATATGCCTGGGAGGATTATGACTCCATATGTGGCGCTTTCTATAATGGATTGTATTATCTTGAAGATATACTATAATGGAAAAATATTTTGAAAATACACTGAGAATACTTTCAGACGCCATAAAGTCTGTTGACACACAAGTATTCGAACAATTGGTAGAGGAGTGTTATAAAACCTTGAAGTCTGGACATAAGGTTATAGCTTCAGGTCTTGGTAAGAATGTTCCGATTTGCGATAAGTTTGTTGGAACTATGCTTTCGTTGGGATTTGATGCAGGTTTCTTGCATACAAACTCTGCCGTTCATGGCGATATGGGTATGGTGAAGCCGGGTGATTTGGTAATCATTCTCACCAAGTCTGGCTCGACAGCTGAGTCGGTATATTTGGCAGATCTGTTGCAGAAGCGCGAAGGTGTTAACCTTTGGCTGTTATCCTTTAAGCACGATAGCGTTCTTGATAAGAAGATAGGTAAGAGTCTAATTATCGAGATGGAACACGAGGGCGATATGTGGAACATTGTACCAAACAATTCGACCACATTGAATCTTATTGTTTTGCAGGCTGTTGCTATGACGCTAGCTCAGAAATTCAATCTTACTCTTGATGATTTTAAGCAGAACCACCCAGGGGGTGCTATTGGTGTTCAATTAAGTTCAAAATAATAATTCTATGAAACAGCAGTTGCCAGAAGGCGTCATTGTTTCAATGCCCACGCCACTCTTAAATTTTGACAAGGTCGATTTGGAAGGACTTTCCAACTTGATAGAGCTTCTTGTGTCATCTGGTGTTGCAGGCATCAGTATTCTCGGTCACACAGGTGAAGAGCATTGTCTTGACTATGAGACTAGAAGGACTATGATAAGCGAGACCTGTAGAATCGTAAATTCTAGGGTGCCTGTATTAGTATCCATTTCAGACACATCATTCAATGAGAGTTATATCCTAGCTTCATATGCAAGAGTATGTGGCGCTGCTGCTATGGTCTTTTCACCACCTTATTATTTGACTGCAGGTCAGGCAGAACTGAAGGAGTATTTTGAGGATTTACTTCGAGTAATCCAACTCCCCATTTTGCTATACAATGTTGAATCTCCTTCAAATATTAAGATTGAACCATCTACCATACTCGATTTAATAGAAAATGAGAGAATAGTTGGTTTAAAAGATGGTTCTGCAGATATGGTCTATCTCAAGCGTGTTGTTGAGTGTGTCAAAGAAAAGAGACCTGATTTTAAAATCTACTGTGGTAAAGAGGAGGTCCTCTTTGAGACTGCGATGCTGGGTGGAAATGGTGGATTCGCAGGTGGTGCTAACCTCTTTCCTAAGTTATACATAAAACTCTATGATGCTATAAAGGCGGGTGATTTAGAGGAATATAAAATACTTCAGGCCATCCTGATGGAAATTAATAAGACCATCTTTAGTATCGGTCATTATCATTCCAGTTATTTAAAGGGGATAAAGTGTGCCCTTAATTTGTTGGGCATCATTAAAGACGACTATATGGCACCACCGTTCCATAAGTTCAATGAACCCGAGAGATTTAAAGTACATGAAGGTATATTTAATATCAAGAAGAAATTAGAAGAATATGGAATCTAACAATTTAGTATTATCACCATTAGGTCATACGTGGATTCTTGATTTAGATGGTACAATAGTTAAGCATAATGGCTATAAGATTGATGGTGTAGATACGTTCCTTCCTGGTGCCAAAGAATTTTTAAATCAGATTCCTGAAGAAGATTTGATAATATTCTTGACATCGAGAACGGATGAATACAAAGGTATTACATTGAAATTCCTGTCAGATAACCAGGTTAAATATCATCATATTATATTTAATGCGCCTTATGGCGAGCGAATATTGGTGAATGATGACAAGCCTTCAGGGCTTCATTGCTCTGTTGCGGTAAACCTTACTCGAGATATTTTCAATATGCCAGATATAACCGAAGATAAAAAGCTATAATGAGATTATTGAGAAAAATTTGCAGAGTTTCATGGCTGAAATCTATATGGTTTAACTTCCGAGTATTCAAATTTGAACAAGCGATAAAATTACCCGTTCTGTTGTCTCGAAATGTTGATGTGACGCATTGTTATAGAGGTTGTTGTGAAATTCATGGTGGGGGTAAAATAGGGATCCTTAGAATTGGAGTGAGCGAGATTGAGCTGTATCCTGACAATAGGTCAATCTTGGCTATTTGGGGTAAAATTATAATAAAAGGAGCTTCACCACACCTTATAAACTCAGGTACTATTATTCATGTTAAACCAAATGCTGTTTTAACAATTGGCGATAGCTTTACTTGTTCGGGTGACACGAAAATTATTTGTTTTAAATCCATAACAATTGGAGATGACAATATGTGGTCATTTAACAACATAATAATGGACACAGATTCTCATGAATTATTTGTGAATGGAAAAAAGAATATTAACAAGGAAATTATTTTTGGCAATCATGTTTGGCTAGGTTGTGGAAATATTATTTTAAAAGGTTCAATTTTGCCTGATAATTGTGTTGTAGCATCTGGAAGTACAATAACAGGTAAAATAAGTAAAGAATTAAAAGAATCCTCGATTGTATCTACCAAAGGTGTTATAAAGGAGAATATTACTTGGGAGCGTAATGCAATGATTGAGAATAGAGTAAGTGAAAGTGTTTAGTCAAGAATTAAATTGTAAATACAATATTCAATAATATACTTAATATGAACATTGGTGTTATCTTTGCTGGAGGGTCTGGTAATAGGATGCATACCAAATCCAGGCCGAAGCAATTCTTAGAATATAATGGCAAACCCATTATTATTTATACATTGGAGCTATTTGACAATCATCCAATGATAGATGGAGTCGTAGTGGTATGCATCGAAAGCTGGATACCTTTTCTTGAGAAAATGCTTAAGAAGTTTGAGATAAACAAGGTGCTAAAAATGGTATCAGGAGGAAAAACTGGACAGGAATCTATATATAAGGGCCTCATTGAAGCTGAAAAAATAGATAAAAAATGTATTGTGTTGATTCATGATGGAGTAAGGCCCCTTATTACAGAAGAAACAATAACAGACAACATTAATACTGTAAAAGAAAAAGGGAATTGTATTACATGCATACCCGCAACAGAGACTTTTATAGTAAAGCAGGAAGATGGCAGTCTTGAGATACCAAGCAGAGCTAATTCTTTAATAGCACGAGCACCTCAGAGCTTTTATTTGAAGGATATACTCAATGCTCATCGACGGGCCATATCAGAAGGTCGATATGACTTTATTGATAGTTGCACCATGATGAGTAACTATGGCTATAAGATGAATACAATAATCGGACCTATGGAAAATATAAAGATTACTACTCCCACGGACTATTTTATTTTTAAAGCAATGGTAGAGGTTCATGAGAACCAACAAATATTTGGATTTTGATGGATAGATATTTGATAACAGGAGCAACAGGGTTAATTGGTTCTGCTTTGGTCAGAAAACTCTCAAATGAAGATGTCGAAATAATCTGCCCTGTGCGAAGTAAAACTAAAGCGCAGGGTATGTTCAGCCCTGAGGTATTCGATAAGGTTTACTGGGTAGAATCATCTCTTGAGGATTTTCTAAAAGAAATGAAGGGAAGCTACGATTATATAATTCATTGTGCTAGCCCTACAGCCTCTAAATACTTTGTGGATCATCCAGTGGAGACAATGTTGTTCAATATCACCACTACAACAACATTGCTAGGCTACGCCAAAGAGTATCCGATAAAAGGAATAGTATATCTTTCGTCGTTGGAATCGTATGGCACAGTATTAGATGACAGCAAAGCAATAAATGAGGATTACCAAGGATATGTCAATCCGATGGAAGTTCGCAGTTCATATAATATGGCTAAGCGTATGTGTGAAAGTCTGTGCCATGCTTATGCAGAAGAATATAAAGTGCCAGTGAAAGTAGTAAGGCTAACACAAACAATTTCGCCATATGTCAATGAAGACGATATGCGAGTATTTGCACAATTTGCACGTCATGCAGCCAATGGCGAGGACATAGAACTACATACTGAGGGAACTGCAGCTCGGCAATATATACACATTGATGATGCCGTTGAAGCTATTCTTTGTGTACTCTATAAAGGAAGAATTGGAGAGGCTTATAATGCAGCCCGTGAAGACACATATATATCAGTACGTGATATGGCCCAGTTCGTTCAAGAGAATTTTAATCCACAAGGCAAGATAGTTTATCATTTGAGGGATGATATGGGGTATGCACCTACAACTAAATTGAAACTAGAAACATCAAAACTGGAAGAACTCGGTTGGAAAGCAAAATATGGATTGTACGATATGTTTAAAGATTTAATTGACAACTTATATGAAAACATATAAAGAACAATTGAACGAGGTCGTTAATAACTCTAATCTTAGGCCTCCCACAGAAGCCGAAGCTGACGCGCTTAGGGCATGTACTCTGGAAATGTTTGATAAAATTGCAAAATTATGTAAAGAAAATAAACTGATTCTATTAATGGGTGGAGGTAGTGCCTTAGGGACTGTCAGACATCAAGGATTTATTCCTTGGGATGATGATATGGACTTAATGATGGCAAGACCAGATTATGAAAAATTGCTGTTACTTCTAAAAGATGGGGCTTTAGGCAATAACTTCGAAATTACATCACCTAACAAAAAAGAAGATTCTCCTTATACATGGCTAAAAATATATCAACGAGATACCCAATTGATTGGGATTGAAGGCAAATATCCATCTTATCCTAATGGATTATCAATAGATGTATTTCCAATCGATGGGGTCCCTTCAAATAGTATTATTAGAAGGATTAAAGGATTCTTTTCTAATGGGCTTAGACTTATATCTAACATGGCTTTTGATGCTGAATTAACTATTAATCCAGTGTTGGCTCAATTATATAATGGTGACAAAGGACTAAAAAGAATGATTAAAACAAGACGATTACTTGGAAAAATAGCTTTATTGATTATGAGTCACCGAAGATGGGTATATTTGTTTGATAAATTTGCGAGAAATGATGATATGAGTAATTACGTAGGTGTCCCAACTGGCAGGAAACTTTATATGGGAGAATCTCATCCATCAAGTGTGTTCTTTCCGCCCTCAAAAGGAAAATTTGAAGGGCGTGACGTGTTATTACCAGCCCAACCTGACGTTTATTTGTCTAGATTATATGGCGATTATATGAAAATACCGTCTGAGGAGAATAGAGAAAGCCATTTTATTATTGAAGTTAATATTCCAGAAAGGTACTATCATTATTAATTGTTTTTTATGATATCGGTAATATTATCAGTTTATTACAAAGAAAGACCAGAGTATTTGAAATTATCTGTTCAAAGTATTTTTAATCAAACTCTTAAACCCAATGAAGTCATATTGGTTGAGGATGGCCCTTTAACAAAAGAACTCTTATCAACCATCGATGATTTGGTTTCAATTTATAACGAAATAGTAGTGATAAAACTTGAGCAGAACTCAGGTTTAGCTCATGCTTTAAACATTGCTCTCGAGAAATGTAAGTCAGATTATATTGCAAGAATGGATACTGATGATATTTCTAATCCAAATAGATTTGAAAAGCAGGTTCGTTTCTTGAATGATAATCCTCAAATAGATTGTGTTGGAAGTTGGGCGGTTGAGATAACAGCTGATGGTTCAGAATTCTTCAAGAAGCAAATGCCCCTATCACATGACGAGTGTAAGAAGTTTTTTATTAAACGTAATCCAATGATACATCCGACAGTGATGTTTAGGAGGAGGTTCTTTGAAAAAGCCGGCAACTATCCAGAGGATACATATCAAGAAGAAGATACTATGCTATGGGCAAATGGATTTGCTAATGGATGCAGGTTTGCCAACATTCCAGAGTATCTGTATGAGTTCAGAATAGATGACAGTTTCTTTCATAGGCGAAAAGGTTTTAGATTTGCAAAAGACACTTTTTTTATCAGGCATAAAATTAGGAAGATGTTACATTACCCTTTTATAGCAGACGTCTATGCCTTTCTTTTTGCAGTCTCCAAAATGATGCCTGGACCAATACTAAAATTGATTTATAAAATTGCAAGGTAAATAATATGGCATTAAAATTAATGTATATTACCAACAACCCGTCAGTTGCAAATATTGCAGAGCAGGCAGGAGTGGATTGGATTTTTCTCGATATGGAGTTTATAGGAAAAGATAAACGCCAAGGAGGGCTTGATACCGTGCAAAATCATCACACGGTGGAAGATGTAGCGAATATAAAAGCTGCTGTGAAAAAAGCGAAGGTGTTGGTACGTGTGAACCCAATACACGAGTTGTTGCCGGACTACCCATCCTCCAAGGATGAGATTGATGCGACCATAAATGCTGGCGCAGATATCGTAATGCTACCTTTCTTCAAAACCGTAGAAGAAGTCCGTACTTTTATTAAGCTTGTGGATGGTAGAGCTAAGACTTGTCTGCTCTTAGAAACCGCAGAAGCTGCCATGTTAATAGATGAGATTCTGAAAGTACCGGGTATAGACATGATTCACATTGGGCTTAATGATCTTCATCTCTCTCTTGGCATGAAATTTATGTTTCAGTTGTTGACTGACGGTATTGTAGAAAATCTTGCAAACAAAATTAAAGCCAAGGGAATACCATTTGGCTTCGGTGGTATAGCTCGTCTCGACACAGGAGCAGTGCCTGGTAAATATGTTCTAAAAGAACATTATCGCCTTAGCTCTAGTATGGTGATTGTAAGCCGCAGTTTCTGCAATACGGACAAGATATCAGATTTAGACGAAGTTAAAAAGATTTTTGTTACTGGTATTGCCGAGATACGTAGATTAGAAGCAGAAGCCTCTGCTGCAGCCTCTTATTTTACCGATAATGCAGCAGCTCTTAGGGAAGCAGTTGACAAAATAATAACTTGCTAGCATGTATATGGACAAACAGATTATAAAACAACTTCAGGCAGAATATGGTGATGCCTTCTATCTGCTAGACAGTGCGCAGTTTCGTAAGAACTACACAGAATTGAAAGCAGCATTCAACGACATATATCCAAATTGGAATATTGCCTATTCGTATAAAACCAACTACACCCCAAAACTCTGTAAGATTGTAAACGAACTTGGTGGTTATGCAGAGGTGGTGAGTGAAATGGAGTTGGAAATAGCCAAGCGGATAGGATGCAAGGCTGATCGCATCATCTGGAACGGCCCCATTAAGAATGTGCCCATTATGGAGCAATTCCTGTTGGATAGTGGAACCATCAACATTGACAGCATTGAAGAGCTGGAGCAGGTGAAGGACATTCACAACCGTCATGCTGACAAATTGATCCACGTGGGAATTCGCTGCAACTATGATGTGAATGATGGTGTGGTTTCTCGCTTTGGCTTTGACATAGATGGTGAGGACTTCGTGGAGGCCGTGAAGTTTGCCACAACCACCAAGAATGTGAAGTTCATCAATTTCCAGTGCCACTTTGCCAAGCGTCAGATTGCTTACTGGCCTGCACGTGCCAAGGGTATGGTAGATTTGATTGACCGCCTTGGAATCATCCCTGAACGCATTGATATAGGTGGAGGACTGTTTGGAAAGATGGCGGATTCACTCCGTGCTCAGTTCTCTTGCGAGATTCCTGACTATGAAGCTTATGCCAAGTCTGCTGCACAGGTGTTTGCAGACTACTTTGCAGACAAGGATGTAAAGCCAGAACTGCTGATTGAACCGGGAAGTGCCGTGGTAGGTGACTGCATGAAGTTCATTGGTACCGTTAAGACCATCAAGAATGTTCGTGGTAAATGGATTGCTACGGTACTTGGCAGTCAGAAGAACATCAGTATGACCGGCATCAATCCTCCAATGGAGGTGATTGCAATGGGTGGTGAGCAGAAAGAGTATAAGGATCTTGATTTTGTTGGTTTTACCTGCATTGAGGGAGATGTGCTGTATCATAACTATACTGGCAAGCTGGCTCATCAGGATGCTATTGTGATCAGCAACTGTGGTAGCTATTCACTGGTGATGAAGCCACCGTTCATCCTGCCAAACTTCCCTGTGCTGGATATTAGTGAGGGTAAGACAGAGGTGATTAAGCGAGCTGAGAACTTTGATGACTTATTCCATACTTTCAATTTTTAAGCATGTATAAGCTGAATCTATTTATCAAGCGTTGCTTTGATTTTGCGAGCTGCTTGATAGCTGTTATATTGCTCACGCCTGTTTGGATTATTGTGGCAATTGCCATCAAGCTGGACAGCAAAGGGCCGGTATTCTTTAAACAGGGACGCAGAACCAAGGATGGACGCATCTTCCAGATGCTCAAGTTCCGTTCTATGGTGGTAAATGCGGAGAATCTGGGCACAGGATTATTTTCGTATGATAACGACCCTCGCGTTACCAAGGTGGGAGCGTTCCTGCGTAAGACTAGTATAGATGAATTCCCGCAGTTTTTTAATGTGCTGAAGGGTGACATCTCTGTGGTTGGCCCCCGTCCTTGTGTGACCTATGAGCTGGGTGACTTTGATACGCTGAATAAGAAGTACAAGAAACGCTTCCAAGTGAAAGGTGGCATTACGGGCTTGGCTCAATGCAAAGGCCGTAATGAAAACTCCTGGGATGAGAAGGTGACGCTGGATAACGAGTATGTTGACCTCTTTAAGAAGGAAGGCATTTGGATTGACATCAAGATACTTTGGTGGTCAGTACTGAAAGTCTTCCAAAGTGCAAATATCAATGAAGACCAGCGTGAAGGAATGAGTGCAGAAGAATCTGCTGCTCTTGATGATGAGGAAGTAAAGCGTATTGCGCACCTTCCAGACAAAGAATAGAAACGAATAAATCAAAATATATTATGGCAAAGACTGATGTTGCAAACAGGCTGATTTGGTTTAAAGGTCAGATTATGAATGTTAATAACGCTATGGTGAATGTGCTTTCACCGACTTCACAATTTGGACTGAATGTATTTGAAGGTATCCCTTGTTATTGGAATGACGAGCAGAAGCAGCTCTATGCTTTTCGCCTGAGTGACCACTATGACAGACTGATTCGTTCAGCAAAGTTGATACAGCTGGACTGCAAATATACCAAGGAAGATTTTCAGAAAGCTTTGGTAGATACTGTTAAGGCTAATGAATATGACGAGAACCTGAGTGTTCGTCAGACATTGTTTGTGGATGGCTATGGTAGTTGGGGTAGTGAAGGACCGGTTGAGATGTTTGTGGCTCCTATTCCCCGTGGTCGTACTGCAGCAGAGTATAACAAGAAAGGATTGAATTGCTGCTTTACCTCATGGCGTAGAATCAGCGATGAGAACTTGAGCCCTCGTATTAAGTGTGGAGCCAATTATATCAATAGTCGTGTTGGCCAGCGTGAGGCATTGCGCAACGGTTATGACACCTGTATCTTTCTGAATGAAGTGGGCAAGGTGGCTGAAGGCCCCGGCAGCTGCTTCTTTATGATTAGAGGCAATCAGTTGATTACTCCTCGTTTAACGGATAGTGTGTTGGAGAGTATCACACGTGATACCGTTATTAAACTGGCAGTAGAAGAACTAGGAATGGAGTTCGTGGAGCGTACCATTGACCGTACTGAAGTATATATGGCAGATGAAGCGTTCCTTTGTGGAAGTGCTATGGAAGTGACACCAATTTATACCGTAGATAAGTATGCCATTGGTATGGGCGAACAAGGACCATGGACAAAGAAGATACACCTGAAATATCTGGAGGCTACACAAGGGAAACTAGAGAAGTATCGGGGGTGGTTGACTGCTATATACTAAACTACTTTCAGTCGGATATTCTCTGTAAATCACAAACCTCATTAAGACTGCATCGTTTGAAGATGTAAGATGTCTGATGTATGAAGGAAGATGTCGTTACTAGGTTACAGGAATTCATAGAGAATGAAACTCGTTCTTGTTTTATGGATTTTGGAGGCATTACCCCTCTCTATGTCTATCGAATGTGGAATGGCAGTGTTGCCCTTGAAGATATTGAGGCAGCGATGGCTGAAATAAAGTTTCCTGGCCGATGAAGAATATTCTGAAAGCCATTTGGCAGTTTTGCTCTTACCTGTTTGTGCCTAGATGGAAATAATAATGGAGAAATATCAGGATAAAGGGTTGGTGTCGATCATCATGTTGTCGCATGGTGACAGTACTCATATTGTTGAGACGGTAAAGAGCGTTCTAGCACAGACATACCAGAACTGGGAATTGTTGTTTGTGGCAAAAACGGATGATGAGAGCCTTAAGCCATTTTCGTTATTGAGAGAGGAGGATATCAAGATCCAAAAGATGGCCGGTAGGGTGTTGACGGATTCATATAGCAATAGCAGAATCAAGGTGTCGTTTATTGTCGGCGAAGATAATGACACTCCAAGAAGAAATTCCGCTTTGGCTAATGTCCAAGGGAGATGGATAGCTTTCCTTGATGCAGGAGACATCTGGGAACCGACAAAACTGGAAAAGCAGATCGGCTTTATGGAGGCGCATGGCTATGCGTTCTCCTATACGCAATATGGGATTATTGATAAGGATTCCCGGGATCGGGGATTTGTGGTAGGGGGAAAAGAGCGAGTGACGTATCAGGATATGATGAAGTGTTGTTGGCCTGCATACCTGACGGTGATGTATGATGCGGAGAAGGTTGGGAGGCTGCAGCTGAGGAACCTGAAGGGTAATAATGACTATGCCTTGTGGTTGATGGCGTGTGAAGAAGCTGATTGCTATCTGTTGAAAGAGAACTTGGCAAAACTCAGGACAAAGTGGGGCATGCTTGGTAAATTCCTGCTGACAAATAATATCAAATGGAGGTATGAGGTGTATAGGATTGAGTACAGGATGAATCCTGTGGTGTCATGCCTGTGTACTATTAGGAATATGTGGTATGGGGTGGTGAAGTGGGGGAAATATGTTGAGAGAGTCTGATTTATTCTAGGAGGTCACTCTTGGTAGAAATAGTCTCTCAACATACTCTTTCTGCTTTTCAAAGGGCATCTTAATACCTCCATTTTCCATGATAGCAGGATATTCCTTTGATTTCTTGGCAAAAGTTGCTCTGAAGGGTATGCCATTTAGTTCTGCTTCTAAGCGCATGGCACCATTGCCCATTTCTGTCCAATGAAGGTTTTTGACGGTAATACCCTTTCCTTCGATGATGTAGTCGAAGTAGAGTGGTTTATAGCCATTGAGCATTGAGAGGATCCTTGGCGACATTTCAGCAAAGTGAGCTTCGATTTTATCAATCCAATAACTATCTACTCCAACCTCCTGGGCTACACTGCGGAATTGTGCTACGCACTCTGCCGTACTTTGGATAATCTCATTCGGATTGGAAATGCTAAACTTCCGTCCAAACTCAACCAAGTCTTCGTATCCGATGTCAACAGTCTTTCCTCCGATTCTAAGATAGTGGGCTGGATCGAACTTGTTTCCAGGATTGAAACACGAGAATGTCAGGTCATATGCCGGTGTTATATGCCACGTTCCACCTTCCTCCATCATGAAGGAGAAGTTGCGGATGTGTGCATCAACATTAGTAGCAAGGATGTTGAATACAGTGCGTCTGAAAGTTTCTTCTTTTTCTTTGTATGGAATATTGAGTTTGTCTATGACGGTCATCAGATCCTCATAGTTCCTAGCATTAGGATTCATGGCAGCTAGTGTTTGCGTGTGAATCTTCTTGCCATTCCTCCTGTCATATCGCTCTGTAAGAAAATGCTCGTCACCATCAATTGAAATCAATTCTGATGGCATCATAGTGATTCCTGCCATTGTTGCAAGTCGATAGTATACCATCTCGACCTTTGTGAGAGGGTAATAGTCTTTCTCGGCGAATTTAAGCAGGTAATAGGTATAATCAGAAGGCAGCATGATTTGGCCGGAACGAATTTCGCCGGTTTTGTTGTTCCGCGCAATGACGGCTTTGGTATGCTGGCCTCCTGCTGATGTTCCTACTTCATATAAGCTTTCAAGTGTGATGTCTTTGCCTGCAATAACAGTTCCCTCTCTTTGCTCCAGAATCTCTTGCGCCTTACGATACAGTTGATCGAGTTCAAGACTCATTTCGCCTGTTCCAATTTCCTGAGAGGGTTCAAATTCTAAGGCTCCCATCCCTCGTTTACCAATGAAGGATAGCTTGTCGACGGCAGTCAAATGATCTTCGTCGAGATTGTTTGCAGAGGCCCAGGCGGAGAAAACGGTATCTCCCCATTTCCCGGGAAGACTGTCGCTGATGAAAGCAGGAAGACCATAAAACACCCCATTGTTTGCTTCACCGTAAAAGGGGAGTCTGTTTCTGCGGTCATAAATTGATGCAGTCAAAGGGGCAATGTCGAGTTCTCCTTTTAGAAAGTTCGGAGCATACTCAAAGATGGAACGCTTTCTGCTAGCATCCCATGTGAGGCGGCCAACCTCTTTGCCCCATATTGTTACTTTAATGTTGTTGTCCATGTCTTACTCTTTTTGGCTTGTTTGCCTCTTGTCTGGCCAGTGCATACGGCGAGGCAGGAAATTCAGGGAGAATATCAGCGATTCCATCAGCAAAGTCTATAGCCTTCAAAAGTGCAATGAGATTGCCAAGTTTGATGTCATATGAATATCCCTGTTCAAACCGTCTGATAGTCAGAAGGCTCACTCCAGATTGTTCAGCGACTTCTTTTTGCGTCATTCTTGCTGCAATCCGATACTCCCTAAATCTCTTGCCTAATGCCTGTATTATTTGCACTGTAGGCATTGATTTTATATCCATTATCTCTTCCATATGGCTGCAAAGGTACATAAACTTTCCCTAAGAGCCAAATATTTCGATTAAAAATTAGTTTATGAACGCTTAAATTCGCAAATTTCCATTAAAAATTAACTCTTTTAAAAGGTAAGCCATCATTTTTGCAGGGCAACGCCCTGCAGGTCACCAACATCACCAACCTCTTCTTGTCCTTAAGAAGAGGCTTCGAACCACTCTCTAAATCTCTCGCCAATCGTTGGCAAGAGACTTAACCGCTCCGCCTGTCGCTCTTACATTAATGTATCCTCGACCCATCAAAGGGTCGGGATGTTTTTGTCGACTACGCTGAACGCTGGTCGATTATATGAGCAAAGCCTGTGCCCTAAAGGGCGAGCGATGATTTGCTTATAGCCGACTGGCATTTTGCTGGTCGGCTTTCTTGTGTTACCAGAGTGAAATAAACATTTTTTGTGGTTTATATTGGCTGATTGGAAGAAAATGTTTATTTTTGCAACGTGAAATCATATTGTTTATGGATGTTGCATTCATTTTAGATAGGTATTTCAAAGGCACGGAAAACGTGTCGATTGACGTGTTTGATGCACAGACGTTGTGAAGTTGAAACTGGAGAATTGGAATCGCTATGGTAGAATTTAAGTTTATTGAATACGGAACGGACTTTGGTACTCGCGATATGGGGCAGAAACTCCGTGAGAAACTCCTGGCACTCATTAATGGCGAGGAGAAGGTGGTTCTTGATTTTACAGGTGTAAATGTGGTGTCTAATTCTTTTGCTGACGAATGTATTGCGAAGTTGCTCTTGGATATACCTTTGGATGAATTGAAACGGCGCACCACATTCCGTGGACTCAATCCGTTGGCTGAGCGTAGTGTGTTGGTTGCTCTCCAGAGAAGGTATAAAGTATTGTCGAAAGAGAACCAATGACTATTTCGGAAATGGCTATTTCGATAGAAAAATGCCCGGCTCCGGTTATGGAGGCGGGCATTTTTTGTATTTAAACTTGAGGCGTTGCCTCGAGTGATTATTCACCCTTGATTGCAGCGACGCCGGGGAGGACTTTGCCTTCGATGGCCTCGAGGAGGGCACCACCACCGGTAGAGATGTAAGATACCTTGTCGGCCAAACCGAACTTGTTGACACATGCTACTGAGTCACCACCACCGATCAGTGAGAAAGCACCCTCGGCTGTTGCCTCGGCGATAGCCTCACCGATGGCACGGCTACCGGCTGTGAAGTCGTCGCACTCGAAGACACCAGCAGGACCGTTCCACAGGATGGTCTTGGCACCCTTGATGGCCTTGCGGAAGTCGTCCTGAGAAGCAGGACCTGCGTCAACACCCTCGAAACCTGCGGGAACATTGTTGGCAGGGCAGGTGATGATCTTTGAACCGGGCTTCACGGTCATGGTACCGAAGTCGAGACCGTCGGTAGCGGTGCAGTCGCTGCCGAGTACGAGCTCTACGCCGTTCTTCTTGGCGAGCTCCTCAACACCCAGAGCTACATCGAGCTTGTCAAGCTCTACGATAGAGTTACCAATCTCACCGTTGTGAGCCTTGGCGAAGGTGTAGGTCATACCACCGCAGAGGATGAGCTTATCAACCTTACCGAGCAGGTTCTCGATGATACCAATCTTTGAAGATACCTTAGAACCACCCATGATGGCCACGAATGGGCGCTTGATGTTGCTGAGCACATTGTCGACAGCCTGAACCTCCTTCTCCATCAGCAGACCGAGCATCTTGTTGTCAGCATCGAAATAGTCGGCGATGACAGCGGTAGAAGCGTGCTTGCGGTGAGCAGTACCGAAGGCGTCCATCACGTAGCAGTCAGCGTAGCTAGCGAGGGTCTTGGCAAACTCCTTCTGGCTGGCCTTCATGGCCTTCTTAGCCTCTTCGTATGCAGGGTCAGCCTTGTCGATACCTACGGGCTTACCCTCTTCCTCAGGATAGAAACGGAGGTTCTCGAGCAGCAGAGCCTCACCCATCTTCAGAGCCTTGGCAGCATCAGCAGCCTTAGCGCAGTCGGGAGCGAAAGCTACGGGAACACCGAGGGCCTTCTCAACAGCCTCACGGATCTGACCCAGAGACTTCTTCATGTCGACCTTACCTTTGGGCTTACCCATGTGCGACATGATGATCGTAGCACCACCGTCGGCCAGGATCTTCTTCAGAGTGGGGAGGGCACCACGGATACGGGTGTCGTCAGTGATCTTACCATTCTCATCGAGGGGTACGTTGAAATCTACACGTACGATTGCCTTCTTACCGGCAAAGTTGAATTCGTTGATTGTCATAATTGTATTATTATTAATAATGTGTAAAACGTCGTTATCAAAGCGATTGCAAAGTTACAAATTAAATTGGAACACAGAGGCTCTGAGGCTCAGAGTTTTTTAGTTTTTTCACTTTTTTAATATAAATCTCTGTGTCTCTGTGCCTCTGTGTTTATAAATTGTTATCCAAAGATAGCACGGAGGGCTTCTTCGACCTTCCGGACGGGATGGATGGCTATCTGATATTTCGCAGCATCGAAGCCCTGGAGATTGTATTTAGGAATGATGATATCGCTGAAGCCCAGTTTCTCGGCTTCGGCGATTCTCTGTTCGATACGGTTGACGGGGCGCACCTCACCAGAGAGACCGACCTCACCACACATGCACCAGCCTGCCTCAATCGGGGTATCGACATTCGAGGAGAGGACAGCGGCGATGATGCTGAGGTCCATGGCCAGGTCGGTCACCCGGAGACCACCGGCGATGTTGATGAACACGTCCTTCTGGATAAGTTTGAAACCGACACGCTTCTCGAGGACGGCGAGGAGCATGTTGAGACGGCGCTGGTCGAAACCGGTGGCAGAGCGCTGGGGCGTGCCGTAGGCGGCCGTGGAGACGAGGGCTTGTGTCTCGACGAGGAAGGGGCGCACACCCTCGATGGCTGAGCTGATGGCGATGCCGGAGAGACCTTCATGATCCTGGGTGAGCAGGAGTTCTGAAGGATTGGACACCTGTCGGAGCCCCGTCTGCTGCATCTCGTAGATACCCAGTTCGGCGGTAGAACCGAAGCGGTTTTTCATCGACCGGAGGATGCGGTACATGTAGTGCTGGTCACCCTCGAACTGGATGACGGTATCGACAATGTGCTCGAGGATCTTCGGACCTGCCAACGTGCCCTCCTTGGTGATGTGGCCGATGAGGATGACGGGTACGCCGCTGGTCTTGGCAAAGCGGAGCAGGGAGGAGGCACACTCACGCACCTGAGCGATGGAGCCTGCAGAGGACTCGACGTCCTCGGTCATAATGGTCTGGATGGAGTCGATGATGACCAGCTCGGGCTGTTCGTCCTTGATATGTTCGAAGATATGCTCCAGCGAGTTCTCGCAGAGGATGAGGAAATTCTCATTGTCGTCATGGGGGATGCGGTTGGCGCGCATCTTGAGCTGATGGGCACTCTCCTCACCGCTGACGTAGAGGATCTTCTTCTCGGGCATGTGGAGCATCGTCTGCAGCGAGAGGGTGGATTTGCCGATGCCGGGTTCACCACCGAGGAGTACGATGCTGCCAGGGACGAGACCACCACCGAGCACCCGGTTGAGTTCCTCGTCGTGCATGTCGATGCGGGGATCGTCGTGGTTGGAGATGTCGCGGAGCTTGAGTACCTTGTTCTTGCGCAGCGCATGACCTGCCGAGGCGGCTGCGTGAGTAGCGGCCTGCTGACGGGTGTCGGCGGCAATGCGCACTTCCTTGAAGGTGTTCCACTGCCCGCAGGCGGGGCATTTTCCTATCCACTTCGGCGACTCCTGGCCGCAGTTGGAGCATACGTATGCGATTTTGTCTTTTGCCATAGTTATTGCAAAGGTACGAAAAAAAAGTGAAAAGTGAATAGTGAATAGTGAAAAATAAAATAAAATTTGTACCTTTGCAGCGTTTATGAGGAAATTATTGATAGGAATCATAGCCGTACTGGTGCTGTTCAGCTGTGGACAGTCGTACGAGGAGACGAAACGTCAGTCGCGGGCGCATCGGCTGAAAATGCAGCGTGAGGACTCGGCAGCCCTAAAGATTGCGGTGATGCCGACACTCGACTGTCTGCCCATCTTCGTGGCTAAGGATCACGAGATGTTTGACACAGCCGTCGATATCCGCCTGAAATACTTCACGGCCCAGATGGACTGTGACACAGCCATCATGAACCGAAGGGTGGAGATAGGTATCACCGACGTGGTGAGGGCTGAACGGATGATGAAGGCCGGGACGCCTGTGCGCTATTTCGCGGGTACCAATGCCTACTGGGTACTGGTGTCGAATCGTCAGCAGCGTATCTCACAGCTGAAGCATCTCGACGACAAGATGGTGGCGATGACGCGCTATTCGGTGACGGACATGCTGGGTGATATGGCGGTGGACAGTGCAAAGCTGGAGCCGTGGAAGGTGTTCAGAATCCAGGTGAACGATGTCAACATCCGTCTGAAGATGTTGGAGAACAACGAGATGGACGCACTCGTGTTCACGGAGCCCCAGTACACCCAAGCCATGTTGAGGAAACCGCGCGTGCTTCTGGATACCCGTACGCTGGACCTGAAGATGGGAGCCATCGTCGTGCAGTCGAAGGGGATGGACGACAAGACGAGGAAGAAGCAGATGAGTGCCTTCCTGCGAGGCTATAATGAAGCCTGTGACTCGATCAACCAATTCGGGGTGCAACACTACAAGGATGTCATCCGCAAGCGCTATAAGGTCAGTGAACAGGCCTTGAAGCAGTTGCCCAACCTGAAGTACAGTCATGCCGTCGCGCCACGGGAAAAGGACATCGAGGCGGCTCGTCAGTGGCTATCAAAGAAATAAGACCCATGGAAACCCATCAGAGCCTGAAAGATATATTCTCCCATCTGGAGAGACATAACCTCAGTGCGGCCATTGCCGGACTGGAGGCTTTTCTGTCGGTGCATCCCCATCAGGTGAACTCCGACAGGCTACATGCCCTGCGCACCGACTACCAGCTGATGGCAGACTACTGGAAAAGAGGGTTCAAGGACCCGCAGTTGCCAGCCCTTTATCAGACACTCCTGCAGCGGATGTACGTGCTCTGTGCGAACATCAGCAAACACTACGGGCTGAGTCATTCTTCCTACCTGTCGTCGCTCTATATGCGTCTGCACATGACGGCGCGTGACTGGTCGCCACAGAACATCCGCGAGGAGATGGAGTCGTTTGTCTCTGACGTGGCGCTGCTCGAACTGGAGCCAGCGCATCAGCAGGAGACCAAGCGCCAAGAACTCTACAAGCAGCACCAGCACCAGATGAACGTGCTGTTCGACTATATCTATACCTCAGATATCTGGAGCGACGGGATGGCCTCGGCCATGGAAGAGCTGTTGCTCTCGCCGACCATCGACAGCAACGACCAGCAACTCATCGTGAGTGCCGTCATGCTGTCGCTGCTGGAATATTTCGACATGGGGAAGATGCGTACGCTGGTGCATGTGTATCAGCAGGCTACCGACGCGAATGTGCGTCAGCGCGCCCTTATCGGCTGGGTGCTTGCACTGGGGCACCCGATAGCGGCTGCCCTCTATCCGGAACTGCCTGCGCTAATCGACCACCTGCTGGAGGACGGCCATTGCCGTGAAGAACTGGCAGAACTGCAGAAGCAGATCGTCTTCTGTATCAATACGGACCAGGACACACGCACCATCCAGCAGGAGATCATGCCTGAGCTCATCAAGAACCAGGACTTCCGGATTACCCCCAACGGTATCGTGGAGAACGAGGAAGACCCGATGGAGGATATCCTGAACCCCGGCAGTGAAGAGCGGAAGATCGAGAAGATGGAGGAGAGTATCCAGAAGATGGCCGCTATGCAGAAGCAAGGGTCGGACGTCTATTTCGCTGGATTCTCACAGATGAAGCGCTTCCCCTTCTTCGACGAACTGAGCAACTGGTTTGTGCCTTTCTACAAGCATCATCCGGCTGTGGCAGAGGCCTATGCAGAGATGGGGAAGAGCCATTTCATGGATGTCATGACCAATAGCGGCCCCTTCTGTGACAGTGACAAGTATTCGTTTGTCTTTGCCTTCAAGCAAGTGCTGTCTCAGATGCCGAAGAACATGCGCTCGATGCTTGAACGGAATGAGGTGTCTGTGCATGAGATGTGGTCAAGTGATCAGTCAGATCCTGCCTATATCCGACGGATGTGTCTGCAGGACCTCTACCGCTTCTACCGTCTCTTCCCCCGGAGAGAGGAGTTTGCAGATCCCTTCCGCGGCGATGATGCCAGTTGTATCTTCTTTGCTAACCCCCTCTTCTCGAAGACACGACTCGAACCCTCGTTCAATGAGATCGTGGCTTTCCTGTTGAAGAAGAACCGTCTGCACGACGCCTCCCGGGTGTTGAAGAACTATGGGGAGAACAGACGCGACTTCCAGTTCTGGATGATGGCAGGCTATCTGTTGCAGAAGAGTGGCAGTGAGGAACTCTTAGGCGAAGGGCTCGACGACCTGAAGTGCTACGAGCAGGCCTTGGCGATGGAGCCTGAACACGAGAAAGCCCTGACGGGCTATGCCAGGGCTCTCTTCTCGAGAGGGATGTACAGTGAGGCTCTGGCCATCTACGACCGACTCTTGACCATCAGTCCTGACAAGAAGAGTTATCTCTTAAACCGTGCGGTCTGTCAGACGAATGTCGGTCAGTATGCGGCGGCCCTCAAGGACCTGTATCGCCTGAACTACGAGGCACCAGACAACCAAAATATCAGCCGGGTGCTGGCGTGGGCCTTGGTCTGTGAAGGGAAGTATGAGGCTGCGGAAAAGATCTACCGTGAGTTGCTGACCGGTCATTCCGAGCTCGACGACCTGCTGAAATATGGCTATTGCCTCTGGTTTGACGGACAGGTTGCAGATGCGGCCGACTGTTTCCACCGTTACGTCAAAGAGACCGGTGTCGATCCGGTATCCATCCTCAGGGAGGAGGCAGCGCTGCTGCGGGAGAAAGGCATCACTGAGCCTGAGCAGCAGATGATGCTCTATATCCTTTGATCTTCTTAGAAAGTTTTTCCTGTATCCAGTAGAGGGCGAGGGGGAGACCGACGCCTGCGACGGTGTAGGCTATCCAGAAGAGGTCTTCCTGCGAGTGCTCATGGATCACCATGTGACAGCCTATCTGACGGATGTCGAGACTATAGTACCAGATTTTCAGCAGACTCACCGACTTGTAGGCCACGATGTGGAAGATGAAGATATAGAGGGTGCGGTCGCCGATATAGGCGAGTGAACGCTTCAGCCAACCATCATGACGGTCGATCCACTGACTGATGTTATAGGTCATCAGGAAACCGATGAGTGCCGGTACGGGCAGCGACAGGAACTGGGTGTAGGAAGAACGCCAGTTCATGTTGGCCGTGAGGTACTTGGAGAAGAGGAAGACGATGATGGCGGCTATGACCGACGTCCAGAGGTAGGCATAACGGCGGTTGATGAGACGGTGATAGTCATCGACGAACTGACGGAAGATAAAACCACAGCCGAAGAAGAAACAACCCATCATGTCGCGGTAGCCCCCTTGTACGAGATTCACCACCTTCAGACCCTCGTAGGTCTTCCAGGCACAGAGCAACAGCATGATCATACAGACGAGGTAGGGGATGGCATCCTTCGACAGTTTGGGACACTTGTTGAAGGCGACATCGAGCAGCTTATATAATATAAGGTATAAGATGCTGGCGACGAACAGCCCTCGGAAGAACCAGAACGCCCCACAGAGAAACGCATCATAGCCACCCATCGCCGTGACGATGTTCCAGAGGTTCTGTTGCATCTGGTGCCAGGTGTAGGGGTGGAGTACCCCACCGGCTTCATTACCGTACTGTTCGTTGAGTACGCCGAGGTCGAACATCCAGTTGTGGATGACCAGGAAGAAGACCGACCACTTCACGAAGGGCCAGTAGAGTCCTTTCACCCGTTTCCAGACGAAGGTGGCCTCGTCGTTGAGGTATTTCAGAGAGAAGAAGTAACCCGCCGTGATGAAGAAGAGTGGCATGTGGAACTCGAAGATGAACTTACAGAGCCACCCCGGTGCCTCGGCATGTGCGATCACCATCAGGATGATGGCAATGCCCTTGCAGATGGATATGGTCGTATCACGTTTCATCGTCGGTCAGAGTACGAAGGTGAGCAGGTGGCCGAACCACCCCTTGAAGCGGTGCCAGACGTTCTGGCTCTTCTTCCAGCGCTCGGGGGTCATATAGTCGCACTTCTGCATGTCCTGCATGAAGCGGTTCTCCAGTTGGTGGGTCGTCACGGAGTCCTGGATGAGGGCGTTGATCTCGTAGTCGTAGCGCAGGCTGCGGGCATCGAGATTCGTGCTGCCTACGGTGCAGAACTTCCCATCGACCATCATGATCTTCGAGTGGTGGAATCCCGGACGGTAGCGCCAGACATGTGCTCCGCGCTTCGCCAGCTTCTTCATGTTGTAGATCACGACGTCGGGCATCAGCGGGATGTCGTATTTCGACGAGATGAGGATGTCCATCTTCACCCCACGTTCGGCACAGCGTTTCAGGGCCTTCATCACCGAGGGGGTGGGGGCGAAGTAAGGATTCACGATTTTCACCGAGTCCTGGGCGTTGTCGAGGGCCTGGATATAGAAACGGCGCATGATCTCGTTGGAGATATGCGGTTCGCGGTTGGCGATGCCGATGGTCTTGTTGCCAGCAGGCACCGCCTGGAAATACTTCGGGTCGGTGAGTTCCTCCTTAGTCACCCGTTTCCACATCCGGATGAAGATGGCCTGCAGCTGGTTGACGGCAGGTCCTTCGATGCGGCAGTGCATGTCACGCCATTCACCCACCTGTTCGGTACCGACGATATAGTAGTCGGCGACATTCATGCCCCCTGTATAGCCGATGCGTCCGTCGATGACGACAATCTTCCGGTGGTCACGGGGCCAGATATGGTTCACCCAGGGGAAGCGGATGGGGTCGAACTCATAGATCTCGATGCTGTCGGCATGCAGACGCTGGAGGTGTTCCTTCTTCAACGGTTGGTTGTTGGAGTCGTTGCCGAAGCCATCGAAGAGGCATCTCACCTCCACCCCCTGGCGGCGTTTCTCACGCAGCAGGTCGTAGAGCAGGTTGGCGATGGAGTCGTTGCGGAAGTTGAAATACTCCATGTGGATGCTGCTCTTGGCCTGTCGGATGACTTCGAACATATCGGCAAACTTCTCCCTGCCCGACATGAGCAGGCGGACGCTGTTGTCGCTGGAGAAGGTGATGCCCTCCTGACTCATCGCAGAGACGATGAGCGAGTCGCTGTGCTGTGCATGTCCATAAGTAGATATCAGCAGGAATAGCATGGTAACTATTCCTGCTGACCATTTGTCATAAGTCTTCATTGACGGTGCTTGAGTCTGTATTCGAGCGGCGTCATGCCGAACTTCTCCTTGAAGATGTTGATGAAGTTCTCGGCGGTCATGAAACCAATGTTCGTGGCCAGCTCGCTCATATTGATATTCGTACGTTTCAGCAGGATGCAGGCATGCTTCAGGCGCATGTCACGAATCAGTTCTGCCGGCGTCTTGTTCGTAATACTTCTCACCCTGTGGAAGAAAGGTACGCGACCCATGCCCATGGCCGTAGCCATCTCCTCCAGACTGATCTGTCCGCGGCTCATGTTCTGCATCACATACTGTTCGATGTTCTGGAGGAGCTGCTGGTCGGTAGCGTCGAGCATGGAGAAGTCTGCACGCTGAGCGTCGGTCATCATGCTTCCTCCCTCATAGTCTTCAGGATTGAAGGCGGCCGGTGTGTTACGTTTGACAACCTTCGTGTCCACCTGGTTTATCGGGTCGTCACCACTCACTTCGTCGTCGTTAGCTGTCGGCTTGATGCTACCTGTGTCGTAGCTCTCAGTGGCGGTGGTCATACTGGCGTTGCGGTCCTCCAGCATACGCGTCTCCGCACCCTCGATGAGGTTGCTGTTCATCTCGATCGGGCCAAGACCTAAGATCTTGTTGAATCGCATCGTGGCCTCCTGGATGTTGAACGGCTTAGCCAGATAGTCATCGGCAGAGAGCGTGATATTCTGGTTGCGCATGTCCTGAGGTGTCAGCACACCCTCGGTCATCAGCACGAACTTCACACGCAGGGTGCTCGGGTTGGTCTTCATCTGGTTACAGAGTTCACTACCCGTCAGACCAGCCATGTCCTGTTTACATACCACCAGGTCGCACTGCATCTCGTCGAGATCTTCGGCAGCCTTCTCGATGTCGTTGTAGGCATGGAAGTCGTAGATATACTTGAAACGAGAGGTGGCGAACTTCAGGAAGTCGAGGTTGTCGTCGATCATGACGACGGTGAACTTCATCGTCGGAGAGTCCATCAAGGCCCTGTTGGGTCTCGACTCCTCTGAGGTCAGTGTCTGTGAGACGACCTCTGGCAGATCGATCTCGCCTCGGCCGTTCAGTTCCAGACGGTCGTGTACGGCGTTCTTCGCCCTTTCCTCCGGATTCTCCAGATTGGTCTGCATGTCACTCACACGGGTGATAATCTGCAGCATCTGCGAGTGGAGGGCATTCAGCTGCTCACGTTCCTCCAGTGATTTCTCCTTCTCCGAGAGGGTACCGATGATAGAGGTCATACGAGCCATCGGCTGGCGCAGGTCCTCACTGGCAGCCTTGATCTCCTCACGCTGGATCTTCAGTTCGTCGATGACGGCTCTCTTCCTGGCCTTGATGGCCTTCAGCTGGTTGATACCGATACGCCAGAAGTAGATGAACAAGGCAGCGAGGAGTACATAGGCCGTGATCATCCACCATGACAGCAGCCAGTGGTGCTGGATGGTGATGGAGAGTGTGCGCTCCTGGTTGCTGACAGCACCCTCGGCGCTGATGGCCTTCACGTGGAGCGTGTAGTTGCCACTGGGCAGATCCTTGAAGGTCACACCGTGAGTCAGTGCATTACCATTGCGCCAGTCTTCGTCGAGGCCTTCCATCCAGTACATGAACTGCAGGCGCTCGCTCTGGTTGTAGTTACCGCCAGAGAACTTGATGGTGAAGGTGTTCTGATGATGGCTCAGTACGAGGTTGTTGGTCTCGTTGAGTGCCTGAGGCAGTACGGTACGGCCGTCATACTCATGTCCGGTGAGAATCTCCTCCTCGCCAAGGAAGAGCTGTGTGAGCATCACACGCGGCAGGGAGTTGTTCTCGCTGTTGGGGCGCTGGAACTCCCAGTTCACGCCGAAGAGACCACCCAACAGTACATTTCCGTCCTGACGGGTGAGGATGGCACCGGGGTTGAACTCGTTGCTCTGCAGACCGTCGGCTGTGGTATAGTTGTAGAGACCGTAGTTGTTAGTGCCGTCCTCATGGTTACGCTGGACGACGATACGGCTCACACCACTACTGGTGGTCACCCAGATATTGTGGTTCTTATCTTCGGCGATACCACAGATGTTATTGTTAGACAGACCCTGTTTCTCGGTCAGATAACTCAGGTCGTCGTTTTCCATGTTCAGGATGTTCAGACCCTCGCGGGTACCTATCCAAAGCAGACCTCTGGAGTCTTGCAGTACCTGGGTGATGAAGTTGTTGGTGAACGACTTCACGTTGGACACATTACCCGTCAGCACCTTCTTCTCAGTGGTCGAGAGATTCAGGACGATCAGTCCCTCTGCGGTTCCGATGTAGAGGTTGTTGTTCTTAGCCTGGAGGTTATAGTAGAGGCTGGTGATGTTGTTCGTGGTCAGTTTACCATTCTCACGGGTGTAAGACGAGAAGGTGTTCATCTTCGGGTTATACACCTGCAGCCCACCGTTAGTGGCAATCCAGAGGTTACCTACCTTATCAGTACACAGGTCGTTGATGTGGTCGTCGATCAGTGTCTTGGTGCTGTCCTTGGCCAGTGAGTAGATGGTGGTGGTGCCGCCCTTGATGCGCGTCAGACCATTGCGTTTCGAACCTACCCAGAGACTACCGTCGGAGGTGAAGGCCATCGTCGATACCTTCATGCTGGCCAACGGCCCATTGTAGTCGACCACGCCCTTGTCGCTCGTACCGTACCACACCTTGCCGTCAGCATCCTGTGCCATGGCGGTGATGTCGCCGATATGATTCGAGCCAAAACGGTAGATGTACTTACCAGAGTAGGCGACACCCGATTTCTCGGTACCTACCCAAAGCAGGTCGGTATCGTCGATATAGACGCACTGGATGCTGAGAGACTCGGTGATCCACTGGCTGTCGTTGATGTTTCTCGGTTGTACGGATTCTGTATCATGGGTGTGGACATCCATCCTGAGCAGACCCAGCTGGTCGGAGCCAATCCAGATGTTACCACTTTGGTCGCCTACCATGCCGTTGATGTTGCGGTCGACGCCGATGCCAGTCATGCCTAAGCGTTCGCCGATGCCCGTGTCCCAGGTGTTGGCGCTCTTGTTGTACATCATCAGTGTGCCCTGTCCGTAGAGCCAGATATTGTCCGACTGGTCGGCAAAAGCCTTGAGCGACTTGTTCTTACGCTTGATCGAAGATGGGGCCTCGGCAGCCCATACGGTGTGCTGCTGGTGCATCACGTCGCAGCATACCATGCGTCCGTCCTCATAGACGATGATGGCACCATCGCGGCACTCGCTGATGGAGCAGACCACCCCTTGAGGTACACCATGTGCGTCGTCGGTATAGCCAAACTCGAAGAGCAGCTGTTGCTGTTGGTTGTAGCAGACCACCCCTTTATTAGGGATGGCCCCCCACACGTTCTTGTGGCGGTCGATATATACCACGCTCGGGATGGTCTCGATACCCATTCGGGCAAACGTCTGCTTCATATCACGTTCGAAGGTCTCCGTCTGGTGGTGATAGATACAGTAGCCCGAGGTGGTCTCCACGAGGAGGTTGCCGTCGAGCATCTCCTGGAGCGAGATGATGTAGCTGTCGTTGAGTGACGAGCCATCCTGAGAGTCGCTCTGGAAGTTCTTGAACGTGTAGCCATCAAACCGGTAAAGTCCTGCGGGCGTACCGAACCACATATAGCCTCGTCCGTCCTTCAGGATGCAGTTCACCTGACTGGAGGTAAGTCCGTCATGGGCATCCAGCGTCTTAAACAGATAATCGGCTGCGGCAGCCAGAGGCAGTGCCAGCAGCAAAATCAGCAGTACTTTCTTTATTGTTTTCATTATGATACTTTATTTCTGTTCAAACCATACACGAGTAGTGGTCCACCACGCCGAGCAGATGGTTGTGGTCGTCGGTCACCAACACAGAGTGTACTTTATATTTGTTCATAATCCTTTGTATCTCGGTAATCTTCGTCTCGGGCTTCACGGTCTTAGGCGTGCGAGTCATGATGTCGCTCACGGTGCGGTCGAAGAACTCCGCCTGCCATTTCTCCATGGCCCGGCGGATGTCACCATCCGTGATGAGACCAACAATCTCGTCGTTCACCTCAGCGATACCCAATCCGAGTTTGCCCTTGCTCACGAGGATGATGGCCTCGCCGAGGTGCATCTCCGGTGGCAGCACAGGCAGATCGTCCTTGAACATCACGTCCTGAGCCGTCGTCAGCAGGCGCTTACCCAGTTCACCACCCGGGTGGAACTGTGCGAAGTCGCGTGGCTGGAAGTTGCGTTTCTCCATCAGTGCGATGGCCAGTGCGTCGCCCATTGCCAGTTGGGCCATGGTCGAACTAGTGGGAGCGAGGTTCATGGGACAAGCCTCTTTCTCGACACAGACGTTCAGGTGGATAGTGCTGTACTTGGCCAACAGCGACTGAGGGTTGCCACTCATGCCGATGATGGGGATGTGCATGTGGAGCACCATCGGGATGAAGCGCAGCAGCTCGTCGGTCAGTCCGGAGTTGGAGATGGCGAGCACCACGTCGTCGGCAGTCATCACACCCAGGTCACCATGGAACACGTCGAGGGGGTTGATGAAGAACGAAGGGGTGCCTGTACTTGAGAGGGTAGCAGCAATCTTCGCTCCGATATGGCCGCTCTTGCCGACACCTGTCACGATGATCTTGCCCTTGCACTCGTACATCAGTCTGACGGCCTCCTCAAAGCTGTCGTCCAGTTGTTTGATGAGGCCCAACACGGCTTCGGCCTCGTCCTTAAAACACTGTATCGCGTATTCTCTACTATTCATGTCACTATCCATTTATCAGTTTGGTGATGAGCGGTTCCAGATGAGCCAGTTCCAACATGTTGGCCGCATCACTCAGACCACGGTCTGGGTCGGGATGCACCTCGAAGAAGAAGCCTGTGGCACCGAAGGCCTTTGCAGCCATCGCCATCTGAGGTACGAAGCGGCGGTCGCCCCCTGTCTTACCGTCACTGCCACCCGGTCGCTGCACACTGTGCGTACAGTCCATGATCACCGTCGGTACCAGTTCCAGCATGTCGGGGATGTTGCGGAAGTCGACCACCAGGTTGTTGTAGCCCATCATATTACCACGTTCCGTGAGCCATACCTCTTTAGCACCAGCCTCGCGGGCTTTCTCCACGGGGTATCTCATATCCTTGCCACTCAGGAACTGTGCCTTCTTGATATTCACGGTGCGCCCAGTCTTGGCAGCAGCCACGAGTAAGTCGGTCTGTCGGCACAGGAAGGCCGGTATCTGCAGGACGTCGCACACCTCACCGACGGCGGCAGCCTGACAGCTCTCGTGGATGTCGGTCAGCAGACGGAGTCCATATTTCGCCTTCACGTCGGCCAGCATCTGCAGACCACGCTCCAGACCTGGTCCGCGGAAAGAGTGGATAGAGGTACGGTTGGCCTTGTCGAACGAGGCCTTGAAGATGATGTCAGTCCCTAGTTTGGTGTTGATTTCCACCAACTTACGTGCCACTGTGTCGAGCAGTTCTGCCGACTCAATGACACAAGGACCTGCTATAATCGTAGTCTTATTGTCCATAATGATGATGCAAAAATACGGAATTTATTCAATACCGCCAAATTTTTCTCGTTTTTTTTATTCTTTCACTATGTGAATGTCGCGCTGAGGGAACGGAATCTGGATGTTGTTCTCATTGAGCGTCTCATAGACACATTTCAGTACATCGCTCACCACATACGACTTCTTCGGGGCATCAGCCCAGATGAAGAGGTTAAAGTTCACACTCGATTCGGCCATCTCCGAGCAGACACATTTCACCTGTTTCGACTTGTCCATCCACTTGTGGTGCAAGTTGTTCAGGGCATCCTCTACGAGGGTGGTCACCTGACGCAGGTTAGAGCCGTAGGCCACGCCGAAGGGCACCACAGCTAGTACATAGCCGTGATTCCTCGTCAGGTTCTTGTAGTTCTTTGTGAAGAGTTGTGCGTTCTGGAAGGTAATCACCTCGCCGTAAAGCGACTCGACAACCGTCGAGGTATAGCTGATGGATGCCACCTTACCCATGCGCCCATCGACCTCAATCCAGTCGCCTACCTTGATGCGTCCAGCCATCAGTGTGGCACCGTAGTAGATATTCTCGATGATGTCTTTCGAGGCGAAACCGATACCAGTGGACAGACCACCTGAGATGGCCAGCAGCCAGGCCACGCTGATATGGAACAGTGAGAGCGAAATCATCAGCCAGACGCCCCATACGAACACCTGTATGACATTCTTACCCATCACCTCACGTGAGGCGGCTGTCGAGGGGTCGCTGTTCTGGTAGTGCATGCGCAGCAAGGACAAGATGGTGCGGGCAATCCAACGGAAGAGGAACCACATCGTAATGACCATCGAGAGCTTCAGGATCGACACCTGCAGGTTCTCCAGGTCGATGAAATTATATTTGAAGATACGCCAGCAGAGTTCGCTCAGATTAAACACCTTTGCGGCCCAGTAGATGCTCAGCATCACCGAGTTCACGCTCAGTGCAGGCATCACCACCTTCTCTATGAAACTGTAGTGCCAGGTCTGCGTCACTGGTTTGGCGTTGAACCGTTTCCTGATGGCGTAGAGTTCCAGATAACGGCTGATGCAGGTGATGGTCAGGATGCATGTCAGCTGCATGATCCACCAGATGAGCAGTTGTACGGCCAGCAGTGTATAACCCATCCATGAGCAGCAGACACTGGCGATGAACACCACGAGTGAGACATAAGTATAGAAGATATCCGACTTCGGGATGTTCTTGTTGTGGCGCCTGATGACCACCCATTGCCAGATGGCGCAAGCAAGGAGAATAGGAGGTAGTACGATATTCACCAGTTCGTTGGGTATCAGGATGATACGGAAGCCGATGACGATGAAACCCATCGCGATGAGTGGGGCATAGATACGGAAAGCCGAGCCTATCTGGTCGCCCTTCACACGGAGCAGCAGTGAGATGAGGATCACACCCAGCAGCCAAGCATACTCCACCAGCAGGTTCGAGGCCATGATGAGGAAGTTCTGCGTCGAGTTACCCATCAGAAGGCCCTGAATCAGGGCGAAGGTGATGGTCGTGGTGGCCATGGTGATGGCCGTCTGCTTGCGCTTGAACTCCTCCGTCTTATACCGTCGGGGCATCAGGAAACGGAAGAAGAGCAAGTTGAGTACGATGGCCAGAATGATGTAGATGGCGATACCGATGAACATACCGAAGATCCACTGTGCGCTCCACTGTGAGTTGTCGTTGTTGTTGGTTGTGTATTTCTTCTTGACGGTCTCCGTCATCGTGCTCCAGCGCCTTCCGAGGTTGCTCAGCAGGGTGGGGTAGCTGTCGCCACCATTGATGAAGATGCTCTGTTGGATGTCGGTATAACGCTTCTGGGCGTAGTTGTTCAGTTCGCTCAGCCGTTGTTCCGCCTGGTTGTAGTAGCGGATGTTACGCTTCAGCATCTGTTGGTTGCGGGCCAGTGTGTTGCGGATGTTACGGGCCAGTGTCAAACAAGAGTCGCGGCGACTGCTGCCATACTTCGTAGTCATCATGTCGGGCATCGACTCCAGACGGATGATGATGCTGTCGTAGCGAGCCAAGTCGGCTTGATTCTTCTCCAGGAAGAGGGCGAAGGGGAGTTGTCGTTTGTGGAACTCCCGGTATTGTTTCGTGGCCTCCTGACAGGCGTAGGTCATGTCGAACACGTTGTCTGTCTGCTGTGAGTAGAGCATCAGCGCATTCTGGTCAGCCTGCTTCAGCGTGAGCAACAGCTGGGTGATCATCGTCTTGGTGCGTTCCTGTCGTCGTGCTGACCGTACTGTCAGTTCGTTGTTGTATTGCTCCAGTTCGGCCTGAAGGATGGTGAGCGTCTGTTCGAGGTCTTTCTCCTTCAGCACAGCACTTGCTTCGGTGACCGCTCCCAGTGCCACCAGCAGTATGATTAATAAGCGTTTCATCATTTTTTTCTATGCTCTTTGATTTTAACCGTGCAAAGGTACGCAAAAAAATCAAATTTATAAGAAAAAAGTTGCTACAATCTTGCGGATTTAAATCTTTTTTGATTACTTTTGCAGCCAGAACCTCTAAAAAGGTCGCCTAACTGTAAAACAATTATTATCATGATTCTAATAGCTGATAGTGGAAGTACAAAGACCGACTGGGCGATTGTCATAGGCAGTACCCAGCCTGTAGTTATTAAGACACAAGGCATCAATCCTGTGCATCAGTCGCGTGAGGAGATTGTCAAGGTGCTGCGTGAAGAGTTCGTCGGTGTGATGGGGTCTACCCCCGAGGTGCAGAAGTTGCGCAGTGCAGCCATCCTGACACCGGAGTTCCCGATGGCTGTCTATTTTTATGGCAGTGGCGTGAGACCAGAGATGGAACCCCTGATGCAGTCGTTGCTGAAGGAAACATTCCCGCAGGCCAATGTCATCGAAGCACATAGTGATCTGCTCGGTGCTGCACGTGCACTTTGTGGTCGTAACGAAGGCATTGCCAGTATTTTAGGAACAGGCGCTAATTCTTGCCTTTATGATGGGAATGCCATCGTGGACCATGTGCCTGCCTTGGGTTATATCCTCGGCGACGAGGGTAGTGGAGCTGTCCTTGGAAAACGTTTTATTCATGATTTGTATGGTGGTATTTTGTCAGAAGAAATCAAACAGACCTTTGAACGTGAGACGAAGCTCAACCTAGCAGAAATCATCAAGCGCGTCTATCGTGAACCTCTGGCTAACCGTTTCCTGGCATCGCTCTCAGAATTTATCTCAGCTCACCTTGACGATGCCGGTGTGCGTGCTGTCGTCGTGCGTAATTTTGAGGATTTCCTACGCCTCCACATCAAATCCTATCACCGTGGCGACCTCCCCGTATCGTTTGTGGGTAGTGTGGCCTGGCACTATCAGGACGAACTGAAAGAGGCTGCCGAGCATCTGAATTTCCACATCGGTACCATCCTGAAGACGCCGATGGCCGGACTGATCCGTTATCATAGTCAAAAATAATATAAGAGAAACCCATAAACGATGAAACTAAAACTATTCCTTACCATCATGACTGCGGTGCTTGTCTCTGCCTGTCAGCAGAAACCGCAGGAGCACCAACAGGACTTTGTCCGTGTAGAGAACGGGCACTTCGTGAAAAATGGCCAGCCCTATTATTATGTAGGTACTAACTTCTGGTACGGTGCTATCCTCGGCTCAGAAGGGCAGGGAGGAGACCGAGAGAGGCTCGGCAAGGAGCTCGACCTGATGAAGGAGATGGGTATCGACAACCTGCGTATCCTCGTGGGAAGCGATGGCGAGCGCGGTGTGAAGACCAAGGTGGAGCCGACGCTGCAAGAGGCACCGGGCGTGTATAATGACACTATCCTGGCCGGTCTCGACTACCTGTTGCAGGAACTCGGCAAACGCGATATGGTGGCTGTGCTCTATCTGAACAACTCATGGGAGTGGAGTGGGGGCTACGGCTTCTATCTGGAGCATGCCGGTGCTGGCAAGCAGCCACGTCCCGACGACGTCGGCTATCCCGCCTTCATGGAGGCCATGAGTCAATATGCGACCAACGAGAAGGCCCATCAGTTGTTCTACGACTATGTGCGTTTCATCCTCTCGCGCACGAACCGTTATACAGGATTGGCCTATAAGGACGATCCAGCTATCATGTCGTGGCAGATCGGCAACGAGCCGAGAGCCTTCTCGAAAGAAGCACTGCCCGCCTTTGAGAAATGGCTCGCCGAGGCGTCGGCCCTCATCCGTGAACTCGACCCGAACCATCTGATTTCCGTCGGTTCTGAGGGCGCCTGGGGGTGTGAGGGCGACTTCGACGCCTGGGAGCGCATCTGCAGTGACCCTAATATAGACTACTGTAACATCCACCTCTGGCCCTACAACTGGGGTTGGGCGAAGGCCGACTCACTGATTGAGAACCTGCCGCGGGCAGAAGCCAATACGAAAGAATACATCGACCGCCATCTGACCATCTGCGACAAGATCAAGAAGCCACTGGTGATGGAAGAGTTCGGTTATCCGAGAGATGGTTTCAAATTTACCCTCGACACCCCGACCAAGGGACGAGACGGTTTCTATGACTACGTGTTCTCACTGGTGGGCGACAATGCCGAGCAGGGCGGTTATTTTGCCGGTTGTAACTTCTGGGGCTGGGGCGGACTGGCCAAGCCCGCACACGAACAGTGGCAGCCCGGTGACGACTATACCAACGACCCCGCCCAGGAGGCTCAAGGACTGAACTCGGTGTTCGCTGGAGACGCCTCTACACTGGCTGTCATCAAGCATCAGGTGGAGCGAATGAACAAATTGACTAAATAGTGTAAGTATTGAGCAAATAAAAGTACCGCAGTTTGCAAATATTGTCGTACCTTTGCCCCCGATAACTTAAACGAATTTAAGACTATAGACTGATGAAAAAAATTCTGACTTTACTCTTATGCCTGATGGCGACGGTGTCGCTGTCGGCGCAGATTCGTGGGAACAGTATCGAGGTGATGGTACAGCCAGACCATAAGGACTGGACTTACAAGACGGGAGAGCAGGCGACCTTCGTCATCAGCGTGCTGAAATCAGGTACGTTGCTTGACCATGTGAGCATCGATTACCAGGTTGGACCAGAGATGTATCAGGATGTCAAGAAAAGCGTCGTGCTGAAGGACGGTACGCTGAAGTTGACTGGTACGATGAAGCAGCCCGGCTTCTATCGAGTCGATGTGACCGCTCATGTTGGTGGCAAGGACTACAAAGGCGCCTGTGGGGCAGCTTTCTCGCCCGAGCAGTTGCAGCCCTCGACCGTGATGCCGAAGGACTTTACGGACTTCTGGCAGAACGCTATCCAGGAAGCCCGCAAGACAGAACTCGACCCGACGAAGCGGCTGTTGCCCGAGCGATGCACGAAAGACGTGAACGTGTATGAGGTGTCGTTCCAGAACATGCTGCCCGGCTATCGCACCTATGGCATCCTGAGTGTGCCTGTGAAGGAAGGGAAGTATCCCGCCCTGTTGCGTGTGCCTGGTGCCGGTGTGCGCCCCTATGGCGGTGATATCTGGACGGCTGCCCAAGGTGCCATCACCCTGGAGATCGGTATCCACGGCATCCCCGTGACGATGGACCAGAAGGTGTATGACGACATCTTCCATGGGGCACTGAACTGGTACTGGGAGTTCTATATGGACGACCGCGACAAGAACTACTACAAGCGAGTGATACTCGGTTGTATCCGTGCGCTTGACTATATTGAGGAATATACCCCGTGGAACGGTAAAGAACTCGGCGTGACGGGTTCGTCGCAGGGTGGTTTCCTGTCGTTGGCGACTGCCGGTCTTGACAAGCGCATCACCTACTATGCCCCGGTGCATGCTGCCCTCTGTGACCATACGAACTCGTTGAAAGGCATCGCCTGTGGGTGGCCCCACTATTTCTATTATAATAAAGGTAAGGGACAGGAAAAGCAGATCGAGGTGTCGCGTTACTACGACGGCATCAACTTCGCCCGACTGATCACTGACCAGCAGCAAGGCTGGTTCTCGTTCGGCTACAACGACGACGTGGTACCCCCGACGACCGCCTGGGAGACCTATAACACCGTGAAGGGACCCAAGGAGATCGTGCCCTATCAGGCCACCTGGCACTTCTGGTTCCAGGAACAATGGGACGAATGGGAGAACTGGCTGCTCAAACAAATGAAGCTGAGATAGGGAAAAGACCGTTGAATCCGTAAATATAGAAAAGACCATATGAAAAAGACTATCATCATAGCAGCAACCACATTGACGCTGGTTGCATGTGCCGGACAGAAACAGGCTGAGCCAGAGAAGACAACGGCCCAGCAGTTGTTGGAGCGTCTGGACTCACTTCAAAAGAAAGGTATTATGTATGGACACCAGGACGACCCGATGTACGGTCTGACCTGGGAATATCAGAAAGACTCGAGCGACGTGAAGAACGTCTGCGGCGACTATCCCGCCATTATGGGTTTCGACCTGGGCGGTATTGAGATGGGCGACCAGAAGAACCTTGACAGTGTGCCCTTCACCCGTATGACCGAAGAGATCATCGCCCACCACCTGCGCGGTGGTATCGTGACCCTGAGTTGGCATCCACGTAATCCTGTGACGACTATCGACGGCGGTGGTAATGCCGGACAGAAGTTCCCCGAAGGAACGGCTTGGGATGTCAGAGACTCTGCTGTTGTGAAGAAGATACTGACCGACAGCCTGACGCGCGAGAAATTTGAAGGTTGGATGCAACGCGTGAGTGACTTCATGGCCACGCTGAAGACCGCTGACGGGAAGAAGGTGCCCGTCATCTTCCGTCCTTGGCACGAGAACTCCGGTTCTTGGTTCTGGTGGGGCGAGAAACTCTGTTCAGTCGATGAGTACAAGGCCCTGTGGAACCTGTTGCAGGACAAACTGAAGTCCGACGGTTTCGACAACCTCGTGTGGTCGTACTCACCCGGTTGTCAGGACAACCTGACGGCAGAGCGCCTGCTTGACCGCTATCCCGGTGATGACCGTGTAGATATGATTGGTCTCGACGGCTATCAGTGGGTACCAGAGGAGAAAGATATCTTCATTGCCCGTACGAAGCAGAACCTGCAGGTGCTCTGTGAGGTGGCTCAGGCTCACGGTCTGATACCCGCCATGACAGAGACCGGTATGAAGAACCTGACGCAGCCAGACTGGTGGTCAACAACCCTGTTGCCTGCTGTGCAGGACTATCCCATCAGTTACCTGCTCACCTGGCGTAACTACAAGGAAGAGTGGTTCGGTCCTTCGACCTCGAAGCCCGACGCTCCCTCTTTCATCGCGTTTTATAACGCCGACAAGACGCTGTTCCTGAAGGACATCGCAGAATAATATAAAATTAATAACCATCGTAAAAAAGAAAATTAAGATATGACAGAATTTGAGAAGAAGGTGGCCGCTCTGCGCCAACATCATGAAGAGCTGCTGAGCCAGAAGAATGAACCCGTTGAGTGGGGTAATGGTATCTATGAGAAGTACAAGAACCCCATTCTGACAGCGGCCCACGTGCCCCTGGAGTGGAAATATGACTTCAACGAGCAAGACAACCCCTACCTGATGCAGCGCATCATGTGTAACGCCACCCTGAACTCCGGTGCCATCAAGTGGAACGGCAAGTATGTGCTCGTGGTGCGCGTAGAAGGTGCCGATCGTAAGAGTTTCTTCGCAGTGGCCGAGTCGCCCAATGGTATCGATAACTTCCGTTTCTGGGACGAGCCCATTACCATGCCCGACGACGTGATTCCCGCCACGAATATCTATGATATGCGTATCACACAACATGAGGACGGTTGGATCTACGGTGTGTTCTGTGCTGAGCGTCACGACGACTCACAACCCGGTAACCTCAGTGCTGCCACTGCCACAGCAGCCATCGCCCGTACGAAGGACCTGAAGACCTGGTATCGTCTGCCCGACCTGAAGACCAAGTCGCAACAGCGTAACGTGGTGCTCCATCCAGAGTTCGTCGATGGGAAATACGCCTTCTATACCCGTCCACAGGACGGTTTCATCGACACTGGTTCAGGCGGTGGTATCGGTTGGGCACTCGTCGATGACATTACCAACGCCGAGATCAAGGAAGAGACCATTATCTACGAGCGCAAGTACCACACCATCACCGAGGTGAAGAACGGTGAGGGACCCCATCCCATCAAGACCGCAAAGGGATGGCTGCATCTGGCCCACGGCGTGCGTGCCACGGCCGACGGTCTGCGCTACGTGCTCTACATGTATATGACAGCCCTTGACGATCCCACGAAGGTGATTGCCCGTCCAGGTGGTTTCTTCCTCGTGCCTGAGGGCGACGAGTACCTGGGTGACGTGATGAATGTGGCCTTCGCCAACGGCTGGATTGCCGATGCTGACGGTAAGGTATTCATCTACTACGCTTCGGCCGACACCCGTATGCATGTGGCTACCTCGACGATCGACAAGCTTGTGGACTACTGTATGAACACTCCTGAGGACGGTTACACCACCGCCGCCAGTGTGGAGACCATCAAGCAATTGATAGCAAAAAACAGAAATCATTAATTATCTTTTAGTATGGCAAAGACTTCATTGATTGAAAAGATCGGTTACGGATTTGGTGATATGTCGTCATCAACCTTCTGGAAGGTGTTCTCATACTACCTGCCAATCTTCTACTCTAACATTTTCGGATTGTCGCTAGTTGACGCCGGTGTGCTGGTGCTTGTAACACGTATCTGGGATGCTGTCTCAGACCCGATGATGGGTATCATCGCTGACCGTACGAACACGAAGTGGGGTAAGTACCGTCCGTATTTGTTATGGGTAGCACCGTTGTTCTCTATCTGCGGTATCCTGCTGTTCACCACCCCTAACTGGGAATACGGCACAAAACTCATCTGGGCGTATGTTACCTATATCATGATGATGACCGTCTATACAGGTATCAACGTGCCCTATGGTGCTATGCTGGGTGTGATGACCGACGATCCAAATGAGAAGACCGTGTTCTCTTCATTCCGTATGTTCTTTGCCTATGGTGGCTCATTCCTGGCGCTGTTCCTATGGGAGCCTCTGACGAATATGTTCGGTGGCTATAAGACGACTGACGGCTGGTTCTACAGCATGTGTGTCATCGCAGCAGCCTGCTTTGTGATGTTCATCCTCTGTTTCCTGCTGACGAAGGAGCACCTGAAGACCGTCTCGACGGTGAGCGTCGGCAGTGACTTCAAGTCGCTGCTGTCGAACAAGCCTTGGTGGTTGCTCATCGGTGCTGCGCTGTGTTCGAACCTCTTCAACACGGTGCGCGGTGCAACTGTGGCCTACTTCTTCCTCGACATCATCGGTCCGGATGTGAACCTGATGTTCTTCGGCATCGCCTTCCTCTTCTATTCAGGTCTGTTCCTGGGTATTGGTGAGGTGTCGAACATGGCCGGTGTGGCCCTCTGTGTGCCTATCGCCAATAAACTGGGTAAGAAGACGACGTTCATTCTCGTGAATGCCGCTCTGGTGGTGCTGAGTATCACCTTCTTCTTCGTTCCCTGTACCCCTTCAGGCTACTGGACGATGCTGATCCTACAGATCATCATTTCAGTCTTCACGGGTATCATGTCGCCGCTGATATGGAGTATGTATGCCGATGTGAGCGACTATGCCGAACTGAAGTACAAGACGGCCTCTACAGGTCTGATCTTCTCTTCAGCCTCCATGGCCCAGAAGTTCGGTGGTGCTATCGGTGGTGCTGCTGTGCTGTGGCTGCTCTCTGCCTTCGGTTATATCACTGACGCAGCAGAACTGGAGGCTGGTGCCATACAGCCCGAGAGTGCGCTGCTTGCCCTGCGCTGGCTGATGAGTTTCATCCCCGCCGCTGTCGCTGCCCTTGCCATCGTCGTTGTCTGGTTCTATCCGCTGACGACGAAGCGCGTTGATGAGATCAATACCGAACTGAAGAAATATCGTGCAATAGAAGAATAACGACATGAATATAGAAACGATGCGCCAGGAGATGCAGGATGTGCTCGAGCAGAACATCCTGCCTTTCTGGCAGACCAAGATGATAGACCGTGAGAACGGAGGGTTCTACGGGCGTATCGACAGTCAGGAGGTGCTGCATGCAGATGCGGAGAAGGGAGCAATCCTCAATGCCCGCATCCTCTGGACCTTCTCTGCCGCCTATCGCGTGCTGAAAGACGAAAGCTATCTGGAGACGGCCACTTATGCCAAGGACTACTTCATCAGTCACTTCATCGACCAGGAGTATGGCGGTGTCTATTGGAGTCTCGACTATAAGGGACAACCGCTGAACACCCGCAAGCAGTTCTATGCCATCGGCTTTGCCATCTACGGCCTGTCGGAATATGCCCGGGCTACGGGTGATCATGAGGCCCTTGACTATGCGCTGGCGCTCTTCGATAGTATCGAGGAGCATGCCTTCGACCATGAGTACAATGGTTATATCGAAGCCACCAGCCGTGACTGGCAGCCGATAGCCGATATGCGACTCTCGGAGCTCGATGCCAACTTCCCCAAGTCGCAGAACACCCATCTGCATATTATCGAGCCCTATGCCAACCTTTATCGTTGTCTGAAGGAGTTCCGTGCACAGGAGTCGTGCGACTACGTGCCGGCCATCGGTGCTGTGCTGCCTGTCGGCATCTCCGTTCCTCAGGAGACCATCGACCGTGTGGAGGCTGCCCTGAGGAACATCATCGGCATCTTCACCGACAAGATCCTGAATCCGGAGACCCACCACCTCGACCTGTTCTTCGAGATGGACTGGACACGCGGAGCGGGTCATCTGGAGAGCTACGGTCACGATATCGAGTGTTCGTGGCTGATGCATGAGGCTGCCCTCGTGCTGGGCGATGCGCAGGTGCTGGAGAAGGTGGAGCCCATTGTCCAGATGGTGGCGAAGGCCTCGGAGAAAGGCTTGCGCCCTGATGGTTCGATGATCCACGAGGCCAATCTCTCGACCGGGCATGTCGATGACGACCTGCACTGGTGGGTACAGGCAGAGAACGTCGTCGGCTGGTATAATATCTATCAGCACTTCGGCGACGAGTCAGCCCTGGAGAAAGCGATACGCTGTTGGGAATATATCAAGGCACAGATTATCGATTGGGAACACGGCGAGTGGCATTGGAGCCGTCATCCGGACGGTAGCCTGAATACCGTTGACGACAAAGCCGGTTTCTGGAAGTGTCCCTACCATAATGGTCGTATGTGCTTGGAGATCATTGAACGAGTCAAGATATGAAGAAAGTTTTGTGGTTTGTTTTTGCGCTGTGTCTGTCGGTTCAGATGATGGCGCGTTCTGAATTCGGCGAACAGCCGAAGCTCGTGGTTGGTATTGTGGTTGACCAAATGCGTTGGGACTACCTGTCGCGCTATTATGACAAATTCCAGGAAGACGGTCTGCGTCGGCTCGTTGACAAGGGTTACTCCTGCGACAACTGCTTGATCAATTATGTACCGACGATTACCGCCATTGGCCATACCTCGGCCTACACCGGTTCTACACCTGCCTTCCATGGCATCTGTGGTAATGACTTCTGCATCGATGACGAGAAGGTGTACTGCACGACGGACAAATCCGTGAAGCCAGTGGGTACAGACAATAACAAGCGTGGACAGATGTCGCCTAAAAACCTGCTCTCGACGACCATCGGTGACCAATTAAGGATGCACACCGACTTTCGTTCGAAGGTGATTGGCGTGAGTTTCAAAGACCGTGCAGCCATCCTGCCTGCCGGCCACAGTGCGAATGCCGCCTACTGGCTCGACATCGACAATGGTCAGTTTATCACCTCGACCTACTACATGAAGGAACTGCCTGCATGGGCCAAGGCCTACAACCAGACACTTGCCGCCAACGGTGAAGTGAAGAAGGCTGGCAAGCAAATAGGCAGATCACCCCTCTGCGGACATATCACCGCCGATATGGCCATCGCTGCCCTGAAGGGAGAGAACCTGGGCAAGAACGAGGCTACCGACATGCTCTGCGTGAGTTTCTCGCAGACCGATCTCATCGGTCACGAGTGGAGTACTCGCGGTACGCATATTGACGAGGCCTATTTGGAGTTGGACAAAGATATCGCCAAACTGTTGAAAGCCTTTGACGAGCAAGTGGGAGAGGGTAACTATCTTGTGTTCCTGACAGCTGATCACGGTGCTGCCCATAACGCAGAGTGGATGACGTATCACAAGTTGGCTGGTGGCACCTGGAAGATCAATGAAGACGTGCTGAATGCCAAGTTGGACCAGTATCTGAGAGAGAAGGTTGGGGTAGATCGCTCCGTGATTAACGGACTCTATGCCTACCGTGTATATCTCAATCACGGGAAGATTGCTGAGAAGGGCGTGGCACTGTCTGATGTGAAACAGGCCCTGATTGACTATTTCCGTCAGATGCCCCATGTGCAGTTCGTGATGGACTTCGAGAAGGTGAACACATGGAGTGTGCCCGACAGGCTCCGTAGCATGGCCCTGCTTGGTTATCATCCCCATCGTTCAGGCGACCTGCTGCTGGTGCTGGAGTCTGGATGGTATGAGTTCTGGCCCTCTACGTCGCCCGTCGGTACAACCCACGGATCATGGAATCCCTACGACGCCCACATCCCTCTGTTGTTCTATGGTTGGCATGTAGGGCACGGTCATACCTCGCGTGAAGTGCATATCACCGACATCGCACCGACCATTTGTCAGATGCTCCATATCCAGCAGACGAATGCCTGTGTCGGAGCAGCCATTGGTGAAGTTGTGGACCAGGATTAACAATTATTATCAAATTATTGATATTTATTCCACTTATTTACAAATTTAATTTGTACCTTTGCAGCTGAAAAGCCGTGAAGGTACTTCTTTTTTGCCTGTAACTGCTTAGAAACGAGAACAATATTGTTATAACGTTATATATTTTTTATGAATTTTGCTTTGTTAATTACCGTCTTGGTGACGGCTATTACATTGGTGGTGGCGGCATACGTCGTGGCCAAGCTGATAGGACCCCGGTCCTACGCGAAGGTTAAAGGCGAGCCGTATGAGAGTGGTATTCCCACGCGAGGCAGTTCTTGGCTGCCCATGTCGGTGGGCTTCTATCTCTTCGCCATCTTGTTTCTCATGTTCGATATAGAAACAGTATTTCTGTATCCATGGGCAGTCGTAGTGAAGGACTTTGGTGTGATGGCATTGTTAAGCATCGGGTTCTTCTTAGTAGTTCTGGCTTTAGGCTTGGCTTATGCTTGGCGGAAAGGAGACTTGGAATGGAAGTAAGAAAACCGCACATCAAGAGTATTCCCTACGAGGAGTGGAATGACAACGCCTCGCTGGAGAAGATCGTTGACGAGCTCCATGAGGGCGGCGTCAATGTGGTGACGGGCTCACTGGATCAGCTGATCAACTGGGGCCGTTCTAATTCACTGTGGTCTCTGACCTTTGCGACCTCATGCTGCGGTATCGAGTTCATGGCCTGTGGCTGCGCCCGCTATGACTTCGCCCGCTTCGGTTTCGAGGTGACGCGTAACTCTCCCCGTCAGGCCGACCTGATTATGTGTGCCGGTACGATTACCCACAAGATGGCCCCTGCTCTGAAGCGCCTCTATGATGAGATGGCAGAGCCGAAGTATGTGATTGCCGTCGGTGGTTGTGCCATCAGCGGTGGCCCTTTCAAGTCGAGCTATCACGTGGTGAAAGGTATCGAGGAGATCGTGCCCGTCGATGTGTTTATTCCTGGCTGTCCCCCGCGTCCGGAGGCTATCATGTATGGCATGATGCAGCTGCAGCGCAAGGTGAAGATTGAGAAATTCTTCGGTGGCATGAACCACAAGCAGACCGCTGAGGAGCGTGAGCTTGGCGTATCCAACGAGGAGCTGATTTTCCGTGAGAAATTTGATGACCATCGTCGTGAGGAGAAGCCCATCGTGGTGACCGACGTGCCCGAGGAGTTTGTTAAGGAAATGAAGTCTGCTCAGGCAGAAGTTAAAGCAGAGGAGGAGAAAGCATGAAGTTAGAGTTCTTATCATTTGAATTTGACAAGTTCGCTACCGAGATGCAGAACTTGAAAGACCAGAAAGGTTTCGACTATCTGGTGACCATTGTCGGTGAGGACTTTGGTGCAGAAGAAGGCCTTGGCTGTGTCTATATCCTCGAGAATACGAACACCCATGAGCGTTGTTCGGTGAAGATGCTGGCCAAGAATCAGGTCTGTGGTGACGGTTTAGCTTCTAATGGTACAGGCGAGACCGACGGACAGCTGATTCCCTATATCCCCACGGTATCCCATATCTGGCGTGTGGCTGAATTGCTGGAGCGTGAGGTCTATGACTTCTACGGTATCGTGTTCCTTGGACATAAGGACATGCGCCGTCTGTTCCTTCGCAGCGACTTCAAGGGTTATCCCTTCCGTAAGGACTGGAAGTTCGACGACAGCTATACCCTTGAGGACGACGTGGAGCCAGACTACGGTCTTGAGTATTATCTCGACCAGGATGGTAACCTTCAGTCGAAGCAGAACAAGCTGTTCGGTCCCGATGATTATGTAATCAATATTGGTCCGCAGCACCCTGCCACCCATGGTGTGCTCCGTTTGCAGACCGTGCTGAACGGCGAGACCGTAAAACGCGTCTATCCGCATCTGGGTTATATCCACCGTGCGATTGAGAAGATGTGGGAGAATATGACCTATCCTCAGACGCTTGCATTAACAGACCGTCTTAACTATCTGGGAGCTATGCAGCATCGTCATGCCCTGGTAGGTGTGATTGAGGAAGGTATGGGTGTGGAACTGACCGACCGTATCAAGTACATCCGCACGATCATGGACGAGTTGCAGCGTCTCGACTCCCACCTGCTGTTCACCTCTTGTGTGGCTCAGGACCTCGGTGCGCTCACAGGCATGCTGTACGGTATGCGTGACCGCGAGCATGTGCTGAACGTGATGGAGGAGACCACTGGTGGCCGCCTGATCCAGAACTACTACCGTATCGGTGGCCTGCAGGACGATATCGATCCGAACTTCGTGAAGAACGTGAAGGATCTGGTGAAGTACCTGCGTCCTACGATTCAGGAGTATATGGATGTGTTCGGTGACAATGTCATCACCCACAACCGTCTGGAGAACTGCGGCCCGATGTCGCTTGAGGACTGCATCAACTACGCTGTCACCGGTCCTGCCGGACGTGCTTCAGGCTGGAAGAACGATGTCCGCAAGAACCACCCCTACGACATGTACGACAAGGTGGAGTGGGAGCAGTGCACGCTCAACGGCTGTGACTCCATGGACCGTTACCTCGTTCACATCAATGAGATGTACCAGAGTCTGAACATCATCGAGCAGTTGATAGACAACATCCCCGAGGGTGACTTCTACGTGAAGCAGAAGCCTATTATCAAGGTACCTGAGGGCCAGTGGTACTACTCTGTAGAGGGTGTGGCTGGTGAGTTTGGTGTCTATCTCGACTCTCGTGGCGACAAGAGCCCCTACCGCATGAAGATGCGCCCCATGGGCCTCTCACTGGTAGGTGCCTTCGACCCGATGCTGCGTGGTCAGAAGATTGCCGACCTGATTGCTACCTGTGCCGCTATCGACGTTGTTATTCCTGACATCGACCGTTAGTCGAAAAGTAAAAAGGTAAAAAAGTAAAAAAGTAAAATTATGTTCGACTTTTCTATTATAACCCAATGGTTCGACCAACTGCTTCGCGTGACGGTAGGATGTCCCGATTGGTTGGCGATATTGATTGAGTGCGTGCTGGTCGGTGCGGCTATCCTGGTGGGATATGCACTGATTGCCATCGTACTGATATTCATGGAGCGTAAGGTATGCGCCTATTTCCAGTGCCGCCTAGGCCCGATGCGCGTAGGTTACTGGGGTTTGCTGCAGGTGTTTGCTGACGTGTTGAAGATGCTCATCAAGGAGATTTTCTTCGTCGATCGTGCTGACAAGCTGCTTTATGCCGTAGCTCCTCTTTTGGTGATCATCGGTAGCGTGGGTGCCTTCTCGTTCCTGCCTTGGAACAATGGTGCTACGGTGCTTGACTTCAACGTGGGTGTGTTCCTGCTGACAGCCGTCTCTTCGATTGGCGTGGTAGGTATCTTCCTTGCCGGTTGGGGTTCTAACAATAAGTATTCTGTCGTATCGGCTATGCGTGGTGCGGTGCAGATGATCTCGTATGAGATGTCACTCTGTCTCTGCCTGATTACTGCCGTTATCCTGACTGGTACGATGCAGATGTCGGGTATTGTCGAGGCGCAGACGGGTCCTTTCAAATGGCTTATCTGTCAGGGACACATCCCTGCGCTGATTGTCTTCTTCGTGTTCCTCATCGCTGGTAATGCCGAGGCCAACCGTGGCCCGTTTGACATGGCAGAGGCCGAGAGTGAGTTGACGGCCGGACACCACACTGAGTATTCCGGTATGGGCTTCGGCTTCTTCTACCTCGCTGAGTTCCTCAACCTGTTTATCATCGCCGGTATTGCCGCTACGGTGTTCCTCGGTGGATGGGCACCCCTGAACATTGGCATTGATGCCTTCGATGCAGTGATGAACTACATCCCAGGTATCTTCTGGTTCATGGGTAAGGCCTTTGCTCTGGTATGGATTCTGATGTGGATCAAGTGGACATTCCCCCGTCTGCGTATCGACCAGATCCTGAAGCTGGAGTGGAAGTATCTGATGCCGCTGGCACTGCTCAACCTCGTGATTATGACTGTTGTAGTGGCCCTCGGCCTATATATTAAATAAGGTATAGCAATGGAAGATAACAAAACATATTTCGGAGAAATCGGGCACGGTCTGAAGACTTTGGCCGTTGGCATGAAGACCACCTGGAAGGAATACTTCAAGGACTTCTTCACCAACAAGTCGACAGAGCAGTATCCCGAGAACCGCAAGACCACACTCCATGTGGCAAAGCGTCACCGCGGGCGTCTGACCTTCAAGCGCAACGAGGACGGCAGCTACAAGTGTACGGCCTGCACATTGTGTGAGAAAGCCTGTCCGAACGGAACCATCAAGATCACCAGTCATATGGAAGAGGATCTTGAGACAGGCAAGAAGAAGAAGGTGCTCGACGACTATCAGTACGACCTTGGCGACTGCATGTTCTGCCAGCTTTGTACGAACGCCTGCAACTTCGACGCGATTGAGTTTACAAATGATTTCGAGAACGCGGTGTTCGACCGCAACCGCCTGGTGCTTCACCTTAATCAGGAAGTGTATCAGGGAGGCCATCTGCCCAATCTCATTGACGGCGGTGCAGACTGGCAGGTCGGTAAGTTTAACACCAAAACGAAGTAACGACTATGGCAAATATGGTTATGTTTTGCATTCTCGCTGTTGTCATACTCGGTTCTGCCGTGTTGTGTGTGACGACGAAGCGAATCATGCGAGCCGCAACATTCCTGTTGTTCGTGCTCTTTGGCGTAGCAGGTCTCTATTTCCTGCTCGACTATACATTCCTTGGCGCAGCCCAGATTTCAGTCTATGCCGGTGGTGTGACGATGCTTTATGTATTCGCCATTCAACTGGTTGGCAAGCGCTCTCTTCAGGGGCTCGTAGAGCGTGTGAAGGGCAGTCGTGTGATCTATGGCGCTTTCCTGTCGCTGGTAGGTCTGGCTACGGTCTGTATCGTGCTGCTCAAGAATCAGTTTATGTATGCTGCCTGTCAGGTGGCCGACGTGGAGGTACCGATGAGTCAGATCGGTCATGCTCTTCTCGGTGCTGACAAGTACCAGTATGTGCTCCCCTTTGAGTTCATCTCGGTATTCCTGCTGGCATGTATTATCGGTGGTCTGGCAATTGCAAGAAAGGAGGAGAAGTAAGTTATGGTACCAGTACAATTCTATTTCGTGCTCAGTGCACTTCTGTTCTTCATCGGCTTCTATGGATTCATCTCACGCCGTAACCTGATTGCGATGCTGATCTCTGTGGAGCTTATCCTCAACGCCGTTGAGATTAACTTCGCCGCCTTCAACCGTCTGCTGTTCCCCGGTCAGCTGGAGGGTTTCTTCATGTCACTCTTCGGTATCGGTGTCGCAGCTGCTGAGACGGCTGTTGCCATTGCGATTATCATCAACGTGTATCGTAACTTCAACAGCGATAATGTTGACAGTATTCAGAATATGAAACGATAGTCAAAGGTAAAAAGGTAAAAAAGTAAAAAGGTAAAATTATGTATAGTTACACGATATTTATCATGCTTCTGCCGCTGCTGTCGTTCCTTATTCTCGGACTGGCTGGCATGAAGATGCAGCATAAGGTTGCCGGACTTATCGGTACCTGTTCGCTCGGACTCGTTACAATCCTGTCGTATATGACGGCATTCCAGTACTTCGGTGCTGATCGCGTCAACGGCATCTATCAGACGATTGTTCCGTACAACTTCACGTGGTTGCCCCTCGGCAATCTGCATTTCGACCTCGGTATATTGCTGGATCCGATCAGTGTGATGATGCTGATTGTGATATCCACCGTATCCCTGATGGTCCACATCTACTCATTCGGCTATATGCACGGCGAGAAGGGCTTCCAGCGCTACTACGCTTTCCTGAGTCTCTTCACGATGTCGATGTTGGGACTGGTGCTTGCTACGAACATCTTCCAGATGTATATGTTCTGGGAGCTCGTGGGCGTCAGCTCTTATCTGCTCATCGGTTTCTACTATCCGTTGAAGCCAGCCATCGCTGCCTCTAAGAAAGCTTTCATCGTGACCCGTTTTGCTGATATGTTCTTCCTAATTGGTATCCTGATGTTCGGCTACTTCACGGAGAGCTTCAGCTTCAATTTCGCCGGTCACGGTTCAAGTATTGTCATGGGTGAGGGTACTACACCTTTCATCCTCGGTGATTTCAGTCGGGCAGTTGCCGCTGGAGGGTTCATTATTCCTACGGCTTTGGTGCTGATGTTTATCGGTGGTGCCGGTAAGTCGGCTATGTTCCCGCTGCACATCTGGCTTCCCGACGCTATGGAGGGTCCGACACCTGTGTCTGCACTTATCCACGCTGCTACGATGGTGGTAGCTGGTGTGTTCCAGATCGCCCGTATGTTCCCGTTGTGGATTGCCTTTGCGCCCCACTCACTGAGCATTGTGGTCTGGGTGGGTGTGTTCACCGCTTTCTATGCTGCCGCTGTGGCTTGTGCCCAGAGTGATATCAAGCGTGTGCTTGCCTTCTCAACCATCTCTCAGATTGCCTTCATGATGGTAGCTCTCGGTGTATCGCTGCCAGGTCATGAGATGTTGCTTGACGATCATACACAGTTAGGTTATATGGCCGGTATGTTCCATCTCTTCACCCACGCCATGTTCAAGGCTTGTCTGTTCCTGGGTGCCGGTTGTATCATCCACGCCGTTCACTCCAATGAGATGGCCCTGATGGGTGGTCTCCGCAAGTATATGCCGGTTACACATATCACCTTCCTGATCAGCTGTCTGGCTATTGCTGGTATTCCGTTCTTCTCTGGTTTCAGTTCTAAGGATGAGATTATCACGGCTTGCTTTGCCTATAGTCCGGTAGTAGGTTGGATCATGACAGGTATTGCTGCGATGACGGCCTTCTATATGTTCCGTCTGTACTACGGTATCTTCTGGGGTACGGAGAATGTGGAGGCCCATACGCATCATACTCCCCATGAGGCTCCTTCCTCGATGACGATCCCCCTGATTGTGCTCTGCTTGATTACGGTTGGTGTGGGTGTCTATACTACCCTTGGTGGTTTCCTCGGATGGGAAGGTTCTTTCGGTAGCTTTGTGTCTGCCAGCGGTAAGGACTACACCATCCATTTCGATACGCAGATTGCCGCCACCTCTACGATTATTGCCATCCTGAGCATCTGTCTTGCCACTTACATCTATAAGGGTGAGAGTCAGCCTATCGCCGATCGTCTGTACAAGACCTTCCCGAAGCTGCATCGTGCCGCTTACAAGCGTTTCTATCAGGACGAGATCTGGCAGTTTGTTACCCATAGAATTATCTTTGCACTTGTTTCCACACCTATCGCCTGGTTCGACCGTCATGTCGTTGACGGTACGTTCAACTTCCTGGCTTGGGGTGCCAATGAGGCAGGTGAGTCGATTCGTCCTTGGCAGAGTGGCGATGTGCGTCAGTATGCCGTCTGGTTCCTGACAGGTACGGTAGCATTAACATTAATCCTTTTATGCATCTAAAGATATGAGTATATTAAGTCTATTCGTAGTAATCCCCGCTCTGATGTTGCTTTGCCTCTGGTTGGCCAAGTCGCTCAATCAGGTGCGTGGTGTGATGGTGACAGGTGCCTCTTGCCTGCTTGCCCTCTCGGTTTGGCTGACGATCTACTTCCTGCAGCAGCGAGCTGCCGGTAATACGGCAGAGATGTTGCTTACTTATAGCACGCCTTGGTTCAAGCCGCTGAACATCGCCTATTCGGTTGGTGTCGATGGTATTTCCGTCGTGATGCTGCTCCTGTCGAGTATCATCGTATTCACGGGAACCTTCGCCTCTTGGCAGTTGAAGCCACTCACCAAGGAGTATTTCCTTTGGTTCACGCTGTTGAGCACCGGTGTCTATGGCTTCTTCATCTCAACAGACCTCTTCACGATGTTTATGTTCTACGAGGTGGCCCTGATTCCGATGTACCTGTTGATTGGTGTTTGGGGTAGTGGTCATAAGGAGTATTCAGCCATGAAGCTTACCTTGATGCTGATGGGAGGATCGGCCCTGCTGATTCTCGGTTTGCTGGGTATCTACTTCTTCAACGGACAGTATAGTGGCAACTACACGTTCGAGTTGACCACGATTGCTGCAGCTCACGCTATTCCAGGCTGGATCCAGAACATCTTCTTCCCGTTCATCTTCATCGGATTCGGTGTGCTTGGTGCTCTGTTCCCCTTCCACACATGGTCTCCCGACGGTCATGCCTCTGCGCCTACCGCTGTGTCGATGCTCCATGCAGGTGTGCTGATGAAGTTGGGAGGCTACGGTTGTTTCCGTGTAGCGATGTATCTGTTGCCTGATGCTGCTCAGGATCTCTCTTGGATCTTCCTCATCCTCACCACTATTTCTGTGGTCTATGGTGCGCTGAGTGCTTGTGTGCAGACCGACCTGAAGTATATCAATGCTTACTCTTCAGTGTCTCACTGCGGCCTGGTGCTCTTTGCTCTGCTGATGATGAGTCAGACGGCTGTTACAGGTGCTATCCTGCAGATGTTGTCTCACGGTCTGATGACGGCCCTCTTCTTCGCCTTGATTGGTATGATCTACGGACGTACCCACACCCGTGATATCCGCGAGTTGGCAGGTCTGATGAAAATTATGCCTTTCCTCGCAGTCGGTTATGTGATTGCCGGTCTCGCCAACCTCGGTCTGCCGGGCTTCTCAGGTTTTATTGCTGAGATGACCATCTTCGTGGGCTCCTTTGGTGCTAAGCCCATGATTGGTGATCCCAATGATTCATTCCGTATGGTGGCTACCATCATCGCTTGTACGTCAATCGTCGTAACGGCAGTTTACATCCTGCGTGTGGTTGGTAAGATCCTTTATGGCGAGGTGGAGAACAAGCACTATCTTGAATTGACTGATGCTACTTGGGATGAGCGCGTCGCAGTAATCTGTCTGATTTTCTGTGTGGCTGGTCTTGGTTGTGCACCTTTCGTGTTCAGCGATATGATTTCACCTGCCGCAGGTACGATCTTACAGTCTATTGGTGTCATGTAAAGAAAGGAGGGAATAAGATATGAATTACGGACAATTTCTATATATGTTTCCAGAGTGTGCTCTGGTAGTGGCATTGATCATTGTATTTGCGTTCGATTTTGCGATGTCAAAGAGTGGCGAGTTGCGTGGCGATAAGCCTAATACAGCACTGGGTCGTCTCACATGGTTCATGCTGATGTCTGTTGGCTTTGCTATTTTCTGTGTGATGCGACAGGAAGATACCATTACTGCCTTTGGTGGTATGTATGTAGCAACTCAAGCTGTGAACGTGATGAAGATGATTCTCACCTTTGGTACGTTCATCGTGGTGATGATGGCCGATTCGTGGGTAGCGACTCGTCAGCGCATTGCCGGTGAGTTCTATATGCTCATCCTGAGCACCCTGTTAGGTATGTTTGTGATGATGTCATCAGGCAACTTCCTGCTGTTCTTCCTCGGTCTTGAGATGGCCAGTGTGCCTATGGCATGTATGGTCGCCTTTGATAAGTGGAAGCAGAATTCAGCAGAAGGTGCAGCCAAGTATATCCTGACGGCTACCTTCTCCAGCGGCGTGATGCTCTATGGTATCTCGTTCATCTATGCTGCTGCAGGTACCCTCTATTTCGACGACGTGGCTGCCACGATTACGGCTTCTCCGCTCGCTATTATGGGGTTGGTGTTCTTCTTCAGCGGTCTGGGCTTTAAGATTTCTCTCGTGCCCTTCCACTTCTGGACAGCTGATACCTACGAGGGTGCACCTACACCTGTTACTGGTTATCTGAGTGTCATCTCAAAAGGTGCTGCTGCACTGACGCTGTGCATCATCCTGATGAAGGTGTTCCAGCCGTTGGTTTACTACTGGGAGTATCTGCTCTATATCGTTATCGTGCTGTCAATCACTGTAGCCAATCTCTTTGCCATTCGTCAGAGTGAGCTCAAGCGCTTCATGGCCTTCAGCTCCATCTCTCAGGCAGGTTATATTATGTTGGCTGTGGTGGGCAACTCTCAGATGGGTGTAGCTGCGCTGACTTACTATGTGCTGGTGTATGTTGCGGCTAACATGGCAGTCTTCACTGTCATCAATGTTGTGGAGCGTCAAAGTGGCCGTACTGACATGGCAGCCTACAATGGTTTCTATCAGACCAATCCGAAACTGTCGTTCCTGATGACACTTGCCTTGTTCTCACTGGCAGGTATCCCACCGTTTGCTGGTATGTTCTCGAAGTTCTTCGTGTTCATGGCAGCTGCTGAGCAGGGAAGTGCGGCTGCCTATTTCGTGGTGTTCATTGCATTAGTCAACACCGTGGTGTCACTTTACTACTATCTGTTGATTGTGAAAGCCATGTACATTACGAAGACCGACAGTCCGATGTCAACCTTCAAGAGTGATGAATGTACAAAGATTGCACTTGGTATCTGCACTGCAGGTGTAGCCCTGTTTGGTGTCTGCTCATGTGTCTATGAGTGGATTGCTGCAGCAGGTCTGTAATAACGGGTACTTAATAAGAAATAAGTGGCACTTATCAATCAATAGGTGCCACTTATTATTTGTTAGAAGGCTCTTATTTCAGAATCTTTTTCAGGAATTGGGGTGTATATCCTTTCTTGCTTTTGGCGACTTCCTCCGGGGTGCCTGTAGAGAGTACCTGCCCCCCCTTGCGTCCTCCCTCCGGTCCCATGTCGATGATCCAGTCTGCAAGTTTGATGACATCGAGATTATGTTCGATGATGATGACCGTATTACCTCGGTTAACGAGTTTCTGAAGTACCCCCATGAGGATACGGATATCCTCGAAATGGAGACCTGTGGTAGGCTCGTCAAGAATATAGATGGTCTTTCCCGTATCTTTCTTGGATAACTCTGTAGCCAGTTTGATGCGCTGGCTCTCCCCTCCAGAGAGGGTCGTGGACGGCTGGCCAAGTTTGATATAGCCAAGTCCCACATCCTGAATGGTCTTGATCTTGCGCAGGATGTCAGGTACGTTCTCAAAAAACTCTACGGCCTGATTAATCGTCATGTCAAGGACGTCGGCAATGCTCTTGCCCTTATAGCGGACTTCAAGTGTCTCTCGATTATACCGTTTTCCGTGACATTCCTCACATGGCACCTGGATATCCGGCAGGAAGTTCATCTCGATGGTCTTGTAGCCATTACCACCGCATGTCTCACATCGTCCACCTTTCACATTAAAGGAGAAACGTCCAGGCTTATAGCCTCGGATCTTAGCTTCAGGCAGGTTGACAAATAAAGAGCGGATATCAGCGAATACCCCTGTATAGGTAGCAGGATTGGATCGGGGTGTGCGGCCAATAGGGGACTGGTCAACGTTTACCACCTTATCTATATGTTCCAGTCCTTCTATCGACTCATAGGACATCGGCTGTTTCAGCGAGTGATAGAAATGTTTGGAGAGGATAGGCTGGAGTGTCTCATTGATAAGGGTTGATTTGCCAGAGCCGCTGACACCAGTTACCAAGATGAGCTTGCCTAATGGGAACTCAACATCGACATGCTTCAGGTTGTTGCCAGTACAACCTCGTAGGATAAGGCTTTTCCCATTGCCTTCTCTTCGCTTCTCAGGGATGGCAATCTCTTGTTTGCCGTTTAGGTATTGTGCTGTGATCGTGTCCGTCTTCAGCATCTCCTGCGGTGTTCCTTGGAAAACGACTTCACCGCCCTTTCTGCCAGCTTTGGGTCCGATGTCAACAATATAGTCGGCATGGCGCATCATGTCTTCATCGTGCTCTACCACAATGACCGTGTTGCCCAGATCGCGCAGTTCCTTCAATGACTTTATAAGCCGTTCGTTGTCGCGCTGATGGAGACCGATGCTGGGCTCGTCGAGGATGTAGAGCACATTCACAAGTTGAGAACCAATCTGTGTCGCCAGTCGTATGCGCTGGCTCTCACCACCAGAAAGTGATGCCGACTGTCGGTTCAGGGCCAGATAGTCTAGTCCCACCTCAAGCAGGAAGTCAAGTCTTGTGCGAATCTCCTTGAGAATCTCTGTGGCAATCTGCCTTTGCTGGTTGTCAAGATGAGCTTCCACTTCGTCGAGCCATTCGCGCAGTTCCGTAATATCCATTGAAGCGAGCTCTGCGATGTTCTTATTCCATACTTTGTATGAGAGAGACTCACGATTGAGTCTCTGTCCGTGACATTCAGGACATTCGCATTCGGCCAGGAACTGGTCTGCCCATTTCTGTCCAGCAGCGGAATCATCGTTGTCCATGACGTTACGCAGATATTTGATAATGCCGTCGAATGGGATGAAATAGTCACTGGAGGTGTGTACCAATTCCTTGTCGATACGCACGTTTTCTAATGAACCGTAGAGGATTTCACTCATGGCCTCGTCTGGAATTTCGGCTATTGGTGTCTTTAAGTCGCACATTTCCGTAGAAGTGCCCGTTTGTTGCCTATCATACTTCTTCAAGATGGCCTCAAGTTGCCAGAAGATCATCTGATTCTTGTATTTCCCCAATGCAGAGATGCCGCCTTCGTAGATACTGAGTTTCTTGTCAGGTATAACCTTTTCCAGGTCTATCTGATTGATAACGCCAAGCCCCTTGCAGTGCGGACAAGCCCCTTGAGGGGAGTTAAAAGAGAAGTTGTTTGGAGCTGGGTCAGAATAGCTGATGCCGGTAGTGGGACACATCAGACGCTTGGAGTAGTGCTTGATTGCTCCGGAGTCCTTGTCAAGAATGAGAATCAGACCTTCTCCCTGCTTCATGGCAATGGATACAGACTTCTTCAGACGCTCTTCATCCTTAGCGGAAACCTGTAGTTTGTCGATCACCACCTCGATATCATGGTTCTTGTAACGGTCAACCTTCATACCGCGAGTTATCTCCACGAGAGAACCGTCGATGCGCATGTTCAGGTAACCCTTGCGTCGCATGGACTCAAAGAGCTCACGGTAATGTCCCTTACGATTCCTGACAAGTGGAGCCAGAATGAAAATCTTCCGATTGTCATAGTCATGAAGAATCAGTTCAATCACTTTTTCTTCTGTATACTTTACCATTTCCTCGCCCGTAGCATAACTATAAGCACGTCCAGCGCGGGCAAAGAGCAGTCGCATGTAGTCATATACTTCAGTAGTAGTGCCTACGGTGGAACGAGGATTCTTATTGGTGGTTTTCTGTTCTATACTGATGACGGGTGAGAGACCAGTGATCTTATCCACATCGGGGCGTTCCATGCCTCCAAGGAAGTTACGGGCATAGGCAGAAAACGTTTCAATATATCGTCTTTGGCCTTCTGCAAAGATGGTGTCGAAGGCCAGTGATGATTTGCCCGAGCCACTCAGGCCGGTAATGACCGTCAAAGAGTTGCGTGGTATCTCTACGTCAATATTCTTTAAATTATGTACACGTGCGCCATACACGTTTATTTTGCTTTCTTCTTTCATCTATACCTGCCAATAGGATTATTCGTTGATGTCTTTATTATAACCTCTGAGTAAGTTCACGTCTTTGCGTATTTCGTATTCCGTGCCGTCAGCCCCTTTTGCCCTTGCCAGAAGGAAATAGACCCCTTCTTTGACAGGCTTGCCATGATAAGTGCCATCCCAGCCATTTGCCGGATCAGTCCATTCGAATAGCTTCTGTCCCCAGCGGTTGAATATATAAGCATGGAATTCAATCAGACTTTGGAATTCTTTCGCTTTGTATTTATCGTTAAAACCATCGTCGTTAGGCGAAAAAGCGTTAGGGAATGTCAGCTTGCTCTCACTGATAGTCACACTAATGGGATCAGACTCAATGGTTTCCATACCGTCAAGTCTTACGATCAATGTTACATAAGTTGTTCCTGCAGTGGTGAAGGTGTATTCCGTGTCCTCCTCGTAGCGCACCATCAGTTCTTTGTCTTCTCCTTTTTGTCTGAAATGCCATTCATAGGCAGGATTAAACTCCTCCATGTCTGTCGGGTTGGCATGGAAGTTGACTATGAGTGGTGCTTGCCCTTTGATTTCATCATGGGTTTCTAAGACGTTTCCCGTCTCGTCAGTGTAAACAGCACTTGGTTCAACGTGCTGCGCCAGACACGGAAGTGGCATTAAAACAGCCAAGATATGTAGAAAAAAACGTTTTATTCTCATTTTCGTATGCTTTAAAGTGCAAAGTTACTAAAAAATTGATAATTGACAATTGATAATTGACATTTATTTCGTACTTTTGTAGGCGAAATTGGAATTAATAAGAATTATGAATCGACTTTTAAGATATTTTTTGTTGTTTGTTACGCTGTTCGTAGCTGTTGGCATTGTATCTGCGCAGGAGAATGAATCATTCCGCGGCTTTCATAAGGTCAAGCGTAAGGAAACGATTTTCGGTATTTCGCATATGTATGAGATCTCAATAGAAGATCTGATACAGGCGAATCCTGAGATGAAAGAACCAGGATATGAGCTGAAGAAAGGTACCATCTTAAAGATACCTTTCCCCAAGGGTAAAGCAGCGACTAATGTTTCTTCGACAGCCACTTCAACAGCACCAGAATCAGCATCTCGTACGGTCCGTGACGATGTGCGTGGGCGTGCCATTCGTCTTGGTGTGATGTTGCCACTTCATGATATCAATGGTGACGGGCGGCGTATGGTGGAATACTACAGGGGTGTACTGATGGCCTGTGATAGTCTGAAGAAGCTTGGTATCTCTGTGGATGTGAATGCCTGGAATGCATCAGAGGATTGTGATATCAATCAAATTCTGGAAGATAAGGCTGCGGCAGCGTGTGATATGATTATCGGTCCGCTTTATTCCAAACAAATGGATGCTTTGTCGGCATTTGCATCTCGCCATGATATTCGTCTGGTGATACCTTTTTCTATCAATGCCCCTCAGCTGGCTACTAATAGTCATATTTTCCAGATCTGGCAGTCGCCAACAGATGTTAATGAGACTACGATTAGCCATTTCCTTGAGAGATTCAAGAACTATCACCCGGTGTTTATCGACTGTAATGATTCAACCAGTAAAAAGGGCATCTTTACTTTTGGTCTGCGCCGTCAGTTAGAACAGAGAGGTATCCAGTATAGTGTTACCAATCTGAAGTCAGGAGAGGATAATTTCACAAAGTCATTCAGCTCTTCCCAGCAGAATGTCGTGATATTGAATACGGGACGGTCACCGGAATTAGGAGTGGCTTTTTCCAAGATTAATGGTATGAAGGTTAACCATCCAGAATTAGAGATTACGATGTTCGGCTACACAGACTGGTTGATGTACACCCGAGCTCATCTTGAGAATTTCTATAAATATAATACCTATATACCGTCAGTATTCTATTTTAATGCCCTTTCGCCAGCAACTCAGCGTTTGCAGCAGAAGTATCGTTGGAACTTCCATGCTGATATGCAGAACTCGTTGCCACGTTTTGCTATTACAGGATTTGATCAGGCATACTTTTTCCTGCGTGGCCTACATAAGTATGGTAAAACCTTTACTGGAGCTGCGGGTATGTTAGGTTATCCCCCAGTACAGACACCACTCCAGTTTGAGCGCTATGGGAATGGAGGTATGCGGAACAAGGCATTGCTCTTTATACATTATCGTCCTGACCATATAGTGGAAACCATCAAATTCTAAACGATGCGAAAAGTCCTTATCCTATTATTGCTGTCAACCTCTCTTGGTGTTTCCGCTCAGGTGGGTGAGTATCGTCGTGACTTTGCTGTTGGCGTTAATGGCGGTTATGTGATGAGTAATATCAACTTCATGCCGGAGGTGCCCCAAAAGATGTTGGGTGGTATGACAGCCGGTGTGTCCATGCGTTATACATGTGAGAAGTATTTCAAGAGTATCTGTGCTGTAGTCGCGGAAGTGAATTTTGCACAAATCGGCTGGAAAGAGAACATCCTCACGATGCAGGATCAGCCTGTACCACTCCATACAGACCCGAGTCAGTCTCTTCGTTACACCCGCAATATGAACTATATCCAAATACCGTTGATGGCACGACTGGGGTGGGGACGTGAACGAAATGGTCTTCAATTTTTCTTTCAGGTTGGTCCACAGTTCGGATTGTTCCTCAGTGAGAAGACAGACGCTAACTTTGATGTTACTGACCCGGCCTTTGACCCAAAGATAAAAAACAACGATTTTGGGAAAGACTACAAATATGGTAATCTTCGTGCCTCTCATGTGGTTGCTCAGGATTCTATGGCAGTAGAAAACAAGTTTGACTATGGTGTGGCTGTAGGTGCAGGTGTAGAGTTCAGCAACAGGCATGTTGGACATTTCCTTGTGGAAGGCCGTTACTATTATGGTTTGGGCAATATCTATGGGAATTCGAAGCGCGACCATTTCGGACGCTCTAATTTTGGTAATATCGTTATCAAGTTCAGTTATCTGTTTGACATTATCAGGACAAAAAACTCTAAAATCAAATAAATTATGTTCGAAGGACAACCTAAAGGATTATTTGCGTTGGCATTAGCCAATACAGGTGAGCGTTTCGGCTATTACACGATGCTCGCCGTTTTTGCTCTTTTTCTGAGAGCTAATTATGGATTGTCACCCGCTTTGGCAGGTACAATCTACAGTTCATTCCTCATGCTGGTGTATTTCCTCCCGCTGATTGGTGGTATCATGGCCGATAAGTTCGGTTTCGGCAAGATGGTCACGACGGGTATCATCATCATGTTCGGTGGCTATCTGCTCTTGTCAGTGCCTCTTGGCGGTGACAGTGTGGCGCTGGTCGTCATGCTTGTGGCCTTGTTGCTCATTGGATTAGGAACAGGATTGTTTAAGGGTAACCTCCAAGTGATGGTGGGTGATCTGTATAACGATTCGAAATACAAGGACAAGCGCGATGCAGGTTTCTCTATCTTCTATATGGCCATCAACATCGGTGCCCTGTTTGCTCCTACTGCTGCCATTAAGATCAAAGAGTATGCCGAGGTTTCTCTGGGCTATTCCAGCAATGATGCCTACCACTTCTCTTTTGCTGTGGCTTGTGCATCGCTGATTCTTTCCATCGCTATCTATTACATGTTCCGTAGTACGTTCCGTCATACTGAGGGCGGAACGAAGAAAAATGCAGTGAAAACTGATGCCAGCACAGAACCAGAACTCTCTAAGGAAGAGACCAAACAGCGTATCGTGGCCCTGTGCCTCGTGTTTGCCGTGGTGATCTTCTTCTGGATGGCTTTCCACCAGAACGGTCTGTCGCTGACCTATTTCGCTGATGAGTTTACAGCTCAGTCAGCTGAAGGTTTGCAGGCAATGTGTTTTGATGTGTGGAACCTCGTGGCGGTGATCTTTATCGTCTATGCCCTGTTCTCCTTATTCCAGTCGAAGACAGGCAAGGGCAAGGCCATCTCTGCCGTGATTATCTGTATGGCCTTGGCTTTCCTCTGCCTGCAGTATGATGCTGATGGCAACGTGACAGTTTCTGCACCTATCTTCCAACAGTTCAACCCCTTCTATGTGGTAGCGCTGACCCCAGTATCGATGGCCATCTTCGGTTCACTGTCTGCCAAAGGTAAGGAACCTACTGCCCCGCGTAAGATTGCTTACGGTATGATCGTGGCTGCCATTGCTTATGCGCTGATGGCTTTCTCGTCATTTGGCTTGCCAATGCCACAGACAGAGATGGGTGCTGATGGTAACCCCGTTGCTGTGCATGTGGCTGATGTGACCCCAAACCTGCTGATTACGGTTTATCTGATATTGACCTTTGGTGAACTGTTACTCTCGCCGATGGGTATTTCCTTCGTGTCGAAGGTGGCACCTCCCAAATATAAAGGCATGATGATGGGTGGCTGGTTTGTGGCAACGGCTATCGGTAACCAACTTGTTGTCGTGGGTGGTCTGCTTTGGGGAGCTGTTCCTCTCTGGGTGTGCTGGAGTGTCTTCCTCGGTGTCTGCCTTGTGGCTGCCATCTTCATGTTCGCTATGATGAAACGACTCGAGAGCGTCTGCTAGGATATCATAATCATCTAAAAATGTAAGGTGAGTTTTATCCCACTTTTGGTGCTGATTGTACTGATAACATGTTGCGTTGCCGAAAACGGCAACGCAACGCTTGATGTAGCTTCTCTAGTGACCTTTATTGGTTGGAAAATCTATCGCCATGTTGAGGCTTAGTTTGTTGCTGCTTCATATCCTGTTACCGTTTGTTGTTGCAGGGCAGTCGCTCACAGTGGTGGAACTCAATTGTGAGAATCTTTTCGATTATCGCCATGATGAAGGGAAGAACGATGAAGACTATCTACCTGAGTCCACGCGCCATTGGACACGTCAACGTTATTGGCGCAAGCAAAATAATATTGCCCAGACGTTGCTTTCATGTTCGGATGATGGTATCCCAGACCTGATTGCGCTTTGTGAGGTTGAGAATGATTCTGTTTTGAATGATTTGACCCATCGTTCTCTTTTACGTCATGCTGGTTATGAATATGTGATGACATCATCTCCAGATCTTCGTGGTATTGATGTCGCATTAGTATATTCACCGTTTTCGTTTAGTCCTATTCGATATGAATCACTTCGGGTAGTTCCTGTAGAAGGTATGCGTCCTACACGTGATATACTTTATGTTGCGGGTCGCACGGTAAAAGACGATACGCTCCATATCTATGTTGTACACCTACCCAGTCGTTATGGAGGTGAGCGTTATAGTCGTCCTTTCCGCAAAGCTGCTGCAGATGTTCTTTGTGAGTCGATAGATTCTCTTCGGTCTGTTTTCCCTGAAGCAAATATACTTGTTGCAGGTGACTTTAACGATGATACAGACAGTCCTGTTCTCAACCAGATTCTTAGTCATGGCCTTTTTGATTTGACGACAAGGGCAGAAATGTCTGAGGATGTTCGTGGCAGTTATCGTTATCAAGGCCAATGGGAAACCATTGATCACATATTAGGTTCCCCTTCAGTCTGTCAGAAACTGGAACGTGCCTTCATCCATTCTCCACGCTTTCTGTTAGAAGAAGAAAAGGTATATGGCGGTTATAAGCCCCGTCGTACCTATAATGGTATGCGTTATCAGCCTGGATATAGCGATCACCTGCCGTTAGTAGCACGATTCCGATACTGATTTACAAGGAATTGATGTCGTAGGCCTTATTTTGCGGCTTGAAATCAGGGCTGAGCAGGTCGCTTGTAGAATTATATGCCTTGGTCTTGATTCCTGCCAAACGGAATAACATGTGGCAGATGTTATCAGTGGTGAACACTCTGTCGATGGCCTGCTTGATGTTCTCGTATTCCTGAGGATGTTTCTCCCTCCACGTATCAGAGCACCATACCACGAAGGGTATCTCAAGTTGGTACTTAATCAGATTGTCGGTTATTTTATCTTCACTGAAGATTTGTCGTCCATAGAAATCTCGATAGTCATAGACCTCTTCACCATGATCTGGGAAGTAAATCAAGATACTGTTCGTATGGCGTATCATATCGATGATTTGATGGATTACTTCATCATTATAGCGGGTGGCATTGGCATATTCTGCAATACGCTGACGACTCTCTGCATTTAGATAGGGAGCCGCGTCTTTGACATCCTTGGCTGAGAAAACATCGTATTTTTTCTCCTGGGGATATTGGTTCTTTGCTAGGAAATGTTGACCTGAGAGATGGAAAATCATCAGGTTACGTATGCCTAGATCTTCGATTTTCTCTTCTTTAAAAGCTGTGATGAGCTCTCCATCATAAGGTGCACAAGTTTTGTTGACGTCGTTATACGACATTTTCATAATCGAGTCGTTGAACATGACGGAGTTCAGAGTAAAGGCCCAAGCCGCATTCTCATCCCATTTGTATTGATTGTCCCAAAGCCAGACATCATAGCCGGCTTTTTTGAAAATAGCAGGGAAATAAGGATAGTTATACCAGCGTTCACCCTCATGGATATTATTGCAGCAAAGCACGTTTTTCAGTACAATGCTGGTCTGATTGTGCGGTGCTTTAACTTGGTTGAAAGCAAATAGATTTCCTTTATCTGCTTCAGCACACTGGTAGGGTGTAGTGTCGAGATAGTAGCCATAGAGACTAGCATGATATTTATTATACGACTCACCAATCACCAAGATGATATTCAGTGAATCCGAAGTGGTGCAACTGACATCCTTTTGTGCCTCGCTGGTGGCCTTGATCATGTGATTTAGATCCTCTCCCGACATCCGTATGGCATTGATGGAATAGCAGAAATTGGGCATTGGCATACCTTTGCGGAAAGGAATCTTCATTAGCCACCGTTCGGCCTCATAAGTATCTCTGCATCTGGTCAGACTGGCATATCTGCCCAAAGCACTGGCTCCGCCAATGATACCAAAGAGCACAATGATTGTCAGTAGAATCTGATATGCCGGTTTATTGACCTTTTGCCGTATTCGTTTCTTCAATCGCTCTCCAAGGATGATGAAGGTCACCACAATCACAAATGCGCCAATTGTCTTGTACATCCCGTCTGTCATCAGATAGGTCTTAAAGAATCCTGAAACCTCCTTAGGATTCGTCTCAAATACCAACAGAAGAATCTTAGGAGAGATATCTGTTCCGAAAGAATACCTGAGATAGAAATTGACGATATAAATGATGAATAGTAAAATGTAGACAAAAAGATGGAAATGTATCTTGCGTAACAGATAACAGATGATATTAATAAGGTAAGCCATGAAAATCATCTCTGCATACCCAGACAAAATATCACTGATCTCATACTCATGGTATAGATGCTGATAATAGAGCATGTCGAAACCACCCAACATCAAAATGGAGATCAGAAACAAAGGGAGGTTCCAAATAACAGGTGTAACCAGATAGTTGACACATTTCATTAGGGTTGAACTAATCTTCATGTTTATCTTTTTTGATATTTGGTAATTGAAGACCGTAGCCTTTCTTGCTATCTATATACCACATGGCAATAGCAGTTACAGCTGCACCAAGGGCTGTGAATCCGAAGATAAGCATCGAGGTGGTGTAACTGGGGTCTGTCTCGTTGGCTTTACCTACAAACATGGGGATGATAGCACGGCCAAAATTCTGGATAAAGAATATCATAGAGTAGGCTGTACCCAGACATTTTAGAGGGATGATCTTCGGAACACAAGGCCAAAGGGCTGCCGGAGCCAGAGAATAGCCGATACTGAGTACAACCATCAGAGCGATGGCTACCGTTGCAGAATGCATGGGTAGAGAGAAACTGAAGTGAACAGCAGTGAGCATCAGAGCGCCAGTAATCACCAGGGAAACTCCTTTTCCGTAGCGATCATAGACAAGTCCGAACAGTGGTGTCATCAGTATAGTGCCAAATGGTGCAATGCTTGAGAAGAAACCGGCGATATCGGGATCGACACCATATTTCATCACCATCAGCTTGGTCGAAAACTTCAAGAAAGGTGAGACGGCAGAATAAAACAATACGCAGAATAGCGTAATCAGCCAGAACCCTGGATTGCGAAGCGTCATGCCGATATCGGAAAAACGAAATTCCTCTGAGTTGGATGTTTCGCTGGGCATAGAGGAGTCCAGTCGGCGATCCATCACGCAAAATACGAGGAAAGCCAGCAAGCCGATTAGTAGGAAGGCCAGTGAAACAAGCAATGGTGTTGAAAGGGTGAAATGACGTGCGATAGGAGCCGAGATACTCAGTGCTGCAGCAGTGCCAAGACGGGCCATTGCCAATTGAATGCCCATAGCCAAAGCCAGCTCATGACCAGTAAACCAACGTACCATCGCTTTCGATACGGTGATGCCTGTCATCTCGTAACCGACACCGAATATTGAAAAGCCTAAGGAGGAAACAGCTACTGACATCGGCAACTGAAAACCGAAGACTGTTATCTCGGCAGGCCCAAAGTCGGTAGTAACCCCATAGAGTTTCAGCAATGTACCTATAACCATCAGGCTACAGGCCAATACACCCGTAAAGCGAATGCCCATCTTGTCGAGAATCAGTCCCGAGAAGAAAAGCATCAACAGGAAGACATTGATGAAACTGCCTGCACCCGAGAAGAAACCGTAGTCGGATGGTGTCCAACCAAGTCCGCCCTGACTGCGAGGAGCCTCCAACAATGTCTCAAGTGGAGACATCACATCGTTGACAAAGTAACCCATCATCATGGCAGTAGCCACAATGAAAAGTACGGTCCATCTCGCAGCCGGAGAGTCGTTCAGTCTTCTTCGGATAGCTTCACCCACTTTCTCTTTTTCTACTTTTTCTTAACAGGATCGCAGGTCAGGCCACAACCGAGTTTCTTGAAGATCTTGCGATCCACTTCAGACAGCATGACCGTCGTATGAACCTGACAATCGCGAAGACTTGGCAATTGTTCCAGAGCTTTACGGCAATTCTCGTCATCCTTGGAAAGCACGGAAAGAGCTACCAATACTTCGTCTGTGTGCAGACGTGGATTCTTGCCTCCAAGGTATTCGATTTTCGTTTTTTGTACAGGTTCTATCAGACTTTGCGGAATCAGTTTAGCTTCATGGTCGATGCCAGCCAGATGTTTTGTAACATTGAGAATGAGGGCTGCACAGCAACCTAAAAGTGGTGTTGTCTTCGAGGTGATGATGGTGCCGTCTTCCAGTTCGATGGCGGCTGCATGTTGTCCACTCTCAATCTTTCTCTCATAGGCAGCAACAGTCACCTTTCGAGTGGCAGTAGAGATCTTTGCCTGATTGAAGAGCATGCGGATTTTGTTGACCTCACTCTCATTGTCTGCACCGTCAGCCATCTTGTTGGTTGCGTCATAGAAACGGCGGATGATTTCGTCGCGAGATGCCTGACAGCAAACCTCGTCATCAGAGATGCAGAATCCCACCATATTGACACCCATATCCGTAGGCGACTTATATGGATTTTCGCCATAGATACCTTCAAACAAGGCATTCAGTACAGGGAAGATCTCGATGTCGCGATTATAGTTGATAGCTGTCTTGCCGTAAGCTTCCAGATGGAAGGGGTCAATCATGTTCACATCGTTGAGGTCGGCAGTAGCAGCCTCGTAGGCGATATTCACAGGATGCTTGAGCGGCAGATTCCAGACAGGGAAAGTCTCAAATTTAGCATAACCAGCACGGATGCCTCGTTTGTTTTCGTTGTAAAGCTGAGAGAGACAAGTTGCCATCTTGCCGCTACCAGGACCAGGAGCAGTCACGATGACCAATTCACGAGAGGTTTCGACATAGTCGTTTTTACCAAAGCCCTCATCGGAGGCAATGAGTTCCACATTGTGAGGATAGCCATCAATGGGGTAGTGGATATACGACTTGATGCCCATGCGCTTCAGACGGTTGCGGAATTGGTCTGCTGCGTGCTGTCCGTTATAATGGGTAATCACGACGGAACCCACCATGAAGTCACGACGCATGAACTCGTCTCGCAGACGGAGTACATCCTCATCATAGGTAATACCCAGGTCTGCGCGTATTTTGTTCTTCTCAATATCATCAGCACTGACCACAATCACAATTTCTATGCTGTCACGAAGCTGGGCCAGCATACGAAGCTTACTGTCAGGTTTAAACCCAGGCAGTACGCGTGATGCATGGTGGTCATCAAAGAGTTTGCCACCTAACTCCATATAGAGTTTTCCGTCGAACTGGGCGATACGCTCTTTAATATGTTCTGACTGAATCTTGAGATATTTGTCGTTGTCGAAACCTATCTTTTTCATATATCTTACTTTTCAGTGATGTTAGGCAACTCAAGTCCAAGGCCTTTCTTGCGGTCTACAATCTTAAGTACGAATCCAAGAACGAGGGCAGCTACACCCAGAGAGGCGAGCATGACCAGCGGAGCAGTGTAGTTGAACTGCGTAGGATCTGTAACCCCTGGGTTCGTCTGGTCGAGCACCTTGCCAATCAGCAGGGGGAACAGCCAGAGACCGATGTTCTGAATCCAGAAAATCAGTGCATAGGCAGAACCGATCACCTTGGCATCTACCAGCTTGGGTACTGAAGGCCAAAGAGAGGCAGGAACCAGTGAGAACGAAGCGCCTAATACGAGAATCGTGGCGTAAGCGATGATGATACCACCCACGGCATTACCCTTGAACATCGGCAGCACGAAGGCAAATGTCAGGTGACAGGCAATCAGCAGGATTGAGCCGAGCACCAGCATGGATGCAGCCTTACCATGATGATCGAGGTAGCTACCCAGGATTGGTGTAATCAGCACTGCCAGCAGGGGGAATACGGCGAAGATTGACTCAGCTGACTGACGCATGTAACCCATATAGCAATAGGTGATGAGGGCAACAATCGAGAGACCCAGCAAACCGTACTTCATGTTAGCTTTCTTCTGGAAATTGCTGGCGAATCCTGCAGCAGCCACAATCAGCATGATGATATACTGTACGATGGTCACTGACGAACTGGCCCAGAAAGAGTCAGCGTCAGGTGTCGTCAACGTCAGGTTGCACTGCAACATGTTCACGGCATATTTCTGGAACGGGAAGATGGCTGAATAGTAAAGTACGCAGAGCAGGGCTACAATCCAGAATCCTGCATCGGTGAGGATTTTGCCCAGATCGCTGATCTTGAAGGGATCGTCCTTTTCCTCAGCCTCGCCAGTCTGTGCATCCAGCTTCTGGTCCATGAAGAAATAGACAATCGTCATCATCAGGGCGATACACATCAGTACGACACCGAAGGCGACACTTCTGCTGACACTTATCTCACCACCCAGACGGGCGAAGAAAGGTGAGAAAATCATACAAGTGGCAACACCCAGACGAGCCAAGGCCATCTCAGAGCCCATAGCCAGTGCCATTTCACGACCCTTGAACCACTTCACGATACCACGACTCACCGTGATACCAGCCATCTCGCAGCCGCAACCAAATATCATGAAACCGCAGGCTGCAAACTTAGCCGAAGCAGGCATGCCCTCATAGAAAGGCGAAACACCCAGTTCGTCGAAGATGGGGATGTAGTTCAAGTTGTTGTTGAACCAAGATTCCAGTCCGGTTCCCATAAAGCTCTCGCTGATGGCATACCATTTCACGCAGGCTCCGATCAGCATGACAGCTGCAGAGAGAACAGCCGTGAAGCGAACACCCATCTTGTCGAGGATGATACCTGCGAAGATCAGGAAGAATACGAAGACATTGAGGAATACTTCTGAGCCCTGCATGGTGCCGAAGGCTGTAGAATCCCATCCGCGAGTCTCCTGCATCAAGTCCTTGATGGGTGAGAGGATATCCATGAAAATATAACTGCAGAACATCGCCATAGCGAGCAGCAGTAACGCTGTCCACCGCATGCCGGCAGAGTCTCTTAGTGTCTTTTGAATCGTTTGTGTCATTATCTATTAATTATTTCTTTATTACTCGTTTTTGTTCCCACACTGGGAATAAAATGTTCCCAGCCTGGGAATGAATTGTTCCCAGCGTGGGAATCAAATCTGGGCTTACTTCAGCCAGCGGTCGAGCCAGTTGAAGAAAGTGCGTTGCCAGAGTATGCCGTTCTGGGGCTTGAGCACCCAGTGGTTCTCATCGGGGAAGATGAGCAATTCTGCAGGAATTCCCTTCATACGGGCTGCATTGAAGGCCGACATACCCTGTGTATAGTTGATGCGATAATCCTTCTCACCATGAATACAGAGAATAGGTGTATCCCAGTTCTCCACATATTTGTGAGGAGAATCGTGATAGGTCTTCTTGGCATTGGGCAACTGCGGACGATGCCAATAAGCCTCGTCGTATTCCCAGTTAGAGAACCAGTTCTCTTCTGTCTCGAGATACATCGCTGCAAGGTTGAAGGCACCATCATGAGAGATGAAAGCCTTGAAGCGCTTGTCATGATGACCTGCGAGATAATAGACGGAGAAACCTCCGAAGCTGGCACCTACGGCACCCAGCTTGTCCTTATCGACATAGGGCAGATTCTTCGCAGCATCGTCGATGGCAGCCAGATAGTCTTTCATGCACTGACCTGTCCAGTCGCCAGAGATCTCTTCCAGCCACTCCTGTCCGAAGCCAGGCAGACCGCGACGGTTGGGGGCTACGACGATATAGCCCTGTGAAGCCATAATCATAAAGTTCCAGCGGTAGCTCCAGAACTGTGAAACAGGACTCTGAGGACCACCTTCGCAGAAGAGCAGGGTGGGGTATTTCTTGGTTTCGTCGAAGTTCGGGGGCAGAATGATCCAAGTGAGCATGTCCTTACCGTCGGAAGTCTTTACCCAGCGCTGCTGGATGGTCGGCTTTGCCAGTTGGTCGAGGATATGTTTGTTCTCGAAAGTCAGTTGTGCGATAGCAGTCTTCTCTGGCTTCTTGAAATTGGGTGTCACGATATAGAGGTCTGCAGGCGAGGTGAAGTTGTGACGCTCCATCAAGAGCTGCTTGCCGTTGTTCATCAGATGGATGGAACCAAAGTCATCCCACGTGTCAGTCAGCTGCTTGAGTTCGCCTTTCCAGTTGACGGCATAAAGGTTCTCTGTAGCATGCCATACGCCAATGAAATAGATCATCGCGTCCTTGTTGTCGCTCCATACGAAATCATCGACATTGGAGTCGAAGCTCTCAGTGACGTATTTCTTTTCGCCAGTAGTTAAGTTATAGACACACAGGCGGTTACGGTCAGCCTCATAGCCGTCGCGCTCCATCGAAGTCCAGGCCACAAACTTGCCATCGGGCGAGAACTTGGGGTTCTGATCGTAGCCAACATTGTTCTGCAGATTCTCCTTGGCATTCACGCTTTGATACTTCAGCGAAGTGGTTGGATCCACTTCTGGCGCTTTGTAGTCAGCAGGCTTGCAGAGGTTCTTGGTCTCGCGCGTACCTATATTATATAAATAGATGTCAGAGTCGGTAGAGATAGAGTAGGCCAGACCAGTCTTCTTGCGACAAGTGTAGGCGATACATTTAGAGTCGGGGCTCCATGCGAGTTGCTCCATACCTCCGAATGGTTCCATCGGACATTCGTATGGCTCACCCTCGAGGATGTCGATGCCGTCTTTGATACCGTCTTCCGTCACATCAGCTACGAAAGGATGCTGGATGCTTTCCACATAGTGATCCCAGTGGCGGTACATCAGGTCAGTCACCAGACGGCCTGAAGCCTTAGGCAGGTCATCAGGGTTCTTCTTGATGATCTCATGGAAGTCGATAGAGTGGAGGAGGATCACTTTCTTGCCATCAGGCGAGAACTGGAATCCCTCGATATCCTTTGTAGTCTTTGAGATCTGCTTACGGTCAGAGCCGTCGGCGTTCATCGTCCAGATCTGTCCACCAGAAAGGAAGGCAATCTTACCCTGATACCATGTGGGGTCAGTCTCACTCTTGGTTCCTGTAGTGAGTGTGGTATTGCCTGTACCGTCAGCATTGATAATGGCAATCTTCTGCTGACTCTTGTTGGCCTTCACACTATAGTAGCCCACCTGATAGACAATCTGCTTACCATCGGCAGAGGCCTCAGCGGCTCCGATACGTCCCATAGCCCATAGCGCCTCGGGGGTCATCAGTTCACTAGCGAGCTTGATGTCTTGCTTTCCGATTTTCACTGTTTCTTCTGCTTTAATAGGTAATCCTAGGAAGACTAGGCAAATTAAGATAACGATGTTTTTAGCTTTCATATTCTTATCTCTTTTGCTGGTTCATACGCTGGCGCTGCATTTCCTCTGCCTGTTTCTGCATGGCTTCCAGACGGGCTGCCAGACCGCTTGTCTTCTTGTTCGGATTGTTCTTGTTCTCCTGATATTTGGCTTCAAGGATGGCAAGCAACTTCTCGTCGTTGGTCGTCTTGCGGAGTGTCCACATGATGGCTGCAGAGAAGAAGAGTGAGATGAAGTAGTAGAAGTTCAGACCACTGGAGTAGTCGTTGAACATGAAGAAGAACATGACAGGCATGAGGTACATCATCCATTGCATCATCTTCATCTGTTCAGCCTGAGCGCCCACCATCTGGTCCTTCTGCTGGCGCATCGTCATATAGGAGTAGAGCACGTTCGAAACGCAGAAGAGGATACAGGTGAGTGACAGGTGGTCGCCGATGCCCCAGATGTTGGTGCCCCATTCGATGATAGGATCGTAGGTAGAGAGGTCGTCGATCCAGAGGAACGACTCACGGCGCAGCTGAATGGCGTTTGGCACGAAGAAGAACATAGCCATCCAGATAGGGAACTGAATCAGCATAGGCAGACAACCGCCGAGAGGTGATACACCGTATTTGGCATAGAGACTCATCATCTCCTGCTGTTTCTTCATCTGGTCTTCAGGCTTGTCATATTGTCTGGTAGCCTCGTCGAGTTTCGGTTTCAGCACACGCATCTTGGCAGACGACATATAGCTCTTCTTTACCATTGGGAAGGTAAGAACCTTCAGCAACAGGGTAATCAGAATCAGTACGATACCCATTGAGAAGCCCCACGAGGTAAGCCAGTCGAATACGTAGATGGTGAACCAGCGGTTGATCCAGCGTACGAGCCACCAACCCAGATTGACGAGTTGCTCCAGATCGAGATCCTTGCCGAAGGTGCTCTGCTGCTCGACGTCCTTAATCAGTCGGAAGTCGTTAGGACCGATATACATCTCAAATTCTGAAGGCTTTGCACCTGTTGGGTCGAAGGCCGTCTTGAGTTTGGCGTTGAATTGCTTCAAGAAACCACTGCCTTTTTCTTGTGGGATACTGGTCAGGAGACTGTTGGCAGCGAAATCGTCTTTGGCAATCAGGGCAGCAGAGAAGAACTGGTTTTTGAAGGCCACCCAGTCGAGTTGCTCCTCAATATTCTCATCGATGATCTCTGATGTCTCGTTCAGATAGTCTGTGCCACTGTTTTTCTCCTTGTAGGTAACAGAGGTATAGCGATTCTCGAAGGTGAAGCCTTTCTCCTGCTGGCGAGCCAGATCGTTCCACTCGATATCCATCGCCTTGTAATTAGGAGCGAATATACCACTCAGTCCATTCGCCTGGAATGTGAAATGGAGCAGATAGTCTGGTCCGAGCAGGTAGTTGAACACGATGCTTCCGCCGTTACCAGCAGGAGCAGTCATGGTGACAGTGGAGTCTGTTACGTTCGAAGGAGTGAAGTAGAGATCCTTAGTGAGGATGTTCTCCGACTTGCCTGCCAGCATGAAGTTCATCTGCTGTGTCTTCTCGTCGAAGAGCGTGACCCCCATTTGGTCATCACGGTTCTCAAAACCTTCGATAACGGCCTTTGATAAGGTTCCGCCTTTCGTGTCGAATGTCAGTTGCACCTTGCCATTCTTCAGCACAATTTGCTGGCTGGTACCTGAGAGTGCAGAAAAGAACAAGGCTGTAGAGTCTGCACGGGCTGCTTCGGCTTTTGCCTTTTGTGCTGCTTCGTTCAGTTTCTGTTGCTTAGCTGCGTTATCTTTGATGGCAGCAGCGATACTGTCTTGTTTTCGTGCGGCTTCAATTTCCTCAGCAGATGGTTGGTTATACCAACTGAATCCAATCAGGACCAGTGCTATGAGGACAAAGCCGATGATAGTGTCTTTGTTCATTTATTTGTTGCTTTTTGTTTATATACGCGATAAATCAAGGTGCAAAATTACGAAAAAAATGGGAATTCTATGCAATCTATAGCGAAAAAAATGTAACTTTGCGGTCAGATATGAGAAAACTAACATTATTTTTTGCGGTTGCTTTGGCGCTCAGCGCGAAGGCCGCACAGCCAAATGACAGTGTGAATGGACGTTATTTTCGTCTGTTTGCTCCCTTGACCTTCTATCACAACGTAGCCGACAAATCGTTGGCACTCCACTCGGAGTCTGCTGGTAAAGACAAGCTCTCTGATGAAATCGATGCAGCACTTCTGACTGTCTATCTGAAGCGCCCCGATCTGGTGAAGGCTACGGAGACCGATCTCCAGGAAACTGGTTCGATTCGTGAAGATGTCAACACCCCACTTGAAAACAAAGTGGATTTTGTCGAAAAAGTAGAAGCCCCATCGATTATGGATATTCCACAGGATATTCCTGATACGGTGATGGTACAGGTCCCCAAGTTCTGGACATATAAGGGTGACGGTTTCCTTCAGTTCATGCAGAACTATGTTTCAGGCAACTGGTATAAGGGTGGTGAAAGTAACTACTCGATGGTGGGTGCGCTGACATTAGAAGCCAACTATGATAATAAGGAAAAGTGGCTATGGAACAATAAACTGGAACTGAAACTTGGTTTCATACGTTCCCGTACAGACTCCTTGCATAAGCTGAAGACCAATGAAGACCTTATTCGTCTGACGAGTAAAGTTGGACTTCAGGCCTCTAAACATTGGTATTACACTTTGCAGTTGCAGGCATATACTCAGTTCACGAAGGGCTATAAGTCCAATGATCCGAAAGTCTATTCAGATTTCTTCTCGCCTTTCAATATAAACCTCGGTCTTGGTATGGATTACAAAGTCGAGACAGAGAACAAACGTCTGACGGGATCAGTCAACCTTTCTCCGATAGCTATCAACTATCGATATGTGGGCAGAGTAGAATTGGGTCCCAGCTACGGCCTTGATGCAGGAAAGCATTCCTTGGTTGAGTTCGGTCCGAATATGACAGCCGACTTGGTTTGGAAGTTCAATGATGTCGTCACTTGGAAAACGCGTTTCTATGCCTTTACCTCTTTCAAGCGTGCTGAGATAGAGTGGGAGAACACCTTTGAGCTGCGTGTGTCAAAGTACATCACGGCTAATCTGTTCCTCTTCCCGCGTTTCGACGATGCCAGTATGTATGATGATGAGTTAGGATATTTCCAGTTTAAGGAGTACAGTTCTTTGGGATTTGCCTATACCTTCTAAACATAAAAGAAGCCTGGTCTCATGGCCAGGCTTCTTCATTTTTATTTTGCTTCCGTCATTTCTCCTTCGACGTATAACCTTGTCATCTCGATAGCGCCGTTTGTACGGACTGTGATTGATTTTTTGAAATGCCCAGGAAATTTACCCGCACCGCTATAGGTCACTTTGATGATTCCCTGTTCGCCAGGTTTGATAGGCGTCTTGGTGTATTCGGGAACAGTACAGCCACAACTGGCTATAGCCTGATTGATAATCAGATTCTGTTCACCAACATTCGTATAGGTGAAAACACAACTGACAACGGGCTCTTTTTCTGAGAATGTTCCGAAATTGTGAGTCAGTTTGTCAAACTTGATCTCTGCAGGCTTTTGGGCCAAGGTCACTGTGATGCCACAAGCAAACATCAGGACTATTAAAAGTAATTTTTTCATTTTCCAAATCGGTTTATTTGTAAATTCGGGGGCAAAGATACAAAAAAGCCGTTAAAAGAGAAAAATGAAAAGTAAAAAAAATGCTTGTGGAGGCATAATTTTTAATATTTAATCTTTTATTTTTGATTTTCTTTGTAACTTTGCACCTCAAAACGAATAAAATTGAAATAAATATGTACAGGACTAAGACTTGTGGAGAGCTACGGCTCTCAGATGTTGGCAGCGTGGTAACACTTGCAGGTTGGGTGCAGCGCAGTCGCAAGATGGGTGGTATGACTTTCGTCGATCTCCGTGACCGCTATGGTATTACACAGTTGGTTTTCAATGAGGCTGATGATGCCCCGCTTTGTGATCGTGCCAATAAACTCGGACGTGAATTCTGTATTCAGGTGAAGGGTGAGGTAAGTGAGCGTCAGAGCAAGAACCCGAAGATGCCTACTGGCGATATTGAGATTCTGGTGAAAGAACTGAATGTGCTGAGTGAGAGTCTGACACCTCCATTCACCATTGAGGACAATACTGATGGTGGTGACGACATTCGTATGAAGTACCGTTATCTGGATTTGCGTCGCGCAGCAGTCCGTAAGAATCTGGAACTTCGTCACCGTATGACTATCCTGATTCGTAATTTCCTCGATGGCAAGGACTTTATCGAGGTTGAGACACCAATTCTGATTGGTTCAACGCCAGAGGGCGCACGTGACTTCGTCGTTCCCAGCCGCATGAATCCAGGTCAGTTCTATGCATTGCCTCAGTCTCCTCAGACCTTGAAGCAGTTGCTGATGGTCAGCGGTTTCGACCGTTATTTCCAGATTGCCAAGTGTTTCCGTGATGAGGACCTTCGTGCAGACCGTCAGCCTGAGTTCACTCAGATCGACTGCGAGATGTCGTTCGTGGAGCAGGAAGACGTACTTCAGCTCTTTGAGGATATGGCCCGTCATTTATTTAAAGAGGTGCGTGGTGTCGAGCTTCCCCCATTGCAGCGCATGACTTGGCATGAGGCCATGCGTCGTTTTGGTTCCGACAAGCCCGATCTTCGTTTCGGTATGGAGTTTGTGGAACTGATGGATGTGCTGAAAGGCACTGGTTCATTCCCAGTTTTCAACGAAGCTAATTATATCGGTGGTATCTGTGTTCCGGGTTGTGCCAACTATACGCGCAAACAACTTGATCAGTTGACAGATTTTGTCAAGCGTCCGCAGGTTGGTGCCAAAGGTCTTGTCTATGTCAAGTTTAATGAGGATGGCACCGTCAAGTCCAGTATCGACAAGTTCTATGAGCCCGAAGTGTGGGCCAAGGTCAAAGAGGCTATGGGCGCCAAGGATGGTGACCTTGTGCTGATCCTGAGTGGTGATAATGCCAATAAGACCCGTGTGCAACTCTGTACACTTCGCCTGGAGATGGGTGATCGTCTTGGCCTTCGCGATAAGGACAATTTCGTATGTCTCTGGATTGTTGACTTCCCGCTCTTCGAGTGGAGTGATGAAGAGCAGCGTCTGATGGCAACCCACCATCCGTTTACGATGCCGAATCCCGATGATATCCCATTGCTCGATACAGCTCCGGAGAAAGTCCGTGCTGTGGCATACGATTTCGTTTGCAATGGTGTCGAAGTCGGTGGCGGTTCACTCCGTATTCATGATGGTAAGCTTCAGAAGAAGATGTTCCAGATTCTTGGTTTCACGCCAGAACGTGCGATGGCTCAGTTCGGATTCCTGATCAATGCTTTCAAATATGGAGCACCTCCTCATGCAGGACTTGCATTCGGTCTTGATCGCTTTGTCTCATTGATGGCAGGTCTTGATAGCATCCGCGATTGTATTGCCTTCCCGAAGAACAATAGTGGTCGTGACGTGATGCTTGACGCCCCCGGTGAACTGGACCCGAAACAGTTGGAAGAGCTGCAGTTGAAAATTGACTTACATCAAGAATAGTCGGTCTTTTGTCAAAAATGCTTAAATATCAACAACTTGTCTGAATAATAAGTGTTAATTTTGCACTCGAAAAGTAATTATTTACAACTTCAATACGAGTATTAATTTTTTTAAACTATGGCAGAAAAGAAAGCAACAGCTAAGAAGGCTACTGAGACAAAGGCAGCCGCAGCTAAGAAGACCACAACCGCAAAGAAGGCAGCTGCTCCTAAGGCAGCAGCAAAGTCTGTTTTCGCAGTAAATGCTGAGAATGCAGGTTTCAAGGCAGGAGATGTTTATCAGGCACTGGCAGCAGCAGGTAAGGCTCTCACCGTTAAGGAGATTGCTAAGGCTGCAAAGATTTCAGAGGAGGAGACTCTTCTCGGTCTTGGCTGGCTCTTCAAGGAGGGTAAGCTCGCTAACGATGGAGAGAAAGTGACTTTGGCTTAATCCATTTAAGTACGATAAGAGAGGTCGGTAAGATTTTTACCGACCTTTTTTAATAAGATGACTTATGACCAGCAGATATTAGACATTCTCACAGCAGTGGGAGAGAAGGGCATCAGCGTCCAGCTGTTGGCCAAGCATGTCTATAATAATAATCTGTCTTTTTTCTTCACGCCTAACCTTGAGGAGATTCGTGCCTATATTCAGCAATATCTTCTGAAAAACTCCAAACAGCCATCTTCCCTGATTGAGAAGATGGAGCGAAGGGGCTATTATCGTCTGAACACCCAGAACAATCCAGATGCTCGGCAGTTGATAATAGATTTTAGGGAAGAAAGTCTTCCTGGCGATAAAGAGGAGAGACCTGGTACAGATGTGGATCTCTCCTTGGATTTGTTTAGCTAATTTCTGCGTTTATACACGCGCTCATATACTTCAAGCAGTTGTTCTGCAGTTTGTCGCCATGAGAAAAGTTTGGCTCTCTTGATACCCAGTTCCTTCTGCTGATCGTAGAAAGCTCTGTCTTTTTCTAGCTTAATCATCATTTGAGCAATCTCACCAGGACTCTCGGGATTAATCAGTATGGCGTTTCGTCCTCCTATCTCTGGCATAGAAGATGTGTTCGACGTGATAACGGGCGTGCCGCAGGCCATAGCTTCCAGCAAAGGTATGCCAAAACTTTCCCTTAATGAGGTGTATAAGAAGGCAAAAGCATTATTATAGATGTAGGGCAGATCGGAATTGACGATATATCCAGGCATCTGGATGTTGGGATAGATATTTTCGATATGATTTTTGACAATGATATCGTCAAGATAACTTTTGTCTAAGTCTGCCATCAGTAATTTCCGTTTCACTTTCGAAAGCTCCAGATATTTTGAATAGGCGATGAGCGTTCTTTCTGTATTCTTTTTCGGATCTGTATTTCCAAGGAAAAAGAAGTAGCCAGGTTCTTTAATATACTTCCGATATTTCATATCTAAGTCTTTCAAAGGCTTGAACCACTCATTATATCCATTGTATATCATGACCATGCGCTCGCTTGGAATACCGAGTCTTGTGATGATGTTGTTTCTCTCGAAGTCAGAAACTGTAATGATATATTTGCATTTCTTGAGAATCCTGGGTACGATGAGCCTGCGATAAAGCCATCCCATATTCTGATAAAGCGATTTGTTGGATTTGTCTCGCGGTTCCATGAAGATGATATCATGGAGCGTCAGTACCAAGGGAACACTGCACCAGATAGGCGCTGTATTACTGGTGCAATGCAGCAGGTCAAGTTTCAGTTCGCTGACAGCCTTCGGCAGTGTGATTTGTTCCCAGATAGGGTATATGTTTCCACCTATCTCTATGATATGCACATTCTTACTGTCCTCCAGACAACGGTCTTCTCCAGGAGCGACGAATACAAAGTATTCATTGTGGGTGTCAAACTGTTGCAGTTCCTTGATTTCCTGCAACACCACATAGTCCATTCCGTGTTTGTTCTTACGGAAGATGCGTTGAGCTTCAATACCAATTCTCATATTTGTCTGATTACTTTAGCAGGTACCCCAGCCACCAACGAGTGTGGGGGCACGTCTTTTGTTACAATGGCTCCTGCAGCCACAACAGCATGTTTCCCAATGGTGACACCAGGTAGGATGACAGCGTTTGCCCCCACCCAGATATCATCTTCCAGAACCACCTCCTTGGTGCTAATGCCTTGCTGGTCAATGCGCTTCTCCGAGTCGTCGAAATTGTGGTTAAGAGCTGTGATGGTGATGCCCTGTGCTAAATTTACATGACTCCCTATGGTGACAGGGCCGATGATGGTGTTGTGTAAACCTATTCTTGTATGGTTACCGATGATCACATCACCTACGGCGTTGTTGATACAGGCAAAAGATTCCACGACAGAATAGTCTCCGAGCCAGAACTTCCGATAAGGCGGTGTGTCCATTCTCACTGAATGATGGATAATGGCATGCCTGCCCCGATGCTGATAGAGAGGGGCTAATAACCTGATGAACCATCGTGGTCGCGTCTCCACCTGATTCATGATCAGCCAGTCCACCATTCTTTTCAGTCTGGGGTTACTCTTAAATTTCGCTCTGACTTCTTCGTGATTCATGACGACTTTGGTTTATTCTGACCACAAAAATAGTCATTTTTTTGTATAATTCCAAATTTTTTCCTACTTTTGCGAATGAAAAGTATAATTATGGTACAGATATAATTCAATTAGCAGATGAAAATCCTCTTTCTTGTCTATCATGGCTTTTCAGAAGTCAGTGGTATTAGTAAGAAAATCCACTATCAGGTCAAGGGCCTTCGTGAGAATGGCTATGAAGTTCATCTGTGCTATTATGACTTTGATAATAACGGCCACCGTTGTCGCTATGTCGATGATGAGGTAATACAGGATTATGGTACTGGTCCCATCGCAGGCCTCCGTCAGCGGATAGACTACGATTGTATCTATGACTATTGCAAGCGAACAGGCATACAGTTCGTCTATGCCCGTTGTTTCATGAATGCCAATCCCTTTTTGATTCGCTTGTTTAAGAAACTGCGTGCCTTAGGCATTAAGTCTGTTACCGAGATACCGACCTATCCTTACGATCAAGAGTTTGCTACTTTCTCGCGTCAAGAACGTCTAGGGCTGAAAATTGACCAGTTGTTTCGTCATTCTCTGTCACGCCAGATGTCCGCAATTGTCACATTCTCTGATGCAGAGACCATTTTCGGGCAGCGTACGATTCGAATCAGTAATGGGGTCGATTTTGATAGTATTCCTTTACATGATTATCACCCCGTAGATGATGCTATCCACCTCATTGGGGTTGCTGAAGTCCATCTTTGGCATGGCTATGATCGTCTGATTGCCGGTTTAGGAGAATATTATCAGAGAGAGCCGTCTCCCAAGAATATGATCTTCCATATCGTTGGTGGCGTAGATCCATTCGATCTATATGGGCAAGGTGACTATCCTGGTATTCAGTCCTTGATTGATCAATACGGTCTCCAGCAGCATGTTGTATTTCATGGACAGTTGTTTGGTGAAGAACTTGATAAGGTATTCAATCAGAGTTGTTTTGCCATTGGCAGTTTGGCACGCCATCGCACAGGCATTACCGCTATTAAGACTTTGAAGAATCGTGAATATGCTACTCGCGGTATCCCTTTCATCTATTCAGAACAAGATAGTGATTTCGATTCAAAACCTTATATCATCAAGGCACCCTCTGACGAGTCGCCGATTAATATTTCACAGATTCTTGATTTTATCGAAACCCAACATTTTAAGCCTGCAGAGATACGTAAGAGCGTAGAAGATTTGAGTTGGAAAATCCAGATGAAGAAAGTGATTGACGAAGCTTGAGACTCAATGTTTCTTCTTAAACCAGAATACGAGAGCTGGTTTAAAACCAATGTATTTCAAATAGCCAGACTTGCAGGCTCTCCAGAAAACAGGGAACTTGTCTCTAAATGGAATCTGATGTCCTGTATAAAATACTTTGCTTAAGGTATATTTTGCGAATTTCCTGATAATGGGCGAGTCTTGGAATTTGAAAAGTTCGTCAATGACGGTCAGGTAGCAATCCAGATTACGTTTGGAATAGGTTTTACCCATTGTTGAGGCCTGCCTGACCCGATGCTTTACGAAACTCTTTTGTAGGCAAAAGATGTTGTCACTTTGTAATGTTAGTTGAGTCGTAAAAAGTTCATCCTCGTGGATGATTCCAGGGTAAAAGGTTAATCCGATTTTTTTCAAATAGTCATGTCGAATCATAAGAAGCCATACTACGCAGTTATGTTTCCACTTATCCAGCATCTCACTCAAGAGTTTTTCACCTTGATAAACTTTATACTCCTCTAAGTCTTCTGTCCGTTTATAGTCCCAGGTGAAATGAGACGTTCCGGGTTCCTGTAAAATATCTCCGTCAAAAAATATAAAATCTGCTTTATTCTGTTTTGCATATTCATAGCAAACGCGCAATGCATCAAGATTGGCTAGCACATCATCAGAATCCATCATATAGATGTATTCTCCGGTAGCATGTTGTAATGCAAGGTTTCTGGCAACAGACTGACCTTGATTCTTCTGAGTAAAGTATTTGATTCGTTGATCTTGCTGAGCATATTTCTTGATGATTTCCTCACTATTATCCGTAGAACCATCATTCACGGCAATTATCTCTATCTCCTGAAGCGTCTGATTCAGAAGCGATGTGAACGTCTCATCCAGATATTGGGCGACATTATAAATAGGTAATATGACACTGACTTTAACCATACTGATGTGTTGTCGATGCAAAAATACGATTATAATTTGGAATAATCAAATTTTATCCGTACATTTGCAGAAAAATATAGTGCTTTATGCAAAATCGGCCATTGAAAATAGTCTATTGTACGCCAGCCTTATATATGGCGGGCGGGGTAGAGCGTGTACTGACTTTAAAGGCCAATTATTTTGCAGAACACTTTGGCTATGATATTACAATCATTCTGACAGAAGGAAAGGACAAACCATTATTCTACCCACTTTCCGATAGAATAAAGATAGTCAATCTTGACGTCAACTTTGAGGAGCTATGGACTTGTTCTTTTGTTAAGAAAGTCTTTGTCTATTTGTCGAAGCAGCGTATTTTCAAAAAGCGTCTAACTGCAGAGTTGATGCATATCCGTCCTGATATTACGGTAAGTTTGTTGCGTCGTGAGATTAATTTCATTAATGATATTAAGGATGGGAGTAAGAAAGTCGGTGAGCTTCACATTAATAAGTCTAATTACCGTAATTTTGATAAAGAAAATAGCAACATATTCAAATCTATTTTTGCGAAGTTATGGATGCGAGAACTAATCTCAAAATTGCAACAACTTTGTTGTTTGGTTGTTTTGACAGAGAAAGATAAGGAATCATGGAGGGAATTATCCAATGTGGAAGCTATTCCGAACCCTTTACCGTTTACCACAGATTCCATCAGTTCACTTTCAGAAAAACGTGTAATTGCCATATGTAGATATTCATACGAAAAGGGAATTGATTTATTGCTTCAGGCATGGAAAAAGGTTGAGGATGAAATAACGGAATGGCGATTGGATGTATATGGTGATGGAGAGAGAAGGCCTTACGAATCTATGATAGATAATTTATCTATAGATCGTAATCGTTGTTCATTACATGGTCGTATAGCCGATGTGCAGGAAGCATACAAGAATAGCTCTATATCCGTTTGTTCATCTCGTTTTGAAGGATTCGGTTTAGTGATAATAGAAGCAATGTCATGTGGATTGCCAGTTGTCTCATTTGATTGCCCTTGGGGACCAGGTTCTATAATAGCCAATTCTCATGATGGTATATTAGTCGAAAATGGAAATATAGATAAATTGGCAGAAGGCATGATTAATCTTATAGAAAATGATCAATTGCGTATGCAGATGGCTTCTCAGGCGGTTCTAAATGCACAACGATTCCAACTTGACAGAATAGCTTTACGTTGGAAATCCTTGTTTGAATCCGTTGTCACTGCTTAGGCTTTACAAGATTGTTTTCGCTATCCTCATAATGGTCTTTGGTATAGAAGATACGAGTGATCCCTTTTAGTTGTACTTTTACGCGATACAGAAAGCTTTGCCACAGGCTTTCTTCATTAAGTGTGCCATAGCCGGTTACAGGGCGTGCCTTTCTGTTATATAGGAATGCAATCTTTCCAAACTGCTTTAGTGATAATGCCAAAGACCCATCTTCTCCTCGTCGGATGTCTGTTCGTATTTTCACTTGTCTTGCATAATCTGCATTAAAGGCAAACACCATGCCCCTGACACATAGTTCAGGACGTTTGAAATGCTGGATGAACAAAAAAGAGTCTCTTATAAGTTCAAATATAGCGAGTCCAAAGGCTGAATGTTTTTCATCGGGATAAAAACTCCAGAACGAACTCACACAGGCTACATCAGGTTTCAGAAGCTTTGTCATCATCAAATCTACATATAGCGGGGGGTAGAATGTGTCTGCGTCTATGCAGAAGTGATATTTGCCTTTAGCATGATTCAGGCCGCATTGACGGGCAAAACCAGGACTTTGCTGTAGCTCGTTATAATATGGCAGGCCAAGTCGTTGATAGACTTCTTCCGTCCTGTCTTTGGAGTTGTTGTTAACACCAAGAATCTCTATGGGATAATGTGTCTGTAATTCACTTAATGACCATAGGCAAGCTGCCAGCCTTCTTTCCTCATTGTAGGCGATGACTACAACAGATATAAGTGGTTGGCCACTTTGTTTTAAAGATAGATTTTTATTGATCTCCTCGTAGATGTTGTCGGGGATTTCATCTACTGTTTTTCCATAAATTGAAAGATATTTATCGTACCATGCCATATTGTCGAAGAATTAGATTAAACCTTTTTGTTTTCCTGCTACCTTTATAAATGCTACACAAACTGGAGCCGGCAATTTGCCAAGAATATATAATAATAGATTTTGTATACGTCTTTGTTTGAACTTAACAATCTCTGAAAGTGTTGCAGGGTGTCGCAAACAGTCTCTTAATTGCTTATTGGTGAAAGGCGGTGTTATATATTGCCGTCGTTTCAAGATATTGCAAATGATATAGAAATCAGACATTACGGCCACATAACACCAGTTGGGGTAATAGGGCTTGCTTTTAAGCCTTGCCTTGTTTTGTTTCAGATGCTCTATTGTAAGCAAATATTGTTGTAGTTCCTGTTGCTCGATTTGCCTATCGTATCGGATGTCAGTCAGTGAGTGCTCCCTGCAAAGATAATAATAGGTGATTTTTGAAAGGAGTACAGCCCTTTTCACATGAGTTGTGAGTTCAAGTGTGAATATGGTGTCTTCCCAGAATTTGGATTTGCAGAAATGAATTCCCTTCTCTCTTAGTAATGCTGTTTTGACAAGGAAATTGCATGCAGAAGCCTGAATGCCAGCATATCTCCTGTAAGCATAAGAAGCAAAGGCATCTCCCGATTCATATTTTGCATCGGGATATTGATATACGATTTTTGTTCCGTCTATTTCCGTTTTTTCGTATGAGCCGAATACCACGTCTGCTTTAAATGCTGTTGCTTCTTGCACCAAGGTTTCAATGGTGTCACTTTCTATCACATCGTCAGCATCCATCAAGTAGAGATAGGTGCCTGTAGCTTCCTCAATGATACGATTGCGTGTTTCGAAGGCACCATAGTTGTGTGGGAATGTGATGATGCGAATAGCCTCACCTCTTCGATGGGTGGCTTTAATTTCATTGACGATATCTATAGACCGATCATCACTACCATCATCAACAATCAGGAACTCAATGCTTGGGTAAGTCTGCATCAAAACAGACGTCATCGTCCGTTCAATGTAGTCTTCTACCCTATACACGGGAATTCCTATCGTAACATCGTAACTCATCTTACCCCTTGTGTTTATGAAGTCCAAGTTTTACCAATAGCGAGATGTAGAGTTGGTACCAAGTCCGTTTGTTGATCTTATAGTCTGTAGCATAGATATACTTTCCCTTAAATGTAGTGATGTTCAGTTGGTGTCCTCCGTCGATGAAGATATTGTTTTTAGGGAATACATTTCTACGGTACAATTCTTCTTGATAGTGATTCTCATCGAGCAGGGTAATCTCGTGCAATGAGATGTTGTCGCCATAGTTTTGGTGGCAGTCTTGTGTGACTCGCAGTAATTTCTCTCCGTAAGAGATTAGGGACCCACCATTTCGCCCATATTCATTACTAGTGCAGATAGGGGATAGAGGATGTTTCGTAAACGTTCCGTTCAGCAAGTCATCAGTCACATACAACTCTTGATAGTACATCCAGTCCTTTTGGTATGATGTAAACAGAAAGTATCTGTTGTCCTTTTTATAGATGTGGCTATCGTTATAGTTATAGTGAATACCATTTGTCCTTTCTTGTTTTAGTAATGTTCTGACAAACGTGAAATTGGTCAGGTCGCCATTGGCTTCATAGAGTCGTATTGAGTCACTTTCCTGCGATTCTGGCACCATGTAGATGTGCCTATTATCTTCAAATACGTATGGAAAAGACAGATGGAAGGATTCTTTTAGCACAATTTGGGGCTTGCTCCAGTTTTGTAGATCTGAAGTCTTTGTCATGGCGATGTAGCCAGGATCGTCCCAGTGCTGGAGTTCATAAAACAGAAAAAGCTCTTCATCTTTGACAAAGAGGAATGAATCAGCTTGAAAAAGCACAGGTTTGGGTTTCCAGAGCTCTTTAATGGGAAGTTGGAATATCAAGTGCGCTTCGTCGAATGCATCCAATGTCAATTGTTCATTGGCAAAGATGGCTGCGGCAAAGGCACCTTCTTTCCTGCATAGTCTATTAATAATCCTGTTAATCATTCCTTTGCCTGTTTATAAGTTCCTCAAACAACGCTTTCCATTGTCCCATGATTTTGTCCTCAGAGTAGCGTGCCATATTTTCTTTAGCCTTTGCTCCAAGTTGTTTGCGCAATTGCTCATCCTCAATGAGTTCACAAATTTTGTTTGCCATGGCTTCGATGTTCCCGTTTTCAATCAGGTATCCATCTTCTTTGTCCGTGATGATATGTTTTGGTCCACTAGGACAATTAAAGGAGATACATGGCAGACCGCAACCCATGGCCTCCTGAAGCACTACAGGGAATCCTTCGAACCGTGAAGTCATCACGCACATACTACTAGTCATATATTCATGTTCCATGTCTTTAGTAGCAGGCATAAACAAAACTTGTGACTCGATGCTATATTCCTTTACTTTCGCTTTCAGATGGTCCAACATAGAGCCTGTACAGAACATTTTGATCGTCCAGTCTGGATGTTTTTGGGCTACCAAATGCCAAACGTCAATCAGTCTGTCAGGTCCTTTTTCATATTCGGCACGCCCCACGAAAATAGCATTCTTGGTTGACAAAGGATTCTGCTCTTTTGGATAAAGCTGTACAGCATTATTGATAATCCTTACTTCTCTAACAGGTGCCCATAGCTCTTTCTCTAATGTATTAAGCACCACCAACTCGTCATATTTCTTTGCAGCATGGTTTAGTTGCCACTCGATATATGCTGCCATATATTTATAAAGACCACCTTTCCGTTTGAGTTCAGGCAGAGCCCTGATATTCCCTTTTGTAGTATGGACCTCAGCAATAGTCGCTTTTGAATAGCACTTATAAATATCTGCCAATGAAGCGTCACGCGTAAAGGTTGAGATAAGTACATCTGGCTGAATCTTGGCAAGTTGCTCTTTCATCATCTTTTTGTATTGCCTCATCAGTTTTAGATAAATCCACAATCGCTTATAAGGGGGATACTGGTATTGCTGATAGAAGTTGAGCCCTAAGTCTATGTGCTTCACTTTTTCAGAAATCGGAAAGAATGGTTCCAGTCCGTTTTGAGAATCCGTAATCAGATACACCTTATAGCCAAGCTTGTCAGCCAGGTAGTTCGCCTTGTTGATAATTATCTTGTCTGCGCCACCGACATTGATAAAGGCAGGATATGTATAGACTATTTTCATCATCTTTATTCTTTTTCTTATGCAAAGGTATGTTTTTTTTTTGTAATATGCAAATAATCTACACAACATATTTAAGGTCGTTATCTTTGTTATAGAATGGTTGTTGTACTGCCATTACTAATTTTTGTTTACGAAATCTTTGTTCTCGACTATTTTTTTCTTCTGTTTTTATTTTCTGTTTCTGAAAATTTATGTATTTTTGCAAGCAAATTGTAGTATATTTAGTTAAATCCAAATTCGTTTATTATGAAATTTGAACCGAGAATAGAGAATGGCTGGAAAATAACAGTTTTGTTGTTATTTTCTATATTTAATCTCCTCTATATGCATTATTATTTTCTATTTCTTGATTTGTTCGAAGCTGAATTGTTCGTTTTCTCAACACTGTTTAATTTCCTGTCTGTTTGTTTCGATGTCTCATTATTGTTTGTTTTTTTCTTTCTTTTGGCTTGTAAACGTGTAAAAATCAGTTTGTTGCTGACATTTTTGGTTACGTTGTTGTGGTCTCTTTCAAATGTGGTTTATGGTGAATTCTTTGATCAATATATTTCTATATCTTCTCTTGTCCATTCGGCTAATCTGTTTGAAGGTTTGGTCATTAGGAGCGTTTTAGCAAAAATAGATTGGGTGGAACTTTTTTTTCTTTTTTCTTTCGTTGCATTTGTTTTTGTGTATAGAGCAGTTGGTCAAATTGTGATGAACAAAAAAACAATATTGGTGTTTTTGCTGATTCCACTTATATCTTTGTTAATCATTCTTTCTATTTATTCTTTATATCATTTTGCTAATCCCAAGTCCCGTAATAATACAGAATTGTATATAGCGAGAGTTAAAGATTATGCTTTTGTTTTAGGGAGTGAGAAGAATGCAGGCCCTAATAAATTGAGATTTCAAGTTGGGTGTGTTAGGTTCCTTTTGTCTGATTTATACGAATATTTTAATCCTAAAGTTTTAACTGAAAAAGAAAAAGAAGAAATAAAGTTGGTTGTAAATGATAATAAAGGGAAAGAATCTGAAAATACACTTAATCCGAAATTGAAAAATGTTGTTTTCATTGTTTTAGAATCTTTCTTATCAGTTTCGTCAGATATAAAAATTGGAGGATTGCAAGTTACTCCTTTTTTAGACTCGCTTAAGCATACACCTGGTGTTTATTATAATGGCCACGTCAAATCCAATATTACTTTAGGTGAATCGGGTGATGGCCAATTTATTTATATGACAGGTCTTTTACCTTGTAGATTTAAAATTACGATGGGTGAAGTTGTAAATAACTTGATTCCAAGTTTGCCAAGTATTCTTAAAGAACATTTTGGAGTAAAATATACAGAAGTTGTTATTCCTACTCTTCCTAAAATTTGGATACAAGATAAGATGAATGTAGTTTATGGAATTGATAATATGTATTGTTCAACTGATTATGATCAAGGCGAAAAGGACCTGTTAACAGATGAACAGGTTTTTAATATGGCATCAAATACAAGAAAAATAGCAAATATGCCATTTTATTCTATGGTGCTAAGTATTTCTACACATCAGCCCTATACTGATTTGCTGGATGAATCATTCGTTATAAATGATAGTTCATTCTCTTATCCATTTAGGGTTTACTTGAATGCTTGCCATTATGCGGATTGTCAGATAAAAAAATATATAGAACATTTGAAAACGGCGAAACAATATGATAATACTTTGATATGTATCGTGGCTGATCATCAACCACACATGGATTCTCTACAAATGGGTGATGATATTTCACAAGAATTGCCGTTTTATATAATCAATGGTGGATTTGATTTAGAGACCGCATATTGTGGGCCTTGCAATCAACTTGATGTTTTTACTACAATTTTGGATGTCTTAAATATTAATTCGAAATGGAAGGGGCTTGGATGTTCTCTTTTGTCACCGAATTATAAAAATAAGGTCAATTCTGAATTATATAGATTGTCGGAATTGATTATTGAAAGCAATTATTTCTCAAGATGATTTATATTTGGTTAAAGATATAATAATTTGTATAGTTAAAAGACATCCGATGCAATAAATGGAAGTACTTACCAGGCGACCATAAGAATCGTTAAAGGAAAATGCTAAATCTCGTAATATAGGAATTTGTAATATGCTCCGAATAACAAAATAAGACAAAGTGAGAAAAATAGCCCGATGTATAGTTTGATAGGATTTGTAGGTGTAATACTACTTATATCTTTTGCGTATATTCCCATATAAAATGGTAATAACCATCCAAAACAATTATATTTAGTCCATATAAGGGTTTGGGGGTGTTTTTCTAAAAACAATAGCAATAATATCGATACAAACAGGGGGAATAATTTAATTAAATGTCGATAGATAAACAAAATGTAAATGAAGTATAATTGTAGTGTCATTCCAAAATACCAATAAGGGCCAGGGACAATATAATCATGATAACCATATATGAGATTTAAAAGCATTAGACATTGTAAAAATAAGCCTACTGGTGAGAGTGTGAATTCCTCATCTATTAAAAAACGAATTATTAGGTATAATCCGGTCCCTATAACGAGTGGTATAACAAGCTTTCTATAATGGTGTAATAAAAATTTTTTTACTGATAGATTTGTCGTTCCCATATTTTATTGAAAGGCCAAAACCGCTAAGGAAAACAAAAACAGGTACACCTAAGTGACCCCAGTACGAAAAAAGTGAATAAAAGAAATTGTAATCTAGTAATCTCAAGAAAAAAAGAGTGTTGTTGTGAGCATCAAATGAGAATTCATTTTCTTTTATGGTATTTGGTAGTATATGGCAAAAGTTATGAAGGCATATGGCTAATATTGATATACCGCGAAGTGCTGAACATTCTTTTTCCGAAAGCATTGTTTTGTTGTTCTGTGGGGAATGAACTATTTGCTTATATAATCCTTTATTGTGCGACATAATTATTGTTGTATTTAATGGATTTTAGCACACAGCGGAGATAGCGTCTGAACGAGATGTTATGTTTGTGGCGACACCTAAACCAAAAAATACTTCTTTCCAAGAAGTTCTTTCGAATGTCGAACTCTACCATGTCATCGATTTCACTACACTCGTACTTGTGGGCATCGTGCTTGATAAGTTCAATGAGTCTTTGATCCTCTGCATTATCGGGTTGTTTGTCTGTCACAAAAGCAAGACGCCATTTCACAGATGCCCTGACTGCTTCGATCTTGTCTTCTATGCAAGTTAGGTCGTGTGAGATGGAAAGACCGTTACCACGGTATTGGAATCCTGGCTCTTGCGTGTTGGCAACACCGTGACTGGCTGCTGCGATAAATGCGCTGATATCGTCACTTTGCCAACCATACGGCAGTTTGTAAAAGCCACCATTCTTTCGAAGCGTTTCCGTCTTGAATAACCAATCGCCAAGATGGGTATTGCGAGGATTGTACATCAATGAATAGACTGACTCCCATTCTGGACGTAGTTCTAATCTTTTCACAAAGTTGGAATCGTCGTCAATAATTTCACTGCGTGCATGAAACAGATCTAGTTCTGGATATTTCTCAATCAAATCAGCGAAATCCTGAAGGCAGCGGGGAGTCAGGTTATCATCATCGCCAATACACATAACATATTCACCCGTCGCATAGCTTAAACAAATGTTCCAATTATCAACTACATTTTTCGCACCGCAGTTTTTCTCATTCTTGAAATAACGGATGCGTGGGTCTGTATATTGTTGGACAATACTATCGAGGTCGTAAGGTGAGGCATCATTCACAATGACAACCTCATAGTTCTGGTATGTTTGAGCCAGAACACTGTCTATTGTCTCTTTAAGATACCTGTCCTTATAGGCTGGTATTGTGACGCTAAACTTTATTCTTTCTTTCATATTCTCTAAGATCTTTCAGCTTTTTTCTTATAAATTTATGTGACGAATGAACTATTATTGTTTTTTGTAATTATTAAAATAGTCGCCAAGTATCATTTTTTCAGATAGTTCATAAGTCTCGGTCGTTACAGAATTATTATATTCTGGAGATAGCAAGCTATGGCCTAATCCTAACCATTTGTTCTCAATGCCAAGAATATCTAGAATTGTGGTGTAAACATCAAGTTGATTAGCCTCTCCGTGATACATGTCTCTTATTCTTAATCCACTATTGACTATATACAAAGGCATGTTTGTGGATATTCTGTTTTGCATATTTAATTGATCAATGTGTGGGTTGTGATCAGAAGTAATGACAATAAGACTATTATCAAATATGCCTTTTTTGCGTAAAAAATTCACATATTTTTCTATTTGCTTGTCAACATAATGACATGCAATTAAGTAATTTTTATAGTGATCAGGATAAGCAGAATCGCCTAGATTAAAGGATTTATCGACGGGTTCATTGTATGGTTGATGTGTTGAAACACCTAATACCATAGAGAAAAAAGGTTGTTTCATTTCTTTATGAGTAGTTTCAGCAAGGTTGAATACTTTTTCTTCATTAATTAAAAATGTAGAAATAGTTTCCACATCGGTAGCAGAAAACATGTAGTCTATTCCATATTGTTCGTTCATATACCTTTGTTCCCAAACAACGGGTGAACTAGGAATAACGATTTCCGTGTATTTGATGCCATATTTTTCCTTTAGAATTTGAGGAAGTCCCAAAAGCTTACGATTTTTCGCAATGCTAACAGTTATTTTATTCCTTATTGGTAGGAGGCCGCTCATATAAATCAGCTGCCCATCTCCAGACTCCCCTATTGTGATATTAGGATGTATTTTCCCATTATAATATACTGTGCTATCTTTTTTTAATTTATTAAGGAATGGAGTTATCTCTTTGCCGTCAACATATAAGTCCGAAGCGGATGATAAAAAAGATTCTAGCAGAATAAAGGTTACATTTTTAATGCTATTATTGAGTTCGTGGGTGGTTTTACGCAGTTTGTGGTTTGTATAGAATTTTTCTATCATTTTTTTTTCTTTTATTGATAATTCGTATGACGTGCATTCATCCTTTACATCATTAATCAAGAATCTGATACTGCCAGAAATGAAATGTACATTAACAGGCATACTGCTTTTCCAAATAAATGGGTTAATTAAATATTCCTGAATTTGTGGAACAAATAACTCAGGATGATTCCTGTATCTTGGAGATGTTAAGTGATAAATCGAGTATGTCACAAAAGCCGTGGTGAATAAAATAAATGGAATAGGCAAAATTTTAAATATGAACACTCTTTTCCTGATTACTTTAGGCAAGGCCTTGCTGATCTTCATTCTGTTCCATGCGGCAATAAAAAATGTAAGAGATAAAATGTAGTAAATATCTGTCCATTCAAATCCTCCAATAATGCTTTGATATACTATGCCATCGAAAACGCTACTAAATTGCTTTATAGCTGATATTGTTATGCATTGATAAAAGAATCTACAATAGAAAACATTCGCAAAAGACCACAAAAAGGTAATTGTAAAATGTAGGATGATGCTTGTTTCAAAACGAAAAAGAGTGAAGCAAAGTAATATAATCCATAATATGGCAATATCGAAAAGAATAAAAATAGAATTGAAGATAGGAGTAAAAATGAACATGTCACCTACGTAGAAGCCTTTCAAGACGAAATAGTAGTGCATGTATAAGAGGTTAACAATAGATATGCTAATCAACGTAAGTGTTACGATAGAAATACTGGTCGTCTGCCTACTGATAGGTATGTGGTCAAATATTTTCATACATCTTTTGTCTTGGTAAGCACTATTTGATATGCTAAATAGGGTGATTCCAATTGTCCACGACATTCTTGGCACCGCAGTTTTTCTCATTCTTGAAATAACGGATGCGTTGGTCTGTATATTGTTGGACAATACTATCAAGGTCGTAGGGTGATGCATCATTCACAATGACAACCTCATAGTTCTGGTACGTTTGAGCCAGAACGCTGTCGATTGTCTCTTTAAGATACCTGTCCTTATAGGCTGGTATTGTGACACTGAATTTGATATCTTTCGCCATTTATAATTTTTTTGCAAATATAGCGTATTTCCATGAAACTGCCAAACTTTAAGCTGATTTTCTGCCTAACAGGATTGGAGCGTGATGCTTTCCGAATAGGATGATAGGATAGAGGGTAATGGTTATAAGTAAGGCTACGGGGAGAGCTTCATACCAGTGATAGCAGATACCACCATTTATGTGCAGCAGGTGTTCAAGGCCGAAGTTGACGATGGTGATGGGTACGATATGTAGGCCGATGATGACCAAGGTGCCAATGGAGAGATTGGTGATGAGGCTTAACCTCCAGTTGTCGAGCATCTTACATCCGTAAAGCATACCGAATAGGAAGCAGATATTGATGGGGTAGAAGAGGGCGATATGCAGTAGGAAATTCTTTTCGTGCAGATGCCATTCGAAAAGGAGTATGCTTGCTGCAAAGAACCCAATGCAGCAGAGTAGGTCTCGTTGGGGGCGGATACCCCTGAATAGATGTTTCTGTCCCATTACGTAACCTATATAATAATAAGGTAGGCGTCGGAAGATGCCCATAGGGGTAAGGTTAGGTAAGAATTCGTAGTATTTATTGGCTGCATAGAGGAAAAACGAGACGATGCATAGCGTTATCATAATCGTATGCAGATATTTGGTCTTTCTGCACAAATCAATGAGTATGTGCATAAAGAGAATGGCGGGCAAATACCATAGTGGTCCATTGAGTGGCTCGCAAAAAAAATTCTCGTGCTGAAAAAGCAGTGCCCCCCAGATAGGCCGCAAAGCATCGAATAGATCTGGCATCCCTCCATGTTGCATATTGTATTTAATGAACCAGTAAGGATAAATAATGGCATTATATAATAAATAAGGTAAGATGAGCCCGTGCCAATATTTTTTCCAATTCTCCTGGGTGCTGCCTCGATCTTTTTTTAAATAACCTGAGAAAAAGAAGAAGATGGTAATGATGCATGCTTGCAGATAACGATAATAGAACCACTCCTGAGATTGTGGTAAGTGACAGAACACGACAGTTATAACTGCCAGTGCCTTCCCCCAGTCTATCCAGTTGATTCGTTCTTTCATACGGCAAAAGTAATATTTTCTGGCGAAAAAAACAAAAGTATGAGCTTTTTTCTGTACTTTTGCCGAAGAAATGGCAACAAAGAGAATTGAGTATATCGATGCGATGCGGGGATTCACTATGATCCTCGTGGTGTATTCGCATATATGCCATTTCTGTTTGGGGGATTCGTTATTGGGCTATAATGGCACATTCTTCTTATTTCGCTTGCCGTGTTTCTTTATGTTGAGCGGTTGGTTATTTGGACCTGTTGCCACGCGGACTTTTGCCACGATAGCTCGCAAAAAGTTTATGGTGCAGATTGTACCTACCTTTATCTTTCTGTTACTATTGGCTCCACCTCCAGAGTTCTTTCATCAGTTAGGAGCCTTAAAGGGGGGCTATTGGTTTACGTTCGTACTCTTTGAGTTCTTCATCCTCTATATGTTGATAGTCCGTCTGGGTAGCAAGTGGCGTCCTTGGGTGGCGCTAATTGTTACGTTTGCATCCTTTGTTTATGCCCGATATTATAATAGCATTCAGATGTCGGCAACAGGATTCTTGGCTTTAGCGGTGAATGGACTCGGCTTCCTGAGCGTCGTTTTATGGCGTTTCTTCCTGTTTTTCTGCGTTGGTGCTTGGATGCGCAGACATTTTGATGCGTTTATCCGATGGACGAGCAAACCTGCTGTTATCTTGGCGATTGCTGTTGCCTTTTTCGCGATAGCCTCTACGCCGCATATCGATAATATATGGTTTGAAATGTTTAGATTTTATGTTGGGGGTATTACAGGCATGTGGCTCGTCTTTACCTGTTTCCGTCTTTCAGGAAAGTGGCTTCAGAGGCTTCACCTTTCCAAACCTTTGCAGTATGTGGGCACTCGAACTTTGGATATCTATCTGTTGCACTATTTCTTTCTGCCCCGTTTCCTGATGCCCTATGCTGATCAGTTAAAGGCTTTCGATAGTCATTTCGTGGAGTTCTGGGTGATTCTTGCTGTTTCAATGATTGTCTTGGCGCTAAGCTTGTTGGCAAGCTACATCATCCGTCTCAGTCCTTTCTTGGGCCATTATCTTTTTGGCGTGAAATACGAGCAGAAGAGCCTTTAGAGGTAGAGTATCACAAAGAATGACGCAATCCATCCGATAATACATAACTGTACGAAATGATCCTTCACCAATGATTTCGTAGGGCTGCCGCTCAGTCCATATACGATCATGTTCTGCAGATAGCGCAGCAAGCCTGCCAATACCCAACCCGTAGTCAAATATACATAACGGGTGCCCATGCGCTCTATCACTTCTGGCGACATCGTGTACATGATATAGCAGACCAACGTGACAGAAGCGATGATGGCTGTGGCTTCATTGATAAACGTCTTGTTGTATCCTGTGATGGAGACACGCGGCTTTGTTCCTGTCTGCTCATAGATGCGATAATCGTCGTTTCGCTTGGTAAATGCAAGGAAGAGTGTCACGAGGAAAGTCATCATGACCAGCCAGTGAGATACCCAAATGTCTGTCGTCAGACCACCGATGAGTACCCGCATTACGAATCCGATGGCGATAATCGATACGTCGAGGATGGCATATTGTTTCAGTCGCAGACAATAGGCTATGTTCATCAGCCAGTAGGCAATGATGATCATATATAAATAAGGTGTATTCACACTCCCTGCAAGTGGGACCAGCAGGAAGGCACCGATGGTGCAAAGCAACATCATCGTGTAGCCACCCGTGACGGATACGGCTCCTGAGGCAATGGGTCGTTTGCATTTTTTGGGGTGCTGACGATCTGCCTCTACATCCCTCAGGTCGTTGAAACAATAGATGGCACTTGAAATGAGGCAGAACGATGCGAAGATCACCAATGTTGGCCAAAAGAACTCTGGCTTCAACAGATTATTGCTGAAGAATATGGGTGCAAACACGAACGTGTTCTTAAGCCATTGCAGCGGTCTGAGCAGACGGATGTAGTGTATCATTATTCGCAGTTTTGATGCCGCAAAGTTACGCTTTTTCCTTGAAATCTCCAATAATCTCTCTCAATTCTTTTGTGGTTTGACTGATAATTACTATTTTTGCAACATGAAAAAGATTTTGACGTTACTTATATTATTTGCAGTCTTTGCTCCCATCGCAATGGCTCAGCAAGAGCGTAAGAGTTTGCGATTGGTGTGGAGTGATGAGTTCGATGTAGATGGAAGACCATCGATGGATTGGACTTTTCAGTATGGGTTCCAGCGCAATCAGGAGGCTCAGTGGTATCAGTCTCAGAATGCCTTTGTCAAGGAGGGGTGTCTGGTGATAGAGGGTAGGAGAGAGCATCGCCGAAATCCAAATTATGTGGCAGGAAGTAGCGATTGGCGTACCAATCGTGAATTTATCGAATATACCTCCAGTTGTCTGACCACCCAACTAAGTCAACAGTTCCTCTATGGCCGTTTCGAAATACGTGCCAAGTTTCCAATAGCAACTGGAGCTTGGCCCGCTATCTGGCTGCTTGGCAACAAGTGGGAATGGCCGCAGAACGGTGAGATCGACATCATGGAATATTATATCAAGAATGGTCAGCCCTCAATTCTCGCTAATGCTTGTTGGGGATCAGATCAGCGTTGGTATGCCGTGTGGGATTCATCTGTGATTCCTTTTACGCATTTCACTGATAAAGATCCGCAATGGGCTGATAAGTTTCATGTCTGGCGTATGGACTGGGATGAACATTACATCAGAATCTATCTCGACGATGAACTGCTGAATGAAGTCGATCTCACTAAGACACAGAATGGTGGCTATGATGGCAATCATGAGAATCCATTTGCCAATCATGTTCCAGGATTCAAGCATTATCTGCTTCTGAATCTCGCACTTGGTAGCAATGGTGGCGAACCTGACATCACTCAGTTCCCCCTCCGATACTACATTGACTATGTCAGAGTGTATCAATAGCGGATTCGCAAATTTTAATTTTTAGTTTTTGCATACACTGCATGCACTAAAGCTTAACTAATTGATTTATAGGTCATAATTTGGTGTATGCAACTAAATTACTTGTGTATGCAAGCAAACAGAACTGCACAAAAGCAGTAAAATGTTTGGGATTCCTCAATAATTGTTGTATCTTTGCAGTATGTTTGATTACAAGAAAATTCCAGATTGGTGGGCATTTTGTCCCAAGAGTGACTGTAAGATGGCGGAGACTTGTCTTCGTCAACAGGTTTGTAAGCATGTACCTGAAAAATATACGCGTTGGTTGTGTATCCTTCCTCATGCCATCAAGGAGGATGACTGTAAGTATTATCTGAAAACGGAGAAGGTAACGATGGCTCAAGGTATCGCTTCTATCTATAAGAATGTGAAGTCGCGCGAGGCTCGTAGCAGCATTCGCTTTGCATTGACAGCTCACCTTGGCAGTAAGGGTACCTACTATCGCTATAAGGATGGTGAGCGGCTGATTAATCCGAAGCTGCAACAGGAGATTGTTGATATCGTGCACCGATATGAACCTGGCATAGAGGTCTGTTTCGACAAAACCTTCGAGGACTATGACTTTACTCAGTATTAATCGGAAATCAGTAAGTTAAGTAGTTTTTGTCCCACCCCCTGGGATGTTTTGTCCCACCCTATGGGACGAACAGTCCCACCCCCTGGGACAAATGTTAAGCCGGTACTAAATATGAAACTATCAATAGTAAGAACAGACAAGAAGCATGTATCTCACCTCACGGTGAAATCCTTTGAGTGGTTCCTTGAGCGCATCAAGACCGACACCAAGGCTGAGAATATCGGCAAGTTCCGACAGTATGTAGCCCGCTTTGGCGACAACGGTATTTATGAGGATAATGTCCCCATTGCCATGATTCATCCTTTGGTGGAAATGCTGAAGGCTGAGAATGGCAACTTCGAGATAACGGCTTTCAACCAGCTGACTTGGCTCCATGTTGGAGGCCTGATGAAAGCGGAAGAAATCAAGGCGGTGAAAGAAGCGTCGAAGATTCTGCCCACCACCTTTGCAGCTTTTACGGGTGCTGATGGCAGGAGTGTGGAGATCCTGGTTTCTGTAGCTCAGAAAGATGTGCCTAACGCACCTCAGACGGAAGCAGATATGGATGCCTTCTGTAAGGTGGCCTATGAGGTGGCTTTCGGAGCCTATAGCGGTGTGCTTCCGAAGCCGATTGAACGTCAGAATGTTACGTCAAGGAGCGGTTTTAGAATGACACTCGATGAATCGCCCTATTACAACCCGCAGGTAACGCCAATGATGGTGCAGATGTTAAGAGGTGATTCGACGATTGCAGAAAATACTGAGTCTGAGCAGCGCACTTTTGACTTCCGGCTCTATGAAGACTATGAGATGCTCTACCGGCAGGCATCGCAAGAGGCCTTCGAGTCAACAAAACATCTGGCAGAGTCTCAGCGTTATGATGCCTATATGACGGAGCTGGCTCATCGACTCTGCGAATTGAATGTCCCAGAAGAAGAGGCTTTTGTTCATATCCGTAACCATCACGTTTACAAACAGATATACGATGGGGCGCGCGTTCGTGCTATCGTTGACGCAGTCTATTCGGAAGAGCGTCCAAGGCAAAGGAGGGAAGGAGAGATGGTCAGCGTGGAGACGCGCCGTCTGATTGACTTTCTGAAGACCAGATATGTGTTCCGCTATAACGAGGTGATGGGCTATACGGAGTATCGTCCTAATACCACATGGGTTCAAGACTGGGCGCCTTGCGATGAGAACGTTATCAACGGCATGACTATCGAGGCACGTCTTGCTAATCATGATGTAAGGGATAAAGACGTGCGACGCTATGTCCACTCAAACATGATCCGCAAGGTCGATCCCATCGGCGACTATCTCTCTAACTGTTACGACAAGTGGGATGGGAAGACGGACCATATCGCAATGCTTGCCCGATGCGTGCCTTGCAACATTCCCCAGTGGGAAACGTGGTTCAAGAAATGGTTCCTTTATATGGTGGCACAATGGGTGATGCCCCAGCAGGAATATGGCAATTCGGTGGTGCCGTTGTTGATTTCGCCTCAAGGCGATGGTAAGACCACATTCTGTCGAATGATCCTTCCCAAACAACTGCGATGGGGATTCTTGGAAAACCTTGATGTGAGCGAAAAGCGTACTACACTTCAGGCGATGCACAATTTCCTGCTCATCAATTTGGATGAGTTTAATGCGATCAGCCCGAAACTGCAGGAGGGATTTTTGAAGAATGTGATCCAATTGCCCAATGTGAAGATCAAGCGTCCGTATGGTAAACATGTCGAGGAGTTTAAACGTTATGCCTCGTTTATAGCTACGACGAATGAAACGAACGTCTTGAGCGATCCCTCGGGTAGTAGAAGATTTATCTGTGTCAGTCTGACGGCTCCAGTGAATACCGACTATAAACCCAACTACGAGGGTCTTTACGGACAAGCATATAAGATGGTGATAAACAGGGATATGAACTGGTGGTTCAGTGCTGAGGAAGTTAATGAGATTATGGAACATAATCGTCAATATCAGCTAACGCCGCCAGCTATTCAGTATTTCAACGAATACTATCAGCCTGCTGTCGATGAATCAGATGGGATGTGGCTTTCGCCAACAGCCATTTATGACCAGCTTCGCCGGATTGCAGGATCTGGTCTCAAGGCAAATGGCGTCTCTGTCTTCGGGCGATATCTCTGGAATATGCCAGAGCTTCAGCACCGCCGTGTAGGCAGTAGCAAGCAATATTTGGTGAAAAAACGAGAATAAATCGCTTTGCATACACTAAAATTATAACTGCATACACCAATTAAATATGTTGAATATCAGGTGGTTAACGTGTTGGTGTATGCAGTGTATTCAAAATAATAGAATTATTTTTTTTGTGAATAGTTTAAATATATGTTGATATGGATAATAAATTGATGTCAAATACAATTAATATTTTGAGATTTCCACTAACCGTGGCAGTAGTATATATACATTTGAAAGTGTAAAGTATACTGTGTCAGGCTACAATAAAAGTAGTAAGACATAGTTTGTTTTACACTTTCATGAAGTTCGTAAAACAATACAATCTTGGCTCTGCCAGTTCGGTTCAGTCTGCAGTAAGGTTGCTTCTGCAGAACGATCTCGTTACCCAGGAAGATGGCTGTTGTCGGGTGTATGATTACTTCTCAGAGTGGTTGGCAGAGGTGTTTTGAAGATGTTTTCTGTATTGTTGTTTCGAGCCAAATCCTTAATTTTACAGCAAATATATCAATATTAATCAAATAAATTCTCAAAAAGTTGTTGCTTTCAACTTTTATTTGTATTTTTGTACTCATAAAACTTGTTTCTAACTCATGCGGATTCTATATATAACTGATGCATTGGCTGTCTGGGGGGGTATTGAACGCGTCCTGAGAGATAAGATGGACTATTTAGTTGAGCATGGTTATGATGTGCATGTTGTTACCACGGATCAGGGACCACATGAGATTCCATATCCATTAGATAACAGAATCCATGTCCATGACTTAGGTATCCAGTTTCATCATCAGTATCGATATCATGGAGTAACAAGAGTCCTTAAATTTTTTGAATTAGAGAGATTATTCAGGAAACGTTTGAAAGACAAGTTGTTTGATGTTAAGCCGGATATTATTGTTTGTATTCGTGTAGAGTTCGTTAGTGCTATTGTTGATGTTAAGGGGACAATACCTTTAGTATGTGAATCGCACTCTATGTGTTATGCTAAGCACTATGAGAAGGCAAGTCTGTGGTATCGGTTTAAACTTTGGCTCTCTTTGCGAAAATTGCAGCAAGTAGATATGATGGTTGCTCTTACTGATGGCGATGCAAGGGATTGGAGACGCTATTGTAAAAATGTCTGTGTGTTTCCTAATGTGGTGCATTTGAATGATACTGGGAAATATAGCGATTGCCTGTCTAAGAAAGTAGTTTTTGCAGGGCGCTTTTCTAGGCAGAAGGATATTGGAAGTTTGTTTGTGATATGGAAATTGGTTCACGAACGTCATCCAGATTGGGAATTGAATGCCTATGGTGAAGGTGAGCAGTGGACTAAATATGCGGAATTAGCCAAGGAAGCACAAATTGATATGCATATTTATCCGCCTTCACCAGCCATTTTCGATCATTATAGGGAGAGTTCTATGTTGCTGATGACATCACTTTATGAGCCTTTTGGTCTGGTGCTTCCTGAAGCGATGAGCTGTGGCTTGCCAGTTGTGGCATTTGATTGTCCTTATGGTCCAGCTGATATTATTACAGATGGAGAAAATGGTTTCTTAATAGAAGGAAGGGATATCAATGCTTATGCAGACAAGGTTTGCCTATTGATTGAAAATACAGAATTGCGTCAGAAAATGGGACAGAATGCAATTTTATCGACACGGTATTATGAAAAAACTAATATAATGCCACAGTGGGAATCGCTGTTTAAGAAAATAGTCAATTAAGGTCAACTATCGTCTGATTGGTAATCGATGAACAAGATCCTTGGCTCCTGCGCAGCAGAAATATGTTGCTAATGAATAGAGAATGATTATAGGCAACATAATGCATGCACGATATTGGACGATTCCTGGCAACGTTGGTTGTATGTCCCCATGCAAATGATCCCCTTTGATTCATCAGGCTTTTATGTACTCAATTTGCCATGCCTAGGATATTTCAGCTATACTATTAAAAAAGGACTTAACATAAGTTTCTTTTGTAAATTGCGGATTGAGGTAGTTGCCTTGATAAATTGGGTAATTTGTTTTTATATCAAGTACAGCATCGGCTATCAGAGTTGGTAAATCTCCATCTTTATTTAGAAGGATATGCTTCTGTCCTACTAAGGTCTCTGGTATACCACCATCATTTGTCGCAATAACGGGAAGACCCATGGCACAAGCTTCTATACACGTCATACCAAATGCCTCATTAATTCGTGAGGGAATGACTGCTACATTGGCTATTGATAAATAATCTGCGATTTTGTCATAGGGAATAAATCCAGTAAATGAAACTTTGTCTTTAATTTCCTTTGCAATGGATTTAAGTTCATCAATAAACGGATTCGTCTGTCCTGATGTATCTTCATAATTAATGGCTCCAATCACAAGTAGCTTGATATCTTGGTGTTGTTTTAGTTGTTGCATGGCTAATAACAATTCTTTAATACCTTTCTTAGGAACGAGTCTTCCCCAGAAAACAGCAATGAAATCGTTATCCTTAAATCCTAACTGGCTACGATTGATAGCTCCACTCTGTTGTTTGTTAAAGAGCGAAGAATCTAGTCCGTTATAAACAATGCGGATATCTTTCTTAATACCGACCTTCTGGATTTCGTTTTTAATATATTTCGATACCGCCAAGAACATAGTTGTTGCTTTTGCTATTTTTTGATTCTTTACAGATGGTTCATATAGGAGGTTTGTATGAATGTGTGAAATGATGGGTATGTTACAGCGTTCTGATAATTGCAGGGCAAAGCCTGGCCTGTTTTCTAAAATGATTAAATCATATTGCTTTTCTTTCATTTTGTGCCAAACGCATTCAAAATAATATTCTAATTGATAGTGATAGCAATAGTGTTTCCCAATATATGAATGTATTTTTGCTCCTACTCTGCTTATCAATCTGTTTTTATTAACATACACATAATGGTTGACAGGGGATTGCAATGCCTTTTGTTGCATGGCTTTTTTGTGGTAAATACTATATATCGTAATATCGTGTAGATGATAAGTGTCATTATATTCCAACACATAGTCAATCAGATTCTCTACAGCTCCACCAAGAACTGCAGGAACAGGCAATATGCCAGATGTTAGGACGGCGATCTTCATAATTATCTACAGTTCAGATTTTGATGGAATGATTTTGTTTAATACTTTAATAAAGTAGATAATCCATTTACGAGATTTTTCATTGTCAAGCAAGTTTAGTAATTTATAAAGGGTGCTACGATCCAGCTTTGCCAACGTTTCATAATCCTTATGTATGCCCGGTGGTAATAATCCTGATAGAACACGGTGGCGTTCTTCGATCGTCTTTGAAGCCTGAGAGGTACTAACACCTTCTTGTTCTCTATTGCAGATAGGCATGTCTAGTAATTGTATAGTTTTACCTTCGTATACGATTTTGTCTAGATAGAATTTCCAGTCAGCGACTATACGTAGCGATTCATCATAAGGTGAATTATTAAAAAGTGAACGACGAATGAATGCACTTTGGTGGGGAAGGGTCCACATGTAAAAGGCAGCCATTGAGATGCGAGTGGGCAAAATTGTGGTAAACACTTCACCTGTTTTGGGATTCTGGTTAAAGTCTTTTCCTATAACAAAATCACTGTCATCCATCAATCTATTTACTTTTTCCAAGATGTCATTGCTGTAAAATACATCCCCGGCATTCATGAAGTTAACGTATGTGCCCTTGGCCTGGACAATGCCTTTGTTCATGCCATTATAGATACCTTTATCGCGCTCAGAAACCCAATATGTGATTTTATCGCTATATTCTCTGATAACCCCAACACTTCCGTCTTCTGAACCACCATCAATTATAATATATTCAAAGTCGGTAAATGTTTGGTTGATTACACTTTGGATGGTCTTTCGAAGGCCATCACGGTGATTGTAGTTGACAGTAATAATTGAAAATTTCATGCTTTTTTAAATTTAAAACGTTTTGCACAATCTCTTGCTCCTTTTGCGAAACAGAGTAGTAATGATACATTAATAAGCATATATGCGAAAATACTTATTGTACAAGATATAATCCAAGAATAGAAACTGTTGTATGGATTGAATGGTATAAACTTATTAAAATAAGAACTAAGGGTGAATGACAGGGCAAAAATAAGATAATATCTGATAGCCCCATTCCAATATAGGGAAATAGGACTTTTAAAACCGGCAGAGAACAAGTAATACGGTTTCCACCATATAACAATGAATCCAAGGCTGACAAGCTTACCTAAAAGGATGCCGATGATACCATAATATATTCCTGCTACAATAGTGACGGAAACATTTAAAATAAGTTCTGCCCATGCAGACCATACGTCGGCATATAGACCATGAGCATGATTAAAAGCATCAACTACGCCACGGGAATTAGAGATGTAGATATAAATTGCTAACAGAACAAGAATGCGGTGATCCAGAATATATTCAGAGCCTAACCATAAATTAATAAATGGCTCAATGAAACAATAGATAGAATAGCAAAGAACTCCAGCTACAAAATGTCTTATGGTCATTAATTCCCAGAAGACTTTGAGCATTTGGGACTTATTTCCTTCAGCCACTAAGTTCCCTATGCCCGCATTAACGCTATCTAACGCAGACTTAAATAGAAGTGAAACTTTCGATATAATCATGATATAGTTCCCATAATAGGCAACCATTTTTAATGACACAAAAATGAAAACAAAAAGTTCGTCACTTTTGCTTAATATGAAATCTTTTATTTGGTGGATAAATATTTGTTTGGTATTCTTAAGTACTCCAGGATACTTCTTTAGTAGTAATTTTCCTTGATTTTTGTCAGTTTTGAGCCATGGATATTCTTTATTAATTTTCCAATTAAGGATGATACATCCCAAAATGCCGAATAGGAATTCAATAGCAACCCAAATATACAAGTTTTTATATATTAGAGCTAAAAATATCTGAATTGCAGTTTTTATGATACCTGCAGACTGGAAATATATTGCAACTAGATAGTTTTTTTGATCCGCTGATAAAAGAACTTGTCGATAGTTGATAAAATATCCAATTAGGGATGAACCAAGAAAGGAAAAAAATGAAAAATAGACAATTCCTAGTCCCAAAGTCTCATCGGAGAAAATTAAAGGAAAAAATGCACTTATCGTTATACCGCAAGCAAGAATGATCAGACCAATTCGTTGATAAAGGTATCCAATCACGGAAAGTAGTTCCTGAATTTCTTGATGATTATTGGATTGGAGGGGTTTAAATAGAAAATAACTGATGCAACTTCCGATACCTAGTTCTGCAAGATTAAGATAGCCAAGGATGTTATTCAGGGTTCCTGTTAAACCAATAAACTCATCACCTAAACAATCTAGGAAAGTTTTTCGGGAAAAAAAGGCCAAAAAGAGAGACAAGAAGTAAAAAATCAGATTTACTTCTGCGTTAAGGATGCTTTTATGGACACGTCCACTCATTTAAGTATTGTGTTCTGTATGAATAAATTCTGTATTGTTTCTATCAATGTGAAGGATATTCTTAAACATTCGTAAAACAAGGCCTGGGATCGCAAATACTTTTGCTAAAGAGTGGAAACGTAATTGTCTTGGTATTGCAACATATAAAGCAATAGCTAATATACAAAAGAGAATCCACCATTTCATACACCATTCATAAACAAGTAAAGTCATCAGCACAGAAATGACTGCTAACAAGACAATTAGGATAGAACGTGGAATTAGGGCTTGCTGAATAGTTTTGTCGATGAAGTTGATATTACCTTGAATGATGGCCTGTGGAATTTGTGGTAATTGGTTAAGCAGACTTTGTATCTGTGCTGTCATCCAACGCATTCGTTGACGCTGGAAATTATCCTGGCTGCTAACTTTCTCATCGAAGACATGGATATCTGGGGCATACTTGATGAATATACCTTGCTTAAGCAATAGGGCTTCCATCTCGCGGTCTTCACCTGCCGTTTTCAGTTGGAAGACATTCTGTTTGAATAAATTGTAGTTGAAACACATGCCGGATCCGATGAGGGCAGAAGATAATCCGAGACGGTTGTGTGCCTTGCGGAAAAGAGTGTTATTAATTTCTTCGCTGGCGCCGTCTAATACAGCTACATCATTGTTGGCATTCTTGGCACAACGATGGCATTGAATGGCATCATAGACAGTACATAGAATATTTAGTTGTGAAAGAAAGTCTGTACGTACCACATTATCTGCATCAAGCACGACCACATTGTCAAAATCGCCTTCAACATGATTCATTGCATATTGCAAGGCCCTGGCTTTTGAACTTTTCTCAAAGGTCGGCGTTAACAACTTGATAGGCATCTTGCCAAGATCCTCATTTGTCTTTGGCTGCATGTGATCGGAGATGACCACAACAGTGTAATGTGTCTTAGGGTAGTCCTGTAATAGGAATTGTTCGACAGCATTGACGATGACACGATCTTCGTTATAGGCAGGAAAAAGGATTAGGAATCTGGTGGTTCTATTACTCAATGCTGCAGCATGAAGTGCAATTTGATCTTTCTTGTCATAAAACAGGGAAATAAAGGCAAAGAAGGCTACGTATGCCACCGAACAGGCCGCAAAGAGCCATAACATGATATCTGCGATATGTATGAGCGTCCAAATCATGCTTTCGTCTTCTTTTGTTTTTTAACATGAATCAAACTCCAGAGACTGACAAACGGAGAACGTAAGAATGTCTTGTCCCACATCTCATCTACCAGATAATCTGGTGTTGCTAAGGCAAAAACAAATAGAGCTAAAGAGCCTAACAGCCACCATTTGATGACAAGCGTGAAATAGATAAATGGCAGAATAACACCCATCAACATGATTATTCCAACCATTTTTGTGCGGGGTACAAGCATCCATTGGATGATCTTGTCTGCCAAATCGTATTGCTTCCTGAAAATGGCTCCAGGAAGAAATTTGATGTTTCTGGTGAAATTTTGTAATTGTTGGGTTGCCCAACGTCCACGTTGTTCGTTTAACTTTAACGTAGAACGTTTTTTCTCACCATAGACATAGATGTCGTCAAAGTAGTCGATATAGATAGCCTGACGCAATAGAAGTGCTTCCATTTCTTTATCTTCTCCAGCTGTTTTTGCCTTCATAATGTTTGTTTTGAACCAATTGAAGTCGTATGCCGTTCCAGAACCTGCGATTGCAGCTGAAAGACCAACGCTGATGTGCCCACGGCGGAATATAGCATTATTAATCTCTTCGAAAATGGCATCCATGCGTGCAGCGGCTGTATCACGGTTCCTGGATATTTTGTGTGTCTGGATGGCACGGGTGGCTGCCACCTCGAACGCATCATTGACTTTTTGTAAAAAGTCTTGTTCTACAATGTTGTCAGCATCTAATATGAGGACAATATCATATATTTTAAACTCAGGCAAATTTAGTACAGCATATTGGAGAGATTTTGCTTTGGAACTTTCTTCAAAATCAGGTGTTAGAAGCGTAATAGGGTATTGGGCAAGGCGCATATTTGTCATTTCATCTTGGTGATCTGAAATAATAACCACGTCAAACATGCGTTGTGGATAGGCCTGACCTAAAACAGAAATTACTGTTTGTTCTATGACGTCATCTTGTTGATAGGCTGGTATTATGACAACAAAACGATTTTGTTGTTTGGACCTTGGAATCGTACTATGGCGATTAAACAATGCTGCTATAGCAAAAAAACCGAGATACAGAACTGTTCCTGCAATAGGAATAAATAGTACCCAATCTATTATATATAAAATATACCAAAAATTCATATTATTGTTATTATGTGAGAAATTATAGTTTTATAAAACTAAGAATACCACATGATGTAGCCTTTATGTTGTCAAATCTGCCAGTAAGAAGGTCATGCAATATATCGCGACCTCCAACAATTCCAATTAGATAGATGTATGATAACCATTTGGTTAGCCCATGATAATTACGTTTTACGAATAGCAACCTGTTTTTTGCTATATAATAGGTGCGTAACGGACTGTTTTGACCTGTGGCTTGGCTCTCTTTGTGATAAATTGTACATTTGGGCTCATACCATATCTGATATCCGGCTCGTGTGAACATCATGGACCAGTCCAATTCTTCATAATATAGGAAATAGCATTCCGGCATCAGTCCAACTTTGTCTATTGCTTCGCGTTTGATAAGCATTGCGGCACCATGGGCATAAGGAGTGGGGCGGGCAGTTTCGTATTGGCCGTGATCTTCTTCTCCAAAACCAATTGCCTGATTACGAATTGTGATGTTCGACAAGGGGGTATAGCCAGCGAACTGGATAGGCTTTGGAGACCATGCAAACCTTATCTTTGGACAGACGATACCAATGTCAGAAGAATTATTTAATCTATCTATTAGTGCTCGAACATTAAAATCTTCAAAGTACGTGTCATTGTTAATCAAGAATATGAACTTGCCTGTAGAAGCTTTGATACCGAGATTATTTCCTCCGGCAAATCCAAGATTCTTGTCACTCTTAATGACCTTCACATGAGGGAATCTGGATGAAATTTGATCAGCTTCTTGATTATCAGAGGCATTATCTACCACAATCACCTCCATTTTGTCATTGAAGGGGATGGACTCAATCAATGCGCAGGTATCCTTTAACCCGTTGTAATTGATGGTGATGATGGATAGTTCACACTCTGGATGCAAGTTTCTTTTCCTGTTTTATGCGTTTCCGCTCTTCTTGTTCTGCAAATAATTTGTCTTCGTAGGTGATGAATTCTTGTTCAATACCTGGTAACAGATAAACAATGGCCATTCCACCATAGAATAGTAATAAGTTTGGATATTGCGTCAAAATGTGGTTTGCATAGCCACCAACTTGAATTGCTGCAAAAGCACAGCACATACCCGCTGCGATCCCTATACAAATTTTACTCTTAAGTCTAAACATAGTGATGATACAGCCCCCAATTAAAATCAGACCATTGACGATGGCAAATAGCACAGCGCCTACAATTCCTACACGTTGCCACATAAAGACATAGGTAGAGTCGTTAGAAGTTTCATATACTTTTTTGTATTTATGATTAGCTGGCACATTCTCTTCATCTACATTAAATCCCATACCGAAAGGTGCGTCTTGCAGATATTTTGCAAGAGCTGCTTTGTTAATGTCGCGCACATTTGTGGATGCATCATTCTTGTTAAAGGCAGAACGCATTCGTCGAATTTGCATATTTCCTTGACCAATATCCGTGAATGCAAGGAAGCTGTAAAATAGAGCACCTAAAACAAAAACTGGTATTGCAATTTTGAATGATTTAGATAAGATAACATATAGAAAGACACCAGCCATAAAACAGACTAATGCTGTTCGAGTACCGGAAGCAAAGAAACCGTATGTACTAAATAGAGCTGCTATAAAAAAGAGGATTTTGTCTTTTTTTAGCTTGGTTGTAATAGCAACAATATAGAATACGACTGCAGATGCCGCAATAGAACAACCATAATTTGCTGCATCTGAGAAAAAGGAAAAGTAGCGAATAGATCCACCAATTAGGTGCGTACGGGCACCTACGGCCATTAGCCATCCCCATTCAGTATCATCCCATCCAATATTTTGTTGGCGCCAGGTCCAAAAATCTGCTATAATAGCTAAATATGCCCACACCCGCAATAGTTTCATGATGCGTTCAGGCGTTCGAATTAAATTGGTAATAAGAAAATATGCTAAAAAGAATAACAGACTATAAAATGTAAAGTTCATGCCCCAAGCACTAAAACTTATTGGCAACATACAAGTCTCATTAAACAACTGTAATATTATGTAGATACTCCATATTATTATTGCCAATAACATTATATTTCCATATTTGGCATTAGTGTGGTCTCTAACATCCCAAATACAAACCATCAGTAAAAAAATTTGCGGCATGATCGTTAGGGCTGTAATTGGAATAGGGATGGAATAATATCTTGATAGTCCCATGATGATGTAGTTGATAATAAAAATGTACCAAAACACCACCATTTTGTGCCGGAAAGAAAACAATAGAAATACAATAGCAAGCGGAACCATGCAGACTAACGCATAGCCAGTTATCCCCATGCTATAGAATTCGTATATTGCAAGTATAAATAGGAGAAAGAGTATTAAAACTCTTCCTCCTGCTTGTGATTTATAATCAGCAAATCTTTGCGAGAGACGATTGTTCATTATTTCGCATGATTATTTTCAACTGCGGTCAATCCCATCTGGGATATTCTATAGACGAAATTATTGAATTTAGTGTAAGGCGGCAATTGACCTACAAATTCTTCCACTGCATATCTCTGTGCTTCTGTGAGGTACATGAAGAGGGTATTTTGGTCTTCCAGCTGTGATTGTAGTTCTTTCAATGCTTTCTGGTCCACATCTTTCCATGTGCGGTTGGCACGTGTCACCATCAAGTTTACAGTCCCCATATTCAGCAGGGCTGGTGGTATGGAATGATCGTCTAAGTTGGGATACTCAATGATCGCAATCTCGTTCGGAAGGAGATCAGGGCAGATATCCTTGATGCTCTTTGCCATGATAAAGCGACTGTCTTCTGCCAAGAAGTCTTCATCGTATGTGAGGCGACGTACCTGAAGGCCAATGGAAATCCAATAGTTCTCCAGCTCTTGTGCAAGGTAGGTCTTGCCATTGGCGGCATCTGTAGATAACAAGTTTAATACATTCTGCTGTCCTTCCTTGAAATGGGGGAGCAGTGCTTTGCTTAACTGACGCATGGCCATGTCGGCAATCGTCTTGTTGAAACGGCGATAGCGCAAGGTACTTTCTTTCGGGAAACAGCCCATGACAGGAATCTTTGTTATTCGCTCAGAACGCATACGGTCGCGCAGTGTGCGATCGAGTAATTCGATGATGAAGAAATACATCGCCGTCAGGAGGAATGTCAGCAGGAATGTACCCAATAGAATAATTAAACGGTTGGTTGGCTGGGCATTCATGGGGAACATCGGCGGATTAAGGACACGAAGCGTAGCCGTAGTCATCTGGAGATTCCTTTGACGGAGGCGGGCTGCATTCAGTGCCTTTAACATTTCCATATAGTTGCCTTCAATGAAACTGATATGGCGATCTTTTCTTCCGATTGTAGCTCCAATTGGAGCATAATAGAGAATTTGTTTATCAAGCTTTTGACGCATTATGTCTTGAGCACTGAGCTCTGCTTTTGTCTTTTCTAAAAGTAAAACTTGCTCTAACCATCTACTAATCATGTCATTTGCTTTAACGCCCGTTTCTGTACTATAGGTACCAGCCTCGATGTCTTTAACAAGTCCACGAACATTTGTTGTTGCATCTTGTAACATTCGTTCTGCTTTTGCAAGTTCCAGCTGAGACTCAACGCCACTTCCGCCTCCTTCGCTACTCATGAGCCGTAGGTTGGATATACGTGACTGAATGCGTGAGATGTCTGTAATTTGGTTTGTAAAGTCTTTATTGGCCTTGATAATCTTGGCTCTATCACCTAATTGCCTCTCTAAGTAATCCATCAATGCCCGAGTCGTAGTTTGATTCTTTAATAAATCATTGTCGGAAACCTGCTGAGCTGCATCCAATGCGGATAATTGTTTTGTCTGCTCCCCATAGTTGATGATTCGTTTTTCTACATTATAGCGAATGAGGTCATCTTCGGCATGGGTCAGAATACGATAGAGACGGGCCACCTCTCGTTCAAAGAACTTGATGACGTTGTTGGTCTCTCCATAGCGTAAGGCAGCATACTGGCGTGCGAACACCTCGTTGAGAATATCCAATGTGTTATAGGCAATACCTGCGTCATTGGCAGAATAGCCAATGTCAATGATATCACTTCTTTGAAGTTGTAAAACTTTGAGGCGAGATGTGATATTGTTGATCCCAAAATAAGGATGATAATTTAAAAGACCAAACAGGTAATTATCTTGAGATGGGCGCTCGTAAGCCTTTAGGTTGGCATAAGTGGCATTTTCGCTGTTGTGGTTAATCAGTGCTTTGACATCAGTTGGTACGCTCTTGTTTAGCTGTCGGAAATGCTCTGCAGAGATATAGTTGTTATCCTTGTTAGGATTGCCGTACATCATACAGCGTGCAAACAGACGAAGGGACACCTCATGGATAGTGGCATCTGTTGTAATTAATAACATTAAATTCGTAATGTTTGTTTGTGAATTTCCACCAGCAGTTCCTACGCCACCTTCAATGTTATAACCGGTAATCATACCTGTATAAATGGTGGTGTTGGTGTCATAGACACGATCCATGTTACGCGTCATAAACCATGCTACAATCATGGCAATTAATGGCAATATGATTAAATACCAACGAATCTTATATAGGAAACGAACGATGTATCTGAATAAATCCATAGTTGTATCTTATTATTTGGTGGTTATTATTTTTGTTTCTTGGCAGCTTTAGCTGCAGCTTTCTCCGCTTTTTTCTCCGCTTTTTCGAGTGCCTTTAGTTTCTTTTCGTCGTCGGCAATGGCTTTCTTTATGCGTTTTTCGACGGCCTTGTTCTCTTTAGCTATCTCCTTTGCAGACTTATGTATTGATTTGTCTAAAGTGATTTCCGTCGTAGAATTTGTGATAATCGGCGTATGTGTGAGAATCTCTAAAGTTAAGATGTCTGTTGTAATTGTCGATTGTAGGGCTTGGTATTGGGTAACGACCTGCACTTCATGTAGTTTCGTCCATGCGTAGTCCTCAATGTTCATATTGCCATTCTCAAAATCTTCACGATTTAAGGCACCAGCACCTTGATAGGCGGCTGCAGCTTCACCTTGCGTCTTTAGAGCAACCAAATCGTTTGTGATTTTTACATAAAGAGTAGCAATCTGCGTCTTCAGTTGATCATATGCAATATCTTTCTGAATAATGGCTTGATCCACTTCAAGTTTCTTGCGTCTCACAGCAGGGCCATAATCTAAAATGGCATCCAAAGGTATGGCGAAATTGGCACCTACATTCCAATAACTCTGCTCGGAACCCTGGAACTGGTAAACCATTGGACTAGCTGTAGTAGAGTTGTTGCCCCACATGTCTGTCTTACCATAGCTATAGCTCGCATGGCCAGTGATATAGGAGAATATGTGACGCTTTTCCTTGGCTACTTCAGCTACAGCAATCTCTCTTGCCTTTTCCAGTGACATTAACTGTGGATTGGCTTTAGCGTTTTCAAACAGAATGGCCAATGGCGGCAGGTGGAACTCGGAGAAGTTAATGTCCTTATCCTTACTCGAATCAAAGAATCCCGCGGCAATACCACTTTCGTCGAATTGGGCGAGGGCAGTGGAACTGATGCCTACAGTTACTACAATCACTAGTAGTCGTCTTAACTTGTTCATTGCGAAAGGTTTATGTTTCTTAAACGTTATCTTTTTGTATAAATGCTGTCAGTGTGCGGAAGATAATCTTCATGTCAAGCATGAAATTATAGGTCTGTCCGTAGGTGATATCCAGCTGTTTACGCTCTTCGGCTGACATGAGTCCGCCTTTGCCGCGCTCTTCTACCTGCCACAAGCCAGTGAGACCTGCAGGTGCCATAAAACGGTCGATGCTGGAATCTACGGTGAGCTTCTCAGCCTCATAAAGAGGCAACGGGCGATTGCCCACGATGGACATATCGCCTTTCAATATGTTGAAGAGCTGTGGTAGCTCATCTATGCTATATTTGCGGATGAAACGACCTACCTTCGTTACGCGGGGATCGTTCTCGATTTTCACAAAGGCATTGTTGATATCTTCTTCTTTCTCCTTGTTGAAATCGGTTTCGGATACTACAAAGTCATCACCAACCAGCATGACCTCATCGTCGCTGATCATCATGTCGGACTCCATACCCATATCCATCATCATCATTTCTGCTTCATCACCGAGCGGTGCAGTTATCACGGCCTGATGATCCTCTTCTTTCTTTTCCTCTGCCTTTTCTGCGTATTGGTTACCAGATTCTTTCGCAACTTCCTTCAGACGCTGTTCCGCATCGGCATACATGGAGCGGAATTTCAGGAAATTGAAGATGGTATAGTTCGTACCTACACGCTTCGACTTGAAAATGATGGGACCTTTGCTCTCCAGACGGATGGCTATAGCGGTAAGGATGAATACCGGTGAGAGAATGATGATAGCCAACAGGGAGAAGACGATGTCAAAGAGACGTTTCCAAAGAGGAATCTTAAATCGTAAGATGCGGTGTCTGGAAGGGGCTTCGTCGAAGAGCATGCCTTCACGATCTGCGATGAACTGAATCTTCTTGTTCATCTCTGTGATAGTGGCATTGGAGTCCATTGTGTCGTTGATACCACACTTCTGGTACATCTTCCTGTCGTCCAAGGTCAATTGGTGGGTGAGCAGGATGATATAGACGTTCTTACATTTCTTGCGAAGATAGGTAATAGCGGTAACGTCTTCAGTTTGCACACCTTGCTCATAGAACACAATGAAATGCTCATTGCGTACATGGGGCGCACAAATGTTAGCGGCATCCTTGTAGTTGTCTGCGCATTGAACGAGACGACCCGGGATATATTTCAGCCGCTCTATTGTTTCTGAATTCTTACCTAAATATAATACACCTATCATATATACTATACATCAAGGAATAATCTTCTTGACGCGAATTTTCAATTCCATAGGGTTGAAAGGCTTTACAATGTAGTCTTCTGCCCCGATTTCCAACAGACGGATACGCTCACTGGTAGAGTCCTCACTGGAAAGCATGATAACAGGGATGTGCTTGAACAGCTCATTCTGCTTAATCCACTCCAGGAAGTCGTCGCCACGCATTCCCGGCATACGGATGTCGGAGATAATGAGGTCTGGCGTATTGCCTGCCTGAAGCCATTTTACTCCCTGCAGTCCATCTGGTAACCATTGCACGTCATAATCGCTCATCAGATATATTGAGAGCACTTTTGCAATGGTCTCTTTGTCGTCAAGTATTAGTATTTTCTTCTTCATATATGAATAATAAATTTCGATTCTTGTGCCAATATTCGGTGCAAAGATAAGCAAAAAATTTTAATTGAACACAAAATATGATAAAAAAAATGTCTTTTTATGAAAAAAATTGCGAGTATCAGAAAAATTAGGGAAATTTGCAATTAGGCCGTATTATAATAAAGTATAATTCTAACAATTATGGCAAATAGATATCTATTAGGTTTTGATGTTGGTAGCTCTTCAGTGAAGGCATCGTTGGTCAATGCCGACAACGGCAAGTGTGTAGCAACAGCATTCTATCCCGAAAAGGAGGCTCCCATTATGGCTGTAAAAGCAGGATGGGCAGAGCAGGATCCCGAAATGTGGTGGGAGAATGCTAAGTTAAGTCTGAAGAAAATCATGCAGGATGCCAATGCCACTGCTGATGAAATCAAGGCGATTGGTATTTCTTACCAAATGCATGGTCTGGTGTGCGTGGATAAGAATCTGAAGGCTCTTCGCCCGGCCATCATCTGGTGTGACTCTCGTGCAGTACCTTACGGTGAAAAGGCTTTCAATGCGCTTGGTGCAGACAAGTGTCTCAGTCATCTCTTGAATTCACCTGGTAATTTTACAGCTGCTAAGTTGGCTTGGGTGAAGGAGAATGAGCCTGAGGTCTATAATAATATATATAAGGTGATGCTTCCTGGTGACTACATTGCTCTGAAGCTGAGTGGTACCGTTAATACGACGGTCAGCGGTCTGAGTGAGGGTATGTTCTGGGACTTTAAGAATAACCAGGTGGCTGATTTCTTGCTTGACTATTATGGCTTCGACAAGAATCTGATTGCTGACATCGTTCCGACGTTTAGCGTACAGAGCGAGGTGAGTGCTGCTGCGGCTGCAGAACTCGGACTCAAAGCAGGAACACCTATTACTTATAGAGGCGGCGACCAGCCGAACAACGCACTTTCGCTGAATGTTCTGAATCCTGGCGAAATTGCCGCAACGGCAGGTACCTCTGGTGTTGTCTATGGTGTGCTCGGTGAAGTGAACTACGACAAGCAGAGTCGTGTTAATACTTTTGCACATGTGAATCATACGGCAGATCAGACACGCCTGGGTGTATTGCTGTGTGTGAATGGTACGGGCATTCTTAATGCTTGGACTCACCGTAATATTACACCTGATGTGGGCTATGCCGAGATGAACGACCTGGCAGCTACTGTGCCCATTGGCAGTGAGGGTGTGACCATTATTCCTTTCGGAAACGGAGCTGAGCGTGTGCTCGAGAACAAGGAAATCGGTTGCTCTATCAATGGTTTGAATTTCAACAAGCACAATAAGGCTCACTTGGTAAGAGCTGCTCAAGAGGGCATCGTATTCTCCTTCTGCTATGGTATGGAGATCATGCAGCAGATGGGTATGGATGTACGTAAAATTCATGCTGGAAAGGCCAATATGTTCCTGAGCCCGTTGTTCAGAGATACGCTGGCTGGTGTGAGTGGAGCTACCATCGAACTCTATGATACTGACGGTTCTGTCGGTGCTGCTAAGGGTGCTGGTATCGGTGCAGGAATCTATAAAGATAATAACGAGGCCTTTGCAACGTTGGATAAACTGCAGGTCATCGAACCAGATGCAAAGAATCGGGATGCGTATCTGAATGCCTATGCGGCTTGGAAAGAAACGCTGAAGAAGAATCTTTAAAAGAAAAAGCCCGCCAATCGGCGGGCTTTTCTTATGCTCTTGCGATGATTTTGGAGCAAAACCTTAATTCAGGGATTCTTTATACCATTCGAAAAGTTTCCGAACACCATCTTCAATCTCTACTTTGTGAGTCCATCCCAGTGAATGGAGCTTGGCTACATCAATGAGTTTGCGCATCGTGCCGTCGGGCTTGGAAGCGTCAAATTCTACAGTTCCTTCGAAACCAACAGCCTTCACGACGAGTTCTGAAAGCTCACGTATCGTCAGTTCCTTACCAGTGCCGACGTTGATGTGGCAATTGCGAATTTCGCCCAAACTGGGAATGGCCCCGCCGCGACCAGCTGAGTGATTGCGGTCTACGGCTCCGTCGGTCTTTGCGCCGTAGTGGACTGATGAATATTTCTCAACACCGATGATGTCAGAGAAATCAACATTCAACAATACGTGAACGGAGGCATCGGCCATATCCTCACTCCAGAGGAATTCGCGGAGTGGGGTACCGGTACCCCAGAGCACTACCTTATTATTATATATACCGTATTTGGCGAGGACCATCAGGATGTCTGCATCGCTGGCAGAACCGGTAATGCCTTCTACTGGACGTTTGTCCATGTCGGTCCTGATAGCTTGCCAGTTCTCATCGTGAATGAGCTTGGCCAGATATACTTTTCGCATTATGGCTGGCATCACGTGACTGTTTTCGAGATGGAAATTGTCGTTGGGACCATAGAGGTTCGTCGGCATCACGGCGATGTAATTAGTACCATACTGCAGGTTGTAGCTCTCGCACATCTTTAAGCCGGCAATCTTTGCGATGGCATATTCTTCATTGGTGTATTCCAGCGGAGATGTCAGCAGACAGTCTTCTTTCATCGGCTGGGGAGCATTCTTGGGATAGATGCAGGTCGAGCCAAGGAAAAGGAGCTTCTTGACACCGTGAGCGTAGGCCTCGCTGATGACATTGCACTGGATCTTCATGTTCATCATGATGAAATCTGCGCGATAGAGCGAGTTGGCCATGATACCACCAACGAATGCGGCAGCAAGGACCACTGCATCGGGGCGTTCTTCGTCGAAGAATCTCTTGACGGCAACTTGGTCGGTGAGATCCAGTTCTTTATGACTGCGTCCGACCAGATTGGTATAACCGCGTTGCAGCAGGTTATTCCAAATAGCGGAACCCACAAGTCCGTGGTGTCCCGCTACATAAATTTTGCTATTTTGGTCTAAAGTCATTCTTCCATCTGGGCTTTAATGAATAATTTCTTCACGAACTTCATGTCGTGCTTGACCATGATTCTCACGAGTTCCTCGAAAGATGTCTTATGAGGATTCCAACCAAGTTTGGCCTTTGCTTTCGCAGGATTGCCTAACAGCTGATCTACTTCAGCAGGACGGAAATACTTCGGGTCGACCTCCACGAGTGGCTTGCCTGTAGCTTTGTCATAGCCTTTCTCGTCGACACCGTCTCCTCTCCACTCGAGTTCGATACCCACTTCCTTGAAGGCGAGGGTCGTAAACTCACGGACAGTGTGGTATTCGCCGGTAGCGATCACGAAGTCGTCTGGTTCGGGTTGCTGCAGAATCAGCCACATGCACTCGATATAGTCCTTGGCATATCCCCAGTCGCGGAGTGAATTCAGGTTTCCCAGATAGAGCTTGTCCTGATAGCCTTGGGCGATACGTGAGGCAGCAAGGGTGATCTTACGGGTGACGAAGTTCTCACCGCGGCGCTCACTCTCATGGTTGAAGAGAATACCATTGCAGCAAAACATACCGTATGACTCGCGGTAGTTCTTCATAATCCAGAAACCATAGAGCTTGGCTACGGCATAGGGCGAACGGGGATAGAACGGCGTCGTTTCTGATTGTGGAACCTCCTGTACCTTACCATAAAGTTCTGAGGTAGAGGCCTGATAGATACGGCAGGTCTTGTCCAGTCCGCAGATGCGTACAGCCTCAAGGAGACGAAGTACACCATCGGCGTCTACATCAGCAGTGTATTCCGGTACGTCGAACGAAACCTTTACGTGACTCTGGGCTGCCAGATTGTAAATCTCTGTCGGCTTCACCTCGCCAATGACGCGAATCAGCGACGAAGAGTCTGTCATGTCTGCCCAGTGAAGATTCACCAGACGTTTCTTCTTCATATCACGAACCCATTCGTCGAGATACAAATGTTCGATGCGTCCAGTGTTGAATGAAGAGGAACGGCGGAGTAATCCGTGTACCTCATATCCTTTCTCAATAAGGAATTCGGCCAGATACGAACCGTCCTGACCGGTAATGCCTGTAATAAGGGCTACTTTTCTATCCATTATGTTATATTTATTCGTTTCCTGAAAAATTCTTGATGCGCTGTTCCTCTGTCAGTTTGCAGATGAGCAGGGTGTCATTGTTCTCTGCGACGATATAGCCGTCAAGGCCTTGAACGACCACTTTCTTCTCCTGCGTGGTGTGGATGATGCAGTTATGACTTTCGTAAAGACTGATTTCCGGACCAATGCTGACATTGCCATAAAGGTCTTTCTTGCTCTGCTCGTGGAGGGAACCCCATGTACCGAGGTCGCTCCAGCCGAAGTCTGCCGGACAGACAAAAATCTCCTCGGCCTTTTCCATAATGGCATAGTCCACAGAGATATTCTCACATTCCGGGAACAGACGGTTGATCTCTTCTTGTTCCTTTTCGGTTCCATAGACGGGTAGGAGTGACTCGAAGAGCTTGGCCATCGCTGGCTGATAGACACGGAAGGCATTGACTATCGTGTTGACATTCCAGATAAAGATGCCTGCGTTCCAGAAATAGTAGTTCTTCTTGATGTATTCCTTGGCAGTCTCGAGGTCGGGCTTTTCCCTGAAGGAGTCAACCCGGAAGATTTCCTTGTTTCGCAGAGAACTGGTACTGAGGTCTGCCTGAATATAGCCATAGCCTGTTTCCGGACGATTCGGCTTCATGCCCAGGGTGACGATGGAGTCGGTCTCGCTGGTGAATACCATACACTCCTTCACAACCCGCTGGAATTCAGCCTTGTCAGTCACGATATGATCACTTGGTGTGACTACGATGTTGGCTTTGGGATCTTTGGATTTGATGCGCCAGCTGACATAAGCGATGCAAGGGGCTGTATTGCGGCGGCATGGCTCACAGAGGATATTCCCCTCTGGCATATCGGGTAGCTGTTCCTTGACGATAGCTGCATATTTCTGATTTGTAACTACCCAGATGTTCTCTGGCTTGACCAGACTGCCGAATCTGTCAACGGTTAGTTGGAGCAGGGTCTTACCTGTCCCGAGGACATCAATAAACTGCTTTGGCTTGTCGGAAGTGCTCATGGGCCAGAAACGACTGCCAACGCCGCCAGCCATGATTACCAGATGATTGTTTGTCTTCGCCATACCTAAACATATTAATTATAATCTGCAAAGATACACATTATTTATGAAATAAAAGAATTTTTAGGGAAAATTCTGATTTTATGCGTTTTCCCCATTCTTTTTCTTCAGTCTCGACTTCACGACGAAATAGACAATTGCCAGAACGATCAGGCCGATGATGGCAATCTTGATGTATTCGGCATACTCGCTGATCTTGTCGTTCAGCTGGTCTTCGGGCACGATGGCGTGCAGGTACCAACCCATCGCTGCGAGTACACTATGCCAACCGCCGGCGCCGATAGTCGTAAACAGCAGGAACTTCCAGTAATTCATGCGAGCCAGACCTGCAGGAATGGATATCAGATGGCGGATGACCGGAACGAAGCGCCCCGTCAGTGTGGCAGCAACACCGTGCTCATCGAAGTATCTTTCACTCTTCTCGACTTTCTCTTGGTTTAGCAGACACATCTTACCCCACTTGCTATTGGCAAACTTGTAGATGACGGGACGTCCTACATAGAGTGCCACAAAGTAGTTGATGCTGGCACCGACGTCGGCGCCTAAGGTCGCAAACAGCACAATGAGAAAGACATTCAGCGAACCGCTGGCGGCATGATAGGCCGCAGGGGTAACGACGAATTCTGAGGGAACCGGAACGACGGTACTCTCCAGCAACATCAGGACGAATATGGTGGGATACCAGCCCAGACTGTTCAGTATGTTTGTAATGAAATTCATATTCTATTGATTGTTTTTTTGTTTTGACATATATTCAACGTATGACTCAGGCGCCATTCCTTCTGGAAACAGACTGCCAAGAACGAGCTTCGCCTCTCGCGGATTGTTCTTCACGGCGAGTTCAAGATACTGCATGAACTCCTTTTCCTTTTTCAGTTCCCGGCAGCAGAGGGCCATGTAGGAATAACCATCGTGCCAGTCTTTACCTGCATACTTGAAAAAATTCTTGAAGAGCAGATAGGATGATTGGTAATACTGGTTGTCGTAGAGCGAAACGTTAATCCGGAGCATGGTCTTCGGAGCATTGTCGGAGAGCTGGAGGGCTTTCTTGAAGGCTTGTTCCGCTTTTTCCATATTGTTGTTATAGAGTAGGATGTGACCTCGTATAACCTCCATGTTGACGTGGTCGCAGTCGAGTAGCTCCGTCTTGTCGATATAGTAGAGCGCATTGTCAAGCTGGTGCTGCTCACTATACGCGAAGGCCAGCTCCTGGTAAATCTCAGGCAGGTATTGCGAATCTGGCTCTGCGACCTGCGCCCCCTTCTCAAGTACCTTGATGGCATCTGCGCTACGTCCGAGGTTGATGAGACAGGTGCCTTGGTGGAGATAGCCGAAGTCGTCGTTGGGCATCATCTCCGAATAGCGTTGGAAATAGGAGTATGCCGATTCGAAGTTACCCAGACTATACAGCCCATTCGCTTTCGAGAGTACTGATTCCGCATTGTTCGGGTTGATGGCGATGGCATACTCGCTGCTGGTGATGGACGAGTTGTAGTCTTCGTTCATGAACTGGGCGTTGGCAAGCGCGTTCCAGTATCTGATGGAGTAGGGGTCGTGGTCGATCAGCTCGTTGAAGATCCGTTCGCTGTCCTTGTATTTCCCAAGTCCGAAAAGTGTGCAACCCATCAGTTCCTTGAACTCATCGGAGTCATCTCCCTTTGAACGGGCGATCCACTCGAAAGCCTTCTCGTGGAGATTGTAGTCTGAGAAGAGGTGGGCTACATCATAGACATAATCTATCAGCTCGTCGGGATAGACCTCTTTCAGTTGTTGCCTGAAGAGCTCGTCGGCCTCTTCGGCCTTGCCTTGACAGATCAGGATTTCTCCTTTGAAATAGAGACCCTCCTGACTGTCGATAGCCTCGATGCGTGCCTGATACTCATAGGCGGTTTCGTAGTCGTTCTGGGCCAAAGCCTCTCTTGCCTTATAGAGCAGGGGACCGATAGCGTCGGGATTGTACTTCAGAGCTAGTTCTATAGCTGCTTGTGCCTCATCATAGCGGCAGTAGAAATGATAATAGTCGGCAATGTCGGCCAAGTCATCAGCATCCATATAGGCCGGATGCCCTGACTTGACTGACTCTTCGTATTGTTTCAGAATGTTCTTGAATTCCTTACTCTCGAAATATACCGACTCGTCTGCCATTACTTATTGATCTTTGCCCAAGTGTCCTTTAGACCGACCGTCTTGTTGAAGACCGGCTTCTCTGGTGTAGAATCAGTATCGGGCGTGAAGTAGCCGATACGTTGGAACTGCAGATAGGTCAGCGGCTTCATCGTAGCAGCGAACGGCTCGATATAACAGTTTTGCAGGATGCTCAGTGAGTTGGGGTTGATCATCTGCTTCATGGCTGTCACAGCGTCGCAGTTCTGCTCTTCGCGAATGTCGGCCAGTGTGTCACGCGGATTCTCTACCTTCCACAGACGGTCGTACAGGCGCACTTCGGCCTTGACTGCATTGTGGCAGCTCACCCAGTGTAGCGTCTTGCCCTTGATCTTGCGATTGGAACCGGGCAGTCCGCTGCGCGATTCGGGATCGTAGGTGCAGTAGATAGTGGTGATGTTGCCGTTCTCGTCTTCATCACAGGGATGCTCCTCGTCGCATTTGATGATGTAGGCATTCTTCAGGCGTACTTCCTTGCCTGGTGCCAGACGCATGAACTTCTTGTCGGCTTCCTTCATGAAGTCGTCGCGCTCGATCCAGAGCTCACGGCTGAATTCCACCTCGTGTATGCCGTCGGCCTCGTTCTCGGGATTGTTGACGGCCGTCAGCTGCTCGAATTGGTTCTCTGGGTAGTTCGTCAGTACGACCTTCACGGGATCTAGTACGGCGCTTACGCGGATAGAACGGCTGTTCAGATCGTCGCGTACGGCACTTTCCAGCAGCGCCATATCGTTCAGCGCGTCAATCTTTGTGTAGCCGATCTTGTCGATAAACTTGATGATGCTCTCGGGGCTGTAGCCACGACGGCGAAAACCGCAGATGGTCGGCATGCGGGGATCGTCCCAGCCGTTTACCAGCTTCTCGTTGACGAGGGCCAGCAGGTTGCGCTTCGACATCAGCGTATAGTTCAGGTTCAGCTTGTTGAACTCTGTCTGTCGTGGGCGGTTGTCCTCGATATTGTCTGTCTCACCCTTCCATTCTTTCATCCAGGTGACAAAGAGGTCGTAAAGGGGACGGTGCTCTACGAACTCGAGCGTACACCATGAGTGGGTGACTCCCTCGAGGTAGTCGCTCTGTCCGTGCGTGAAATCGTACATCGGGTAGGCGTTCCACTTGTTGCCGGTACGGATATGGGGGATGTTGAGCACACGATAGATCAGCGGGTCGCGGAACAGCATGTTCGGATGGGCCATATCAATCTTGGCGCGAAGTACCAGCGTGCCTGGTTCGCATTTGCCACTGTTCATGAACTCAAAGAGACGCAGGTTCTCTTCGACGGGACGGTCGCGGAACGGACTGTTGGTTCCCGGGCTGGTCGTCGTACCCTTCTGCTGGGCGATGACCTCTGAGCTTTGCTCGTCGACGTAGGCGCGGCCTTGCTGGATGAGCCATACGGCAAAATCCCACAACTCCTGGAAGTAGTCGCTGGCATAGTAGACGTTGGCCCACTGGAATCCCAGCCACTTGATGTCGTTCTCGATGCTCTCGATGTATTCGGTATCCTCTTTGATGGGGTTTGTGTCGTCGAAACGGAGGTTACAGGTGCCGCCATATTTCTTGGCCAGTCCGAAGTCGATGGCGATGGCTTTGGCGTGACCGATATGCAGGTAGCCATTGGGCTCTGGTGGGAAACGGGTCTGAAGTCTGCCGCCGTTCTTGCCGGCTGCAAGGTCGTCTTTCACCTTCTGCTCAATAAAGCTTACTGATTTCTTCTCTTCGCTTTCATTAATGATTTTCTCTTCCATATATCCTTGATATTTCTATTTTTGGCTGCAAAATTACGAAAAATATTCGAAATAACATCAAATCATTTATTTTATTTGATTCCTCGGTCGTTGAGGGCCTTGGAATATTTGGCCGCATTCCTGAGGTGCTCCTGATAGGTAGCGGCGAAGTTATGGGTACCGGAGAAGTCTTCCTTGGCACACATATACAGATAGTTGTGCTCCACGCGGTTCAGTACGGCGTTGATGCCGGCGACGGAGGCAATCTTGATGGGGCCGGGGGGCAGTCCGATGTTACGATAGGTGTTGTAAGGACTGTTGTAGGTCAGCATATCGTGATAGATGCGACGCAGTGCAAAGTCCTGAAGGGCGAATTTGATGGTGGGGTCTGCCTGAAGGGGCATCCCCTTGTTCAGACGGTTGATATACATACCTGCAATCATCGGCTTCTCTGCATTGTTGGCTGTCTCCTCGTCGATGATGCTGGCCAGCGTGCAGACTTCGTTCGGGGTGAGACCGATGGCCTTAGCCTTTGCCGTACGGTCGGCGTCCCAGAAGTGGTCGTGCTCTTTCTGCATGCGGGCCATCAGGTTGTCCAGCGACGTGTTCCACCACACCTCATAGGTGTTGGGCACGAAAAGACAGACGATATTGGCTGGGTCGTAACCCAGTTTGGCGCAAAACGATGAGTCCTTGAGCAAGATGGCGACAGAGGCGCTGTCAAGCATCAGTTTCTTTGACAAAGCACCGGCCAGTCTGTCTGTCGTCCGGCTCTCCGGAATGGTCAGCATGACGGGACTCTGATGACCGTTCTTCAGATGACGGAAAACCGTTATGGTACTCTCGTCGGGGCGTACTTCGTATCGACCGCTCCGGATGTGGTCTGCATAACCGCTGTGGCGGGCCATCAGCCGAAATGCTGTGATAGCCCGTTCTGTGGAGAATGCTGATAATTTCTTTGACACATCGTCTAGATTGTCGGTGTCGTAGATATAGACATATTCCGTCTTGTCAGACTGGGAGAAATTACCTACGAAATAGTAGATACACAATCCAATAATACATGCTACGCAGATAACGATGGCTATCAGGTAATGCTGCTTTTTTATTGCTTTCATCTCGATGTTCATTAAAAATTGCTGCAAAGTTACAAAAAAGTCTCAACTCATAACTCTGAATTCCAACTTTTTTGTATCTTTGCAATGAAATATTGAGCATATGAAGTTGAAATTCACTATAAACTATGGTACCCAATGGGGCGAGAACCTCTGGGTGATGATCACCTACAGGAGCCTCGACGGGACAGAGAAGAGCCGCCGGCAGATGATGACGACGACTGATGGCTGGCAGTGGGAACTCGAGACCTCTGCGGTCGAGTCGCGCCAGCATCCGATAGCCTCCTTCTCTTACTATTATCAGGTCGAAGACGCTGATGAGAACGTGCTCCGTCGCGAATGGACGGCCGTTCCCCGTGTCTATTACTTTGACCCTTCGAAGAATTACGTTCTGGCTGACCAGTGGCGGGAGATTCCCTTGCAATATCATCTTTACAGTCGTGCCTACCAGACGATGGAGCATATGTCGTGCGACGAGGAGGTCAAGGCCTTGCGCGTGCCTTTGTACCGTAAGACGATCCTGTTTCGCGTGTCGGCGCCGCAGCTGAAGTCCGGACAGGCGATGGCTCTTGTCGGCAGTCATCCGGCTCTGGGCAGCTGGAATCCTGCACGTTATCTGAGGATGGAGTATCTGGGGCGCTACGACTGGCTGTTGTCCGTCAATGTGGATGCTATCCCTCTCCCGATAGAGTACAAGTATGTCATTATCGACGATGCGACGCATGCCCTGATAACTTGGGAGGAGGGTGACAACCGCACGACGGAGAGCCTGATAGCTTCCGACCAGCTGGGTATTCCCGACGGTACGGTGGTCGTTGCCTATGGTGAGACGCTGAGGGTGAAGGAGCAGACGTGGCGGGCGGCTGGTGTCGTGGTGCCGGTATTCTCGCTGAGGAGTGAACATTCTTATGGTGTTGGTGACTTCGGCGACCTGAAGCGGTTTGTCGACTGGGTGGCTGCCACAGGCATGAAGATGATTCAGCTGCTGCCTGTCAATGATACCACCAACTCCCACTCTTGGAGCGATTCCTATCCTTATAACATCGTCTCTGCCTTTGCGCTCCACCCGCAGTATCTGGATCTTGAGGCACTGGGCGTCTTGAAGAATAAGACGAAGATGACAGCCTTCCGCCGTCAGCGTCAGGAACTTAACGCCCTCGGCTATTCCGACTATGAGGCTGTCGCTCGTGTCAAGGAGAGTTATGTTACAGAACTTTTTGCTGAGCGCGGTCAGCAGACGCTGGACTCGAAGGATTTCAAGGCGTGGTTTGGCGATAATAAGGATTGGCTCGAACCCTATGCCCTCTGGTGTGCAAAGCATTATTCACTCTTCACTCTTCACTCTTCCCTTATTTATTACGTCCAGTATCATCTTCATTGTCAGTTGAAGGCGGCTGCCGACTATGCCCGTTCGAAAGGCATCGTGCTGAAGGGCGACGTGCCCATCGGCGTGAACCGTGAGAGTGTGGAGACGGCTACCCGTCCTGAACTGTTCCATCTGGATGCCCAGACGGGAGCACCGCCCGATGCTTTCTCGCTGAATGGGCAGAACTGGGGCTTCCCGACCTATAGGTGGAGCCCGAAGCTGACGGCTTGGTTCCGTCATCGCCTGCGCTGGATGGAGCAGTATTTCGATGCCATCCGTATCGATCATGTGCTGGGATTCTTCCGTATCTGGGAGATACCGAATGAATACCTCTTCGGCCTCATGGGACATTTCTCGCCGGCTCTGCCGATGACGGTAGGGGAGATTGAGTATTTCGGACTCCCGTTCCGCAAGGAACTGCTGACGCGTCCATTCATCAACGACCGTGTGCTCGACCGTCTCTTCGGTATGCATGCGCCCTATGTCCGCGAACACTTCCTGGTGCCGCGCAGCTATGGGTTCTATGACCTGAAGCCGGAGTATGACACGCAGAAGAAGATCCGTGACTGTTTCGAGGGAAAGGGCGATGAGAACAGCCTCTGGATCCGTGACGGCCTTTATCGGTTGGTGAGCAACGTGCTGTTCCTCGAGGATTCCGAGCAGCCCGGCATGTATCATCCGCGCATCGGTGCTTATCAGGAGTCGGTCTATGAGGCCTTGACGGCTGAGGAAAAGGATGCCTACCTGCGTCTCTACAATAATTATTATTATCAGCGTCATAATATGTTCTGGGGCGCGAACGCCATCCACAGGCTGAAGGATGTCTTTGGCGGCACCCGGATGCTGTGCTGTGCTGAGGATCTGGGGATGCTTCCCGACTGTGTGGCACCTGTGCTCGACCAGTTGCGTGTGCTGACGCTGGAGATTCAGTCGATGCCGAAGCAGAGCGGCTTCGAGTTTGCCCACCTTGACGGTAACCCGTATCGGAGTGTGGCCACCTTCTCGACGCATGACATGCCGCCCTTGCGACTTTGGTGGGAGGAGAGTCCGGAGCGCACCCAGCGCTACTATGTCTCGATGCTCCAGAAACAGGGACGCGCCCCTGAGCACCTGCCTGCCCATCTGGCCGAGGAGATCATCGCGCGTCATCTCTATTGTCCGTCGATGCTCTGTCTGTTGTCTCTGCAAGACTGGCTGGCGATGGACGGTGAACTGCGCTCGAAGTCACCGCGCGAGGAACGTATCAATGTGCCCAGCGACCCTTACAACCACTGGAAATACCGTATGCATCTTACGATCGAGGAACTGCTCAAGGCGGATAAGTATAATAATAAGGTGCACACGATGATTACCCGTAGCAAGCGATGAGATACCAGACTTACGTATTTGACCTTGACGGTACGCTGCTCGACACCCTTGGTGATCTGGCGGCTTCTACCAACTACGCGTTGCGAACGCACGGAATGCCCGAACACTCGCTGGATGATGTCCGTCGCTTCGTCGGAAATGGTGTCCGCGTGCTGATGGAACGGGCCGTTCCGCAAGGGGCAGAGAACCCGCAGTTCGAAGCTGCCTTCCAGACGTTCCGGACGCATTATATGCAGCACTCCCTTGATACCACAAAGCCTTATGACGGCATCCTCGAGACATTGGAGGCGCTCAAGGTCGAAGGCTGCCGTCTGGCGGTGGTGAGCAATAAGATGATGGCTGCCACACAGGAGCTTTGCCGTCATTTCTTCCGCGACACGATAGAGGTGGCCATCGGTGAGCACGAGGCACAGGGGATTCGCAAGAAACCGGCTCCTGATACCGTCAATGAGGCCTTCCGGCAGCTCGGCGTAGGGAAGGAGAGGGCTGTCTATGTCGGCGACAGCGATGTGGATATCCTGACGGCCCGCAATAGCGGCCTGCCTTGTATCAGCGTGCTCTGGGGCTTCCGCGACCGCGACTTCCTGATACAACACGGGGCAGAGACTTTCATCTCCGCCCCGTCAGAATTGCTGTTGTAAAGGGAATCCTATAACTGTTGTAGTCTGGCAATATATTTGCCTAAGATGTCGAACTCGAGGTTGACGACGGTGCCCACCTTGATGTCGCAGAAATTAGTGTGCTCGAAGGTGTAGGGGATGATGGCCACCTGGAACGTATTGCTCGTCGGATTGCACACCGTGAGACTCACGCCGTTGACGGTGACGCTGCCTTTATCTACGGTGAAGTAGCCCTTCTTCGCCATCTCTCTGTTCTCCGGATACTCAAAGGTGAAATAGGTGCTGCCGTCGGCATCTTCCATCGTGATGCACTTGGCCGTCTCGTCGACGTGTCCCTGCACGATATGACCGTCCAGACGCCCGTTCATCAGCATCGAGCGCTCCACGTTCACCTTGTCGCCTATCTGCAGCAGACCCAGGTTCGTGCGGTCCAGTGTCTCTTTCATTGCCGTCACCGTATAGGTGCCGTTCTCTATCCTGACCACCGTGAGGCAGACGCCGTTGTGGGCGACGCTCTGGTCGATCTTCAGTTCGTCGACAAATGAGCATTTCAGCGTGAAATCGATATTCTCCCTGTCTTTTTGAATAGCTACAACCGTAGCAAACTCCTCGATAATTCCAGAAAACATAATTATTCAGTATTTAGCTTTTCACGAAAAAAAAACGGGTACGTGCCGATGATTTGGTGAAAACTCCTGTTTCACACGATATGAGTGCTCCCTGCTGTTGTAATCCACCGGCATTACTGCTCTCCTGTGAAGGATGGACTGTGGCCCGCCATTGGCAAGGGAAACGGTCTCAAAGTTTTTTTTAATGTAGAGTATCCCGATCTATGCGGCACGACCCGTATTCTGGGTGCAAAGGTAAGGCTAATTCGTGAATCAGCCAAACCTTTTAGCATTTTTTATTGATTGTATTTGAGTGCCCTGCTTGCCCGCCTGTATCTGATGAATATGTAAACAGCCAGCAGTATCAGCAGTATCGCGTAGATGATGATGGCCGTAGGCGACAGCAGGAAGGTGTTGGGTACGACGACTTCGATGGTGCGGAGGTCGTATTGGTCGGGCGATTCCAGCAGGAAGGCCTTCACCTTGAAGGTGTAGGTGCCGGCCGGCACGCCACTATAGAAGGCCATGCGGTTTTTGCCGGCATTCTGCCAGTCCTTGTCGTAGCCCTCGAGCATATACTGGTAGTGCATACGATGCTGGAGCTGGTAGTTCATCGCGGCGAAGCGGAAGGCGAAGTTGTCGTTGCCCGTCGGCAGTTCTACGCGCTTGCTGGTAGGCACATAGTAGTCGTATGTGCTGTTCAGTCTCGGACTCTGCAACACGTCGTTGATGAAGAAGTCGGTGATCTGCAGCTTCAGTAGCGCACCGTTGTCGGTCATCAGTTTCTTGCGGTCCACGATGTAGTAGCCGTCGAGTGTGCCGAACAGGATATCGCCGTTGCCGTTGCAGATAGCGCCACCCTCAGAGATTCTGGTCTCGTCGACACCGTCCAGATGGGAGAAGGTGGTGATGATGTTCTTGTTCGCGTCGAACGAGCAGATGGCGTGCTCGGTCGAAAACCAAGTGTTGCCGCGCTGGTCGAAGGTGATGCTGCGGATCTCGTCGGAGGGGAGTCCGCTTTGGGTGTCGAAGGTGTCGAACAGCCAGGCGCCGTCTTCGTCTTTCCCGATGCTGTGGGCGATGCCGCCGCCGTTGGTGCCTACCCACATCACGCCCTTGTTGTCGCGGCGGATGCATACGATGTCGTTGCTCATCAGCATCTTGTCGCTGGATGCTGGCATCTTCAGCTGCTCGACCTTCATCTTGTTGTCTTTGTACGACAGGAGGAGGATGCCGTCGGAGGTGCCTGCCCACACGTGGCCTTCGCCGTCGTTGGCGATGGTTCTCACGTTCAGATGGGTGCCTTCAGGATAGCCTGGCATGCCGTTGCCGGGATAGAGGAATACGGGCTTGCCGTCTTCCATCTTCATCATGTTCACGCCGCCGCCGTAGGTGGCTATCCAGAGGTTGCCGTATTTGTCTTCGATGGCCTGGTAGGCTTTGTTCGAGCTGAGGCTCTGCTTGTCGCCTTTCCGATGGCTGTATTTCTCGATGTTCCAGCCGCTGCCGTCGGGCGACATCTTGAAGAGACCGCTGTCTTTCGAACAGATCCAGTAGTTGCCCTTGGCGCCTTTCGTGATGCCGTAGAGGCGGCCCAGCGGGTGGCCTTGCGAGTCGTGGGTGATTACGCTCTCGTTGCCGTTGTCGTATTTCAGGAAGAGGCTGCTGCTCTTGTTGCCCAGCAGGAGCAGTTTGCGCTGCGCGTCGTAGAGCATCGCCCTGAATTCGTTCTCCATCGCCGTCGTGGCGTTGGGGATAGGTCTTACCCTGACGATGTTGTTGCGGAGGATTTCCAGCTTGTCAAGTCCTCGGCGGCTTGTGGATTCCCAGACGACACCCTCGGGCAGCTCCAGCGCCGTATACACGGTGTTGGCGAGGTTCCAGGGGTTTGAAGGGTCGTTATGGAAATACTCAACGATGTCCTTCTCCGGGTTGTAGTAGCCGAATCCGCCGTGATTCATCACCATCCAGACGGTGCCGTTGCTCTCATTGAACATGCCGCCGCGACCGTCATATTCGGGCACGGGCACGTTCTGCTGGTAGTGCTTCTCGTTGCCTGTCTCGGGATTGAGTCTGGAAGCACCCATCCGGTCGTCGCAGAACCAGACGTGTTCTTTGCTGTCCACAAACAGACCGAAGACTTCCATTCCTGTCGGCTTGCGCAGCAGCTTCGGTTCCTGACCATAGACGAACGAATAGATGGCACCGCTGGCAGTACCTGCGTAGATGCTGAAGCCGTGGGCGTGGAGGGAGGTGATCGCCTCGTTCTGCAGGATGGCGTTACGCTCAATGCTCAGGTTGGTGCGGTCCAGCCTGTGAATGCCATTCTTGGTGCCGATCCATATCTCGTCCTGAAAGCCCTCGATCAGGCAGGTGATGGCTACGCCGTCGGCGGCTATCTGCTCGCTTTTCAGCCCCTTGCGGTTGAGTTCCATCATGTAGAGATGACCGTCGTTCATGCTGGCAAGCACTTTGCCTGTACTGCTTATAAGCAACGGACATCTGGCGCGGTATTCGTAGTTGCCTTTATAGGCCTTGAAGGGATTGGTGATCTGGTCGGTAGCGCGGTCCAGCACGAACACGCGGTTGTCGTACATCTGCAGCCAGATGTTCTGCGACTGGTCGATGGCCAGGTCGCGGATGCGGTTGTGCAGGTTCTTGATGCGGCTGCCGTTGCCGGTCTTGTAGTTGTAGAAGTTATACCCGTCGAAGCGCGACAGACCGTTCCAGGTGGCAATCCAGATATAGCCCAGATCGTCTTGGTAGAGCATCGATATGGCATTGCTGCATAAGCCGTCTTCGGTGGAGTAGTGCGAACGGGCGGCCTTGATCTGTTGGGCATCGACTGTCTGACAGGTGAGCGCCAGTGCGGCGAGGATCGTTAGTCGTTTGATAGCTTTTGTAAAATACATATTTCTATATCGTGTATATTATTTTGTTTTAGATTTCGCGACAAAGATAATTATTTTTGCTGAAATAAACAAATATTTCGGATTAATTTCTTATCTTTGCAGAAAAATAGGTGAGAAGATGAAGAAGACTATCTGTATCCTGGCTGGTGCCAGACCGAATTTTGTCAAGGTGTCGCCCCTCGTCAGAGCGATTGATCATCATGCTGAGGCTGAGTGCCTGCTGGTCTATGCGGGCTCGCCCGACGATCCTACGCTGGAGCCGTCGCTCTTCGACGACCTGCAGATGCCCCGTCCGCAGTTCTTTCTGGGGGTCAACTCCACGAGTCTCAATGAAATCACGAGTCAGGTGATGGCGGCCTTCGACCGTTTCCTCGACGAGCATGCCGTCGATGTGGTGATCGTCGTCGATGATCTCGCCTCGACAATGGCGGCGGCTATCGTCACCAAGAAGCGCGGCATCCGTCTGGCTCACCTCGTGGCTGGCACGCGCTCTTTCAACATCAATATGCCGAAGGAAATCAACCGGCTGGTCATCGACGCACTGAGCGATTATCTCTTCACGGCGGGTGTGCGCAGCACGGGTGTGGCTACGCGTGAGCAGTCGGAAAACTCACAGACTTATATGGTCGGAAACATCCTGATGGACACGCTGAGATTCAATCACGGACGGTTGAAAAAGCCTGACATATCGTCGCTGGACGGTGTGCTCGACAGTCAGCACTATCTGGTCTTCACGCTGAACCGTAAGGCCTTGATAGCCGATACGGAAAACCTCTCGAAGATGCTCTCGGCGATGGCGGCGTCGGCTGGTGATATGCCCATCATAGCGCCTCTTCGCGGCAGTGCGAGTCAGGTGGTTTGCGATATTAAAGCAAAGGATTCTGATAAGTTTGATAACATATTGGTTATCAATTCGCTATCATATCTTGAATTTGGTTGGCTGACGGCTCATGCCGCAGGCGTGATCACCGATTCTGGCAATGTGGCCGAAGAGGCTACCTTCAATGGCGTGCCCTGTATCACGCTCAACAACTATACCGAACATCAGGAGACGGTCAGCGTGGGCTCCAATGTGCTGGTCGGTGAGGATGCCGGTAAGCTCGGTGAGGCTGTGAAAAATATGGTCAATGGCGAGTGGAAGAAATGCGCCCTGCCTGACCGTTGGGATGGTCGTACCGCAGAGCGCATCCTCCAAATCCTACTTCAGTAGTTTCATTAGTAATTCTCGGCCTTTACCTGGAAGTAAGCCTGTGGGTGATTGCAGACGGGGCACTCCTCGGGTGCCTTCTTGCCAACTACGATATGACCACAGTTAGAGCACTGCCAGATGACGTCGCCGTCCTTTGAGAATACGCGCTCCTTATTGATATTGTCGAGCAGCTTGCGGTAGCGCTCCTCGTGCTCTTTCTCGATCTTGGCCACGCCTTCAAACTTCTCGGCAATCTCGTCGAATCCCTCCTCACGAGCCTCCTTGGCCATGCGGGCATACATGTCGGTCCACTCGAAGTTCTCACCGTTGGCAGCAGCTTCCAGATTCTCCGTTGTGCTCTTGATGGCACCGCCTTCGAGCAACTTGAACCACAGCTTGGCATGCTCCTTCTCGTTGTTGGCCGTCTCCTCGAAAATGGCTGCTATCTGTACATAACCGTCCTTCTTGGCCTTCGAAGCCCAGTAACTGTACTTGTTGCGTGCCATACTCTCGCCTGCGAATGCTTCCTGCAGGTTTTTCTCTGTCTTTGTCCCTTTCAGTTCTTTCATAATCGTATTTGCTTTTAGTTATACAAATGAATTGTCGTGGGCAAAGATACGCATTTTAATTGTAATCAGCAAGTCAAAGAACGAAAATTTTTTCATCAGTCTCCGAATCGACGTCGTTTTGTGCTTTTACTGGGAAACAAGTGTCCGCGCGCCAGGAAAAATTTGTTACCTAGTTAGGGCGCAAATTCCGTCTTTTTCCGTTGACAATGCAAAGGTACGAAAAATTCATAGGTCTTCCAAATTTAAACGCCAAAAAAGCACGCAAAAAAGCACGCATCGATTTTTGATGGTTCAAAGAAGTCATTTAGTCATTTAGTCATTTAGTCAAAATCGAATCTGGACACTCCAGTTTCAGCCACAATATAATAAAAATATATTTTTATTATATTGTGAGCAATGACAGAGTATCAAAAACGAAAATGACTAAATGACATTTTGACTAAATGACTAGACAACTTGTCCGGAATCAATGAGTTGCCTGAAAAAATAGGCCCGTGCTTTTTTAAGGTAATTTGTGGCCGAAAAATTTGGAACTATGGAATAAATTCCTTATTTTTGCAGCAGATTATTTATTTTAACTAAAAACTAGATATAATTATGATGAAAAGACTTTTTCTCATGCTGATGCTGGCGATAGCCTTCTCAGTAAACGCCGATGCCCAGGGCTGGCTGAACAGACTTAAGGACAAGGCTGTCGATGCAGCCAAGAACGCCGTAGAGCGCAATGTGGAGCGTAAGGCTGACAAAGAGGCTAGTGATGCTTCTGACGCCGTCCTGAATAAAAAGAAAGGTTCCAAGAAGTCGAAAGGCGATGAGGCCGACCTCGACGAGGCCGAGGACGAAGACTCTCCCACAGCTGCTACCTCTAGCGACTTCAAGCGAGGAGAAGTGATTCTTTTCCAGGATGATTTCTCAGCCGAGACCGTTGGCGAGTTCCCTTCGAAGTGGGATCTGCTGGATGGTAATGCTGAGGTGAAGACCCTCGGAGGTGTGAAGGCTGTCGAGGTGACCAACAATGGTGTTATTACACCGCTGATAAAGGAAAAAGGTGCCTATCTGCCAGAAGAATTCACCATCGAATATGAGTTCTACTACTGGACTGGTGGGAAAGATGATATTGGCTTGAATGATATGAAAATTACGCTTGCCAGCACTACAGACCGTTCACAATGGGCTGGTTATTATGGTGATGGAGTTGCATTTTGTTTAGTACATGGAGTATATGATACAGAGACTCATCATTATGCCTATAATAACGGAAACGGAAACGAAACCAAAAATACAAAATTTGAGTATAAGTTCAAGAAAGGTTGGAACAAAGTAGCCATTTCATTCAATAAGCGTGCGTTGAAAGTCTATTTGAATGGTAAGCGTGTTGTAAATCTGCCAAAAGTTCTGCAACCAACATGGATGTCTTTCCAAGTACCTTTCGATTATGAGAATTTGACCTTCATTCGCAATGTGGTCATTGCCAAGGGTGCTGTTGCTCTCTACGATCGTAACGCTCAGGATCTCTCTGCCGTTGAGAAGGCCATTGCCGAGACGGGTAAGTTCGTCACCAACAACATCCTCTTCGAGACGGGCAAGGCTACGCTGAAGCCTGAGTCGATGGCCGAGATCCAGAAGGTGGCCGACTATATGAAGAAGAACCCGACGGCTCGCTTCGAGGTGCAGGGACATACCGACAATCAGGGCTCCGACAAGATCAACGACCCGCTCTCTCAGCAGCGCGCTGAGGCCGTCGTGAAGGCCCTCGAAGGCTTAGGCTGCGATCCGTTCAATATGCGTGCCGTAGGTAAGGGCTCTCACGAACCCGTTGCCGACAACGCCACCGAGGCAGGCCGCGCCAAGAACCGCCGCGTGGAGTTCATCAAGAAGTGAGAGCTTGCTCTCAACCTATGCCGCGCCGATAAATCGGCGTAGCCAATTCATCAAGTAACAACACCAAAATACGGGCATTACTCATTTCTGCCTCGGCACAATTCGGTGCCGGGGTAGTTTTTTTGCCGAAAAATTTGGCCGTATCAGATATTATCAGTATCTTTGCGCTATCATTTTACTCCTTAAATCAGAAAAATATGGAAAATGACAAAGAGAAATCGGTATTGAAGAAGGCTGTGGTCTGGAAGGACCTCTATTTCTATCGCAAGAGCGATACGATCTATCAGCTGACGGTGGAGTTCTGTAGGCGATTCCTGCCTCCCTACGGCGACCGGACGGTCGATCAGATGGTGCAGGCCGCCCGCTCCGGCAAGCAGAACATCGTGGAGGGTAGCGAAGACGGACAGACCAGCTCGGAGATGGAGATCAAGCTGCTGAACGTGGCGCGCGGCAGTCTGCAGGAACTGCGCGCCGACTATCATGACTATCTGAACACGCGCCACCTTGCACTCTGGCCGTCGGGAAGTGAGCGTCAGCGTCGGCTCAGGCAGTTCTGCCACTCGCACAACGACTATGCGGCCTATGCGCCGCTGGTGGCAAAGATGAACGCTGAGGAGATGGCGAATCTGCTGCTGACGCTGTGCCATCAGACGGACACGATGATGTGCTCGTATATCGGGAAGTTGGAGGAGCGTTTTGTGAAGGAGGGCGGCATCAAGGAGCGGATGTATGCGGCCCGGACAGGCTATCGCCAGCAGCAGGAGGCTGCCATGCGGGCGCTCGAGGCCGAAAACCGTCGGCTGAAGGCTGAGCTCGCTGCGCTGAGGCAGGAGCTGGAGAGGAAGGGCTAGGGGCTAGGGGATTCTAGGCTATCCTAGGCTATCCTAGGCAGTCCTAGGCAGTCCTAGGCAGTCCTAGGCGATCCTAGGTTATAGGCAGTCCTAGGGATGGGCGGTGATTTCGCCGCGGAGGCTCTGGGTCATCGGGTGGCGCACGGTGTCGGGATCGTCGGGATAATGGCTCTGGAGGAACATCAGCTTGGTGACGGCCGACTCTACCGTCATGTCCTTGCCGCTGATGACGCCCGCCTCCTGCAGATGATAGCCACAGTCGTAACGGCTCATCTCGACGGCGCCCTGCAGACACTGACTGATGTTGACAATCACCTTGCCGTTGCGCGTACCTTCTCTTAACGCATTCAGCAGCCAAGGGCTCTGCGGGGCATTGCCCGAGCCGAAGGTGCGCATCACGATGGCCTTCAGGTTGGGCGTGTGGATGATATGACGGATGAGGTCTTCGCGGATGCCTGGGAAGAGCGAGAAGATGATCACATTGTTGTCGAGCCTGAAATGGGGCGTCATCGGCTTGGCATAGTCGGGCTTGAGGATGCGCTCACGATGATAGGTGATGTTCACGCCGGCATCGACGAGGTGGGGATAGTTGAACGACTCGAAGGCGTTGAACTCCTCGGCGCTCTGCTTCGTGGTGCGGTTGCCCCTCAGCAGATGACCGCCGAAGAAGATGCCCACCTCAGGCACCATCGCATGGCCTTCCTCGTCCTTGGCCGCTGCTATCTCCACCGCCGTGATCAGGTTCTCCTTGCCGTCGGTGCGCAGCTGGCCGATAGGCAGCTGGCTACCGGTGAAGATGACGGGCTTCGTCAGGTTCTCCAGCATGTAGGAGAGGGCAGAGGCGGTGTAGGCCATCGTGTCGGTGCCGTGCAGCACCACGAAGCCGTCGTACTGCTCGTAGCGGTCGGCGATGCAGTGCGAGATGTCGGTCCATCGGGCTGGCGTCATGTCGCTGGAGTCGATGGGCGGCTGGAACTGATAGGTGTCGATCTGCGTGTCAAACTGTTCCAGTTCGGGCACGTTGTGGAGCAGATGCTCGAAGTCGAAGGGCTCCAAGGCGCCCGTCTGCGGGTTGCGGTTCATGCCGATCGTCCCGCCTGTATAGATGAGTAGAATCCTGCTGTGCATGGAATAATTAAAACGTTTACGTGAATTATTTTGTGCAAAGATAGTGCATTTCTTCGAAAAAAGTAGTATCTTTGCGGAAAATTTAAAACGAACCTCTAAAACAAAAAAGATTTATGAAGCAGTTTAATGATGATAACTTCGTTCTGGAGACCCAGGTGGCACAGGACCTGTATCACAATCATGCGGCTAAGATGCCCATCATCGACTATCATTGTCATCTGATTCCTGAGATGGTGGCTACCGACCATCGTTTCAAGAGCATTACGGAGCTGTGGCTCGGCGGTGACCACTACAAGTGGCGCGCTATGCGTACCAACGGCGTCGATGAGAAGTACTGTACAGGTAAGGACACCAGCGACTGGGAGAAGTTTGAGAAGTGGGCAGAGACGGTGCCCTATACCTTCCGCAACCCCTTGTACCACTGGACACACCTCGAGCTGAAGACGGCCTTCGGCATCACCAAGCTGCTGTCGCCCAAGACGGCCCGCGAGATCTTCGACGAGTGTAACGAGAAGCTGAAGCAGCCCGAGTTCTCGGCCCGCGGCCTGATGAAGCACTATCACGTGGAGTGCGTCTGCACGACCGACGATCCCGTTGACGACCTGCACAACCATATCGAGTATGCCAAGCACAAGGCAGCCGACGATCCCATCATGATCCCCGCCTGGCGCCCCGACAAGGCGATGAACATCGAGGCTCCCGGATTCTCGCTCTACGTGAACCAGCTGGAGCAGGTCAGCGGTGTCACCATCACGAAGTTTGCCGATATGGTCGATGCACTCCAGAAGCGTCATGACTTCTTCGCAGAGCAGGGTTCCAAGCTCTCTGATCACGGTATCGAGGAGTTCTACGACGAGGAATACACCGACTCGCAGATTGAGACAATCTTCGAGAAGGCTATGCGCGGCCAGCAGCTCTCCAACTTGGAGGTACGTCAGTTCAAGAACTGCTTCCTGACCGTGATGGCCGAGATGGACGCCGACGCAGGCTGGACACAGCAGTTCCACTATGGCGCTATCCGCAACAACAATACGGCTATGTTCAACCAGCTGGGCGCTGATACGGGCTTCGACTCTATCGGTGAGTTCAATACCGCTAAGGCGATGTCGCACTTCCTGAACAAGCTGAACATGAAGGGCAAGCTCACACGCACCATCCTCTACACCCTGAATCCTTGTGCCAATGAGGTCATCGCTACGATGCTGGGTAACTTCCAGGGGGGCGAGCCGGGCAAGATCCAGTTTGGTTCGGGCTGGTGGTTCAACGACCAGATGGACGGTATGATCAAGCAGATGAACGCGCTCTCAGTGCTGGGTCTGCTGAGCCGTTTCGTGGGTATGCTGACCGACTCTCGCTCGTTCCTCTCTTATCCGCGTCACGAGTATTTCCGTCGTATCCTCTGCAATCTGCTCGGCAACGATGTGGAGAAGGGTCTGCTGCCCTGCGATATGGAGATTCTCGGTCGTATGGTGGAGGACATCAGCTACAACAATGCCCGTCGCTACTTCAAGTTCTATTGATTATACTACTTTTACTAATATACTAAACGTGGTGGATACTTTGTCGATATTCGGCAGAGTATCCATTTTCTTTGGTGTGTAGTGCGGAAAAATGGCAGTTTGTTTTGTATTTCACTCGATTTTCCGTAACTTTGCAGCGTGAAATCGAGTAAATGATCATCAATGAGATACAACGCAGGCTATAATCGTGAGGGTGACTACGAGCACTATACGGTGGCAGAACCGATGCCGCTGCTAGAATGGCTGTTGGCAAACGTGCCGCAGTCGAAGTCGAAAATCAAGGCTACGCTGCAGGGCAGGGGTATCAAGGTGAACGGCAAGACCGTCTCGCAGTTTGACTTCCCGCTGGAGCGCGGCATGAAGATTGCGGTGTCGAAGACCAAGCGCAACCAGCAAGGCTTCAAGAGTAGATACGTGAAAATTGTTTACGAAGACAAGTGGCTCATTGTGGTCGAGAAGGCCATTGGTATCCTCTCGATGGCTGCCGGCCACTCGTCGCTGAACGTCAAGTCGGTGTTGGATGACTACTTCAAGAAGTCGCGTCAGAAGTGTACGGCGCACGTGGTGCATCGCTTGGATCGTGACACCAGCGGACTGATGGTCTATGCGAAGGATATGGAGACGGAACAGATCCTCGAACACAACTGGCACGATATCGTGTACGACCGTCGCTATGTGGCTGTCTGCTCTGGCGAAATGGAGCATGATGAGGGTACTGTCGCTAATTGGCTGAAAGATAACAAGGCGTATATAACTTACTCATCACCAGTAGATAACGGAGGAAAGTATGCGGTGACACACTATCATGTGCTGGATCGTACGACAGAGCACTCTCTGGTGGAGTTTAAACTAGAGACGGGACGTAAGAATCAGATCCGTGTGCACTCGGCCGATATGGGGCATCCTGTCTGTGGCGATCCGAAGTACGGTAACGGCGACGACCCGTTGCATCGTCTCTGCCTCCATGCGTGGCTGCTCTGCTTCCATCATCCGGTGACGGGAGAGCCGATGGAGTTTGAGACACCAGTACCCACAGAGTTTAGAAAAATGTTTAAATAAGAATGGAGAACATAGGCTATTATGCCGCCATGCTGGCGGCCATCATCATCGCGTTTCTGATTATCAAGCGCGTGGTGTCGTGTATGGTGCGTACTGTCGTTACTTTGGTGCTTGTGGCAGTACTCGCATACATCTATTATATGTACCTCAGGTAGCGGCGAGCCTTAGGGCTGTGTCTCGTCGTCGAAGAGTCGTTCAAACTCCTTGCGCAGCTGTTCGGGCTGGGCGATGATGTTGCGCAGCGCATTCAGCCTTTGGGCGTTGGGGGAGTTGGGAATCCATAGCTTGATATAGCCATCTTTCGAATACTTGCTCTGCATGTGCTCTTGGAAACGTTTCCAATGGCCCTCCCGGTCGAGTTCGGGATAGTTGCTGAGTCCATACTGGATGGTGCGACGGAAGACGGTATCACTGTCGATATCTCTGTCTGCTTCGGCCACAATCTTGCCGTAGATGCTGCGTGGTGCACGACTGGCTGAAGCCCGATGGTCTTCTACGGCTTCCTTCATGATTTTAAGTTGTTCGGGCGAGAACCATTTCTTCAGTCTGGCGTCGGCAGCGAGGATCTTGCCGCCACGCAGGTGATGGTCGGCTCTATGGCCCGACATACCCAGATCGTGATAGGCGGCTATGGTATAGACCATGTTGATGTCGGCCCCTGTGCTCTTGACAAGTTCCAGTGAATTGCGGATGACGCGCGTGACGTGCTCCAGATTGTGTGCACGGTCGAATTCGGCATATCTGGGGAGGATTTGGGTCTCGATGAACTCTACTAAATCCAGACTTGGGCTATTGCTAATCATAAAAAGTGGCGAATATTTTTGCAAATATACGAAAAACTGATTACTTTTGCAAGAAAATTCAGCAAAATAGTGATGGAAGAGACTAAAATCAAGACTGATTCTGTGAAGGCGTGGCTGCTGGCGGCTCGCCCGAAGACGCTGTCGGGAGCTGCCGTACCGGTGATGATTGGTGGGGCACTTGCCTATACGGATGTGGACTCATATTTTGATGCCGACTTCAGTTGGTTAGCATTTCTGCTGTGTCTGCTGTTTGCGTTTGCGATGCAGATTGATGCCAACTTCATTAATGATTTCTTTGATTTCGCCAATGGCGCTGACGATGCGGAGACGCGTCTCGGGCCCCGTCGTGCCTGTGCGCAGGGGTGGGTGAAGCTCGACTCCATGAAGCGGGCTATTGCCGCTACGACTTGCATCGCCTGTATCGTCGGTCTGCCGCTTGCCTGGTATGGTGGGATGGAGATGGTGCTGATAGGCATCCTCAGCGTGGTCTTCGCCTTCCTCTATACGACCTTCTTTTCCTATCGTGGACTCGGGGATATCCTCGTGCTGGTGTTCTTCGGCATCGTGCCTGTCTGCTGTACGTATTATGTCCAGTTGCACACGATTACGTGGCAGGTGTTCCTCGCCTCGCTGGCTTGCGGTATGGTGATTGATGCCCTGTTGATCGTGAATAACTTCCGCGATCGTGATAACGACCGTCTGAGTGGCAAGAACACCATCATCGTGAAGCTGGGTCCGGAGGCAGGTCTGCAACTCTACGCGGGTGTTGGCGTCGGTGCTGTTATTCTGGGCGGAACGTTCTGGCTGAACGGTCATCTGCTGGCCTTCCTGTTCCCGTTCATCTATCTGCTGCTCCACATACTCACCTATCTGAAGATCAAGCGTATCTATCAAGGAAAAGCGCTGAATCTCTGCTTAGGAGAAACAGCGCGTAATATCTTTATCTACGGCCTCTGCGTCAGCATTGGCCTGCTGCTGATTTAGCTTAGTTGAAGAAGTTCCACGAAACACCCAGATGCAGCACGTTGCTGTTCGTCGGGTAGTGGGGGGTGAGGAAGGCCATACGGTTGCCTGAACCGTGATTCACGTGGGTCATCATCACGAAGAAACGTACGCCTTTCAGTACCATATTGGCATAGACGTCGACGAAAGGATATCCACCCAGCTCTACACGGCTGGCCTCATTCTGCTGTACCGCAAACTGATTGATCATCGGACAGAAGTCGGGGGCGTAGTACTTGGTGAAGAGGGTAGCGTCTGCGCCCAGTTCCACACCCAGCACTTTGGCAACCTTGAACTTCAGATAGAGATTCGAGAAGAAGTTCCACATGGGTAGCGGCAGCACTTCCTGATTGCTGCTGTTCTGGTAGGTGATGACGTTCTCCCAGTTGAGCGGACCAAGACGGAAGTTCTGGTGGAGCTGGGCAGTCAGGATATTGATGTTGCCCGTCTCCTGGAATACGCCAGCAGTCATCAGGTTGCGCCCCTCTTTCGCCACATTGTAGCTCATGCCATAATAGATATAATTCTGTATCTCGTCGATAGCTACGCGCAGCTTGGTGTTGGTCTTCTCGTAGCTGAAGATGCCCTCGATGTGACTCCGCGTTTCCATGCTCTTGTCTTCGTCATCCCACCAGAAATGCTTCGAGTGGAAATGCTTCTGCAGGAAGACGGGTGCCTGACGGTGGAAGAACGCTTTGGCGGCCAGACGCATGGTGTCGCCCAGAAGGGCAAAGTTCACGTCGGTATTGAAGTCGAGCTTCAGCTGTCCGGCATAGGGACCTACGGCCCATGTCTCTGCCCTAAGCTTGAAGTGGAGGGTCCTGCCTTGCGTCTTACTCAGTTCGCCACCCAGGCTGACGCTGTTCTCTGACCAGTCGTTCATATAGGTCACTTTAATATCCGATACGTCCGGCATACGGTAGCTGGTATGGTCGAAGGTGACGAAGCCTTTCAGGCCTGCCTTCACATATTTGTTGAAGCCTTCCAGCAGGGCGAGACCTACGGTGTTCTTCATCTGTGTGGCCTTCACTTGGTCGTAGATGGAGTCGTTGCCGTATTCTACCCCTTTCTTATAATAGGTGTTCTTGTAATAGTTCTCTACTTCGTTTGGAGTGTCGTATGCCTGATAGATATGTGAGTCGTTGTTCCATTCAAACGTATGGAAGATACTTGTCACTGGTACATACTCCTTCTTCATCGTGGCGTCGATGGAGTCTTGAATGGCCTGTGCCCGCATCAGACTGTCGATGGCGGCCTGCCCATCTACCTTGATGCGCGTGGTGTCGATGGCTGCGACAGCGAGTGAGTCTTTCTTGGGCTCTGCACCCATGATCTTGGCGTTCTCGGGGCGGCCTGTTGGCTTTCGCGGTTCGACTTTCTTCTTGTTGGGGCTACCGTCTTTGCCTTCAAGCTTCTGCTGTTCCTTCTCTTCTTTCTCTTTCTTGGAGGCCAGCGCGAACTCACGGGCCTTGATCTCGGCCTCGGTCATCTTGACCTTGCGGTAGAAACCGATGTTGTAGCGATGCGTGAAAAACAGATGCTGGTGGTCGTTTCGGTTCCAGTTGTCTTTTAGCATCGTCTGCATCTCGTTCTCCGCATAACTATCCGGAAAAGACTCTGGGTGCGTGATGTGGTTGTCGTCGGTGAGACCGCCGTTCTCTGTCACCTTCCTATGGCCGGCATTGAAGAATAGGTGCATGTTGTAACGGTCTCCAAGATACGATCCGAAGAGTGTACCGTTGAAGTGCGACAGATTCTGATAGCTGTAGTAGCCGCGCGCGTAAGCATAGTCAAGGTCGAAGCCGACGTTGATGCGCTTTCCTGCATTCACGGCGAATTTCGCGTCGATGTGGTCTTCTCCGTTCGTCTTGTCGCCGCAGTTGTCATATTGGATATTGGTGTAGGGCGACAGCGTGTTCATGAAGAGAAACGTCTCTGGGCGCTTTTCCGTGAAGCTGTATGGCTGGGTGAAAATAAAATAGTCGGCCATATCAGGACGATTGACGAAGATACGGCTCAGACGGGAGGTGTAGTTGCTACCCGTAGTGTTGTATTCACCGTAAACACCGTTATTGAAGGTGGTGTTCATAAAGAGGTGGGGCAGGGTGTCGGGAACGCTGGGAATCACGTCACCGAATTTCCTGTCAATCGTCCAAACATAGAGTCCCTTAGGTATCTCCTTATTGCGCGTGGTGTCGTTGTTGTGCTTGTTGAAGTTGTTGTTCTCAGAGTGTTGGGTGATATTACCCGACTCGTCAATCTGATTGTAGGTGACCTGGGCCATAACACGAGTTATGGTCAGCATCAACGTCAACAGCAGTGTCAGTCTTGCTTTCATTTAATCATTCTCAAAGATGATTCCGCAATCTTGAAGCACATAGCAATCAAGATGATATAGGTGCCAGTCATACGATCCTTAGTGAGATAGTAGATGACTCCGATAACGGCCATTATCATGAAGATGATATTCAGCCAATTGCGTATCTGGTCCTTGCTCATTGTTTTTCGTTAAGCAGTGTCTCAAACTTGTTGAATATGAAATCCTTGCGGTCGATGGTCTTTCTGCGGAACTTGCCGGAAAGAGGATAGAGCTTCGTGCGCTTCTTGTTGACAGCATATTCGTCTGAGATCCATTCTTCAGCCAAATAATGGATGGGCTTGCGATTGACGTCGTAGTCGTAGGTGATACGCGTCAGCCTCACATCGGCCTTGCCGTCGGAGCAACTGACAAGGATCTGGTAGTTGAACTGTGTCTGGTCGAGTGAGAATGTCGCATTCTTGAACACCAGCCACTCGTGGAATACGGCACCAAGTTCAAGGGCTCCCTCATCTTTCACGGCAACGACGCTGTTCTTGATCTGATTGGGCTCACCGGTCATCTTCTCCAACTGTGCCAACAGTATGTCGTAGATCTGCTTGCCTGTCTTGCCTGGGGCACTGATAGACTTAGTCCAACATATTTTTCCATCAATCTCAGGTACAGCATCTTCCTTCAGATATTTGGCGTCTGGATTGTCCTTCTGCTCGGGTTCGACATTGATACGTTCCCAAGTATTGTCCTGTGCCGATGCCATCATGGGCAGCAGTGTCAGTAATATGCAAAATAGTTTCTTCATCTTGTTATGTTTTAAAATTTCGGGCAAATTTACGAATAATAATCAGAAATCAAGCACGGATTACATGGATTAACATCCATTTTGTCTTTTTTTCACGTTTTTGCCCTTTGCTTTTTAGCTTTCTTTCAGTTCAAGTTCCTTTTCTAACCTGATGATCTCATCACGATACTGGGCGGCCTGCAGGAACTGAAGGCTCTTGGCAGCTTCTTGCATCAGACGCTTGGTCTCCGCGATGCTCTTCTCAAGCTGCGGCCTTGTCATACGTTCGATGATGGGGTCTGCAGCGATAGTACCAGTCTCAGGTGCAATAGCGCGACACAGCTCTCTCGCGTCAGGACGCTTCTCCTGCTGGAGCGCCTCCAGACTGATGTTCTTCACAATCTGCTTCGGCGTGATATGGTGGTCGGTATTGTACTTGATCTGTTTCTCCCTGCGGCGCAAGGTCTCGTCGATGGTAAGCTGCATGGAGGCGGTGATGGTGTCGGCATACATGATCACCTTACCGTTGACGTTACGGGCAGCGCGGCCTGCTGTCTGGGTCAGACTGCGATGGTTTCTGAGGAATCCTTCCTTATCGGCATCAAGGATGGCGACGAGCGATACCTCTGGCAGGTCGAGTCCCTCACGAAGCAGGTTGACGCCTACCAATACGTCATAGACACCCCGACGGAGGTCGTTGAGAATCTGTACGCGTTCCAAGGTCTTCACCTCACTATGTATAAAGTTTGCCTTGACCCCATGATCCAGCAAGTATCCAGTCAAATCCTCTGCCATACGTTTGGTGATTGTTGTCGCGAGTACGCGTTCATGGCGATGACTGCGTGTCAGGATCTCGTCCATCAAGTCGTCAATCTGGTTCTGGCTGGGACGAACCTCTATCTCGGGATCCAACAAGCCTGTCGGACGGATGACTTGTTCTACGACGACGCCTTCAGCCTCTGCCAACTCGAAGTCGGCAGGTGTCGCACTGACGTAGATCACTTGGTGGACAGCCTCCTGGAACTCCTCGAAGCGGAGTGGGCGGTTGTCGAAGGCGGCTGGAAGACGGTAGCCATACTCCACGAGATTGGTCTTCCTGCTGCGGTCGCCGCCATACATGGCGCCTATCTGTGGAACGGAGACGTGACTCTCGTCGATAATCATCAAATAGTCTTCCGGGAAGAAGTCGAGCAGGCAGTAAGGTCTTTCGCCTGCTTTTCGTCCATCGAAGTAGCGGCTGTAATTCTCAATACCGGAACAATGGCCGAGTTCCTTAATCATCTCCATATCGAATTCCACACGTTCCTTGATGCGATGGGCCTTCTCCGGCTCTCCCATCTCCTCGAAAAAGGCCACTTGCTTCATCAAGTCGTCTTGGATGTCGTGGATGGCGATGTTGGTCTGCTCCTGTGAGGTCATGAAGAGGTTGGCCGGGTAGAGCTTATATTCATCAAAACTTGACAGACGGTCGTAAGTCACAGCATCCAATTCCTCGATAGCATCAATCACGTCGTCCCAGAACGTGATGCGAAGCACGACCTCACTATAGGCCATCGCCACATCGACGGTATCGCCTTTCACACGGAAATTACCGCGCTGAAGGTCAAGGTCGTTCCTGACATAGAGAGACTGCACTAATTTTCTTAACAATGCATTGCGGTCTATCTTCTGGCCTTTGTGTATTTCTATGACGTTCTCCTGCAGGGCAACAGGACTGCCCATACCATAGATGCAGGAAACAGAAGAGATGACGACGACGTCGTTTCTTCCTGAAAGCAAATTGGATACAGCTGAGAGCCTGAGTCTGTCGATCTCGTCGTTGATGCTGAGTTCCTTCTCTATGTATAAATCCCTTGACGGCAAATAGGCTTCTGGCTGATAGTAGTCATAATAGCTGACATAATATTCTACGGCGTTCTGAGGGAAGAATTCCTTCATTTCCATATAGAGCTGATGTGCCAGCGTTTTGTTGTGACTCAGGATGAGGGTAGGGCGATTGTGTTGTGCGATGACGTTCGCCATCGTGAATGTCTTGCCCGATCCCGTAACACCCAACAGCACTTGGGCTCTGTCGCCGCGATCCAGACCCTCGGTTAGCTCACGGATAGCCTCTGGTTGATCTCCCGTGGGTTTGTATTCTGATGTAAGTATGAATTTTCCCATAACAGGATGCAAAGATACGAATTAACACGCAAAAATGCAAATGTAGCTCGCAAAAATGCAAATGTAGCTCGCAAAAATGCCCCATATTGACAGTAATATTATTAATTTTTTCAAAAAATCTGCCTAATACGCGTTGCGCGTGCCAAAAATTATGTAACTTTGCACCCCGATATGAAGAAAGGTATCATTATACTCTCAAGCATCGCTTTACTGATGTGCAGTTGTGCATCAGAGTTTAATGCTGTCTATAAGTACGGCGACCAGGAAGCCAAGTATGAGTATGCCAAGGAGTTTTTTGCCCGCGGCAAGTTCCAGCAGGCTGCCACGTTGTTGGAAGAACTGGTGACTATGAAGAAAGGTACTGAGGAGGCACAGGAGTGTCTTTACATGCTGGGTATGGCCCAATATAACAATCAGGACTATCAGGCTGCATCAGAGACTTTCAAGAAGTATGGTGCCAGTTATCCGCGTGGTATCTATGCTGAGCCTGCAGCTTTCTATGTAGGGCAGTCGCTCTTTGAGAGTTCGCCAGAGCCGCGCCTCGACCAGTCTCCTACGAATGGTGCCATCAATGCCTATCAGCAGTTCATGGATCTCTATCCCGACTCGAAGTTGCGCAATAGGGCGCAGGAGCGTCTGTATGTGCTTTACGACAAGCTGATTCAGAAGGAGTATCTCTCCGCAGAACTGTATTATAACCTCGGTGGTTATTTCGGCAATATCAATTCCAACGACGAGAGTAACTACAATGCCAGCATCATTACGGCTCAGAATGCCCTGAAGACCTATCCTTACTGCAGCTTGCGTGAGGAGTTCATGCTGCTCATCATGAAGAGTAAGTTCCAGCTGGCAGAGAATAGTACTCAGGAGAAGCGCCTGGAACGTTACCGCGACGCAGAAGATGAGTGCTACGGCTTCATCAACGAGTTCCCAGAGTCGAAGAATGTGGCCACAGCCGAGAAGTATATCGCAAAATGTAAAAAAGTCATTAAAGATTAAAATATGGATTACAAGAAATCAAAAGCACCGGTTAATACCGTAACCCGCAACATCATGGACCTCTGTCGTGATACAAATAATATCTATGAGAGTGTTGCTATTATCGCAAAGCGCGCCAACCAGATCAGTGTTCAGATCAAAGAAGACCTGAGCAAGAAGCTGGCAGAGTTTGCTTCTTATAACGATAGCCTCGAGGAGGTGTTCGAGAACCGTGAACAGATTGAGATTTCGCGCTACTATGAGAAACTGCCGAAGCCCACACTCCTCGCTACACAGGAATTCATAGAGGATAAGGTCTATTGGCGTGATCCGCTGCGTGAGACCTCTTCCGAGGAGAACTAATCAGCAGCGTGTCATGATTCAGCGTAAACAGACACTTTATATCTTGGCGGCCATTATTATGACCGTCATTTGTCTTTGTATGCAGATAGGTTCCTTTAAGGCTGCAGGCCTTGAGGTCGCAAAGGTTTTTAACCTGTGGTTCACAGACCCGCTGGGCAAGCATCACTTTGATACCTGGCCCCTCTTTGCGGTGCTGCTGCCTACGACGGCTATTGGTACCTATACTATTTTCCTGTATCGCAATCGTAAGCTGCAGGCTTTGTTCTGCCTTTTCAACGCCTTGTTGATCATGGGCTGGTATGTCTGCTATTTCGTTGTCGGACAGACGGTAGGGGATAAGACCTGGGGTACAGTTGACTTCCGTCCTTCGTGGCCGGCAGTCTTTCCTGCTATCGCCTGCATTCTCTACTTCATGGCGCGTCACGCTATCAATGCCGACGAGAAACTGGTTCGTTCGATGGATCGCATCAGGTAGTCTGTCTGGAAGATATAAATAGAAAAAGCGAGATACTCACAACAGGAGTGTCTCGCTTTTCTTTTTGGGCAAATCCCCAAGTACTAATTGAAGTATTTGTTCCAGTCAACGGCAGGCGTCGGCTTCAGATCAAACACATATCTGTGTTGCTTGCCGTCGTACATCTCGCCTTTGAACTGGTTGGCGTCCACTTGGAAAACATCGTTGTTGAACTCGATGAAGACGTCTGTCCAGGTATCGTAGTCGATATCGATACGGTCGCTGGTGATGTACCAATTGAATTTGTTCTTGTCCTTCACACTGCCATCATCTTCCCACTCAAGCTGGTAGCCAATCCCGCGGAAGGGAGAGTCTGTCGTCTTCTGGAAATGAATGGTGACCTTAGAGCGATCCATATCCTTCCAGCTGGAGGCGTTCTCCTTCTGATCTTGGATATACCCTTGCCAGTCTCTTGCGAGAATGCCGTTTGCGACGTCATAAGGGTCTTTCTTGTCCTTACAACTTGTCATTGTCACCATTGTCAACATAGCAATGGCGGCAAGCACGGTCACGTAAGTGAATACTTTTTTCATTGTTCTTAATATTTGTTGGTTGATGTCACTGCTTATTTCTTCAAGGCGGCGATTGACTCCTTGAGGGCTGCAATCTTCTCCTCAGAGTCGCTCTGCTTCTTGCGCTCCAGTGCTACAACAGCCTCAGGGGCATTAGCCACGAAACGCTCGTTGGAGAGCTTCTTTTTCACGCCAGCCAGGAATCCTTCGAGGTGCTGCAACTGAGCCTCCATCTTCTGGATCTCTGCCTCTACATCAATCATATTGCCAAGAGGAACAGCAAACTCGTCTGTGCCTACCATGAAGGCTGAGGCGGTAGCGTCCTTCTCCGCTACGACGGTGATGGCGTTGAGGTTGGCCATCTTAGAGATGACGGTGTTGAACGGCTCGTAGTCGTTCTTGCCGATGGCTTGCAGTTCCAACTGCTCTTTCGGGGCAATGTTCTTCGAAGAGCGTACCATGCGTACACCCGATACAATCTGCTTCACACTCTCAATCTGAGCAGCAAGCTTATCGTCAGCCTCAGAGGGAGCGGGGAGCTTCAAACTATCGCGCATGATGCTCTCACCCTCCTTGCGGTCATAGAGGTGCTGCCAGAGCTCTTCGGTGATGAACGGCATGAACGGATGCAGCATCTTCAGCAGGATCTCAAAGAACTCAAGTGTCTTGTCGTAGGTCTGCTTGTCGATGGGCTGCGCCTCACCATTCACGTAGGCGGGCTTCACCATCTCCAGATACCAGCTTGAGAACTCATCCCAGAAGAGCTTATAGACAGCCATCAGGGCCTCAGAGATACGATACTTCTTGAAGAGGTCTTCCACCTCGGCATTGGTCTGGCGCAGTTTGGCCTCAAACCATGAAGTGGCAATCTTTCCGGTCTTAGGCTGCTCAGCGTCAGCTACCTTCCAGCTCTTCACGAGGCGGAAGGCATTCCATATCTTGTTGTTGAAGTTACGTCCTTGCTCGCAGAGTGCCTCGTCGAAGAGAATGTCATTGCCTGCAGGTGCAGAGAGCATCATGCCCATGCGCACACCGTCGGCACCGAACTTCTCGATGAGCTCGATGGGATCAGGCGAGTTGCCGAGTGACTTCGACATCTTGCGACCCAGCTTGTCGCGGACGATACCTGTGAAATAGACATTTCTGAACGGCATGTCGCCGATGTACTCATAGCCAGCCATAATCATACGGGCCACCCAGAAGAAGATGATATCCGGACCTGTCACGAGCACAGAGCTGGGGTAGTAGTACTTGATCTCCTCGTTGCCGGGATTGTTGATGCCGTCGAAGAGGGAGATAGGCCACAGCCAGCTTGAGAACCAGGTGTCCAGTGCATCCTCGTCCTGATGCAGGTCGGAGAGTTGGAGGTTGGCGTTGCCGCTTTTCTCACGTGCAAGCTCCAGTGCCTGCTCGGCAGTCTCGGCTACGACATAGTCGCCTGCCTCATTGTAATAATAGGCAGGAATGCGATGACCCCACCACAACTGACGAGAGATACACCAGTCTTGAATGTTCTCAAGCCAGTTCTTATAGGTGTTCACATATTTCTGGGGGTAGAACTTCAATTTTCCATTGAGCACTGGTGGCAGGGCGATGTCGGCAAAGTGCTTCATCTTGAGGAACCACTGCAGCGACAGACGCGGCTCGATAGCGGTGTCGGGATTACGCTCTGAGTAGCCTACCTTATTCGTATAGTCCTCGATGCGCTCCATCAGACCACTCTCCTGCAAGTCTTTGGCAATCTGCTTGCGGCAGTCCATGCGGTCCATACCGACGTAGAGCGGCGACTGCTCGGAGATTGTACCGTCGGCATTGAAGATGTCGATGGTCTCCAGATTGTGGGTCTTACCCAGCATATAGTCGTTGGTATCGTGGGCAGGAGTCACCTTCAAGCAACCCGTACCGAATTCGATATCCACGTAGCGGTCCTCGATGACGGGAATCACGCGGCCCACCAGCGGTACGATCACCTTGCGGCCCTTCAACCACTGGTTCTTCGGGTCCTTGGGGTTGATACACATGGCGGTATCACCCATGATGGTCTCAGGACGTGTGGTAGCCACTACGGCATAGTAGCCTTTTTCATCCTTATGGATGACGTTGCCATCAGCCTTGAGTGCCTCCTCGTTGTCGAGAGCCTTCAGACCATCTACATAATATTTCAGATGGAACAGGTGACTCTTCTCCTCGCGATAGATCACTTCCTCAGTAGAGAGGGCGGTGAGTGCTTTCGGGTCCCAGTTCACCATACGGAGTCCGCGATAGATGAGTCCCTTGTTATAGAGGTCAACGAATACCTTGATGACACTCTTCGAACGTTTCTCGTCCATCGTGAAGGCAGTGCGGTCCCAGTCACAGCTGGCACCCAAGCGGCGCAACTGCTTCAGAATGATACCACCGTGCTCGTCAGTCCAGTCCCAGGCGTGCTTCAGGAACTGTTCACGTGTCAGGTCACGCTTTTTGATGCCTTGTTCGGCGAGTTTCTTCACCACCTTGGCCTCTGTAGCGATAGAAGCATGGTCAGTACCCGGTACCCAGCAGGCATTCTTACCTTCCATGCGGGCACGGCGCACCAGGATGTCCTGAATCGTATTGTTCAGCATGTGCCCCATGTGCAAAACACCAGTCACGTTTGGTGGTGGGATCACGATTGTATAAGGCTCACGGGCGTCGGGTTTGCTGGCGAACAATTTGTTGTCCAGCCAATACTGATACCATTTCGATTCGACCTCTTTTGGGTCATATTTACTTGCTAATTCCATACCTATTTATTATAAATTGCGTGCAAAGGTACGAAAAATTTTTGTACTCGCTGCATTTTGCAGATAAAAAGTGCCAATGGGGCGGGTGATTTTACGTACTTTAGTATGAATTGCCTCGAATGAGACAGTCGTGTTATTAATTGCCCGTGCGAATGTATTGCAGGGCGCGGTCGAGCTGACTGTCAGGACCGCGACCCCCTTTCCAGGCATCGCTGTCGAAGGTTACCTCCATGTCAGGGGTGATGCCAATGCTGTCGAGCACCTTGCCGTGGGGGAAGGCGCAGAGCATGGGGATGTAGGCCCATACCGCCGTCTCATTTTGAACACCCAGTCCGCTGGAGTAGGTCTGCGTATATTCTTCCGGTCCGTCGATGAGGCCGCACATGCCGCCCCAGGTCCTGGCGCCTACTACCTTGCCGTTGTCGAGCAGCTGGCATCCCAGACAGGTAATCTCTGCCATGCTGACCGACTTGCAGTTAGCAAGTACTGTGATGGGTTCCTTCACTACGACATGGTTGTCCTTATAGGTCTTCATCGTCTGGCTGACTATAGGCCCATAGTCGTAGCGGCCAGGACCGCTCTTCTGCCGGATATCCATCAGGTTGTGGCCTCCTGAGGGCAATAGGGCTCCCAACAGATACTGGTAGTCATCGGCATTGCCACCGCCATTGCTGCGCACGTCGATGACGACACCCTTCATCGTGCCGGCTGCGCTCAGTTCCTGGATCTTGTCGAACCACTTCTGCCAAATCTGCTTCACCTTATCTGCTTTTTTCTTCAGTTCGGGTGATGCCTCCAGCAGGTTATCCAACTTTTCCTGCTCAATGGCATTCAAATAGGAAGTGAGGTTGAAGCCGTCGATATAGATGTAGGGTACATTGCCGCCCAGTAGTGCATACTTGATGCTAATCCCCATACTGGCCATATCGACAGGATATACCTCAGCCCCTTTCACATTCAGATAGCTATAGTGGAGCATCAGGATGTTGAAGGCTTGTATAGTACCCTTTGTCCCCAGCGTGGGTGCGATTTCCTCAAGATTGTCCAAGGTCTTTTTAAACATCTTTAGTGAATCCAGACGGTCTTTATCCACGGGTGTGAGTCCCCCGTCAAGTGATTTCTCATCATAGTCTAATGTCTTCAATTCGATAGCGTTCTTGACATCATCCAAATGGTCGTTGAAGCTGGTGTTGACATTATCCGATTCGGTCACTTTGTTTTCTCCGGCATTTGTCGTCTCGTAGTATGACAGGTCGGGCTGGAAATTATCGGCTATCTCCAAGTCGGGTCTGTCGGCATTACGAAGGTCGGAGGGGCTACATGTGATGAATTTTCCGGTTTTGTGATTCCTCATCTGGACTGCGAGGTGCCCGTCATGCAGTACGCCGAAGGCTTCTTTCATCAGCGCTTCCACGTCAGTGTCGGAAACCGTGTACTGCTCGTCGAGGGCCTTGAAGCGCGGATAGTAGGTGTCATACACCTTGTCCCAATCTACGCCCTGTGAGGCTTCATAGTCCCACAAGTTATAGTTCTGGTCGAGCGCACTCCATAGGATGTCGAACTTGGCGGCAAAGCTTGTGTCGGCTTTCTGGAATACCAATTTGTCCTTGAATGCGTAGTTATCAAGGACTTCACTTTTTTCGCGGCACGATGCCACCGCCATCAGCAGCAGCGCGGCTGCAAGGATTGTTATCTTGTTCTTCATTGTCGATTTCTTCTTTTTTGTTGTTTACAATTCATGTTCTCTCACTCTCGGCTAAAAGCAGTAGGCCACGCCGGCCTGCAAGCCGATGGTGGTGTTATAGCGAGTCTGGCGCTTCTGCTGATAGTCCTTTACCGTGCTCGTCGTGCTGTAATAGCAACGGGCCTCGGCCTGCATGATCCAGTGACGGTCGAAACGGTACTCCAGACCGAGACCGCCTACCAGACCGCAGTCCCACCGCTTGTCGCGCTCGCTCATGAATTCTACTTTGGTGTCAAGAGGATAGGCTATACCGTCCATGTATCCAGTCATTACGCCGTCAATGTGGCTACTCAGCCAGTAACCGCCATAGACACCGAGATTGCAGAAGCCGCGCAGCTTCTGCCCACCGAAGTTGAACGAGGCCATTACGGGCAGCAGCAGGTAGTGGTTTTTCACCTTGTAATCCACATTTTTCAGCCTGCGCCGATACTCTCGGTGGTTTTTCTGAGTCCACGAGAGGTCGGCCCGCACGCCAAACCACGAGTTGAAGTCATACTGTCCCGTCACCCCGATGGTGGGGCTCCAGGCTCCTTCGTACTGGTAGTCGAGCCAGTATTGCTTGTCAATACTGTAGTGGTTGTAGGCTGTTCCAGCCGTTACCCCTACGCGCCACTGGGCACTAGCCAACAATGGTATCAGCAACGTAAGAAACGTTAGAATTGCTTTCTTCTTCATTTTAATTGTTTATATTATAAGTTATGTAATCATTTCCAATCGGGGTGCAAAAGTACGAATAAAATTTGTATTGACAAGCGTTATCGCTTCAAAATTAAAATAAATCGAAATTTATTTTGTTTTTTGCTCGCTTATTCGTACCTTTGTCCCTCAATATGGAAAGATTGCATACAAGAGAAGAAAAAATGCAGGCTTTCGGGCGTTTTCTCGATGTGCTCGACGCACTGAGGAAGAATTGCCCCTGGGACAGGAAGCAGACCAACGAGAGCCTGAGACCAAATACAATCGAGGAGACATACGAGCTCTGTGATGCACTGATCAAGAACGACGTTCATGACATCTGTAAGGAGCTGGGCGATGTCTTGCTGCATATCTGCTTCTATGCCAAGATTGCCGAGGAGAAGGAGCAGTTTGATATGGCTGATGTCTGTAATGCTCTTACCCGAAAGATGATCACACGCCATCCGCATGTCTATCATCCCTCGCAGATCGATGCCGCCGACCCCAAGCCGCTGCCTTATGTGCCGGATGAGGCTCAGACGGCTGAACAGCCCAAGGTGACGACGGTCACACAGGTGCTCGAGAACTGGGAGCAGATCAAGCTCAAGGAGAAAGACGGCAACAAGAGTGTCCTCTCTGGTGTGCCAGAGGCGCTGCCAAGTCTGATAAAGGCCTATCGCATACAGGACAAGGCCCGGAATGTAGGCTTCGACTGGGAGGATCGTCAGGACGTGTGGAAGAAGGTGCGCGAGGAACTAAGTGAGCTTGAGGACGAACTGAACCGTGAGGACAAGGAGCGCTCCACCGAAGAACTGGGCGACTTTCTCTTCTCCGTTATCAATGCGGCGCGGCTCTACAAACTCAACCCCGACAACGCGCTGGAGAAGACCAACCGTAAGTTCATTAATCGGTTCAACTATATCGAGGCCCACAGCATCAAGATGGGGAAACCGCTCAGCGAGATGTCGCTTGAAGAGATGGATCGTCTGTGGGAAGAAGCAAAGCAACAGGAAGTATAACTAATTATAAAAGGTAATATGAAGAAATCTGTTTTTTTCGGATTGTTCGTGGCTGGTGTCATGACGTTCGGTAGTTGTGGTGGAAACAAACAACAGGCTGCGGTTGATGATGAGGACACAACCGCACAGGAAGAATTGGTACCGCGTGACCTTACTATCTATGGTATCTGTACCAGCAGTTCTGGTATGTCAACCTTGGAGATGCTGACTGACAGCGGTGACACGCTGAAGCTGAATCTTGAGAAGGCAGAGGAAGACGGTAAAGTATTTGGTGGATTCCAGCCTTCAGACCGTCTGGCTGTCGTCACAGACAAGTCTCAGAAAAATGCCTTGATAGTCATCAACCTCAATACACTGATGGGCGACTGGGTGATGCCTGATCCTATTGACGGCAGTGCCGAAATCGGTATCCGCATCAAGGAAGGTGGCGTAGCCGAGAGCATCGACCAGAGCACCATCATCTATCGCACATGGCGCATCTTCAACGGCAACCTGGATATCCTGCTGGTGCGTGAAGGCGGTGGCGACGAACAGGAGGAGAACCGCTACGAGATCCTGACGCTGGGTCCCGATACGCTGGCTTATCGCACATTGGGCAAGCCCCGTGAGGAGACTGAGACCTTCGAGTACAATCGCTGGAAGGAGAAACCGAAGGTAGATCTCCACGGACTGGAGTTGGAGGATACCAACGACGAGTTCAACAAGATCTAAGGCGCTTCTTTTGGAACCGTTCAGAGTACATATCTTAGGGTGTGGAAGTGCGCTTCCCACCCTTCGTCATCATGCATCGTCACAGGTGGTGGAGGTGCGTGACAAGGTGCTGATGCTCGATTGTGCCGAGGGCACCCAGATGCAGTTGCGCAAGTGTCATGTGCGTTTTACCAAGTTGAGTCATGTATTCATCACCCATCTTCATGGCGACCATTGTTTTGGTCTGATAGGCATGATTTCCACCTTCGGATTGCTGGGGCGTACGGCTCGTCTGCATGTTCATGCTCCCGAGGCCCTGGGCGCTGAGTTGGATCGTCAGATCCGCTTCTTCACCCACGACCTCGACTTCGAGGTCGTGTTCCATCCGGTAGATACGACGGTTCACGGGGTGGTCTATGAAGACCGTAGCGTCGAGGTGCTGAGTGTGCCGCTGGAGCACCGTGTGCCCTGTTGCGGCTATCTCATCCGTGAGAAGGCCACTTTGCCGCATATCCGTCCTGATGTGATGTCGGCCTATCAGATTCCGAGGAGTCAGCTGATGAACATTAAGAATGGTGCCGACTGGACGCTGCCTGATGGCGAAGTCATCCCCAATGCACGCCTCGTGAAGCCTGCCGACCCTCCGCGCAGCTATGCTTATATCAGCGATACGCGCTATCTGCCGCGACTGAAGGATCTCATCAAAGGGGTCAATACACTCTACCACGAGAGTACCTATGGCGACGACCGTTTGTTGCAGTCGGAGAAGTACTGTCACTCTACGGCTCGCCAGGCGGCTATGGTGGCGCGTGAAGCCGAAGTAGGGCGCCTCTTGCTCGGACACTATAGCTCGCGCTACGACGATGAACAGGTTTTGCTCTCACAGGCCAAGGAAGAGTTCGACAACGTGTTCCTGACGAATGAAATGGACGTTTTTGACGTCTGAATCCCTCTCAAACTGCAGTTTTCTCTCTGAAAATTTGGATTTTTCAGGAGAATTCCCTACTTTTGCACCAGATTAACATGACTATGATGAGAAAGTTACTCCATATATCCGCTATTCTGGCACTCTTGCTGGTGGCACCGGTTTCGGCCAGTGCTGATCCTGTCTATGAGGCTGGCGTATTGGAATATCAGGATATCGAACCGACGATTACCTATACGCAGGGTGTCCTCTACATCAATGGTGCAGAAGGCAAGACGCTTGAGATCGTCTCCCTCACAGGACGTAAGGTCATGGAGAAACAGATTGATAGTCCGGCACAGAAATTTGAACTGAATATCCCTAAAGGTTGTTATATCGTCAAGGTGGGCAATGTGGTCCGTAAGATATCCGTCCGCTAACGGCCTTGACAGTTTTCCTCATTTACAATTTTGACAGACGAACGTGACTTATCTGCTCAGCTGCTGAATCCCGAGACACAACGTAGTGCTTTCGAGCGAGTGGTGCGCCTGTATAGTGAACAGCTGTATTGGCAGATACGTCGTATCGTTCTGACACATGAGGATGCCGACGACGTGTTGCAGAACACCTTCCTCAAGGCCTGGAACGGGCTCGACGGCTTTCACGGCGACGCAAAGATCAGCACGTGGCTATCACGTATCGCCATCAACGAGAGCCTGGATTTCCTACGACGCAACAAGCAGCAGACCATCAGTACCGAGGAGGCGTCGGTGGCAAACAGCCTGATGGCAGACCGTTATTTCGACGGATCAGAGATTGAGGCCCAGCTCCAGGAAGCCGTTGCCTCACTGCCCGATGTTCAGCGCACGGTCTTCCAGCTGCGCTACTTCGAGGAGATGAAGTATAGCGACATGAGTCAGCTGCTCAACACCTCCGAGGGGTCATTAAAGGCTTCCTATCATATCGCGGTGAAGAAAATTTCCGAATTTTTTAAGTCGCGGGATTAAACTATTTGGATAATCATACGTCAAACATACGATGAACGAAGAAAAGTACATAGAGGAAAGAGTAGGGAAGCGGAATCCGTTTCAGGTTCCTGAGGGCTATTTCGACAGCTTTGCCGATCGCATGATGCAGCAGCTGCCCGAGCGGCCTGTCTCTGTTGAGGCCTCGCCGAAGGTGCGCAAGCCTGCGCTGACGGTGCGGATGCGTCCGTGGCTGTATGCCGCAGCCTGTGCTCTGGTGCTTGTGGTCAGTGTGTGGATGTGGCAGTCGGCGCCCGACACGAATGTCGCCACGCAGCCTGCAGCGCAGCTTGCTGCCCAGCAGGAGCAGACTGTCGATGAGACCTTCGATGAGGCTGCCGACTATATGATGCTTGACAATCAGGATATATATACATATCTAGCTGAAAACTAATAGATTAAAAACAAACGATGAAGAAGATTCTATTCTGTCTGCTCACCTTTGCATTAGCCGTTACGACGGCTCGTGCGCATGATCCCCAGAAGTTCTCACCCGAGAAGTTCCAGGCCGATATGGAGCAGTATATCACGAAGGAGGCAGAGCTCACGCCCGAGGAAGCCGAGAGGTTCTTCCCACTCTACAGGGAGATGCAGCAGAAGCAGCGCAAGATTTATAATCAGATGAAGCAGGCGCGTAAGTGCAAGCCTACCGATGAGGCTTCCTTCAAGAAGGCTGTCGAGAAGCGCGACTGTCAGGAGATAGAGCTGAAGCAGATCCTGCAGTGCTATCACAACAAGTTCTTCAGCGTGCTCCCAGCCGAGAAGGTCTATCGCGTCATTCTTGCTGAGGACAAGTTCCATCGTAACGCTTTCAAGCAGTGGGGCGGCCATCACAAGCCGAAACCCATGCATGCGAAGGACAAGCCGAAAGACAAGAAATAAGTAGAGCAGATTATCCCAGTTTCGATCCCTCGATTTCCTGAGGACAGATATCAGCAAAGTCGCACCGTTCACAGTGCGGCTTTCTTGATGTACATACATAGCGTCCGTGTAGCAGCAGCCAGTGGTGGGCATCGGGAATGTCTGCCTCGGGGATGTGCTTCACCAACTCCTGCTCCACCTTATAGGGCGTATTGGCACGTTTGCTGACGAGACCGAGCCTGTGGGCGACGCGATACACATGGGTATCCACCGCCAGCGTGGCCTTGCCGAAGGCGACGCTCTGCACGACGTTGGCAGTCTTCCTGCCGACGCCAGGCAGATCCAGCAGCTGGTTCATATCCGAAGGCACCTCGCCGCCGTGCAGCGCCACCAGTGCCCTCGCCATCGCCACCAGATGGGCGGCTTTCGCGTTGGGGTAGGAGACGCTGCTGATGTATTCCAGCACGTCCTCAGGCTCTGCTTGCGCCATCGCCTTCGCATCCGGGTAGCGACGAAACAGGTCGGGCGTCACTTGATTGATGCGCTTGTCTGTACACTGCGCACTGAGGATGACTGCCACCAGCAACTGGAACACGCTACCGAACTCCAGTTCTGTATTCACATTCGGCATCTGCGCCCTGAAGTGGGCCAGTATCCGTTCATATCTTTCTTCTCTTTTCATATTGTGTGGGCAAAAATACAAATTTTCTCCGAATTAGCATCAATTAAGACATCATTTTTGCACGATAGCCGGGAATTGTGTAATTTTGCAAGATATTTCTGAACCCAAAACATTAATCCTACGAATATGAGAAGACTGCTATTATCAATTGCTTGTCTCGTGGCTTTGCCGATGCTTGCTGCCGACAAGACACCCGTCTGGAAAGACCCCAGTGTGAATCAGGTGAACCGTGAACCGCGACGCGCCCACTTCTTTGCCTTCGAGAACAGCGACAAGGCCCGTGGCGACAAGAGCGCTTCTGCCCGCTATCTTTCGATGGAAGGCACGTGGAAGTTCTGCTTCGTCAAGGACCACCAGAATGCGCCGAAGGACTTCTATGCTCTGAAGTACGACGACTCCAAGTGGGTCGATTTCCCCGTGCCAGGACTCTTCGAGATCAACGGCTACGGCGACAAGACCTATAAGAACATGGGCTATGCCTGGTGCACCACCTTTGAGAACAATCCCCCCTATATCGGTGAGACCAACAACTATACCGGTTCTTACCGCCGCACCTTCGACTTGCCTGCCGACTGGAAGGGACAGGAGGTGTTCTTCCACGTAGGCTCTGCCACCAGCAACCTCTTCTTGTGGGTCAACGGACGCTATGTCGGTTACTCCGAGGATGCAAAGGTCGCTGCAGAGTTCAATATCACGAAGTATCTCAAGCCGGGCCGCAACCTCATCGCCATGCAGGTGATGCGTTGGTGCGACGGTTCCTACCTCGAGGACCAGGACTTCTGGCGCTTCACGGGTATCGCCCGCGAGGTCTATCTCTATGCCACGCCGAAGGTGCACATCCAGGATATCACGATTGGTCAGGACTATGCCGACGGTAAGGGCCTGCTCGATGTCGATGTGAAGGTCGCTGGCGGCAAGGCCGATGTGGAGGCCACACTTTACGATGCCGATGGCAAAAAGGTGACTGAAGGACTGAAGGCTACTGTCGAGAACGTAAAGCCCTGGACGGCAGAGACACCTTATTTATATATGTTGGAACTCCAGCTCAAGCAGGGCAATAAGGTGCTGGAAGTCGTGCGTAAGCAGGTGGGCTTCCGCCACATAGAGATCAGTGGAGGCCAGTTGCTGGTCAATGGCCAGCCTATCCTCATCAAGGGTGCCGACCGTCACGAACTCGACCCCGATGGGGGCTATGTCGTCAGCGTCGAGCGTATGATCCAGGATATCCGCATCATGAAGCAGCTCAACATCAATGCCGTGCGCACCTGCCACTATCCCGACGATCCACGTTGGTACGACCTCTGCGACGAATACGGTATCTATCTCACCGCCGAGTCTAACCTCGAGAGTCACGGTATGGGCTACAAGGAGAAGACACTCGCCAAGAATGAGGCCTTCGCCAAGATGCACATCGAGCGTCAGGAAGGCAATGTCATCACCTATAAGAACCATCCCTCCATCATCGTCTGGTCACTCGGCAACGAGGCTGGCTACGGACCTAACTTCGAACGGGCCTACGACTGGGTGAAGGCCTACGACAAGACGCGTCCCTGCCAGTTCGAACAGGCTCGTCAGAACGGCAAGACCGATATCTTCTGTCCGATGTACCTGGGCTATGAAGACTGCGTGAAATACGCCCAGGGCGACAATCCCCGTCCGCTCATCCAGTGTGAGTACGCCCACGCGATGGGTAACTCGATGGGTGGCTTCAAGGAGTACTGGGATATCATCCGCAAGTACCCCAAGTATCAGGGTGGCTACATCTGGGACTTCGTTGATCAGGGCCTTCGCGACAAGAGTGCCATCACGGGTAAGGAGATCTTCACCTATGGTGGCGACTACGGACGCTATCCCGCCAGCGACTACAACTTCAACTGCAATGGTATCATTGCCCCCGATCGTCGTCTCAATCCACATGCTTACGAGGTGGGCTACTACTACCAGAATGTATGGATCACCGAGAAAAATCTGAAGGAAGGCCAGTTTGAGGTCTATAACGAGAACTTCTTCAAGAGCCTCGACGACCTCGAACTCGTATGGACCATCCGCCGTCATAGTGGCACCATCGATGTCTCTGACATCGCTCCCCAGCAGCGCAAGCTCATCACCGATGCCGAGCTCAAAGCTACTGTGGCTCGTGTACTCGAACATCATCCCGATGCCGAGATTCTCGTCAACTTCGAGTTCCGCAGCCGCGAGGCACAGCCCCTCATCGACAAGGGGCAGGTGCTTGCCCGCCAGCAGTTCTGCATCCAGCCTTATCAGTTCCCCGTCCTCTCCGACGATGTCAAGACGCCCGGCATCACCAAGGAAGAGACTATCAGCTATCTCAAGCTCACTGCCGCAGGTACCACGCTGACCATCGGCAAGTGGTCGGGACTCATCGACTATCTCGATGTCGATGGCAAGCCCATGCTGCTCGACCGTCACTCCATCCTGCCAGAGTTCTGGCGCGCCCCGACGGATAATGACTACGGTGCCCGCTTCCAGGAGCGCTTCGCAGTCTGGAAGAGCCCTGAGATGAAACTCAAGGAGCTGGATGTCGAGGACAATGGCGCTGAGGCTACTTTCGAACTGCCTGCCGTCAAGGCCACCCTCAAGCTTACTTACACCCTCACCGCTGAGGGCGAGGTTATCATCCGCCAGCAACTCGATGCCGACGACGAGGCCAAGGTCGCCCCGATGTTCCGCTACGGCATGCAACTCCAGATGCCACAGGCCTACAACAGCGTGAAGTACTATGGCCGCGGACCGGTAGAGAACTACTGCGATCGCCACGACTCCGAGTTCCTCGGCGTCTATGAGGCCAAGGTTGCCGATGAGTACTTCCCTTATGTCCGTCCGCAGGAGTCGGGCAACCACACCGATGTGCGCTGGTTCCGCGTGCTCAATGCCGACGGTCAGGGACTTGAGTTCTACGCTGGTGCCCCCATCGAGGTCAGCGCCCTCAACTACCTCACGGAAGACCTCGACGACGGTCCTGTGAAGGATAAGGTCATCGGCCGTCACAGCGGCGACCTCGTGGAGCGTCCGCTCACCCAAGTGCATATCCAGCAGCGCCAGATGGGACTCGGCTGCGTCAACTCCTGGGGCGCATGGCCTCGCGAGGAGTATATGCTGCCTTATCGTGACTACGATTTTACATACGTCATAAAACCAGTTCGATAGCGTTTTTCGCGATTTGGATGACAATTTGATACCGCTTATGGTTGACTTTAATCAAAAAGTCGGCCGTAAGCGGATATTTTTTGAATTTTTTGCCAAAAAGAGTTGGAGGTAATCTTAATTATTGCTATCTTTGCACCGTCAAAAGGTTACAAAAGAGAAGAGAAAGATGAAAAAGATGAACAAAATGATGAAAATGATGTTTGTTGGCATGATGATGCTGACAAGCACGGCTGTTTTTGCCGAAGAAGAGAATGTCACCAGTGAGGTTGACACCACATATATCAAGCTCGACGAGAACCTTGAGCCCATTAACTACGTGAACTGGACGAAAGACGACCTCATCGCTGCTGTCGGCGAACTCGAGACCATCCTTGAGACCGATGAATTCCAGCTCTACTCCGCAGGTGACTACACCTACAAGATTGAGGGCGGTCTGGTCACCTCTATGGCTATCCAGATTGAGGATGCCAACAACGATAAGGTGATCTACAACAAGATCCTCAATGCCCTGGCTAAGAGCAACTCGGTGAAAGACACCCACAACACGGGTGGCAACTACTACCAGTATGCCAACTTCCAGGTGCAGTTCGACGACTTTGAGGGTTACGAGAAGCTCACCTTCTCCGTTATCCCCTTCGATATGGCAGAATAATCAGCATATCTCATGATAACACGAATCCCCCGTTCTTCACTGAGCGGGGGATTTTTTTAGATTTTCTTGCTGCTTTTGAGTAAAATGTGTACCTTTGCACGCAGATTTATTTGATTATCATGCGAAAAACTGAGAGAAACTCCTTTATAGTCTCTAAGGCATTAAGGACTTTTGTGACGGCTGCGGTACTGACAGCAGCTGCCTCACAGTTAGCACATACCGCCGACTCGATGATTGTCGGCCATGTCGTCGGTCAAGATGCAGTCTCTGCTATTAACTTGGTACTTCCATTGGTTGAGATGCTCAACTGCATGGGCTTCTTGATCTGTTTCGGTGCCAACGCCATCTGTGCGCATGCTATCGGCAGCAACGATATGGACAAGGTGGCGCGCACCTTCACCGCCACCATCCTGACGGTGATGACGCTGGGACTGGCTGTCTCGTTGGGCATCAGTCTGTTTAGCCGCGAGATTGTCGAAGCTATGTCGGAAGAGCCGGAGCTGAACGAGATGGCCTATGACTATATCCACCACTATGCGATGGGTGGATGGCTGCAGATGCTGTCGTATGGACTCTGCCTGTTTGTGGCTACCGATGGCCGCCCGCGTATGGTGACGATAGCCGTGGTGGCTGGTGCCGTTGTCAATGGCCTGGTGGACCTCCTCACCATCTCCGTATTGGGTATGGGTGTAGAGGGTGCAGCCCTGGGTTCGCTCTCCATGTTCACCGTCAATATCCTGATACTCGTCAGCTACCTGCGCAAGCCCAGCAGCTCCTATCGTCTGAAGTGGCCTGGCAAGAGCATTGCAGGCATCTTCTCTGCCAATGTCAAGGAGGGCGCTCCGATTACGGTCAGCAATACACTGATGGCCATTACCATCATGATGATCAATGATATCGTGCTGGAGAATCTGGGTAGCGACGGCCTCTTCATCTGGTCGGTATGTCTGCAGATGTTGCTGCTTTCCTATGTGTTTATCGACGGTGTCATCGAGTCGATGTTTGCCATTGGCGGTGTGCTGATGGGTGAGCGCGACCTGCGAGGACTGGATATCCTTGTCAAGCAGGCGCTGACCTTCATTGCCTCGCTTGTGGCTATCGTCATTGTCCTGATGTACGTGCCAGGCCTTGTCGGTATCCTCTTCGGCGTGGAGCCAGGCAGCGAGATGTCGGTAGAACTGACGCGCGTGCTGCGTATCTTCGCCTTGATGCTGATACCGTTTGCTGTGACGCAGATCCTGCTGAGCACCTACCAGATACTGGGTCACGAGAGGACCAGTGTCGTGACGGCAACGGCTCAGACGGCCATGCTCGTCATCGGCGTATGGTCTATTACTCATATTGGGGGCATCGAGCTCTGGTGGGGCTTTGTCGCCGGCTGTCTGCTGGTGCTGCTCTTCCAGATAGGCTACACCACGGCCCGCAGTCAGATGTACCATGTGCCCATCTCGCCGCTCACCATGATACCGAAGGAGGCTGAGGGCTTCATCTTCGACCGCTCTGTCAATTACAATGTGGAGGATGTCTATGCGACGCTCACCGACATCGACCAGTTCCTAAAGGACAGCAAGGTGCCGGCAGCGGCTGCATTCGATATCAACGTGTGTTGCGAGGAACTGATGAGCAACATTGCCCAGCACTCCAAGGGGCGCATCACCACACAGTCGTTCGACGTACATCTCTGCGTCAACGATAAGGGCATCTATGTCACGCTGAAAGATGCTGGCAAGCCCTTCGATCCCATCAAGGCTGGCAAGATGGCCGACGAGCATATCGGCACCCAGGATAATGAACACATGGGACTGCGACTGGTCACCAATATCATCCCCGACATCACCTATAAATACATGTACGGGCAGAATACCATATTTATATGGAAGAAAGTGTAAAAACAGATAATTGTTCCGTACCTAAAAACAACCCCGCCTTATTCGTCGATAAGGCAGGTTTTTTTCGCATTACTGGCGGGTTGCGATGACGGAGAGATAATAGTCCGAGAAGTCCTTGCAGCCTGGCGGCAGATGGCCTCCACGATTTGTGACAATTGGCCCTTGTTACCTCCCGAATCGGCTACAATATTGGCCATCAGGCCACATACCTCCTTCCAGGTGTTGTCAGGGTACTGAAATTCTGTGCCGCTCGCATGTGCGCCAAGTGAGGGAAAAAGCATCGGAACCAGGGGTTCGTGCATGTCTTTTGATGCCTGCGTGAGCAGGAATTTGATACATTCTGTGCCTTTGCCAAGGTTTGGCATCGCAGGTGCTGTCTGTTTTGAAATGTCGTATCTCATTGATATTCAGCTTTTTAGATGAATTATTACTGACTGGCCATTTCAATTTCAATTATTTCAGTTTCTTTTTTGAGGTGTCAAAACCCCATCTACCTATATATAACTATCTATATATTAATTAGTTATGAATATTTATAAGGGGTATTTGACCTCCTAAATTTTAATTGAAATAACTGAAATTGAAATAGATCGGCCTTTTTTACTTTTTATTCCTTTCCTCTACAAGGCCACCGAGTGCCAGACAAAGTTCGTTATAGACTCCGAGCGCAAATCGCTCCAAGTTAAAGCCGTAGTCATGGGGGCACCTGGGTATGGGTGCCTGTTTTCATGGCAATTTTTTTGCTATATTCCTGATGGTCTCGTAATTCATGCCAGTAACTCTTGAGAGTTGTCTTGTTCCCCAAAGATAAGAAAAAAGACACGGGAGCCAGCGCGGCTTCCGTGTCTTTAATTCTATTTTATGTGTGTGGGACTTAGCGGGCCTGCACGTATTTGTGGAGCGTCTTGCGGACGGCACCGGGACCGGCGTAGAGCTCCTTGACATAGCCCTCGATCTGTTCGCCGAGGCCTGCCTCATAGAGGTCGAGGCCGAAGACATCCTTGCGGCTGTAGAGCTGGCGCAGGGGGCTCCAGTCCTGATCGGGCTTGCCGATCTCGAGGGGAGCGACGATGGCCTGCAACTCTGAGAGCATGGGGTCGGGTGAGGGCTCGAAAGCCGTGAGGTCGTCCTTGAGTCCCTTCAGGTAGCGGGCATAGCCTGCCAGCGTGAGGGGGATGAGCACGAGGTTAGACATGTCGAGGCCGCGAGCCACATACTTCTTGATGGTCTCACCGAAGCGGATGGGGAGCTTCTGGGAGGTGTCCATGGCGATGCGCTGAGGAGCGTCGGGCATGAAGGGGTTCGGCAGTCGACGGTTGATGACGGCACCGATGAACTCGTAGGGGTTGAGCACGCCTGGGTCGGTGACGACGGGCATGGCCTCGATATAGCCGATCTTCTGGATGAACGGGCGCAGGTCTTCGTCGGCCATCTCGGCAGAGATGAGGGTGTAGCCCAGCATGCAGCCGTAGATGGACATCGCTGTGTGGAGTGGGTTGAGACAGGTGGTGACCTTCATGGTCTCTACCTTATCGACGGTCTCGCGGGTGGTGTAGAGGGCACCGCCGAGGTCGAGTGGGGGACGACCGTTGGTGTAGTGGTCTTCGATGACGAGGTACTGCACCTCTTCGGCATTCACGAAGGGAGCGGTGAAGGTGTGGCGCTCGGTCTCGATGTAGTTGTTGTCGTCGAAGCCGTCGGCAGCGAGCATCTCCTTGACCTTCTCATGAGGACGCGGGGTAATCTTGTCGATCATCGACCAGGGGAAGGTGATCTTCTGCTCGTCCTTCAGGTAGTCGAGGAAGGCGGCGGGCACGAGTCCGTCGTTGACCCAGCGCTCGGCATAGGCGAAGACGCCAGCCTTGACCTTGTCGCCATTGTGCGAGCAGTTGTCCATCGACTGTACGGTGAGGGGCAGCTGTCCGGCCTGCCAGCGCTCGTAGAGCAGTGCGCAGACCTTACCCATGGCGAAGAGTGGCTGCATGCCGCGTGCGAGGTCGGCCTCGTTGAAGCTGTAGCCCTTCTCGGTGATGGTGAAGGAGATCATCTGCAGGCTCGGGTTGCGGAAGATCTCGACGAGGCGCTGCCAGTCGGGGAACTGGGGATCGGCCTTGAGGGCCTCGGTGACGCTGGCGATGACCTTCTTCTCGATGGTGCCTGTCGATTGGAGGCTGACGAGCAGGGAAAGGTTGTTATAGGGGGTGTAGGCCTTGTCGATGACCTCGAAGTCGAAGGTCTCGGCGACGATGACGCCACGATCGTACTTGCCTGTGTTCAGGGCATCGTTGAGGATGGCAGCGGGGAAGGCACGGAAGATGTTGCCTCCGCCGAAGTGTACCCATGTAGGTTCCTTGGCTGTTTTCTCGCGCACGGCCTTGATATCGAATTTGGGGAGTTGGTAGCCCTTGGCTTCCCACTCTGCGGCATTATAATTACCGCTAAATATATCATTCAGTTTCATTTTTGCTTTTTTACCTTTTTACTTTTTTACCTTTTTACCTTTAATCGAAGAATCCGGGTTGTTTATACTCGATGCCGAGTTCACGATCGACGGTGGCGAGGATGCCCTGCACCTGTCCGAGGGCGAACATGCGTCCCAGGAGGGTGTAGCCTGCGTTATGGCCGTGATGGGTCTCGTCCATGATGCCGCCATCCTTGTCGGTGAAGGTCATGCCGTGATCGACGCGCATGGGCAGTTTGGGATTTTCCTTCTCAAAGATGCGGCAGAGCTCGATGAGGTCGGCACGTCCGCCCAGGTGGGAGGCTTCGGTGAAGTCGCCGTTGGGGAAGATGTGGCAGGAGCGCAGGTGTACGAAGTGGGTGCGCGAAGCGAACTTGCGGGCCATCTCCACGACATTGTTGTAGGCACCTGCCGAGAGGCTGCCTGCGCAGAAGGTGAGACCGTTGTGCTTGTTGGGCACGGCGTCGAGGAACCACTGGATATCCTCTTCGGTGCGCACGATGCGTGGCAGGCCGAGGATCTCGATGGGGGGATCGTCGGGGTGGACGCACATATTCATGTCGCACTCCTCGCAGACGGGCATGATGGCCTCGAGGAAGTACTTCATGTTCTCGCGCAGCTGCTTCTTGTCGATACCTTTATAGAGGTCGAGGAACTCGCGGAACTTCTGGACGGGAGCCTCGTCGTTCTCGCTGAAATTTCCTGACACGAAGCCTTGTGTCTTGATGACGATGTTCTCGACGAGCTTGTGGTCCTTCTCGGGGGTCATGGTCTTGGCGAGTTCGTCGCACTCTGCCAAAACGTTGCGGCCCTCACCGATGCCGGCAGGGAACTGGAACTGTGCCCACTCCTCGCGTGCGCCTTCGCGCTTCAGGATGTAGATGTCGAAATAGGCAAACTCGGCATAGTTGAAGTAGAGGTTGGTCGAACCGTTGGGGTTCGTGTGCAGCAGGTCGGTACGGGCCCAGTCGAGCACCGGCATGAAATTGTAGCAGATGCAGTGGATGCCCTCTGCCGAGAGGTTGCGCAGCGACTGCTTATAGACCTCGATCTGCTGGTCGCGGTCGGGACCGCCGTATTTGATGGTCTCCACGACGGGGAGGCTCTCTACGACGCTCCAGCGCATGCCGTAGCTCTCGATGTACTCACGCAGGTCGCGGATCTTCTCGCGGGTCCAGACCTCTCCGAGGGGCACGTCGTGAAGTGCGGTGACGATGCCCTCAACTCCGATTTGTCTCAGTTGGGCAAGGGTGATCTTGTCTTTCTTGCCAAACCATCTCCATGTTCTTTCCATATTATATTTCTTTGATGAATAGTTTGTAGGTGCAAAAGTAGTTCTTTTTTGTTAGACGGGCTTATCTTTTTCGCTCAAAAATTTGTTTATTTGTACTATTTGGCGATTTTCCGAGGATTAATTGTCGGAAATCTATCGGTTTCCTCTTGCCCAGTGGCTTGCCTTCGCTCATGACGGGGGTGCTTTCCTGGTTGTAGCGGTCGGAGGCTGTGACGGCGTAATGGAGGCCGCGCCCCTTGTGGGGAACGGTGAGCTGCTGCGCCCGCAGGCGGCTGGCGATGAGGTTCTCGGGGTTCTTGGTGTCAACGGGCCAGCTTTCGGAGGCGTATATATTATATAAAAGGTAGTCGGCACCGGAGTTGTCGCGGGCTCCCTGCCAGAAGAGTTTGTCGGTGGTCTTGCCACGTGTCACGCGCAGGGTGGTGACAGCCGACGGTGCCCGTTTCCCAGTCTGAGAGGTCGGGGGAATAAGGGCTGGCGTTCGGTTAAAGTCTTTCGTGAAGCTATATATGCCTTTTACGTTGTCTGTCAGGAACTTACTGCGGAAGAATGTAATGCCCATGTTGAGGTTGCGCAGCACGTTCATTTCGCGGCTGATGACATCGAGACTCCAGTTGCGCTCCTTCGGGTGGAGCATATAGACGGCGAGTCCGGCAGCCACCTGTCGGCCATAGCTGTGCTCCTGCCAGTCGACGGCGAAGGGGTAGAAGTTGTTGCCCTGGAAGTACATCATCGGGAAGAGGGCATCCATCAGTCCGTCGCGCAGCCAGCCCTGAGCATCCTGGCAGACGGCGGTGTTGGCATTCCATCCGCCACTGCGGAAGCGGGCGAGGTCGTCGTACTTGCCTACGGGTGAGCACGACAGCTTCACCCAGGGTTTCTCGGCCTTCACGGCATGATGAATTTTGCGGACGATATCGGTGATGTTGCGGCGCCCCTGTTCGCGGCTGACCTTCAGTTTCCAGGTCTCTGGGTAACGGATATAGTCGAGGTGGATGCCGTCGATGTCGTAGCGGCGCGTCACCTCACGGCAGAAGCGGGCGATGTAGTCGCCGGTCTGTGGCATCTCGGGGTTCATGTAGCCCTCCTCACCCGACTTCACGATGAGTTTCGGGAAGCGCTGACGCATCAGTTTGCAGCCGTCGGTGTTCCACTTGCCTACGGGGATGGTGACGATCCATGCGTGGCACTCCATGCCGCGCTTGTGGCACTCGTCGATACAGAACTGGAGAACATCGTAGCCGGGAGATCGGCCCGTCTGTCCTGTGAGACAGGCATCCCATGGCTCGCTGTCGTGGGGGAAGACAGTGGTGGCTCTCACGCGCGTCTGAAATAATATGGTATTAATGTTGGCGCGCTGCAGCTTGTCGAGGATGCTGATGAGTTCCTGCTTCTGTCGGCTCGCGGAGTGGGAGTGGGGCCAGTCGAGGCCCTGGATGGTGGTAAGCCATACGGCGCGGATTTCGTGTTTCGGTGACTCTGCCGATGCAGTCTGTATCAGCAAAAGGGCTAGGATAATGTGTATAATTGTTCTCAAAACGTTGCTTTTTTATAAAATTTGCTGCAAAGTTAGTGTTTTTTTTCCATTTCTCAAATAAAAACATTACTTTTGCAAAAAAATAAGCGTACAAATGCAACAAACGATTCAAAACTAGTAATAAGATGATTTCATTTCTGCTGAGCCTTCTGGCTCTGGTATTGGGTTATCTCGTGTACGGGCGCTTCGTGGAGAAGGTGTTCGGCCCTGACGACCGTGTGACGCCCGCAGTGGCCAAGGCCGACGGCTTGGACTATATCGTGCTTCCTAACTGGAAGGTTTTCATGATTCAGTTTCTGAACATTGCGGGTACGGGCCCTATCTTCGGTGCCATCATGGGCGCTAAGTTCGGTCCTGTGGCTTACCTCTGGATTGTGCTGGGCTGCATCTTCGCGGGTGCCACCCATGACTATCTCTCGGGTATGCTCTCCATGCGCCACGACGGTGCGGGACTGCCGAATCTGATCGGCTACTATCTGGGCAACACGACGAAGAACGTGATGCTGGTGTTCACCGTGCTGCTGTTGATCATGGTGGGTACGGTATTCGTCTATTCGCCGGCAGAGATCCTGCATTCCATCGGTGGCGACACGATGATGTGGGTGGCTCTCATCTTCTGCTACTATATCATCGCCACGATGATGCCTATCGACAAGATTATCGGCAAGGTGTATCCGCTCTTCGCCTTCTCGCTGCTGTTCATGGCAGGGGCTCTGATGGTGTGGCTCATCCTGCACTGGCCGACGATTCCGGAGATCTGGACGAACTTCAACAACATGGGTACGGCTACGCATCCGGATATGTTCTCAGACAGTATTTTCCCCGCCTTGTTCATCACCATTGCCTGTGGTGCCATCTCCGGCTTCCACGGCACGCAGACACCGCTGATGGCGCGTTGCGTGAAGAGTGAGCGCATGGGCCGCCCCATCTTCTACGGGGCCATGATTACCGAGGGTATCGTGGCACTGATCTGGGCGTCGGTGTCGGCTTGGTTCTTCTATGGCGACCCTGCTCCGGGCTATGAGCTGATCGAGGGGGCTACGAAGGGCTTCCAGACATCTGCGCCGGCAGTAGTGAACCTGGTGTGCAACGACTGGCTGGGCGTGGCCGGTGCTGTGCTGGCCATGCTGGGGGTGGTGGCAGCGCCCATCACGTCGGGCGACACGGCTTTCCGCTCCGGACGTCTGATTGTGGCCGAGTGGCTGAAGCTCGACCAGCGCCCCATCCCGAAGCGCCTTGTCATCTGCGTGCCGATGTTCGCTTGTTCCATAGCAATGCTGATATGGCAGATAGAGAATCCTGACGGCTTCAACACCATCTGGCAGTATTTCGGCTTCTCCAATCAGGCACTCAGCGTGTTCACGCTCTGGACGCTCACCGTCTATCTGGTGCGCCAGAAGAAGGCTTATTGGGTGACCCTGATTCCGGCACTCTTTATGACAACGGTCTGCTCGACGTTCGTCTTTGTCTCGAAGCAGGCTCTGCACCTGCCAGAGTCAGTGGGCTATCCGCTTGGCGGCCTTTGCCTGGTAGTGTCTATCGTCTGGTTCTGCGTATGGTATCGTAAGGAAACGAAAAAGTAATAACCTACTAAAAAACATAATTATGAAGAAACTGTTTTTGTCAGCTATCGCCCTGATGATGGCGATGAGTATTAACGCACAGAAGTATCTTAACAGCACAGGTACCCCGTTTGAGGAGGGTAAGTTCTATGTGGGCGCCTCGTTGTCAGGGCTTGGAATCAACTATTCAAAGGCCTCTGAGTGGTCACTCGGACTGCAGGCCAAGGGCGGTTATCTGTTCCTCGACAACTGGATGGTGCTCGGTGTGCTGTCATATAACAATCAGTCGAATGGTTCCACTATCACCACCAATATCGGTGCCGGTGCCCGTTACTATTTCGACCAGATCGGCATCTATGCCGGCTTGACGGCAAAATATGCTCATTTCAAGGTGTCGGGCGTCAATGGTACCAGCGACTTCCGTCCAGAGATCAATGTCGGCTATGCCTACTTCCTGAGTCATCACATCACGTTGGAGCCCGAGATATACTATGAGCACAGCTTCAAGGATACTGACTACTCTGGTTTCGGCCTGCGACTGGGATGTGGTATTTATTTTTAGTTCATAGTTCATAGATTAGAGTTATGCTAAGTGTTGACGAACTCGTTGACAGGCTGATAGACCTGTCGTTTGCCGAGGATATCGGCGATGGTGACCATACCACGCTCTGCTGCATCCCTGAGGACGCGATGGGCAAGTCGCATCTGCTGATCAAGGAAGACGGCATCCTCGCCGGTGTGGAGATTGCCAAGGAGGTGTTCCGCCGCTTCGACCCCACCATGCAGGTGGAGGTGCTGATGGGCGACGGTACGCGTGTGAAGAAGGGCGACATCGCCATGATAGTGACGGGCAAGATACGTTCACTGCTCCAGACAGAGCGCCTGATGCTGAACATCATGCAGCGCATGAGCGGTATCGCCACGATGACAGACAAGTATGTACAGCGGCTGAAGGGTACGAAGACACGTGTGCTCGACACCCGCAAGACGACGCCCGGCATGCGCATGCTCGAGAAGCAGGCCGTGAAGATCGGAGGCGGATGCAACCACCGTATCGGTCTTTTTGACATGATCCTGCTGAAGGACAACCACGTGGATTTCGCTGGCGGCATCACCAATGCCATCGACCGCTGCCACAAGTACCTGGAGGAAAAGGGTCTCGACCTGAAGATCGAGATTGAGGTGCGCTCTTTCGATGAGCTGCAGCAGGTGCTCGACCACGGTGGCGTGGATCGCATCATGCTCGACAACTTCAGTGTGCCCGATACGAAGAAGGCGGTGGATATCATCGCTGGCCGCTATGAGACTGAGTCGAGCGGCGGCATCACCTATGACACTATCCGCGACTATGCCGAACAGGGTGTTGACTTCATCTCCGTGGGTGCCCTTACACACTCGGTGAAGGGACTCGACATGTCGTTTAAAGCCTGCTAATCGCCTAAGAATATGAAAAGACAACTGATTGTATCAGCTTTGCTGATGGCTGCAGCTGGGGCTATGGCCTGCACGAACTTCATCGTGGGCAAGAAGGCCTCGGTCGACGGTTCTGTGTTCGTCACCTACAATGCCGACTCCTATGGTGCCTTCATGCCCCTCTACCACTATCCTGCCGCGACCCATCAGACGGGTGAGATGCGCAAGGTGTATGAGTGGGACACCAACAAGTATCTCGGTGAGATTGCTGAGGCACCGCAGACCTACAACGTAATCGGAAATGCCAACGAGTGGCAGGTGACTATCGGTGAGACGACCTTTGGCGGTCGTGAGGAGATGGCCGACTCGACAGGTATCATCGACTACGGCTCGCTGATCTATATCGCCCTGCAGCGCTCGAAGACGGCCCGTGAGGCCCTGCGCGTGATGACCTCGCTCGTGGAGCAGTATGGCTACTACTCTGAGGGCGAGACTTTCTCAGTGGCTGACAAGGACGAGGCTTGGATGCTGGAGATGATGGGCTGCGGCCCTGACCGCTCGAAGTCGAAGGAACGCACCGTCTGGGTGGCTGTACGCATCCCCGACGATGCCGTTGCCGCCCATGCCAACCAGAGCCGTATCACGAAGTTCCTCGACGGACGCTATGTGCAGGTGAAGATGAAGGATCTCGAGAAGAGATATCCCGTCAACGGCAAGAAGGCCGTGCCTAATCTGATGGTGTGCTCCGACAATGTCGTGAGCTATGCCCGCGCGATGGGCTGGTATGAGGGCAAGGATGCCGACTTCTCGTACAACGCAGCCTATGCCGCTCCCGACTTCTCGGGCCGTCGCTATTGTGAGGCCCGCGTGTGGAGCTTCTTCAACCGTTTCTGCGATGACTTCTCTGCTTACGTGCCATACGCCGCAGGCAAGGAGCAGGGAGCGCAGGAGATGCCACTCTGGATCATCCCCAATAAGAAAGTGTCGCTGCAGGATCTGCGCGACGCCATGCGCGACCACTATGAGGGTACGCCATTCGCACTCGACTCTGATATTGGCGGTGGTATCTACCAGATGCCGTATCGTCCGTCGCCTCTTTCATACAAGATTGATGGACAGGAGTATTTCAACGAACGTCCTATCTCCACCCAGCAGACGGCCTGGTCGTTTATCTCCCAGATGCGCAGTTTCATGCCGCGCGAGGTAGGAGGCTGCTTCTGGTTTGGCAATGACGATGGCAATATGGTGGCCTACACCCCGATGTATGCTTCCATCACCCGTCGCCCGAAGTGCTTCTCTGGTGAGGGTGCCGACGATGTGACATTCTCCATGGATAATGCCTTCTGGGTGTGTAACTGGGTCAGCAATATGGTCTATCCCCGTTACTCGCAGATGTTCCCGAGTCTTCAGGAGGTGCGTGACTCTCTCGACGCCTCTTACAGTCAGCTACAGCCCGAAATCGAGGCCAAAGCCCTTGCTCTGCCTACAGCCGAGGAACGCATCAACTATCTGACGTCCTACAGTTGTCAGAAGGGCGACGAGATGATTGAGCGTTGGCGCCAGCTGGCGTTCTTCCTGATTGTGAAGTACAACGATATGGTGGTGAGGCCTACAGACAAGGAAGGCCGTTTCGAGCGAAATAAGTTCGGTGGTGGTGCACGTGTCGTGCGTCCTGGCTTCCCCGAGGCTTATGCCAAGGATCTGATCAAGCAGACAGGTGATAAGTTTGTGGTGCCGACGAAGAAATAGGCATCAGGATCCCAGACTGAGGAAATAACCAAGACGGTAGAGCTTGAAAACCGTCAGACTAGGTTGGGCGCTGCAGAGGATGCGGCGCTCAATTTTGTTGAAGAGTGCGTGAAATCTGCAGATCAGCCAACGGACGACAGACAGATGGATGCCATCAGCCAGCGTGAGCAGCTTGGAGTAGCCGCGCAGGTCGTTGCGGAAAGCGTGGAGTGTGCGGAGGTTTTGCTCGGTCTTATGCAGAAAGGCAGGATTGTCTTCAAAGGTGTTCATCATCACAGGGTTGTCGATATGGGTGACGGGGAAGTCTCGCTGCTTGAGTTGTTTGCCGAAAAAGACGTCTTCGTAGCCGCTACGCTTGAAGCGCTCGTCGAAGCGACAGTCCATAAATGTCTCGTACTTGATCATGAAGTTGGTGGAGCGAAACTCCTTATATGGGTTCTGTTGACGACGTATGACGGAGTGGGCCATCTCTGCCTGCTTCTCATAGCGGTATCTCAGGTTGCCCTCCCAGCGTGCGTCAGTAGTGATACAGATGCCACCGTTGACGACACAAAAATCCTCTGTGGCCAGATAGCGCTGGATGAAGTCGTTGTTGGGGATGGTGACGTCGCAGTCGATGAACAGCAGATGGTCGTACTGGCTTTGGGTGGCAAGGAAATTGCGTGTCGCCGCACTGCCACTGTTCTGTTCCCTGGTGATGAATTGGCAGCGGGGCTGTTGGCTGATAGCCTGGTTCTCGACAATGGTGTCGGTATCCGTCGAGCCGTCATCGGTTACGATAATCTCGTAATCGGTGTCTGCTGCCTGTAGAAGAACCACAAGTTGCTTCACTAATGACACACAACAGTGGTTGTAGGTCGGAATGAGGACGGAAAGACCGGGTTTACGCATAGTCATGGCGCAAAATTACACAAAAATCGTGAAAATCAACAAGTTTATTGCCGAATATTTTGGATATTCTGTGGAAATGTTGTACCTTTGCAGCCGCTTTTACGAGTTAAGAGCATGAAATTCAAACATTTTAAACATTTAAACAACAAAAAGAAATGGCAACAAAGATCAGATTGCAGCGCGGTGGTCGCAAAGGTTATGCTTTCTACAGCATCGTGATCGCTGACGCTCGTGCACCACGAGATGGTAGATTTACTGAAAAGATTGGTACTTACAATCCTAACACCAATCCCGCCACGGTAGATTTGAATTTCGAGCGTGCGCTCTACTGGGTTGAGACCGGTGCCCAGCCCACAGACACAGTACGTAACATCCTGAGCCGTGAGGGCGTCTACCTGATGAAGCACCTCCGCGGTGGTGTGAAGAAGGGCGCTTTCGATGAGGCTGCTGCACAGAAGAAGTTCGATGCCTGGAAGGCTGACAAGCAGAACGGTCTGAACAAGATCGCTGAGGCTGAGGCTAAGGCAAAGAAAGAGGCTGCTGCTAATGCACTGAAGGCAGAGAAGGCCGTCAACGAGGCTATCGCCAAGAAGGTAGCTGACAAGAAGGCTGCCGAGGCTGCTGCTAAGGCTGAAGAAGAGGCTGCAAAGGCTGCTGAGGCCGCTGCTGCTGAGGCTCCCGCAGAGGAGGCTGCTCCTGCTGCTGAGGCTCCTGCTGAAGCTTAATTATTTGGCACGGATTTACACGGCTTTTATTAAAAAACACGGCTTTTTCTTCGGAGAAGGCCGTGTTCTTGTTTTTATGGCTGTGTAAATCCGTACCTAAATACTATTCCAGAAGTCAAGGTATTGACTGGCTACTTTCCGGTAGTCGTGGTGGCGGCGTACGTATTCGATACTCTGTCGCTTGAGAGCTGGGATGCGTTCGGGATGCAGCACGAGTTGCTCGAGTTCGTGATAGACACTTTCATAGGTAGGCTCCACGTTGATGATGGGGCGCAGCTCGTGTTCATCGATAATCTCGTAATTCTCCGGTTCACCGCCACCGATACAGATGATGCCTTTCGACATAGCCAGCAATGAGTTCATCGATGGGGTATAGCTGTATAGCTGGTCGATGATGGCGTCGCAACCCTCCATCATCCGCTGGTATTCATCGAAGGGTACCGACTTGGCTATCACGAGTTCCATGCTTTCTTTGTATTTGTCGCGTATGTCCTCGGCGGCACGCAGCATGATGTCTGTACCCTTGTAAGCCATACGGGCTACGTCGATGCCAAAGAAGACGACCACTTTGGATGGTTGTGTACGTTCGGTATTCGCCTCTTTTGGCAATTGGATGGGCAGGGGGATGAAGCGGGTCTTCTCAGGGAAATAGCTGCTATAGCATACCTGATACTCGTAGAGACAGGCGGGGATGCCGTCGCAGTCGGTCATCACCTTGCGGCAATAGTCACCCTTGGGGGTGTCGATCCATTCGTCGATGAATTTCTTGTTCTGTGGCTCGTCGGTACGCATCTTGTCACCTATGTAGAAGTCGCCATAGCGCAAGAGCCGTTTATGGAGTCCGGCATCTACCCAGTACCAGTCACAGCCAAAGGCACCGATGAAGATGCGCTTGTTGTGCCGACGGAGGTATTGGTAGACATAATATTGGCGTTCTCCCTTCAGCCAGATGAAATCGGGATTGATGAGTTGTACGACATCGTAGCCCCGGAGTTTTGGAAGGAGCAGGAGCACTTTCAGCAGGTAGAAGATGCCGCTGAGCTTCGATGTCGAGCCGCGCTTCAGGGTGATATCCCGCTTGTAGTTGCGCCAGGCATTACCGTCGGAGACGACTGTCACTTTGTGCCCAAGTTCTCGCAGTCCTTCTGCCAGTGTGGCGTGCAGGTTGCTGTATTCACCGAGTAGTAGGATCTTCATGCTTCTTTCTGGATGAGTGGGATGAGACGCATGAGCAGGCTGATACCCGTCGGACTATTGCTCAGACGACGGAACCATGTGTATTTGGTAGTGTAGTCCTTGTCGGGCAGGGGAAAGAGTCCCTCTTGTCGCAGTCCTTCCATTTTGCGTTCCAGATAATGGCGGGAACCGGTCAGGCGGATGATGTTGTAGAGATAATCCATTGTGAGCTGTGCCACACGACGTTGCAGGGCTGTCTTCTCGTTGACGGGGAGACGGTCTGTGAAGGCGTTCAGGCGAGTGATGACAGCTTTCGTCTCCGAGAGTCGTCTGATGATGCTCCGCTTGCTTGTCTGGTGGGTGGCCGAAGCCTGGTGCTGCCGATAATAATAGGCGGTGGCATTAGTCCTGTAGGTGGATTCTGCCCGCAGGATGAGTTGGGCTGTGAATTCTTCGTCCTCGCCATAGTTGGTACCGGGGGTGAAGAGCAGCGTGCCGCGTATTGACTGTTGGAAGAGATAACTGCAGATGGATCCATGGATGTTCTGACTGCGCATGAGGTCGGTACCGCTGAAGGGACCTTGGTCGGTGAAGTCGGCCTCCGTCTCCTTCTGGCTTGTGAAGTCGAACATCACCATGTCGGTTTTCGAGAACCGGATGAGGTCGATGCAGTGTTCGTAGGCGGGTTGTACCAGTCGGTCGTCGGCATCGATGAATTGGATATATTGACCTGAGGCGGTGCGGAGTCCCAAGTTGCGGGCCGTACTGACACCACCGTTGCTTTTGCGTAGGTAGAGAATGTCGCTACCATATTTCATCAGAGCATTCATCGGGCATGAATTCGACCCGTCATCGACGATAATGATTTCACGTTCATAGGGACGCAATGAGAGGGAGAGAATGCTCTCAATGCATTCACAGAGCATCTCCAACGGCAAGTTGTAGTAAGTGACGATGAAGCTGATTAGTGGCTTCTCCATAGGAAGTGAATTGTTTTGTTTAACTTGCATATCTTATTAATACCCAAAAGATTGAGTGTAAAAACTTTTAGTTTTTCTGTACCTTTGAAGTACTGTGGGTTCAGCGTGTGTGGTGGCAGAATAGGCCTATCTCCTGTCTGCTCATAGACATCCATCTGGATATTCATCACACGTAGGTAGTAGCGTTCGAAGGCGGCTTCTTGTCCAGCGACGGGATGGAGCATCTCCAGGTGTGATTCCAGCAGCATCTGCAAATCCTTCCCATCGGCGTTCATGGTGATTCCCTTAGGGTTGGGCAGATAGTAGTAGAGTCCTGTGTTTGTGGTGCTGATACGTCGGGCTTTCTTGATCAGTTGGGGTAGTGTGAAAGTGTCTTCGAACACCCGGCCTACGGGGAAGCGTATATCATCGAAGAGACTGGCGCGGTAGAGCTTATTACAGGCGTAGCAATGTTCGTAGGCCTGTGTGGCATACCAGTATTTGGTGGCATCGTTGAAGGTCTGTCGCCTGAAGGTGAGCCGGTGCTGGTCGGAGGCACCGTAACGGATATAGGCGGGATATTCCAGCAGGTCGGTCTCTGGTGATTCGTAGAGCTGCTTCATCAGTTGTTGGTAGGTGTTCGGCGCCAGATAGTCGTCGGCATCGACGAAGGTCAGGTAGTCGCCTGTCGCTATCTCTAAGCCTGCATTGCGGGCATCGCTGAGACCACCGTTTGCCTTGTGGATGGTCCTGATGCGGGCATCGCGCTGGGCCCAGTCGTCGCATTGGCGGGGACAGTCATCAGGCGAGCCGTCATCGACGAGGATGACTTCCATTGACTCACAACCCTGTGACAGAACACTCTCCACGCAACGCTTTAGGGTGGCATCTGCTCGATAGACTGGTATGATAACGCTGAGTTTCATGCTGCAAAGGTAAGAAAAAATTTGGAGAATAGAAATAATTGTCTTACTTTTGCGTTTAAATTAGGAAACGATGTCGAAAGATTCTGATGGCAGTTACGGTCATGTCCTGAAATATACGGGCGTGTTTGGCGGTGTGCAGGGCCTGAATATCCTTTTAGGTCTTGTGCGCAATAAGATTGTGGCCTTGCTGCTGGGACCGTCTGGAATGGGACTGGCATCACTCTTCGGCACGACTGTGGATTTCGTCTCTAAATCGACCAATTTTGGTGTTCCCTTCAGTGGCGTGCGCAGGCTCTCTGCACTTTATGACAGCGGCGACGCATCGGCCCTTGAGCGCGAGGTGATGGTGGTGCGTGCCTGGTGTCTGTTGACGGCACTCTTCGGCATGCTCGTCTGCGTGGCGCTGGGGCCGTTCCTGAGTCAGACGGCTTTTGCCTGGGGCGATCATAGTCTTCACTTCATGTTACTCTCTCCTGCTGTCGGCATGCTGGCGGTGACGGGGGGTGAAACGGCTATCCTGAAGGCACTGCGTCGTCTTGGTGTGTTAGCATATGTCCAGTTATTCACAGCTATAGCGGCGCTGTTTGTCTCCGTACCTATCTACGCCCTTTTTGGCGAAGCAGGCATTGTGCCTGTGATTGTGATCACAGCCTTCATCACGATGCTACTCACATTGCGTCGCTCCCTGCAGGTACAACCGTTGCAACTCTCTTGGGAGAAACACCTGGTGGGCGAGGGGATGGGGATGATCGTATTGGGCGTGGCCTATACGTTGGCGGCGATTGCCGGAAGTGGTGCCGAGATGGTGATACGTTCCTATCTGAATGTACAAGGCGACCTCGATATCCTTGGACTCTATAACGCAGGTTATCTGCTGACGATAACCTATGCAGGGATTGTGTTCTCGGCGATGGATACCGACTTCTTTCCCCGGCTGTCGGCAGTGCAGCAAGATGTGGCGGCGACGAACTTGACGGTGAACCGTCAGATGGAGGTGTCGCTGTTGTTGCTCTCGCCGATGCTGGCTGTGCTGATCATTGCCTTGCCGGTGCTGATACCATTGCTATACAGTGCGCGTTTCCTGCCGGTAGTGGCGATGGCACAGGTGGCAGCGCTGGCAATGTATCTGAAGGTGCTCACCCTGCCTGTGGCGTATATCACGTTGGCTCGGGCCAAGTCGATGGCATTCCTGTTGCTCGAGGTGTCCTACTTCATTGTGCTCGTGGTGCTGATGATATTCTGCTTTGAGTGTTGGGGACTCCTCGGTACGGGTATTGCCCTGCTGTTGGCCCATCTTTTCGACTATGTGCTGATCAATGGATATGCCTATATGAAATACGGTTACCGCTGTTCGGTAACCGTATTCAGATATGCTTTCGTACAATTGTCGCTGGGTGCATTTGCCTATGTGCTGACGCTGACGGCTTCAGGTTTAGCCTATTGGCTCTTAGGGGCTGTCATCGTATTGCTCAGCGGATTGTTCTCCTTGCAAGTGCTGCGTCGTAAAACGCATTTGTGGGAGGCACTCACCCGCCGTTTCCGTCGTTAGAAGCGGAAGTCAAGCTCTACATCGACGAGGTTGTAGTTGTGCTTGGCCAGATTGCGGTCGTTCACGCGTGAATACTCTGCGTGAAGCTCCAGATTCTTTGTGAAGTAGTAGTTCAGACCGCACTCTATCTGATTTACAGAGCTGCCCCATTCTTTCTTGTTGCGGTAGGTCTGGTAACGAGCCTTGGCGTGGAGCTTTCCCTTGATGAGGGGCACGATGCCGAACACGTACCAACCGTCGGCCTTGTCACCGTTCTCGTAGTAAATCTCGCGTACGTTGTTGCCAGGTGACTTTGCACCCCAGCCCTGACTGTGGATATACTCAGCACGGAAGGTGTATTCGTCCTTGTCGTACTCTGCAGAGAGGGCATAACGGTTCTTCTCGACACTGCGGGTCATGGGCTGCTTGGTCACCGGGTCGATCAGCTTGGAATCGACCATCTCGCCACGACTACCAGTCCATCCGAAGGCACCGATGCGAAGGCCCTTGATAGGCATTACCCACACACCGGCGATGATATCCTTGCGGTTATCCATATCCTTCTGGTTTACACCTTCACCATTATAGACTCCAATCTGATAATGGAAGACGCGACGTCCATTGGCATTAGGGAAGAGATCGCCCGACAGTTGGATACCAATATCACGACCACCAGAAGATCTTTCACCGGTACGGTCGCCAAAGGCAGAGAGCTTGTTGATAGCATCGGCATAGCCGCGCCAGCCCTGAGTGATGGGGTTGGTGGGGTTCTCGAAAGTGAAGGCACGCTTGAACTGACCGGCACGCACCTTGAACTCGGGGTACTTACGCCATTCTGCGTAGAGGTCAACAAGCTGTACGGTGGGCTGTCCGGGGCCTGTGGCGTTGGTTCCCTGGATCTGGGCACGCCAATCGAAATCACCGATCTTACCATCGAGGATGAAACGGGCCAGACGCAGGTTGAAGGTGTTACTGTGTGAACCTTCCTTGTCCTCACCCTGATACTGCAGCATGGCATAGCCGCTGAACTTGATGTTTTTCACCCACTGTGGGAGTTCGACGAGTGTCTTTTTCTCTTGTTGGGCATTCTGTACTTCCTGCTCTTCAGCAGATGCGGTAGCACTGAATCCCATCATCAGTACGACCAATAGTGATAATGTTTTCTTTGACATAAGTCTTTGCTTTAGGTTATTATGGGTACAAATATAGGGAAATAATTTGGATTGACCAAACAATTTCCCTAATTTTTAGCATTTCAGTCACATTTGCGCTGCTGATATTGGCAGCTTAGAGACGACTTTCCAACAAAACGACGTTCTCCACATGAGGTGTATGGGGGAACATATCCACGGGCTGCACGGCAGTCACTTTATATTGGGCGTCGAGGTCCTGTAGGTCGCGGGCCTGGGTAGCAGGGTTGCAACTGACATAGACGATGCGCTTTGGTGCGGCCCTGAGGATGGTCTTCACCACATCGGGGTGCATACCGGCACGGGGCGGGTCGGTGATAATCACATCAGGACGACCGTGCGACTGGATGAAGTCGTCGGTCAGGATATCCTTCATGTCACCGGCATAGAAGAGTGTGTTGTCGATATGGTTCACCTCGGAGTTGATCTTGGCGTCCTCGATGGCCTCAGGCACATACTCGATGCCAATCACTTTACGGGCCTTCTTAGCCACGAAGTTGGCGATGGTGCCGGTTCCGGTATAGAGGTCATATACTAGTTCTTGCCCCGTAAGGCCAGCAAACTCGCGAGCCACGCTATAGAGATGGTAGGCCTGTTCGGTATTCGTCTGGTAGAAACTCTTCGGTCCGACCTTGAATTTCAGGTCTTCCATTGTCTCGTAGATATGATCCTTTCCTTTGAATATCAGGATGTCCTGATCACCAATGGTGTCGTTGCACTTCTGGTTGTCGAGGTAGAGTAGGGATGTAATCTGCGGGAATGTGTCAGCAATGTGCTGCATGAGCGCTAATGCTTTTTGGCCGTCTTCGCTCTCCCATGAATCACCGGTCTCAAGGTGGAACTGTACGATGACCATCCATTCGCCGGTGGCAGAATTTCGGATGATGACGTCGCGCAGAAGTCCCGTCTGGGCGCGAAGATCGAAGAAAGTCAGACCGTACTCGACGGCATAGTCGCGTATCTCATTGCGGATGCGATTGTGCAGGTCATCCATCAGCCAGCATTTCTCGATGGGCAGGATCTTGTCGAAGGCCCCTGTGATGTGGAAACCGATGGCGGGCACATCTTTCAGACTCGTGCTCTCTTCTTTGGGGAGGCTCTCAATCTCTTGTTTTGTCAGATACCGCTTGTTGGCACAGCCAAAGTCGAGTTTGTTGCGGTATTCCTGAGTCTTTACGCTACCAAGGATGGGACGGAACTCGGGCAGTTCCACTTTTCCGATACGATGCAACTGGTCATAGACCTGCTGCTGTTTGAACTTGAGCTGTTCCTCATAGGGCAGGTTCTGCCACTTGCAGCCACCGCAAACACCGAAATGGCGACAGAAGGGCGTCGCGCGTACCTTACTAAATTCTATAAAACGCACCACCTCGCCCTCGGCAAAGGAATGCTTCTTGCGACGAATCTGAATGTCACAGACGTCACCCGGTACGCAGAACGGCACAAATACCACCAGATCATTCCAGTGGAAAAGGCACTTTCCCTCGGCGGCAACCGCCTCTATTGTTACGCCCTCAAGGAGCGGTAATGGTTTCTTGCTTCTTCCCATATTTTCCTGATTTTGGCCGCAAAGTTACGAAATAATTATTAAAAATCCGTGTTAATGCACCTAATCCGTGCCAAAAAAAATAAAATGTAACGTCGAGTTGGCAATTTTTCTATTTTTTTCTTTGTGTTTTCCCGAAATTTGAGTATCTTTGCACAATTGTTAGAATAAAGACAATTTATCATCAAATAATTAACTAATTTATGAGTCAGAAAAGAGTTTATCTCTTCGGTAATGGTAAGGCCGAAGGTAATGCAAAAATGCGTGAGGAACTTGGCGGTAAGGGTGCAAACCTTGCCGAGATGAACCTGATTGGTGTTCCCGTTCCTCCAGGTTTTACAATCACTACAGATTGCTGTAACGAGTACTATCAGGTAGGTCAGCAGAAGATCATGGAGCTGCTTAACGACGACGTGATGGCTGCCGTGAAGCATATCGAGACCCTGATGAACTCGAAGTTCGGCGACAAGGAGAACCCGCTGCTGGTTTCTGTACGCTCTGGTGCGCGCGCTTCTATGCCGGGCATGATGGACACCATCCTGAACCTCGGTCTGAACGACGAGGTGGCAGAGGGTATGGTGAAGAAGACCAACAATCCTCACTTCGTATATGACAGCTACCGCCGTTTCGTACAGATGTACGGCGACGTGGTGCTCGAGATGAAGCCCGTCAACAAGACCGATATCGACCCGTTCGAGGAGATTATCGAGAAGGTGAAGGAAGAGCGCGGCGTGAAGCTGGATAAGGACCTGAACGTCGATGAGCTGAAGAAGCTCGTGAAGCTGTTCAAGGAGGCCATCAAGGCTCGCACGGGCAAGGACTTCCCCAACGATCCTATCGAGCAGCTCTGGGGTGCTATCTGCGCTGTGTTCCGCAGCTGGATGAACGAGCGCGCCATCCTCTATCGTAAGATGGAAGGCATCCCCGACGAGTGGGGTACAGCCGTATCTGTGATGGCTATGGTATTCGGTAACATGGGCGACACCTCTGCTACTGGTGTATGCTTCAGCCGTGATGCTGCTAACGGTGAAAACCTGTTCAATGGTGAGTATCTGGTAAACGCACAGGGTGAGGACGTGGTTGCTGGTATCCGTACGCCGCAGCAGATCACGAAGATCGGTTCTCAGCGCTGGGCTCAGCGTGCCGGCATCTCCGAGGAGGAGCGCGTGGCCAAGTATCCCTCTATGGAGGAGGCTATGCCTGAGATCTACAACGAGCTGAACGGTATCCAGGACAAACTGGAGCACCACTATCACGATATGCAGGATATGGAGTTCACCGTACAGGAGGGCAAGCTCTGGTTCCTCCAGACCCGTAACGGTAAGCGCACGGGTGCTGCCATGGTGAAGATCGCCATCGACCTGCTCCACGAGGGTATGATTGACGAGAAGACCGCCATCATGCGCTGCGAGCCCAACAAGCTCGATGAGCTGTTGCACCCCGTATTCGATAAGAAGGCACTTTCTTCTGCCAAGGTTATTGCTCAAGGACTGCCCGCTTCTCCTGGTGCTGCATGCGGTCAGATTGTGTTCCACGCTGACGACGCCCAGGCTTGGCACAATGATGGTCATAAGGTAGTGCTCGTTCGTATCGAGACCTCTCCTGAGGACCTCGCAGGTATGGCTTCTGCCGAGGGTATCCTCACTGCTCGTGGTGGCATGACTTCTCACGCTGCCGTAGTGGCTCGTGGTATGGGTAAGTGCTGCGTATCGGGTGTAGGCTCGCTGAATGTAAGCTACAAGGACAAGACCGTCGAGATCGACGGCATCGTATATAAAGAAGGTGACTATATCTCCCTGAACGGTACCACAGGCCAGGTATATGCCGGTGAGGTGCCCACGAAGGCTGCTGAGCTCAGCGGCGATTTCAAGGAGCTGATGGACCTCTGCGACAAATACACCAAGCTTCAGGTACGCACCAATGCAGATACTCCGCGCGACGCCAAGCTGGCTCGTGAGTTCGGTGCCAAGGGTATCGGTCTGACCCGTACAGAGCACATGTTCTTCGAGGACAAGAAGATTATCGCCATGCGTGAGATGATCCTTGCCGACAGCGTTGCCGGACGCGAGAAGGCTCTCGCCAAGCTGCTGCCTTACCAGAAGGCTGACTTCAAGGGTATCCTCGAGGCTATGGACGGTCTGCCCGTCAACATCCGTCTGCTCGATCCTCCTCTCCACGAGTTCGTTCCCCACGATCTGGCTGGTCAGGAGACAATGGCCAAGGAGATGGGCGTCTCTGTAGAGGACATCAAGCGCCGCGTTGACTCTCTGGCTGAGAACAACCCAATGCTGGGTCACCGTGGTTGCCGTCTGGGTATCACCTTCCCCGAGATCACCGCTATGCAGACCAAGGCTATTCTCGGTGCTGCCTGTGAGCTGAAGAAGGAGGGTAAGAACCCGATGCCTGAGATCATGGTGCCGCTGATTGGTACGCTCTATGAGCTGAAGCAGCAGAAGGAGGTTATCCAGTACGCCGCTAAGGAAGTATTCCAGGAGTATGGCATCGAGGTTGAGTTCGAGATCGGTACGATGATTGAGATTCCTCGTGCTGCCCTGACCGCCGACCGCATCGCCACCGAGGCCCAGTACTTCTCATTCGGTACCAACGACCTGACGCAGATGACCTTCGGTTACTCGCGCGACGATATCGCCAGCTTCCTGCCTGTCTATCTCGACAAGAAGATCTTGAAGGTCGATCCGTTCCAGGTGCTCGACCAGAAGGGTGTCGGCAAACTCATCAAGTACGCTGTGAAGGCTGGTCGCGAGGTACGTCCTGACCTCCGCTGTGGTATTTGTGGTGAGCATGGTGGTGAGCCCAGCTCTGTGAAGTTCTGCGCTAAGATCGGCATGAACTACGCATCTTGCTCTCCGTTCCGTGTGCCCATCGCACGCCTCGCCGCCGCGCAGGCTGCTGTTGAGGAGTAAATATTACTCTGATATAATAAGTAAAGGGATTTGTCCGCTTGGGCAGGTCCCTTTTCTTAATGTTCAGACGAGAGTTGCTGATATTGAGTTCCCTTCTGTTATTCCTTAGGGGTGGGGTGCGAATCTATAAGTATGCGGAATTCGTGTGGGGTCATGCCTAAGGCATCTTGGAATTTGCGGTTGAACGATCTGATGGCCGAGAAGCCTGCCTGCTGTGCACAGGCTGCAACATTCCAGTCGCGACGTGCCATCAAGTAAGACATCGAATCCAGTATCCGCAGATAGTCCAGATAGTTCTCCAACTCTTTATAAATATGTATGCGTCTGCGCACATCGTAGTAGGCATCTACCTTCTTATGTTAACTTACAACATTCACCGGATGGCCGTTGACAAACGCCTCTACATTGCCGATGGCTGTCTGAAGGAGTCTCTTTCTGGCCTCCACCGTCGCCCAGGCGATGTGAGGAGTGATGAAGGCGTTAGGCGCGTGGAGTAGGGGATGATCAGCTTTCGGCGGTTCCTCTGTCACTACGTCAGCGCAATAAGCCCTGAGCCGACCTTCGTTTAGTGCTTCTGCCAGTGCCTCGTCGTCCACCAGCGGTCCTCTGCCTGTATTGATGAGAATCGCCGAGGGCTTCATCAGTCGTAGTGTCTCACGATGGATGAGATGCTTGGTGCCCTCTGTCAGTGGACAATGCAGCGACACTACATCTGCGGAGGCAAGTAGCGACTGCAGTTCTGCCTTTTGGATACCGGCAGGCAGTTCCTCGGCTTTCTTGCTGGTCATGGCCTTCACTTGCATGCCGAAGGCAAGGGCTATCTCTGCCACGCGGCGGCCGATATGGCCAAGGCCCACAATTCCCATCGTCTTTCCCGCCAGTTCTGTCAACTCCGTGTCCCAGTAGCAGAAGTCCCTGTTCTCAGCCCATCGTCCCAGTCGGTTCTGCTGGGCGTAGTGCTCTGTGCGGTTCGTGACTGTCAGCAGGTGGGCGAACACCGTCTGCGCCACACTCTCTGTGCTGTAGGCTGGCACATTCGTTACGATGATGTCTCTTTCTCTGGCTGCCTCTATGTCCACCACGTTGTACCCCGTCGCCAGCACCCCGATGTATTTCAGTCGTGGTAGGAGTGCCATCATCTCCCGATCCATCACCACCTTGTTTGTCAGTACGATGTCTGCATCAGCCGCCCGTCCGGCTATCTCTTCGCGTCTGGTACGCTCATACACCGTCACTTCTCCCAGTTCTTTCAGACTGCCCCACGACAGGTCCCCAGGGTTGGCCGTATAGGCGTCAAGTATCACTATATTCATAATCGATGGGTAAAGAATTCTGTTTGTCGCTGATCAGACTCCGTTTTTGAGCTTTCCCTAGGAAACACATGCCCGCGCGCTTGGCAATTTTTGTCGTCTAGTTAGGCCGCAAATTTTATCATTTTTCGTTGACAATGCAAAGGTACGAAAAATTCAGATGTATTCCAAATTTAATCGCCAAAAAAGCACGCAAAAAAGCACGCACCTAATTTTGGAGGCTTCCGAACGTTGTCATCTTGTCATTTTGTCATTTGTCAAAATCGAAATCAGACACCCCAGTTTCGTCCATAATATAATAAAAATATATTTTTATTATATTATGAGCAATGACAGAGAGTCCAAAAACGAAAATGACAAATGACAATTGACAATCATGACAACGTATCACTGGTACTGACGGAGGGCTGAGAGCAACTCGCTGTTCTCCGATTTGGTACCGATGGTGATGCGGAGACAGTTGTCACAAAGCTGCACGCGGGTGCGGTTTCTGACGATGATACCGCGATCGACCAGATAGTTGTATATCTTTGTGGCATCTGTCATCTTAGCCAGGAAGAAGTTGGCGTCGGTAGGATAGACCTTCTCGCAGATGGGAAGTATGCTGAAGGCTTCCATCATGCGGCCACGCTCCTGTAGCAGGATTCTTACCCATTCCTCAACGTCGATGGGGTGCTTGAGAGCCTCAAGAGCCTGCTGCTGGCTAAGCAGATTAATGTTGTAAGGATATTTCACCTTGTTGAATATGCTGATAATCTCCTTCGAAGCGAAGGCCATTCCCAGACGGATGGCAGCGCATCCCCAGGCTTTCGACATCGTGTTGAGTACGATGAGGTTGGGGTATTTGCCCAGTTCCGTGCGTAGGGGTTGTTGGCCTGAGAAGTCACTATAGGCTTCATCGACGATGACGAGTCCTTCGAATTGCTGGATGACCTTCACGACCTCGTCTCGGTCGAGGCAGTTGCCAGTGGGGTTGTTCGGCGTGCAGAGCCAGATGATCTTCGTATGCTCGTCGGTTGCTGCAAGCAGTTTCTCGGCGGTCGTCTGATAACATTCATCCAGCAGTACCGGACGATACTCAATGTCGTTGATGTCGGCACAGACCTTATACATGCCGTAAGTAGGCTCGATGGCGACCACGTTGTCGCGTCCTGGCTCACAGAAACAACGATAGGGCAGGTCGATGGCCTCGTCGCTACCGTTGCCGAGGAAGATACATTCGGCGGGTACCCGCTTCAACTTACTAAGAACCTCCTTCAGTTCGAGCTGCAAAGGGTCGGGATAGCGGTTGAAGGGCTGATTATAGGGGTTCTCGTTGGCGTCAAGGAAGACGCGGGCCTCGCGACCAGCATACTCATTGCGCGCAGAACTATAAGGAGCCAGACTCCAGATGTTCTTTCGGGTAAGTTCTTCTAGTGACTTCATTTGATACTGTTGATTCTGACGGTCATTGCATTCTTGTGGGCATCGAGCTGCTCGGCTTCTGCCATCAGTTCGACGGCGTGCCCAATGCTGCGGATACCATCGGCAGTGAGATGCTGGAATGTTACCTTCCGGCAATAGCTGTCGAGGTTCACGCCGCTGTAGGCTGTGGCATAGCCGTGAGTAGGCAGTGTGTGATTGGTGCCGCTGGCATAGTCGCCTGCGCTCTCACAGGCATAGGTGCCGAGGAAAACGCTGCCGGCATTGATGACTTTGGCTGCTAATTTGTCATAGTTTTTGGTCTGAATAATCAGATGCTCTGGGGCGTACGCGTTGGAGAGATCTATGGCCTCCTGCTCGTTGTGGACAAGTACCAGACGGCTATTCTCCAACGACTTAGCGGCAATCTCCTTGCGGGGCAGCATGTCGAGTTGACGGTTGACCTCGGCCTGTACATCGAGGATAACCTGCTCAGAGGTAGTGATTAGGAATACCTGTGAGTCGATGCCGTGCTCAGCTTGTGACAGGAGATCGGCAGCAATGAACTCGATGTTGGCCTGTTCATCAGCAATAACGCAGACCTCAGAGGGACCTGCCGGCATGTCGATGGCTACTTCATGGAGGCTGACCTGCTGCTTGGCAGCCATCACATACTGGTTGCCCGGTCCGAAGATCTTATAGACCTTGGGAATCGACTCTGTGCCGTAAGCCATTGCACCAATAGCCTGTACGCCACCAGCCTTGAAAATCTTGCTGACTCCAGCGATGCGAGCTGCTACGAGGATGGCCGGATTAACCTTACCATCGCGACCCGGAGGCGTGCAGAGTACGATCTCCTCGCAACCAGCTATCTTGGCTGGGGTAGCCAGCATGAGAACGGTAGAGAAAAGCGGGGCCGTACCACCAGGGATATAGAGACCCACCTTCTGGATGGCTACGCTCTTTTGCCAACATATCACACCGGGCTGCGTCTCCACCTTCTTGCCGCGGAATTTCTGAGCCTCGTGGAAAGCCTGGATGTTGTAGTGGGCCAACTGGATGGCGGCCTTGAGTTCAGCACTTACCAGTTGTTCGGCTTCCTCCATCTCTTCGTCGGTAACAGCAAGTGTCGGCAGATCAACATGGTCGAATTTCAGTTCATAGCCTTTTACGGCATCATCGCCACGCTTCTTGATATCAGCCAGAACGGATGATACCGTATCGTTCAACTGTGATACATCTAGATGGGGCCGCTTCACAAGTGTAGCCCATTCACTTCGCTCAGGATACCTGATAATGTTCATCTCTTACCTAAATCTTTATCTTTTTTTAAAGAATCATCTTCTCAATTGGCGTGACCAGAATGCCTTGGGCACCCATTTCCTTCAGTTTGCCGATGATCTCCCAGAACTGCTTCTGGTCGAGTACGGTGTGAACGGAGCACCAAGCCTCGTCGGCCAATGGAATGATTGTGGGACTTTTCAGACCTGGCAGCACGTTGATAATCTCCTCCAGACGGGCTTTCGGGGCATTCATACGAACGTATTTCTTGTCTTCAGCGTCCTTAACAGCCTTGAAACGGAACAGCATCTGATCCAGTATCTGGCGCTTCTCCTCTGAGAGCTGGCGGTTGCCGATGAGCAGAGCTTCGCTTTGCATGACGACCTCGACCTCGCGAAGATTGTTGCTCACGAGCGTAGAGCCGCTGCTGACAATATCGAAGATACCATCAGCCAGACCGATGCCTGGGCTGATCTCAACAGAACCGGTAATCACATGTATTTCGGCCTCGATGCTATGCTTGTCGAGGAATTGCTTCAGAATGGCAGGGTAGGAGGTTGCAATCTTTTTACCGTTGAACCACTCCACACCTTTATAGTCGATTTCCTTGGGGATAGCCAGAGAGAGGCGGCACTTGGAGAAACCCAGACGTGAGACGATGTCGGCATCCTCGCCGCGCTCCACAAACTCGTTCTCGCCCACGACGCCGATATCTGCCACACCACTGGCTACACTTTGGGGAATATCGTCATCGCGGAGGTAAAGCACCTCCAAGGGGAAGTTGGACGACTGAACCAACAGTGTGCGCTTGGAAGCGCTGACTTTGATATCTGCCTCGCTGAGGAGGTTCATAGTGTCATCAAACAGACGTCCTTTGGATTGAACTGCAATACGTAACATAGTGTTAAAGTCTATCTTTCTTTATAAATTCGCCTGCAAAGGTACAAAAAAATCCGTGAAATGTGCCATCCGTGCGTAAAATTTAGTAACTTTGCACCGATTTTCGGATATTCGATGGGCAAAGTGATGCGGTTATTGAATATTTTTGCATTTTCAGGTCTCTCGTGCCTGATAGTCTCCTGTGGGCAGAAACAGGAGCGACTGGTTACACCCTATGGCTCGGTGCTTGACTCGGTGGCAGTCACGGAGGATTTTGATCTGACGGATATCCAGACTAATGGCGAACTGATTATGGCGACCGTATCTGGCCCAGAGACTTACTACGACTATCATGGCCGGCAGCTTGGTACTCAGTATCTGATCTGTCAGCACTTTGCCGATTCACTTGGTGTCAGGCTTCGTGTTGACGTCTGTCGTGACAGTACGGAACTGTGGGCGAAGCTGGATTCAGGTGAGGTCGACCTTGTAGCTTGGCCCACACCTGGACGCATTGACGCTGCTGTCAGCAAGCCTGAACTCGCAGAAGAACTGAAGGCCTGGTTTCATCCGGCACTTGTGGCTGCTGCGAAAAAGGAGGAACAGGAACTGCTCACCGTCCGCAAGGTTCGACGCCGCATCTTCTCACCGATGCTCGACCGGAAGGGAGGTATCATCTCTCACTATGACCAGCTTTTCATGACGTATAGCCGTGATATCCGATGGGATTGGCGCCTGATGGCTGCCCAATGCTATCAGGAAAGTACTTTCGACCCGAAGGCCGTCTCTTTTGCCGGTGCTAAGGGACTGATGCAGATCATGCCTGGGACGGCCGACCATTTGGGAGTGCCTCGCAGTCAGCTTTATGACCCTGAGACGAACATCGCCGCAGCCGCCAAGCTTATCAAAGAGTTGAACGGGGCTTTCAGCGACATCCGTGATGGCTACGAACGCACGAACTTCATATTGGCCAGCTATAATGGCGGTTCACACCATATCCGCGACGCTATGGCTTTGGCTCGAAGAGACGGTAAGGACGCTCACCGCTGGACTGATGTGTCGGCCTATGTGCTGAAACTCGCACAACCAAGGTTCTATAACGACCCGATCGTGAAATATGGCTATATGCGCGGTTCGGAGACCGTCGACTATGTGGCGAAGATCCGTCAGCGTCATGCTGGTTATCAGGGTATTAAGTCGCCTCACATAGGATTCCATCCTTCACAGCCCAGGAAGTCTGACCGACGCAAGAATAAATATGACATCACTAAACCAGAATAAACCTTACCAATGAATTTAAAACGTAACAGCTTCATCGTATTTGGCATTGCCATCCTTATGGTATTCAGTGCTTGTGGCAGTAAACCCCAACCTCGGGCTTACGTCTCGGAATTGTCGAGCAGTGACAGTATGATTATTCAGATGGGACAATGGCACTTGATAAAATATCACAGTGACAAACTTGGGATGGATATCAACTATCCCTCGTTCTTGGTTCATCAGGAACTACCCAGTGAAACCTCCCAGGAGATTTTTATCAAGGACGATATTTCCATTTCTGTGATTGTCGATTCGCTGAGTGGCATGAACTATAGTGCTGGTCAGCAGATGATGGGTATGGGAGCTGACTTGGTAGAATCGACAGACCGCTATAGCATCCAGACTGGCGTGGACGACAAGTGGGAATATTATGGGAAGGTGATTGATGACGATACTATCCGTATCGTGACAGTTATGCTGCGTTATCTGCCAGAGCATGATGAGGCTATGGATGGATTGCGCGATTGGGTTCGCCAGTTTGATATAACCAACAGCCCTCTTTAGGCGATCATTATCTTAAATAGGGATTGTAGCGTAACTCCTCTGCGATGTTTGAGGCAGGACCGTGTCCGCTATATATGACCGTATCACCAGGCAGCTTCGCCACGACGTTCTTCAGGCTAGCCATCATGTCGGTATAGCTGCCCCCGTCGAAGTCGGTACGGCCGATGCTCATTCTGAACAGTGTGTCACCTGTAAAGGCAATATGTTCTGCCTCGCAGTAGAAAATAACACCACCGGGCGTATGACCGGGTGTCTCGAGGATGGTCAGCGTGTGGTTGCCAAACCGGATCTTTTCTCCTTTATCAAAGAATCGGCCAACGGGCGGAAAGGTGCGTCGCAGTGGGGCTCCTACGATGTCGTGGAATTGTTTGGGCAGGTCGCTGATGAGAAAGTCGTCTGCAGCAGAGACCTCCACTTTCAACCCATATTTCTCGAAAATGGTGTCGATGCCGAAGTTATGGTCGAAGTGACCGTGAGTGGCAAGCAGGTGAACCGGCTTTAATTGCTTTTCGTCTATGTAGCGCGTAATGGCTTCACGTTCTTCTTCGTAGTAGGCACCGCAATCGATGATGACACACTCCTGCGTTTCGTCGCTTACGACGTAGGTGTTTTCGGAGAGAAGGTTACAGATAAATGTCTTGATGTTCAGCATGCGCGTACATTATTTATATAGGTAGATAGATGACATGTTTCTCCTTGAACCATTCTTCACTGAAGAAGGTGCTGATGTCGGTCAGTTCTACTATGTTACGGAAAGGCTGTGTCTCTGCCTGCAGTTCTCCGCCCTTCAGGCAGATGATACCATTAGGCAGGGTGTTGCGTTGGGTCTTGCTGATATTCTTACGGACAATCTTCACAAGGTCAGGAAGAGGCATGACAGCCCGGCTGACCACAAAATCATATTTGCCTTTCTCGTCTTCTCCGCGCAGATGTACGGGCTGACAATTGGTAAGACCTATCACCTGACATACTTCTTGGGCGACGCGAATCTTCTTGCCGGTGCCATCGATCAGCCTGAACTGGCATTCTGGAAAAAGGATGGCTAAAGGAATGCCGGGGAAACCACCGCCTGTGCCGAAGTCAAGAATCTGGGTTGTCGGACGGAAGTTGATAACTTTGGCAATGGCCAGCGAGTGGAGAATATGGTGTTCGTAGAGGTTGTCGATATCTTTGCGCGAGATGACGTTGATCTTTGCGTTCCACTCACGGTAGAGATTGTCGAGCTGGGCAAACTGCTGTTGTTGCAAGTCAGTAAGACCAGGGAAATATTTCTGGATAATGTCAATAGGCATAGCTTACAAATCAATGGTGTTCTTTATGAGTTTGTCTAGGTCACTGTAGGGGATGATCAGTTGTGTGGATCCCATCGCATAGGGCGCGATTTCAGATGGGTTGTAAATAAAGGTGATCGTCTCACTGCCGAGGATGAAATTTTCAGTCGGAAAAATATCCATCGACGAGAGATAGCCCTTGGTACGGAGTGCACGGATGTTTTTACATCCTGTCTTTGATAGGAGCGCCTTCAAGAGAAGGTCTTTCAGAGGCTGCTCATAGCCAGAAACAAAGATGTCCTTCAGTGTCAGCAGAAGGCCGGTCCTTGAGTCAAAGTTCAATATCTGCTGTTGGTTGATGCCGTGAGCTCCGCCCTCATAGTAATCGATAGTTGTCAGATAGGTAATTGTATTATCGGTACCCTTCTGCGTGGTAGCTTCAAGGATATAGTGGTATTCATACCAGAAGCGCTTGGAAGCATCATTGCGGTCTTGACTGTACAAGGGCTGCATCGTTTTCTTGTAATCATCGGTATAGGTCGAGATAAACTTTTCGGCAGCTATCTTCATATCCTTCTCGCCATGAGGATCGAGGAATTTCTTAATGACTGTCTCGTTGATGAGTTCACCAATATGGCCAGCCTCCGATGTGGCCGACTCCAATTTCAAGTGCACCCTGCATGACGGCGCATGCTCTTCACTGGAAAGGGAGATGGTCTTGTCGGCAGTGATCGTCTCGAAAGGAATGTCATTGACTCCGTCATTGTTTTTACAAGCCAACAACAGAAGCATGGTTAAAATGTAGGTGATGATTCTCATATCGTTAAGCTAAATCATTAAATTAGCGGCAAATTTACACTAAATTGGCCAAAACAGCAAATTTCTCACGAAAAAATGCTAATTTTGCACCCAAATTTCATGGAAATGAAGCAGAAAGAACTCAAAGCGGCTCTCTTTGACCTTGATGGGGTGGTGTTTGACACCGAGCCACAATACACAATATTCTGGGGCTCAGTCTGTCGTCAGTATCATCCTGAACATCCAGGTCTGGAACAAGAGATCAAGGGCTCTACGCTCACGCAGATATATGAACGATGGTTCAGTGGAAGTCTGGAAGCTGCCAGGGAAGATGTTACCCGCCGGCTGAATGACTACGAGCAGCAGATGCATTATGACTTTCTAGATGGTTTCGAACAGCTGATTCGTGACCTGCATAATCATGGTGTGAGGACGGCTGTCGTTACCAGTTCCAACATGCCTAAGATGGAGAGCGTGTATCGCTATCAGCCAGCTTTTAAGAGTCTCTTTGACGCTATTCTCACCTCGGAGGATTTCGAACGTAGCAAACCGGATCCGGACTGCTATTTGAAGGCTGCGGAGAGATTGGGTGTGAAGAAAGACGAGTGCATTGTCTTTGAAGACAGTTTCAATGGACTTCGCTCAGGGCGCGCTGCCGGGATGAAGGTTGTAGGACTTGCTACTACCAATAGCGCAGAGTCGATATCAGGCTTGTCTGATATCCAGATAGACAATTATGTCGGTACAAATTACGAAACACTTTCTGAACTGATTTCATAACACTTTCCAACCAGTAAGCGATGAACTCTCAGAATACCCCTATCCATATCCGATTGTGGCATCATGATTTCTGGCGTATGGCCATTGCCAATCTGCTGTTGACGATGGCTGTCTATATGTTGGTGCCCACGATGCCGCTATGGTTGATGAGTCAGGGATTCTCCTGTACTGAGACTGGAATAGCAATGGGGGCTTTCGGGGTAGGGCTGTTTGTATTAGGTGGCTTTGTGTCGTTCTTGGTACAGCATTACCGCCGTAATATGGTCTGCATCTGGTCTGCTGCGTGCATGGCATTGCTTCTTGGTCTGTCCTATTACTTTGAGACTCGTATCAGCCAACTGCCTTTTTATGTAGTTGTGCTCCAGCGTTTTCTCTTTGGCGTCGTGTTTGGATTAGCTCAGATGGTACTTGCAAGTACACTGATTATCGATACTTGTGAAAGTTATCAGCGGACAGAGGCCAATCATTCAGCCTCATGGTTTGGGCGCTTTGCTCTTTCCCTCGGACCGATAGCGGGTATCTTGACTGCACAGTTGGCAGGTTTTGGTATGGTATTGCTCACGGCAGCCTGTCTGTCGGCAATTGCAGTGATACTTATCTCTTTGGTACACTTCCCCTTCCGTGCTCCTCAGGACGATGTGCCTTCGTTTAGTCTTGATCGTTTCTTTCTGCCTCATGGCTTCCCGCTCTTTGTCAATCTTCAGCTTATTATGTTGGCGGTGGGACTGTTGTTCTCCTTGTCGCTGACCATCCATTTCTATGGGATGATGATGGCAGGTTTCCTTTCCGCCCTCTTGGCGCAACGTTTTATCTTCCGTGATGCAGAGGTGAAGAGTGAAGTGGTGTCTGGCCTGATTCTCATGGGAGCAGCTCTGCTCATGATGCTGACTCGTACCCAACAGATTGTGGCCTATGCGGCTCCGTTGTTCGTGGGGTTCGCTTTGGGTATCATCGGAGCCAGGTTCCTCTTGTTCTTCATCAAACTGAGTCGTCACTGTCAGCGTGGTACATCACAAAGTACTTTTATGCTCGGGTGGGAGAGTGGTATAGCCTGGGGATTGGGTATAGGTATAGCATTTTTCCATACAGAGGAGTCGTACGTACTCATAGCAGCCATTATACTTGTCGTATTGGCTCTTGTGATGTACAATTTTACGCACGACTGGTTTGTAAGGAACAAAAACAGATAACGTGGAATCTTTGTAAATGGTATAGCTTCAGTTCTATTTGCTGTTGCTGTCGTCCATGTTTACGGGACGGAACTTGAAATCAGGAGTCGATATGTAACGAACATCGTACTTCCCTGTGTTCTTACCAGTATACAGCTTCTTCATCTTGATCAGTTTCTTCTCAACGTCTTTGCGCTTAGTGGCTGAGATAATGACGACTGTACGGTTCGTCTGTCCTAATGCCTGCGAGCAATAGTTACGCAGCTGGTAAGCGTAATTACTGCGCCCGGCAAGCATCTTTTTCTTGGACGATAGCCAGACGCTGTCCACTTCCTGAATGTCCGTGAAATAGACGATAGAGTCGTTGAATGAAGCGACGAATCCGAACATGTAGGCCTTGGGCACCATGTAATTCTTTGCTGAAGCCGGCATATATGCAGCAGCTGCCAAAAAAGCAGTAGCAATAAAAATCTTTGAAAACAGTCTCATTATCCTAAATATGTCTTTAATGTTTTATTCTTTGTACTTGTGCGAAGCTTCCGGATGGCCTTTTCCTTGATTTGACGAACACGTTCACGTGAAAGTCCGAACTTCTCGCCGATTTCCTCAAGTGTCAGTTCCGGCTGTTCTATGCCGTAAGATGCTTCAATCACTTTGCGCTCTCGTTCGCTGAGCACACTTAGTGCTGCCTGTATTTCAGATTTGAGCGACTCGTTGACAAGTCCCATATCCGTCGTAGGAATATCCTCATTGACGAGCACGTCGAGCAGGCTGCTGTCCTCGCTATCTGCGAATGGCGCATCGACTGAGATATGATGGCTATTGACACTCATGGCCTCGTCGATCTTCTCTTGCGGCAGGTCGATTTTGTCTGCAATCTCGTTCAGTGACGGCCTACGTTCGTTCTCTTGCTCAAACTTGTTGATCTCGCGATTGATCTTGTTGAGCGATCCCACTTGATTAAGGGGGAGTCTGACGATACGGCTTTGCTCCGATATGGCCTGAAGGATACTTTGGCGTATCCACCATACAGCATATGAGATGAACTTGAATCCGCGAGTCTCATCGAAACGTTCCGCCGCCTTCAGCAGTCCAAGGTTGCCTTCGTTGATCAGGTCGGGCAGTGTGAGACCTTGATTCTGATACTGTTTAGCTACGGAGACCACAAATCGCAGGTTAGCTTTCGTCAGCCGTTCAAGTGCTTTCTGGTCACCTTTCTTAATACGCTGCGCAAGCTCCACTTCTTCCTCCGCCGAGATCATTTCTTCCTTGCCGATTTCCTGTAGATATTTTTCCAGTGAGGCACTTTCTCGGTTGGTAATGGATTTAGTGATTTTCAGTTGTCTCATATATAGTTTTGTTTCTAGCCATTTTGCAAAATTATAGCTTTTTCTTGATACCGCCAAAAAAAAGCCACGAAATTTTACTTTCGTGGCCATTTCTCGTGTTTTTTCTCTTATTCGTTCTGCAGAGGAACGGCAAAATATCCTTTTTTACCAGTCGGATAAATACCTTGGATATAGAGTACCGGTTCCTTGCTGGTGGATGCTTCCTTGACGGCATCCTGCAGATTTTCGACGCTCTTGATGCTCTCGTCGTTGACCTTCTGGATAATGAATCCCTTAGGCACACCAGCATCTTTCAGTTTACCGCCGCTGATCTTCATTACCTCGAGGCCGTATCCGATATTGAGCTGTTCTTTCTGTGCGTCAGTGATGGCGCGGAAGGTACCACCAAGAACATCGAGGTCGGCATTCTTCACAACCTTCGTATTGCCCTGCTCATTCTTCAGTGTGACCGTAGTTGTATGACTCTTCTTGTTGCGCAGATAAGAGAGTGAAACCTTGTCACCAGGACGCTTCTTAGCGAGGATTCCCTGCAGCTCACCGAACTTCGTTACTTTCTGTCCGTCAACGGCGGTGATGACATCGCCCTCCTTCAGACCTGCGGCCTCAGCAGCACCATCCTCTACGACCTGGGCTACATAGATACCCTCCATCGTGCCGAGATCCACCTCCTTGTCCTTTTCCTTCTCGGCATCAACATAGTTCTTTACGTCCATACCCTGAATGCCGATCATAGCGCGCTGTACGTTTCCGTACTGCTTGAGGTCGTCTACTACCTTATTCATAATAGTTGTCGGGATAGCAAACCCATAACCGATATTTGAACCAGTCTGCGAGTAGAGCATAGCATTGATGCCGACCAGCTCACCTCTTGTGTTGACGAGTGCACCACCAGAGTTTCCTTGGTTGATAGCGGCATCTGTCTGGATGAATGACTCTACGCCATTAGCACCGAGGGTGCGGGCCTTGGCAGAAATGATACCAGCTGTTACGGTGTTGTTCAGTCCGAGAGGATTACCCACAGCAAGAACCCATTCACCAACACGTACATCATCGCTGTTAGCTATCGTGATAGCTGGCAGATTCTTTCCGTCAATCTTGATGAGGGCAAGGTCTGTCGTCTTATCTGTACCAATAATGCGGGCTGAGTATTCCTTGTTGTCTGTCAGACTGACAGTCAGTTCGTCTGCACCATCTACGACGTGATTGTTTGTCACAATATAGCCGTCGGCTGAGATGATGACACCAGATCCGGCAGCAGCACGCTTTGGAGTCTGTACCTGACGCTGGCGCTTCTGACCATTATTACCCTGACCGCGTCCGAAGAATCCACCAAACGGATCAGAGAAGAAATCCTCGAATGGATCATTGTATTCCACAGTCTGAATCTTTGAATTCTGTACAGACTTGATGTAGACGACAGATGGTAAGGCCTTTTCTGCGGCGTAAGTCAAGTCGACAGGCTGCCCGGCGGGCGCAGATGATACGACGGGAGCGGGTGCAGAGGCAGTAGCGGCATTGGTCTTGTTGAATGCGGCTACAGAGAGTACTAAAGCAACGGCACAAAAAGCTGGCGTTGCGACATTTACAATCTTTTTCATATTCTCATTCATTTTGTTATAATTTTAAATTCAACTTCTGCAGTAGAGGCACTGCGTTTATGCGTTCAAGTTTTGACGATGCAAAGATAGGGGCAAAAATTCGTTTACTGACAAAATGTCGTGAATATTTGTCCGAATTTAACAATTTCAAAGATGCGCTTAACGGGCATTTGCGATTAACACTTTAAATCTTAAATAACTGACAAATTTAATAGTTCGTTAACTTTTTAGTTGTATATTTTTAATTATCGAAAGTTTTTTAGGGTAAATTCTTCTATATTCTAAAAAAATGAGCTATCTTTGCATCCGAAAGCACTGTCACGGTCTGTCGCTGGTGTCATTCTGGCACAAGAGGAAAGTCCGGGCAGCACAGGGCGCCCCACTTCTGAAAGTGGAAGCTATTGGTGACAGTAGGTTAGGGCAGAAGAGAATGACCGCCGAACTCCTTTTGTCTCTACCTCTTAGGAGGGAGTGAGAAAGGGGTGGTAAGGGTGAGAAGGTGGTGTAAGAGACCACCAGCCGATGGGTGATCATCGGGCTGTGTCCGCTGGGGGCTGCAAGTTCATGTAAACCGTCCCGACAGAGGGTTGCCCGCCCGAGTTGACGAAGGCCTGAGCAGAAATGCAATACGGCCGGGGCTCATGCGGCGGAGGGTAGAACGCTTGAGCCATGGGGTGACTCATGGACTAGATAAATGACAGGCACCGTGTTTGCACGGTACAGAACCCGGCTTATAGGGACAGTGCTTTCTTTTATAATGTTCTAATCGTGACATCTATCATGAAAGAGGTGATTCGCAAGGTGTATCTGACCGTTCGTTTCTTTACTGAGAAGCGGGTAATGACACAGGCTTCGGCACTGACATATTCGACGTTGCTTGCCATCGTGCCGATCCTTGCTGTGGTCTTTGCGATAGCCCGTGGCTTTGGCTACAACAAGTACATAGAACTCTGGTTCCGCGATTCTTTGGATTCACAGCCGCAGGTGGCAGAGGTCGTCATCGGTTTTGTGAATAGTTATCTGGTGCATACGCAGAGTGGCATATTCCTGGGTATCGGACTGCTCTTCATGCTCTATACCGTTCTTATGCTTGTCAATAATATAGAAGAGACTTTCAATCAGATATGGCAGGTGGATAATGCACGACCTATTATCCGCTCGTTGACAAATTATCTGGCTATGTTTTTCCTATTTCCGATCATCATCATCGTATCCACAGGTATTTCGATTTTCATGGCGACGATAGAACAGAAGGTGGATGGTATCGAAGTGCTGGGACCGGCGGTTAATTTGTTACTTGATTACTCACCTTATATTTTATTATCGCTTCTTTTCATCTGGCTCTATGTCTATATGCCTAATACAAAGGTGAAACTTTCATGTGCCATTATTCCAGGAATACTTGCAGGTGTAGCGATGCAGTTGCTCCAACTATTCTATATCTACTCTCAGATCTGGGTGACGAGTTATAACGCCATTTATGGTTCTTTTGCTGCATTGCCATTATTTATGCTCTGGTTGCAGATATCATGGACGATTTGTCTTTTTGGAGCGCAGCTCACATATACGAACCAGAATCTGAACCGAATCGGTTTTAACTTAGAGCCAATGGATGTCCATCCGAAGGTTGACATGACCGACGATGAGCGAGGTGAAGAGGCAAGGACACTCTATGCTGACCGTCTGGATTCGCTTTAATTATCAGAACATTATTGAGCTCGTCTGCGTCTGAATTCCGAACAAGTGATAGCTGTGGCAATGGCTACGTTGAGGCTGTCAGCCGTCTCGCCCTGATGGAAATCTGGAATCAGTAACTTTCGATTTATCTTTGTTCGTACAGCCTCAGAGATGCCGTTCCCTTCATTTCCCATGATGATGAGCCCTTCTTCGGAAAGTGGCTGTGTGTAGATGTTTTCACCGTCAAGGAGTGTCCCGTATATGGGAAAGTCCGTTGGAAGGGTGTCGAGAAGATCCAACAGATTAGTGTATATAATGTTCACGCGGGCGATGCTGCCCATTGTGGCCTGAATAACTTTAGGATTCCATGCATCAGCCGTATCTTCAGAACAGATAATCGTCTCGATGCCGAACCAGTCAGCTATTCGGATAATAGTTCCGAGGTTGCCTGGGTCCTGTACACCGTCGAGTGCAAGCACGAGTGCACCGCCGAAACTTGTGGCAGTCGTTTGGGGTGGGATAGGGAATAGGCCTAGCACCTGCTGAGGGTGTTGTAGAAAACTGATGCGCCGCAACTCCTCTTCAGTCACTATCGTATAGGATATCCCGTCGGGAGCCTTCCATTCGTCTGTCGCAAACAGTGCCTTTGGCTGGTGATACTTCAGCAGGTCGCCAACGACTTTCGTTCCCTCGGCAACAAAGAGCCCTTCTCGTTTTCGGTATTTCTTTTGTTCCAGCTGGTGGATGTATTTCACTTGGTTTTTTGATATCATTTTGAAAAAAGTCGTTAATTCCGTGGCAAAGTTAAGAAATTATTCGTAATTTTGCAACTTACAAACGAGAATGTTGATGACGAAGTCCCATATTTGCCAGTTTCTCACGATATTGACAGGCGTATTTTTATGTGCCTGTTCTGCATCTCGTGACTTGCCGGAAGAAAGCTATATGCTTGACAAGGTAAAGGTTCTGACGGATGGTAAGTATAAGGATATCAACTTGTCGCAGATGAAGGCCTATGTACGTCAAAAAACAAATTCTCGCTGGTTTTCTACGCTGAAGATTCCCCTCGGTGTCTATGCAATGGCCGGTCAGGATAGTACGTGGCTCAACAAAATGCTTCGTTCTATGGGCGAGGCACCAGTCGTCTATGATTCCCTTCTGGCGCAGCAGACCTGCGAAGACTTGCAGATGGCTTTACAGAACAAAGGATACCTTGACGCTGAAGTGAGCCTGTATCTTGATTTGCATAAGAAAAAGGTTGATGCTATCTATGTGTTGCGACCAGGAACACCCTATCGCATCCGACATCTGGAGCGAGATATCCAAGACTCTCTGATTGCTGATCTTTTAAAAGACCGTCGTTCCTTGTTGCACGACGAGATGCAGTTCAGTGCGGATGTGCTGAACGAAGAACGGTCGGAGATCACACGTTTCCTTCAGGATCTTGGCTATTTCCGCTTCCATAAGGAGTTTATCAACTATCGTGCCCGTAAGGATGCCGATAACCATACTATAGACCTGACAATGATACTTCATCCCTATCGTTCGGACAGTGAAGCGTCTGACACGTTGCATAGTCGCTATAAGATCAGGGATTTGAATTTCGTCAGTGGAGCTGCCGCTGATTCGGTGATTCACCTAAGGGAGTCCGTACTCCGTGAGAACACCTTCTTACATGCAGGTGACTACTATTCGGCAAGTGACTTGCAGAATACCTATAATCATTTCGGTCGTTTGGGTGCGGTAAGATATACCAATATCAGTTTCCAGCCAGTACCAGATACAACCTTGCTCGACACGAGGGTTATGATTCAGACCAATAAGCCTTCGACTATCAGTTTTCAGCCTGAAGGTACGAACACAGCAGGTGATTTCGGTGCAGCAGCCTCATTGACTTATCAGAATCGCAATTTCTTCCACGGGTCGGAAACCTTCAGCATGAAACTGCGTGGTGCTTATGAAGCCATTCGCGGACTGGAGGGATACACTAATCAGGACTTCTTTGAATACAGTATTGAGAGCCGTTTGTCATTCCCCCGTTTCATATTGCCGTTCCTCAATCAGCAAATACGTCGTAATATAGTGGCGACCAGTGAGGTCTCTGTGCTGTACGACTCTCAAGACCGTCCAGAGTTCCATCGTCGTGTGCTTTCTGCAGGGTGGCGCTATAAGTGGCAGCCGCAGAATCATCATGACAATTATCGAGTTGACCTTGTTGACTTGAATTATGTCTTCATGCCTTGGATCAGTAGTACGTTCCAGCGGGAGTATCTGGATGATAAAACGAATCCGAATGCGATTTTAAGTTACAATTATCGCGATCTCTTTATCATGAAGACGGGCTTTGGCTATTCCTATAGTAACGGTCGCTTCGCCTTGAAAACCAATCTGGAGACAGCTGGTAATCTGTTGAATCTATATACGTCAGCCTTTGGAGGCAAGCAGAACGAAGATGGTCAGTACAAGGTTTTTGATATTGCCTATGCTCAGTATGTAAAGGCCGACTTGGACTACTCGCGCAATCTACTTGGTGCGGGCACCCGAGATCAATTCGTCTTTCATATTGGCCTTGGTATTGCCTATCCCTATGGTAATTCGAGTGTATTACCCTTTGAAAAGCGCTATTTCTCAGGTGGTGCAAACAGCGTGAGAGGCTGGACGGTGAGGAGTCTTGGACCAGGAAGCTATAAGGATCAGGATGGGCGTATCAACTTTATCACACAGACTGGCGATATGAAACTTGACCTTAATCTGGAATATCGTACACACCTGTTCTGGAAATTCAATGGCGCAGCTTTCGTTGATGCAGGAAATATCTGGACATTGCGACAGTATGACGAGCAGCCAGGCGGACAGTTCACCTTGAAGGGACTCGTGAACGATATGGCCGTCAGCTACGGTCTTGGATTGCGGTTGAACTTTGAGTATTTTGTGCTTCGATTCGACTTGGGTATGAAGGCTATCAATCCGGCCTATCAGTTGGAGGAAGAAGCCCACTATCCGATCGTTCATCCCCGTCTCAGTCGTGATTTCGCTTTCCACTTTGCAGTCGGAATGCCTTTCTAAGATATAATTTATGTGAAAAGCCGATGTCTTTTCGTTTAATTTTCGTACCTTTGCACGAAAATATATAATCAGATGCTGAAATTCATTTCGTTTGGTAGCGGCAGCAGTGGAAACTGCTATTATCTCGGAACCGCGACAGACGGCCTCATTATAGATATCGGTGTCGGCATACGTACACTGAAGAAGCACTGCAAAGACTATGGTATCCAGTTGAGTAGTGTGCATCATGTGCTTATCACACATGATCATGCTGATCATATCAAGTCGGTGGGCTCATTCAGTCATGAATACAAGGTGCCGGTCTATGCTACGAGCAAGGTGCACAATGGTATTGACCATAACTACTGCATTACCCGCAAGGTGGCTTCCGAGAGAAAGATTGAGATTGTCCCAGGACAGCGTTTCCAATTAGGGGATTTCTCTGTGCTGCCTTTTATCGTACCACACGATGCAAGTGAGAATGTGGGCTATGAGATCCAGGCCGAGGGTATTACCTTCGTCATTATCACGGACGTGGGAAGCATCACTGATGATATCAAGGAACGTATTGCCGAAGCCAACTATCTGGTCATTGAGGCTAATCATGATGAGGAGATGCTACTTGGAGGACCATATCCAGAATATTTAAAGAAACGCATCCTCAGTGGTACGGGTCACCTGTCGAATAAGAACTGTGGTATGGCTCTGGCTGAGAATATGTCGGAACACTTAAAGCACGTATGGCTTTGTCATCTAAGCGAGGAGAACAACCATCCTGAGCTCGCACGTAAGACTGTTGAGACGATTCTTCGCAGTTATGGCATTGTGCCAGGAAAAGACCTTGAACTTGAGGTGTTGCGCCGCCAGTTGCCAACAGGCGTATATGAACTTACCTGAATGAGATAGACGATGAAAGAAGTGATTGTTAAAGATGCTGATCTTCAGCAGGCAGCAATGGAAAGCATGGATGCTTTCGTCCATGTTTTTGTGAAGGCTATCTATGATGCCATTGGTGGTGAATTAACGTCGGAAACGATGGCAGAGTTGAATGCAGACCAGTTGACGCTGCTTGCATGGGATATCCTGCATCAGGAAGTGATGGATGGTGGCTTTGTGCAGTTGATTCACAACGGCTATGGGCCTTTCATCTTTAAGAATCCGCTGGCTAAGGTGTTGAGGATGTGGGAAATGCGCGGTCCTTCGAAACTGATCTATGAGGCACATACGCTTTGGTTGAAGCATCGTGAGGAGATTGAAAAAGAGTGTACTGATGAAGAGTTTATGGCACTCTTTGAACAGTTCCCAGACTTTGATGATCTCGATGACCAGTTCGTGGAGAATGAAGAGGAATGGACAGACGACATTGCTCACTACATTGATGATCATCTTGATAAATTTGCAACAATTCAATGAACAAGGAACAGGAACAGCTCAGGAAAAAGAGCCCTATACAGATAAAGAACAAAAAGGCCTCATTCGAGTATTTCTTTATTGAGACCTATACGGCAGGCATAGTGCTGACGGGAACGGAGATTAAGAGCATCCGTCTTGGCAAAGCCAGTCTTGTGGATACCTATTGCGTAGTTATCAATGGCGAACTATGGGTGAAGGGCATGAGTGTCAGTCCTTATTTCTATGGTTCATACAACAACCACGAGATGAAGCGCGACAGGAAACTGCTACTCACCAAGAAGGAGATCCGGGCGCTGGAGAGTGCTACGAAACAGACAGGCTATACCATCGTTCCGCTGCTTGTGTTTATAGACAACAAGGGACGCGCCAAAATGGATCTGGCTCTCTGTAAAGGTAAAAAAGAGTACGACAAGCGTCAGACCTTGAAAGAGAAGGAAGACAGGCGTGAGATGGATCGCGCTATGAAGCATTATTAATACAAAGACAACAGATTTTGGAAAGGCTTAACGATATCATCAGACAACGGATCCTCATCCTTGACGGTGCGATGGGGACGAAGATACAGACCTATGGTCTCACGGAGGCAGATTTCCGGGGAGACCGTTTTGTGAATCTGACTGGACAATTGAAAGGTAATAATGACGTGCTTTCGCTGACCAGACCTGATGTCATCACAGATATCCATCGCAAATATCTTGAGGCCGGTGCTGATATCATTGCCACAAATACATTCAGCAGCCAGCGCATCTCACAGGCTGACTATCATTTGGAAAATGAGGCGCGTGAAATGGCACTTGCTGGTGCCAGGTTGGCCAGACAGATTGCCGATCAGTTCTCGACACCCGATAAACCGCGTTTTGTCGCAGGTTCCGTAGGACCAACAAACAAGACGTGCTCGATGTCTCCTGACGTCAGTAATCCTGCTGCGAGGGATATGGACTACGACGAACTGCTTGCAGCCTATGTCGAGCAGATGGATGCCTTAGTTGAGGGTGGGGTGGATGCCTTGCTCATCGAGACCATTTTCGATACGCTGAATGCGAAAGCCGGTATTGATGCAGCGATGCGCGTGATGGAGCAACGTGCTGTGGAGATTCCCATCATGCTGTCTGTGACGGTTAGCGATCTTGCCGGTCGTACGCTTAGCGGACAGACACTTGACGCATTCCTGGCCAGCATCAGTAACTACCCGATATTCTCTGTTGGACTCAATTGCTCGTTTGGAGCTACCCAGATGAGACCTTTCCTGCGTGAACTCGCCAGGCGTGCGCCATATTATATTTCAGCCTATCCGAATGCTGGACTCCCGAATTCCCTTGGACTATATGACGAGACGGCCGAGACGATGGCTCCGAAAATGGGTGAACTGGTCAATGAGGGATTAGTGAATATCATTGGAGGCTGTTGCGGTACTGATGAGACCTTCATTGCCGCCTATGCACCTTTGGTGGCCGGGAAGAAACCTCATCAGCCAGTAGCTCGTCCTCAGACAATGTGGCTGAGTGGTCTGGAACTGCTTGATGTGACGCCTGACGTGAAGTTTGTCAATGTTGGCGAACGTTGTAATGTGGCTGGTTCGCGTAAGTTCCTGAGGCTGATTAAGGAGAAGAACTATGAAGAGGCACTTACCATTGCCCGCAAACAGGTCGAAGATGGTGCCCTCGTCATCGATATAAACATGGACGACGGTCTGCTCGATGCCAAGACAGAAATGGTGAATTTCCTGAATCGCATTGCTGCCGAACCCGATATTGCCCGTGTACCAGTGATGATTGACTCCTCTGACTGGGAGGTTATCAGAGCCGGACTGAAATGTGTACAGGGCAAGAGCATTGTCAACTCGATCTCCCTGAAAGAAGGAGAGACAAAGTTCCTTGATCATGCTCGTGACGTGAAGCGCTTTGGTGCTGCCGTGGTAGTTATGTGCTTTGACGAACAAGGACAGGCTACTACTTTCGAACGTCGTATTGAGATTGCCTCGCGTGCCTATCGTCTGCTCACTGAGCAAGTCGGCATGAATCCTCTGGATATCATTTTTGATCCTAACGTGTTGGCTGTGGCTACGGGAATGCCAGAGCATGATAGTTATGCTGCAGACTTCATCCGGGCTGCGGGGTGGATCAAAGAACATCTGCCCGGTGCTCATATCAGTGGAGGTGTCAGTAACCTAAGTTTCTCCTTCCGCGGCAACAACTACATTCGTGAAGCGATGCATGCTGTATTCCTCTATCATGCCATTCAGAACGGTATGGATTTCGGAATCGTAAATCCTTCATCGCGAGTATCTTATGAAGATATTCCTAAAGAGCAACTTGATATCATAGAGGATGTTATCCTGAACCGTTCTTCTTCTGCCTCAGAGCATCTGATAAGACTTGCAGACAGTATGATGGAGGCACAGAAGACAAGTGCTCAGGAGAGTACTGCTGCTACGTCTAATGAGGCTGTTCACAGAACGGATATCTCTGTCGAGGACAGATTGATTCAGGCTCTTGTCAAAGGAGTTGGCGACTATCTTGAAGCCGACTTGCAAGAGGCGCTTAAATCCTATCCGCGTGCCGTCGATATCATTGAAGGGCCATTGATGAAGGGCATGAATATTGTCGGTCAGCGTTTTGGCGAGGGTAAGATGTTCTTGCCTCAGGTGGTGAAGACTGCCCGTACCATGAAACAGGCCGTAGGTATCCTTCAGCCTTATATCGAGGCAGAGAAGACTCAAGGTGCTGCCCATGCCGGCAAAGTCCTGTTGGCTACAGTCAAAGGAGACGTACACGACATCGGTAAGAATATAGTCGGCGTGGTGATGGCTTGTAATAATTATGAGATTATCGACATGGGCGTGATGGTGCCCGCCGAGCAGATTGTCAGGAAAGCCGTTGAGGAGCATGTTGACATCATCGGACTGAGTGGCTTGATTACCCCCAGTCTTGAAGAGATGGTCAATGTGGCCCGCGAACTACAGAAGGCGGGACTCAATATCCCCATCATGATTGGTGGAGCCACTACCAGTGAACTGCATGTAGCCCTGAAGATCGCTCCCGTCTATTCTGGGCCTGTGGTTTGGATGAAGGATGCCTCACAGAATGCTCTGGTAGCTGTTCGCCTGATGAATGAAAGCGTACAGATGGAGCATGATCTGGCGGAGAAGTATCAGCACCTTCGTGAAGACTACCAACATCAGCAAGAGGAATTACTCTCCCTTGAGGAGGCTCGTAAACATAAGAAAAAACTATTCTAATGATGAAGAAAACGATATTGTTAAGCTTGGTGCTTCTGCTCGCTTTGGCAGCCGGAGCTCAGAAACGTGAGATGCGTGGTGCCTGGATACAGTGTGTCAACGGACAGTTCCAGGGCATGGGCACAGTGAAGATGCAGCAGACGCTGACCTATCAGCTCAATGAGTTGCAGAAGGACGGCGTCAATGTGATTATCTTTCAGGTCCGTCCTGAGTGTGATGCCCTTTACGAGAGTAAGATTGAGCCTTGGAGCCGTTTCTTGACAGGCACTCAGGGCGTAGCACCCAAACCCTACTGGGATCCCTTGCAGTGGATGATTAATGAGTGTCACAAGCGCGGGATGGAACTGCATGCATGGATCAATCCCTATCGGGCAAAGACCAAGGGCACGCGTCAGCTCTCGCCGATGCATATCGCTGTGCGTAAGCCGATGAACTGCTTTGCCTATGACGAGCTCTTTATCCTGAACCCGGGTATTCCTGAGAATCGCGACTATATCTGCGAGGTAGCCCGTGATATCGTGAGCCGCTACGATGTGGATGGTATCCATATGGATGATTACTTCTATCCCTATCCGGTTAAGGGGGAGGGTATTCCTGACGATGAACTCTTTCAGGATCACTCCAACGGTATCAAGGACCAGCGCGACTGGCGTCGCTATAACGTGAACCTCTTTATTGAACAATTCTATAAGACGGTCCATCAGACAAAGCCTTGGGTGAAAGTCGGTATCTCGCCCTTTGGCATCTATCGTAACAAGCGCAATTCGCCAGTTGGCAGCAATACCAATGGTCTGCAGAATTATGACGACCTTTATGCCGATGTGCTGTTGTGGGTGAATAACGGCTGGCTTGACTATTGTGTGCCCCAGATCTATTGGGAAATCGGTAATAAGGCCGCTGATTATGATACACTTATCAGGTGGTGGAACCAGTATGCTGGAGCCCGTCCGCTCATTATCGGTGAGGATGTGGAACGTACCGTGAAGCATGCTGACCCGAAGAATCCTCAGGTTCACCAGTTGCCTGCCAAGATGGAACTGCACCGTCAGTTGCCTAATGTGCAGGGTTCTGTGCTTTGGTATGCAAAAGCTGTTGTCGACAATGTAGGCAATTACGGTACCAACTTGCGGAATGTATATTGGAAGTATCCTGCCCTTCAGCCTGAAATGCCTTTCATCGATGGGAAGGCACCCAAAAAAGTAAAGCGCCTGAAACCCGTTTGGATTGACAATGACTATGTGCTTTTCTGGACGGCACCCAAAGCGAGCAGTTGGGACGACGAGGCCGTGAAATACGTGGTCTATCGCTTTGCCAAAGGTGAAAAAGTCAATGTCGATGACCCTTCCAAGATCTACGCCATCACATCGAATACTTTCGTCAAGTTGCCTTATAAGGACGGTGACCAGAAATGGGTGTTCGCTGTTACGGCCCTCGATCGCCTGCAGAATGAGAGCCGCGTGGCGAAGAAGAAGGTAAAACTTTAAATGATCCGCTTATGAAATCATGGTGTTGGTTGTCGGTTTTGGCCATGCTGGCCGTGTCGTGTGGTGGCAGGAAACAGATGTCGCCCGAAGAACTGGAGCATAAACTTGACAGCATAAAGTCTATCGAGGTTAAGGAAAAACTGAAGCTACAGGGAGTCGACTTGGAGACTTCCGACAATCCGCTGAAGATTTTCTACGACAGCCTCTCCATGCAGACGTTGCCTGTCAGCTATACGGAAGACTATGTGCGTTACCTTCCAGGCTTTTCCGATATACAGCCTGAGATAGCGCGGTATATGAGTCTCAGCGCCACCACCCATCATAAGGCTGCTTGTCTGCCAGAGAGTCTGGGAGCCCGTCTGATATTGATTGCTATCGAGGAAGCACAGTCAAGCCACCAGTATTCCCTGTGGCTCTATTCCCTCGATGATGAGTATTTCCCTGTGGATAAGCTTTGTCTGTATGCCGTAGAGGATAAGAGTGATGAAATCAGTCCTGAGGAGTTCGTGCAGTTCTTCTCTATCACGAGTGACTATGAGATTCATCTGCTCGATTTCTCCAAGTCGCGTAATCAGGCGCAGTCGGAGGAAATCTACTACGTCGATGCCTCGCGCCATTTTGTCCTTAGGGAGACAAAGCTGGAGTAGGACAGGGGCTTAGTCTTTCAGCAGGTTCTCAAGGAACTTGTCGAGATCTTCGTCCAGACCTTGCATCAGGTCTGGGTCGATGATGACGGTGTCGTCATCCACAAGATAGAGTTCTTCGACAGTCTCCTTGTCGTCCTGTTCCAAGACGAAGGAGAATGGTTTCAAGATCGACATCTGCTCGATGTCCTGCTTGTGCTTTTCGATGCTTTTCCGCAATGCTGGTGCGATCTCATGGTAGAAATCATCATCCTTGTTGTCAATCCATTGTTCGATGACGCTGCGTGTAATCTCCACATCGTCGTCATTGTAGACCGTTAATTCTCCCGTCTCCTGGGTTACGCGGAGATGGATGTCGGTCATGACAGTTGCCTCTTCGGTAGCTGGAAATTTTTCGATGGTCTTGCGCAGTGTGCGCTCGATCTGCTGCAGTGCCTGTTCGCTGGTTTTCATTGTTCTTTTTGCTTAAATCGTGGCAAAAGTATAAAAAATCTTTTGTAACTGCAAACGATTACGAATATTTTTACGAAAAAACGCTGTTTTTACTTTGTTTTTTCATCAGATTATCGTACCTTTGCAAAGTGCATACTAAAATAAGTCATTCAGGAATTGTAGAATCGGTAGAGGAAGGTTGTGTGAAGGTTCGTATCCTTCAGACGTCTGCGTGCGCAGCCTGCAAGGTAGCCGCCCATTGCAATGCCTCTGAATCGAAGGAGAAGATTGTTGATGTGCTGAATGTGGCCAATACCGCGTCTCTCAAGAAGGGTGATGCTGTGGTGGTCAGTGCCTCGGGCGATGTGGCTGGCAGTGCGCTGCTACTGGGTTTTGGACTGCCTTTCGTCGTGCTGGTGGCTGTGTTGGTAGTTGTGCTTCTGCTGACAGACAACGAGGGTCTTGCTGCCGTCTCCGCACTGGTCGCATTGATACCCTACTACGCAGTGCTCTGGCTCTTCCGAGACCGCATCCGTCGGAAAATGGCTTTTGAACTTGAAACAATTTAATAACAACTAAAACAAATATCAAAGCATTATGAATTTCATCTTAATTGCAGTGATGGTCTTGGGTGCTATTGGTTTGATAGCAGCAGTTGTGCTGTTTGCGGCCTCCAAGAAGTTCGCTGTCTATGAAGATCCCCGTATTGCTCAGGTCGGCGAAGTGCTGCCTGGTGCCAACTGTGGTGGATGTGGATTCCCAGGATGTAGCGGTATGGCCGATGCACTCGTCAAGGGGGCTGATGCAGGCAGTCTCGACGGGCTGTTCTGTCCTGTGGGCGGTGCCGATACGATGGGAAAGGTTGCTGATCTGCTTGGTATGGCGATTGCCAATACAGAGCCGATGGTGGCCGTAGTGAGATGTAATGGTACTTGCGAGCATCGTCCTCGCATTGCCGAGTATGCCGGACTTCGCACGTGTGCTGCTATGCATGCCTGTGGTGCTGGTGAAACGGCCTGCGGCTTCGGCTGTCTGGGTTGTGGTGATTGCGTCGAGGCTTGTCAGTTCGACGCCATCCATATCAATCCCGAGACTGGTATCGCCGAGGTCGATGAGGAGAAGTGTACGTCTTGCGGCAGTTGCGTCAAGGCTTGTCCGCGTGGCATCATCGAACTGCGCAAGAAGGGCCCGAAGGGTAGGAGAGTGTTTGTCTCCTGCGTCAATAAGGACAAGGGGCCTGTGGCGATGAAGGCTTGTGCCGTCAGTTGTATCGGTTGCGGTAAGTGTGAGAAGGAGTGTAACTTCGGTGCGATCACCGTTGAGAACAACCTGGCCTACATTGACCACACGAAGTGCCGTCTCTGCCGTAAGTGCGTTACCGTTTGTCCGAAGCACGCCATCGTCGATGTCAACTTCCCCACACCGGCGCCTGCTCCGAAACCCAAGGAACCCGCTGCTCCGAAGCCAGCTCCCGCAGCTAAACCTGCTGAGGCTCCCGCAGAGAAACCCGCTGCAGCTCCGGAGCCCGAGACGGATTCAAGTATTTCCACCAAATAAGAAAAGGAGGTAACCATTATGAATATAAGAACATTTAGCATAGGTGGTGTACACCCCGAAGAAAACAAACTGAGCAATGATGCCGTAACGCAGGTGGCTGCGCTCCCGAAGCAGGCCATCTTCCCCTTGAGCCAGCATATCGGAGCTCCTGCCAAACCTGTCGTTGCCAAAGGCGACAAGGTGAAGGTGGGAACGCTGATTGCAGAGGCAGGCGGCTTCGTGTCGGCTCCGATCTATTCGTCTGTCAGCGGTACCGTCTTCAAGATTGATACGGCTATCGACGCAACAGGTTATCGCAAGCCTGTCATCATTATCAATGTAGAAGGCGACGAATGGGAAGAAAGTATCGACCGCTCGGACAAACTGGAGACGGTCGAGGCTCATCCTGAACTGACTCCAGAGGAGATTGTCAACCGCATCAAGACCGCTGGTGTCGTAGGTATGGGTGGCGCTTGTTTCCCGACCTTTATCAAACTGACACCTCCGCCGACGGCAAAGGCCGAGTGCGTGATTATCAATGCCGTCGAGTGCGAGCCTTACATCACAGCCGACTTCCGTCTGATGATGGAGCATCCCGATGAGATTCTCGTCGGTCTCGAACTGCTGATGAAGGGTGCGAAGGTCAACACGGGTTATATCGGTATTGAGACCAATAAGATGCCTGCTATCGAACTGCTCACGAAGAAATGCGCAGAGAAGTTCGGCGGTTCTGCCTATAACGTAGAGGTGGTTCCCCTGAAGCAGCGCTATCCGCAGGGTGGTGAGAAGCAGCTCGTTGATGCGGTGATCCAGCGTCAAGTGCCTGCGCCTCCTGCTATCCCTGTGAACGTTGGAGCAATCGTTCAGAATGTAGGTACTGCCTACGCTGTCTATGAGGCAGTTATGAAGAACAAACCCCTCTTCGAACGCTATACGACTGTGACGGGTAAGAAGCTCCAGAAACCCAGCAACTTCCTCGTCCGTATGGGTACGCCGATGCAGGAGTTGATTGATGCCTGCGGCGGTATGCCTGAGGGCGACAACAAACTGTTGGCAGGCGGTCCGATGATGGGTAAGGCGCTGACTTCTACCGAGGTGCCTATCTGCAAGGGAACGAACTCCGTGACGATTATCTCTGACGATGAGGCTCGTCGCAAGGAGCCGCAGCCCTGTATCCGCTGTGCCAAGTGCGTAGGTGCTTGTCCGATGGGCTTGGAGCCTTATCTGCTTGCTAAGATCTCTGAGGTGAAGAACTGGGAGCGTGCTGAGCGTGAAGACATCGTCAGCTGTATCGAGTGTGGCTCTTGTCAGTTCACTTGTCCGGCTCATCGTCCGCTGCTCGACAATATCCGTCAGGGCAAATCGACCGTCATGGGAATCATCCGCGCCCGCGCTGCTAAGAAATAATGTTCAATGTTCAATGATTAACGTTCAATGAGTAAATTAATAGTATCATTATCGCCACACGCACACGGAACAGATACCGTAGAGCGCAACATGTACGGCGTGATCATCGCCTTGATGCCTGCTCTGCTCGTGTCGTTCATCTATTTCGGCCTTGGCTCTGTCATCGTCACGGCTACGAGTGTGGCTGCCTGCGTCTTCTTTGAGTGGGCTATCAGCAAGTTTATCCTGAAGCAGGAGCGTAACACAGTATTGGACGGCTCTGCCATCCTCACGGGTCTGCTCCTGGCTTTCAACCTGCCGTCGAACCTCCCCATCTGGATCATCGTCATCGGTGCGCTCTTCGCCATCGGTGTGGCTAAGATGTCGTTTGGCGGACTGGGTAATAACCTCTTTAATCCTGCGCTCGTAGGTCGTGCAGCCTTGCTTGTGGCCTTCCCTGCGCAGATGACCACTTGGCCGAAGGTTGGCCAACTCTCGAGCTATCTCGATGCCGAGACTGGTGCCACCCCGCTTTCGATCATGAAGAATGCCATCAAGAGCGGTGATGCCTCTGTGCTCGACCAGCTGCCCGACTCGCTCAGCCTCTTCATTGGTAATCATCCCGATGGTGCTGGTGCGATGGGTGAGATCTGTGCGCTGGCGCTGATCTTAGGTCTGGCCTATATGCTGTGGAAGAAGATCATCACCTGGCACATCCCCGTCAGCATCATCTGCACGGTGTTTGTCTTCGCCGGTCTGCTCCACTTGGCTGATCCTATCTATGCTGATCCTGTCAGCGTGATCCTCTCCGGTGGTCTGATGCTCGGTGCTATCTTCATGGCTACCGACTATGTGACGAGTCCGATGACACCGAAGGGACAGTTGATCTACGGTGTGGCCATCGGTTTCCTCACCGTCGTCATCCGTAACTGGGGTGCCTATCCAGAGGGTATGTCGTTCGCTATCCTGATCATGAACGCCTTCACACCTCTTATTAATAATTATGTGAAACCCAAGCGCTTCGGTGAAGTGCCTGCCAAGAACTAAAGGAGGACCAGAGATATGAAGAAACTTGAATCATCATTGATGAATATGGTGCTGGTGCTCACAGGAGTGGCAGTCATCATGGGTGGTATCCTCGCTTATGTGAACCACCTGACAGAAGGTCCTATCAACGACCAGAAGGCAAAGGAGCTGGCCGACGGTATCAAGAGCGTCATGGGTGTCAGCGACATCACCGTCGCCAAGACCGACACCGTGCGTCAGAACGATGCCAAGGGCAAGGAACTCACGTATATTATCTATCAGACGAAGGACGCTCAGGGCAAGGACCTCGGTGCTGCCGTAGAATCGACCTCTGGCGGTTTCGGCGGTGACCTGAAGGTGCTCGTGGGCTTCGACCCCGAAGGCAAGATCCTCGGCTATACGCTGCTGGAACATGCTGAGACACCGGGACTCGGTGCGAAGGCCGACAAGTGGTTCCAGAAAGGGGAGAAGGGCGATATCATCGGCAAGGACCCCAAGGAGCCGCTGACCGTATCGAAGGACGGTGGACAGGTGGATGCCATCACGGCCTCTACGATCACCAGCCGTGCCTTCCTGCTGGCTGTGAACAATGCTTATAGTGCTTACAAGGCAACGCCCGTCGATGGCGAGAGCGGAGCCACAGAACAAGTGAATAGTGAAGAAGTGAAAAGTGAATAGTTTATGAACGCAATACAGATTATCAAGAATGGCATCGTCAAGGAGAACCCTACGTTCGTCCTGATGCTCGGTATGTGTCCTACGCTGGCCACTACCACCTCTGCCCTTAATGGTATGTCGATGGGACTGGCCACGATGGCTGTGCTCATCTGCACCAACTTCGTGATCTCGTGCCTGAAGTCGGTGACGCCCGACAAGGTGCGCATCCCTGTGTTCATCGTCGTGATTGCCGCCTTCGTGACCATCCTGCAGCTTGTCATCAAGGCCTTCCTGCCCGACATCGATGCAGCCCTCGGACTGTTTATCCCGCTGATCGTGGTGAACTGTATCATCCTCGGTCGTGCTGAGGCTTTCGCAGCCAAGAACTCGCCTGTGGCCTCACTTTTCGACGGTATCGGTATTGGTCTCGGCTTCACGCTCGGACTCACGCTGCTGGGCATTTGCCGCGAGCTGCTGGGCTCTGGCTCTGTGTTCGGCCTGGCGCTGATTCCTGAGACTTACAACATCCTGCTCTTCGTGTTGCCTCCGGGTGCCTTCATTACCCTCGGCTTCCTCATCGCTATCGTGAACAAGCTTAGGCAGTCCTAGGCAATACTGTAAAAACTATAGATTATGGAATATATACTGATTTTCATTAGCGCCATCTTCGTGAACAACATCGTGTTGTCACAGTTCCTCGGCATCTGTCCGTTTCTTGGCGTATCGAAGAAGATTGACACCTCGCTGGGTATGTCGGCAGCCGTAGCCTTCGTGCTGACGCTTGCCACGATCGTGACCTGGTGTGTCCAGAAGTTCGTGCTCGATCCGTTTGGCCTGCAGTATCTGCAGACGATAGCCTTCATCCTCGTGATTGCCGCCCTTGTGCAGATGGTGGAGATCATCCTCAAGAAGGTGTCACCCGCCCTCTATCAGGCACTGGGTATCTTCCTGCCGCTGATCACGACCAACTGCGCCGTGCTCGGTGTGGCCATCCTCGTGATCCAGAAGGACTTCAATCTGCTGCAGTCAGTGGTCTATGCCTTCTCTACGGCTATCGGCTTCGGTCTGGCCCTTACCGTCTTTGCCGGCATGCGTGAGCAGCTGGAACTGGTAAAGATCCCCAAGGGCATGCAGGGCATGGCCATCGTGTTGCTCTCTGCCGGTCTGCTCTCATTGGCCTTCATGGGCTTCTCGGGCGTTGACGGTGGTCTGAAGGTGCTTTTCGGTCTCGATTGATGGTTGTGACGTAAGTAAGAATTCGCTTTCTCTATAAGCAGGGCATGCAGTGATGTGTGTCCTGCTCTTTTTTTCTTCCCTCCGTTCGCCCGTTGTGTCAAAATGTCAAAGATATTCGCTAGTCCCCGATTTTGACTCCCTTTGCGATATCCCTAGGAAACACGTGCCCGCGCGCCTGGCAATTTTTGTCGCCTAGTTAGGCTGCAAATTTCATCATTTTTCGTTGACAATGCAAAAGTACGAAAAATTCAGAGGTCTTCCAAATTTAAACGCCAAAAAAGCACGCAAAAAAGCACGCACTAATTTTGATGGTTCAAAAGTGGTCATTTGGTCATTTGGTCATTTGTCAAAATCGAAATCAGACACCCCAAATTTCCACCACAATATAATAAAAATATTTTTTTATTATATTGTGAGCAATGACAGAGTGTCCAAAAACGAAAATGACCAAATGACCAAATGACCAAATGACCACATTACTTGCCTGAAATCAATGTGCTTTTTTTTGTGCTTTTTTTTAATAAATCCTTGTGGATTTAGAATTTTCTTTGTATCTTTGTAGCCAATAAGACGTAAGCCTGATAATTTTGAATTCGCTACTACGACATATCCTCCCGCTGCCGCTGCTGATAGTGGCATGCTTGACGGTGAAAGCCGCCAAATGGGACTATACTGCCGAGAAGCCTCTCAAGTTTGCCATCGATTTCGACTATGCTCCGTTGGAATATGTCAATGATAAAAGTCTGCCTGACGGACTTGACGTAGAGTTTACGAAAATCCTGATGAAGCGCATGGGGATCCCATTCGACTTTCGGGCGAACACCTGGGAGAATGTCGCTTCCGACGTGCTGAACAGCCGCGTGGATCTGGCGATGATGGTCTATTCTCCTTATAGAAAGGATCTGACGAATTATTCGCGTGCCGTCTTCAGACTTTACTATCAGATCATCAGTCGCAAAGGGGAGACAGACTTTATAGGCCTGCGCGATGTGAAGGACAAGACCATCGCTATCATGGACTCCCGCCCGATGAAGGATACGCTGACAAAGTCTGGCGCGCAGGTGGTCATCGTGAAAGACCTGAAGAAGGCTGTGAACGAACTGTCGCACGGTGACTACGATGGCGTGATTTGCTTCCGTTATCAGGCGAATTATCTCATGGAGAAGTTCGGTTCCGACAATCTGGTCGCCGAAGATCTGGCACTGATGCCACGTGAATATTGCTATGTGAGCCCCAACAAGGAGCTGATAGACTCCATCAACGTCGCTCTGAGGGCACTTGAGGAAGAGGGCGTCATCGAGGATGTCTATGGAAGTGTCAGAGCCTCTTTCAACAGATCCCATATTCCAATGTGGGTCTGGGTATTGCTGGGATGTGTCATTGTCCTCGGTCTGGTGATTATGCTTGTCCAGCAGTTTGTCAACGGCAAGCGCCTGAAGCGAGAGATGGCCAGAGTACAGAGAAATGAACAGTTGAAGGATGTGTTTCTGGGGAATATCAGTCACGCCCTGCGCACGCCGCTGAACGCCATCGTGGGCTTCACCGATCTGCTGATCAAGGAAGGTCGCGAGATGCCGGAAGAGGAGTGCGTGCATATGACCAAGCTGGTCAATCAGAACGGCCATCAGTTGTCGCACCTCGTGAATGAACTGACGTCTATCGTGGATATCGAGCAGAACGGCTTGCTCTTCTACCGTGAAGAGGCCGACATAGTGGCAGAGATGAATGGCTATATTAAGGAGTTGCGCCCCTTGCTGCACGAAGGTGTTGACATCCGTGTAGAGGCACCAGAGGCTGGGCTGACTGCTCTGGTGGACAAAACCCCCATGAAGTTGGTGACGGTCCATCTGCTGAAGAATGCCATACAGTATACGACAGAGGGGCATGTGACACTGGCCTTCGGCATTCGCGACGGCGGTCTCTATGTTGAGGTGAGAGATACCGGTTCTGGTGTCTCCGAAGATATTAAGGACAGTATTTTCGGCTTGCTTTCAGAGAAGAATGCTTATATGAAGGAAGATATGCCCGGTCTCGGACTGACCGTCTGTAAGGCTGTCATCGATAGGCTTAGAGGCAAGGTCGGTCTGCGCGACAATGACCTCGACGGTAAGGGAACCATCTTCTGGTACTGGGTACCGTTAAAGAAATAAGAGAAGAATAGCATGACACTGATTATCGTAATACTTCTGTTGCTGGGCTATGTGGTGATAGCCACTGGCCATCTCACCGGTGTGAACAAGGCGGCCATCGCCATGTTTATCGCCACTGTCGGCTGGGTGGTCTATATCTGTTACGGCACAGACTTCGTGATGGAGCATCACGCTGTGGAGTACATGGCCTTCCTGGCTGGCAATGAGCCGACGAGCGATGCCGTGAAATATTTCATCTACGACGAGGTGTTCATCCATTATGTAGGCCGTGCGGCGAGCATCGTGCTGTTCCTGCTGGCCACGATGGCTATCATCGAGATCCTCAACAACAACGGTTGCTTCGACTTCATCTCGAAATGGGTCAGGACGCGTAACTCCAAGCGTCTGCTGTGGACCATTACCTTCGCTACGTTTATCATCTCGGCCAACCTTGACAACCTGACGACTGCGATGACGATGCTGGTGATTATGCGACAGATCGTGCAGAACCGCCGTCAAAGGATGCTGGTCGGTGCTGCCATCGTGATCGCTGCCAATTGTGGTGGCTGTTTCACGGTCATCGGCGACCCGACGGGACTGTTGCTATGGGGCGACGGCGCTGTGACGGCTACCCATTTCAGTTCGTATATGGTCATTCCGGCCGTGCTGGCCTGGCTGATTCCGACAGCCCTTGTGAGCAGACAACTGCCTGCCCGACTCGACACCCAGTGGAACCCGATGCCCTATCGCGGTGATGACACCAACCTGAGTCCCTGGCAGCGTGTGCTGATGCTGTTTGTCGGCATCGGTGGTCTTTGGTTCATTCCGACTTTCCACAACATCACGAAGCTGTCGCCATTCCTGGGGGCACTCTGCGTGCTCTCAGTGCTCTGGGTGGTGAATGAGGTGATGAACCGCAAGTTGATGAAGGCCGACCAGATGTCCAGCCATTCCGTTCCGAGAGCCACGCAGTACGGCTCGCTGCAGCAGATCCTGTTCATCATGGGCATCATGCTTGGCATGGGCGTCGTGATGGAGACCGGCGTGTTTGCCGATGTGGCTGAGTGGTTCGACGAAAATGTGCATAATATATGGATCGTGGGTGCGGTCTCCGGCTTGCTCAGCGGTCTTGTCGATACGTTCACGATAGCCGTCAGCGACATCTCGCTCTATCCCGTGCTCAGTGCTGAGCATCTTGGGATGGTGGCCGACGCGGAGTATATGAGTCAGTTTGCCGTGAATGGTGCCTATTGGAAGGTCATTGCCTTCTCGACGGCCGTTGGCGGATGTCTGTTCTCGGTAGGGTCGGTAAGTGGACTGGCGCTGATGAAGATGGAGCACATGCGTCTGGGCTGGTACGTGAAGAATATCTCGCTCAAGGTATTGGCAGGCTGGCTTGTTGGTCTGGCGGTGCTCTGGTTGGAAATCAATATGTATAACTAATATATAATAAGGTATATGAGTAGGATTAAGACAATTGGAATTCTTACCTCTGGTGGTGATGCACCAGGTATGAATGCGGCCATACGTGCCGTGACGCGTGCTGGTATCTACAACCAGTTTAATATTAAAGGCATCTATCGTGGTTACGACGGACTCATCAAAGGTGAGGTGAAGCCCTTCACCACTGAGAATGTGTCGGGTATCATCACCAGGGGCGGCACCATCCTGAAGACCGCCCGCTCGAAGGAGTTCATGACTCCGGAGGGCATGCAGAAGGCCTACGAGACCTGTCAGAAGGAGGAGATCGACGCATTGGTGGTCATCGGCGGCAATGGCTCGCTGACCGGAGCCCGTAACTTCGGCATGGAGTTCAACTTCCCTGTCATCGGACTGCCCGGCACCATCGACAACGACCTCTATGGCACCGACTCCACCATCGGCTACGACACCACCATGAACACCATCATGGAGTGTGTCGACCGTATCCGTGATACGGCAAACTCCCACGAGCGTATCTTCTTCGTGGAGGTGATGGGGCGCGACGCTGGTTTCCTGGCGCAGAACTCCGCCATCGCCTGTGGTGCCGAGGCTGCTATTATTCCTGAGGAGATGATGGAGGAAGACCAGTTGGCCGCCTTCATGGGGCGTGGTATCCGCAAGTCGAAGAAGTCGTGTATCGTCATCGTATCGGAAAGTCCCAAGTGCGGTGCCCTCTACTATGCCGACCGTGTGAAGAAGGAATTCCCGGGGTTCGATGTGCGCGTCTCCATATTGGGACATCTGCAGCGAGGCGGTTCACCCTCGGCTCACGACCGTATCCTGGCCAGCCGCACCGGCGTGGGTGCCATCGAGGCTATCATACAGGGCCAGCGCAACGTGATGGTGGGTGTGCGTAACAACGAGGTGGTCTATGTGCCGTTCTCCGAGTGCATTCGTACCGACAAGCCCTTCAATAAGAAACTGATCAGAGTGCTTGATGAACTGAGTATCTAAGCTATGCCGGAAATCAAGAAAATCGTACTGACAGGCGGTCCCTGTGCGGGTAAGACCACGGCACTGGTCAAGATCGTCGAATATTTCTCGGGGATGGGATACAAGGTGTTTTCCATCCCTGAGGTGCCGACGCTCTACAGCACGGCAGGCTGGAACTACCTGACGCCCAACCGTGACCTCTACTATGGCGGCGAGAGAGCCATTCTGGAGACGCAGCTCGCACTGGAGGATCAGTTCATGCGCCTGGCCGAGGTATGCACCAAGCCCGTACTCATCGTCTGCGACCGAGGGGCACTCGACATCTCGGCCTATATCAAGCCCGAGGAGTGGGAGGAGATCACGGCGATGGCCGGTACGGACACCAATGCATTGCGTGAGCGCTATGATGCCGTGCTCCATCTGGTGAGTGCCGCCGACGGTGCAGAACAGTATTACACGACGGCCACCAATGCAACCCGTTATGAGAAGGCCGACGAGGAAGGACTGCGCTTAGCGCGTGAACTCGACAAGAAGGTCATCGACGCCTGGTCTGGGCACGGGCATCTGCGTGTCATCAACAATCACGACGACTTCAATGCCAAACTCAGTCGCGTCATCAACGAGATCTCCAATGTGCTCGGACTGCCGCAGCCTTTGGAGAAGGAAAGGCTCTATAAGGTCGAGGTCATCGACGAGATACCGGGTGCTATCGTGAGTGAGATCACCCAGACCTATCTGGTGGCCGAGCCGGGTTGTGAGGTCAGGCTGCGCCGCAGGGACTGGAACGGCAAGGTGGTGAATGTGCATCGCTCAAAGAAACAGATCTCTGACACCCAGGTGATCGAGACAGAGCGTCAGGTCGACAACAACCTCTATGAGCAGATGCTGCAGCAGGCCGACCCGTATCGCCAGACTATCAGAAAACGGCGCCAGAGCTTCATCTGGAAAGGTCAGCACTTTGAGATTGACACGTTCTTGGAGCCGGTGTCCGACCTCGTGATTCTCCAGTCGAAAGGCGTGGCCGAAGAGGAGAGCGTGAAGTTCCCACCGTTCGTGAAGGTACTGGAAGATGTGACAGGGAATAGTCAATATTACAATTACAATATTGCATTACGGAAGTAAAGCATGATTTTGTGATAATAAATGTAAAAAAATTCTTTGTTTACTGAAAATTGTGTATCTTTGCATTCGACTCTAAATTAAAAAAGGTAGAACTTAAAACAAATAAGTAACTTAAAATAATTATCGCTTATGTCACAAATTACTGGACACATTTCGCAGATCATTGGTCCTGTCATCGACGTTTTCTTCGATACAGAAGGCCAGGAAGCTGAGAAAGTGCTGCCAAAAATCCACGATGCCTTGAAGATTGACCGTGGTGACGGGCGTGACCTGATTGTCGAGGTGCAGCAGCATATCGGCGAGGATACGGTGCGCTGCGTGGCTATGGACAATACTGACGGTCTGCACCGCGGACTCGAGGCAATCCCGTTAGGCTCACCTATCCAGATGCCTGCCGGAGATCAGATTAAAGGTCGTATGCTGAACGTTATCGGTCAGCCTATCGATGGTATGAAACAGCTCGACATGAAGGGTGCCTATCCCATTCACCGTGAGGCTCCGACCTTCGAGGAGCTCTCCACCAAGAAGGAGATCCTTTCTACGGGTATCAAGGTGATCGACCTGCTCGAGCCCTACATGAAGGGTGGTAAGATCGGACTCTTCGGTGGTGCCGGCGTAGGTAAGACGGTGCTGATCATGGAGCTCATCAATAACATCGCCAAGGGTCACAACGGTTTCTCTGTGTTCGCTGGTGTGGGTGAGCGCACCCGTGAGGGTAATGACCTGATCCGAGAGATGATCGAGTCGGGCGTTATCCGTTATGGCGAGAAGTTCCGTGAGGCTATGGATCAGGGTAAGTGGGACCTCTCACTGGTGGATCCTGAGGAACTGAAGAAGAGCCAGGCCACACTGGTGTATGGCCAGATGAATGAGCCTCCTGGGGCACGTGCCTCTGTGGCCCTCTCTGGTCTGACGGTGGCCGAGGGCTTCCGCGATAGTGGTGGTAAGGATGGCGGTGCTGCTGATATCCTGTTCTTCATCGACAACATCTTCCGTTTCACACAGGCCGGTTCTGAGGTGTCAGCCCTGCTGGGTCGTATGCCGTCAGCCGTAGGCTATCAGCCGACACTGGCTTCTGAGATGGGTGCGATGCAGGAGCGTATCACCTCCACCAAGAAAGGTTCTATCACCTCCGTACAGGCCGTGTATGTGCCTGCCGACGACTTGACCGACCCTGCTCCTGCCACGACGTTCACGCACCTCGATGCTACGACGGTGCTCGACCGTAAGATTGCTGAGCTAGGTATCTATCCGGCTGTGGATCCGCTGGGTTCTACCTCTCGTATCCTCGACCCGCTGATTGTGGGCAAGGCTCACTACGACTGTGCACAGCGCGTGAAGCAGATCCTGCAGCGCTACAAGGAGTTGCAAGACATCATCGCCATCCTCGGTATGGACGAGCTCTCGGATGAGGACAAGCAGACGGTGAACCGTGCTCGTCGTGTACAGCGCTTCCTGTCGCAGCCGTTCTCTGTGGCTTCGCAGTTTACAGGACTCCCAGGCGTGATGGTGCCCATCGAGGAGACCATCAAGGGCTTCAACGCCATCCTCGACGGTGAGGTTGACGACCTGCCCGAGCAGGCATTCCTCAATGTCGGTACGATTGAAGACGCCAAGGAGAAGGCCAAGAAGCTGCTTGAGGCTGCAAAGGGATAATTGAAATAGAAAATGGATAATTATGTTGCAGCTTAAAATAGTTTCGCCCGAGAAGGTTGAATTCGATGGAGCAGTTGAGAGCGTCTTCGTTCCAGGAACATTGGGACAGTTCGAGATCCTCAATGACCACGCCCCGATTATCTCTACCCTGCAGAAAGGTACGGTGGAGTATGTGACGGGTGATGGGAAGAGCAGTCTCGACATTCTCGGCGGTTTCGTTGAAGTGCAGAAGAATGTGGTCAGTCTCTGTGTTGAGCTCAAGGCATAGGCACAGGACTCATGATTGAAGGATATGAAGCAGAATATCGACAAGTTAAGCAAGGAGTATATGCGACAGCAGCTGATGCTTACGGCAGCAGTGTTCCTCGTGACCTTGATGGTGATGCAGGTCTGGTATCTGGACCTCCTCGCACCGATCATCGTCGGAGCTTGCTTTACCTTAGTCGCCTTTGTCACCATCGGACTCGTCTGGCGCCGTGTGGCCAAGCAGTCGCCCGAAAGCCTGCCGACATTCTTTACGGCTGTCTCAGGTTTCCGCATGTTGCTGGCCCTGGCCGTGATGTTTGTCTATTATCTGGTGGCTGGGCGCGATAAGATGCTTCCGTTCTTCCTGGTGTTCATGGTATTCTACCTTGTTTCACTGGCACATCATTCCATCTTCTTCGCCAGAGTGTCAAACCGCTCCTGACGCGCTCGGCGATGCCGCTTGGCTAGTCCAAGAAAGTAAAAGTTTGCTTACACATATTAGAGAATAATGAAACAGTTAAAGTCGATAATCCTCCTGATGATGGTAGCTCTGCTGCCGATGCCTGCGCTGGCCGAAGAGAGTGGGGGTGGCGATGAGCTGGACATCCCTGAGATCGTCCTCGAGCACCTCGCCGACGCCTACGAGTGGCACATCGCATCCTATGAGGGAAAGCATCTGAGCATTCCTCTGCCTATCATCATCCGTAGCGAGAATACCGGAGAATGGCATTTCTGTACGGCTCATAGTCTGCCCGAGGGCTTCTTCTTCAGCGAAGAGCATCATGGTAAGATCTACGAGCGTATGGCTGACGGCACGGAGGCACGTCCCCTCGACCTGAGTATCACGAAGAGTGTGCTGCAGATCTGGATTGTGGTGATTGTGCTGATCGTGATCTTCCTCAGCTGTGCCCGCTGGTATAAGAAGCACGATGCGAAAGACGAGGCTCCTGGAGGCTTTGTCGGAATGATGGAGATGATCGTGATGACGATTCACGACGACCTGATCAAGTCGTCGATAGGTGAGAAGCATTACAAGCCTTACGCACCTTATCTGCTCACGGTATTCTTCTTTATCCTGACATGTAACCTCATCGGACTGATCCCTGTCTTCCCGGGTGGAGCGAATGTGACGGGTAATATCAATATCACCTTCTTCCTGGCAATATGTACGATGCTTGCCATTAACATCTTCGCCAACAAGGAATACTGGAAGGAGATCTTCTGGCCAGAGGTACCTCTGTTCCTGAAGGCCTATCCCGTACCGGTGATGCCTGTCATCGAACTCTTCGGAGTGTTCACGAAGCCCTTCGCGCTGATGATCCGTCTCTTTGCCAACATGATGGCTGGCCACGCTGTGATCCTGAGTTTCACGTGCGTGATCTTCCTCGGTTGGTCTATGGGTGTCGGATTTGGTCTTGGTTTGAACGCTTTCAGTATCATCATGCTGCTCTTTATGAATGCGCTTGAGGTGCTGGTGGCCTTTGTTCAGGCTTACGTCTTCACCATGCTGAGTGCGGTGTTCATTGGGCTTGCCCATAAGGAACACGGTGCTGAGTAAGTGTAAAAAAGTAAAAACAAGTAAGTACAAACATTTATTAATAATTAAAAATTTAAAGATTATGATTTCAGCTTTATTTTTAGCCGCAGAGGGTCTGGCTCAGCTGGGCTGCGGTATCGGTGCAGGTATTGCAACAATTGGTGCAGGTTTGGGTATTGGTAAGATTGGTGGCAGCGCTATGGACGCTATCGCTCGTCAGCCCGAGGCTACTGGTAAGATTCAGACGAACATGATTCTGACCTCTGCATTCGTTGAGGGTTGTGCACTCTTCGCAATTGCAGCTTGCGCATTCTTGATCAAGTAATGATTCATTCCGTAATTCTAAAGTCGTAACTTAAAGATTATAGCGAATGGATTTCAGTAAACTGCCAGCAATCCTCACTCCTGATCTGGGACTTCTGTTCTGGATGCTTCTGGCATTTGCCGTTGTCTTCTTCGTGCTTGCAAAATACGGTTTCCCTGCTATCACCGGTATGGTGGAAGAAAGGAAGAAGTATATCGACGAGAGTCTGAAGAAAGCCCATGAGGCCTCTGAGCGACTCGAGAACATCAAGCAGGAAGGCGAGGCCATCCTTCAGGAGGCTCGCGACCGTCAGGCTCAGATCCTCAAGGAGGCTGCCGAGACGCGCGACGCCATCGTGGAGCAGGCTCAGCAGAAGGCACGTGAGGAAGGCGCTCGTCTCCTCGGTGACGCTAAGACCGCCATCGAACAGGAGAAGCGGGCTGCCATCGCCGACATCCGTCAGCAAGTCGCTGCCCTCAGTGTGGAGATCGCCGAGAAGGTGCTCCGTCAGAATCTGAAGGACGACAAGGCTCAGATGGATCTGATTGAACGTATGCTGGATGAGGTTTCTACTGACAAATAGGCAATTAACGTATGGATATAGGAGTCATATCGGTAAGATACGCCCGTGCGCTCTTGAAGAGTGCTACTGACGCGAAAATCGAAGATGCTGTGTACACCGAGATGCAGCAGCTCGCCAAGAGCTACATCGAAGTGCCTCAGCTGCGGTTTACGATAGACAATCCGATGCTCTCAAAGGACAAGAAGGAGGCCTTGCTGCTGACAGCCGTCGGCACGAAAGCTTCTGACCTGACCAAGGCCTTCATCCAGCTCGTGCTGAAGGAAGACCGTGAGGGCGTGATGCAATTCATTGCCAATTCGTACGTCACGCTTTACCGCCAACAGAAGAATGTCATCCGGGGACGTCTCATCACCGCGGCGCAGGTATCACCTGCTACTGAGCAGAAGATGCGTCAGATGGTGGAGAGTAAGACTAATGGAACGGTGGAGTTTGAGACTGAGGTGAACCCCGATATCATCGGAGGATTCATTCTGGAGTATGACACCTATCGCATGGATGCGAGTGTCAAAGCCAAACTCAACTCAATTCTCACCCAGTTGAGAAAATGAACGAATGTAAGTTATTACATTGTTACATTATTAATTTTTAAAATTTAGAATTAATGTCAGATAAAATTAAACCAAGCGAAGTATCCCAAGTCCTGCTTGACCAGCTCAAGGGTATCTCCAACGCTGAGAAGTTCGACGAGGTCGGCACTGTGCTCACCGTGAGTGATGGTGTGGCTCGTATCTACGGACTGCGCAACGCTGAGGCTAATGAGCTTCTGGAGTTTGAGAACGGGACGATGGCCATCGTGATGAACTTGGAGGAGGACAACGTCGGTTGTGTGCTCCTGGGCACCACTTCGGGCATCAAGGAGGGCATGGTCGTGAAGCGTACGAAGCGCATCGCTTCTATCCGCGTCAACGACAATATGCTCGGTCGCGTCATCAATCCGCTGGGACAGGCTATCGACGGCAAGGGAGATATCGATCTGAGCGACGCTTTCGAGATGCCGCTCGACCGTAAGGCTCCTGGTGTGATCTATCGTCAGCCTGTGAAGGAACCGCTGCAGACAGGTCTGAAGGCCATCGACTCGATGATTCCTATCGGACGCGGACAGCGTGAGCTTATCATTGGCGACCGTCAGACGGGTAAGACCGCCATCGCTGTGGATACCATCATCAATCAGAAGAGTTTCTACGAGGCAGGTAAGCCTGTCTATTGTATCTATGTAGCTATCGGACAGAAGGCTTCTACCGTAGCTGCCTTAGTGTCAACACTTCAGGAGCACGGTGCAATGCCTTACACCATTGTGGTAGCCGCTACCGCAGCTGATCCTGCCGCCATGCAGTATTATGCACCGTTTGCTGGTGCTGCCATCGGTGAGTATTTCCGCGATCGTGGTCTGCCAGCCCTCGTTGTTTACGACGACCTGTCGAAGCAGGCTGTGGCCTATCGTGAGGTATCGCTGATCCTCCGTCGTCCTTCCGGACGTGAGGCTTATCCTGGTGATGTGTTCTATCTCCATTCTCGTCTGCTTGAGCGTGCTGCCAAGATGAACGAGCAGCAGGAGGTGGCTGAGCAGATGAACGACCTGCCTGAGTGTATGAAGGGCCACGTAAAGGGTGGCGGCTCACTGACCGCTCTGCCTATCATCGAAACACAGGCTGGTGACGTATCGGCATACATCCCGACTAACGTGATCTCTATCACCGACGGTCAGATCTTCCTTGAGAGCGACCTCTTCAATCAGGGCTTCCGTCCTGCCATCAACGTTGGTATCTCTGTATCCCGTGTGGGTGGTTCGGCACAGATCAAGTCTATGAAGAAGGTGGCTGGTACGCTGAAGATTGACCAGGCACAGTATCGTGAGCTTGAGGCCTTCTCGAAGTTCTCCAGCGATATGGATGCTGTGACGGCGATGACACTGGATCGTGGTCGTAAGAACAATCAGTTGCTGATTCAGCCTCAGTACAGCCCGATGCCCGTAGGTGAGCAGATTGCAATTCTCTACTGCGGTGTGCATGGACTGATGCGCGAGGTGCCCATCGATAAGGTGCGTGAGTGCCAGACTCAGTTTCTCGACAAGCTGCGCTCCTCAAATCCTGAGGTGATCGAGACGCTTGCCAGCGGAAAGATCGATGACGAGACGACGGGCAAGATTGAGCAGGTGATGGCCGACATCGCAGGAACCTATAAAGCTTGATAGCCTATGCCCAGCCTGAAAGAAATTAAAGGCCGCATAGCCTCAGTCAACTCCACGCGCAAGATCACGTCGGCGATGAAGATGGTGGCCTCCAGCAAACTGCATCACGCACAGGTAGCTATTCAGAATATGCTGCCTTACGAGACGATGCTGGAGCACATTCTCAAGTCATTCCTCGCAGCCGAGGCAGAGGCACGGACCATCTTCGATCAGGAGCGTCCCATCAAGCGGGTTGCCCTTATCGTATTTACGTCCAACTCCTCGCTCTGTGGCGGTTTCAATGCCAACACCATCAAGATGATGATGCATGCCGTTGATAAGTACGCTGAAGAGATCGGTAAAGAGAATGTTGAGATTTATCCCATCGGTCGCAAGGTCTATGAAAAGGCAAAAAAACTTGGGCTAAACGTGCAGGGTGAGTTCTCAGCACTGGCCGATAAGCCCAATGTTGCCCAGTGCATCGAGATTGCCAAAGAGGTGGGAACGAAATTCGCAGAGGGTAATTTGGATAAGGTAGAGCTCATCTACCACCACTTCAAGAGTGCTGGCTCACAGATACTTACCCGTAAGACCTTCCTGCCCATCGACCTTGAAGAAGAGCTGAACCGTGATCACGAGCGCGACTTAACGAGCGTTATCGCTACGAAAGAGTCGCAGGAGTATCTTAAGAAGCGTGGTGAGCGCCAGGCAGAGCAGAAGGAGGACAATGTCAAGCCGCTCAACGATAACTTCATCGTAGAGCCAGACATGAACACCGTGCTCTCACAGCTCATCCCGAAACTCGCTCATCTGATGATCTACACAGCACTGCTAGACTCGAATGCCTCTGAGCATGCTGCCCGCATGGTGGCTATGCAGACGGCTACGGATAATGCAGACGAACTGCTGCGTCAGCTGAATCTGCAGTACAACAAGGGCCGCCAGCAGGCAATTACAAGCGAATTGCTTGATATCGTCGGTGGTTCTGTCAACAACTGATAAGTATCAGTCTTACAATAGAAAAATCCCCGCTCATTCGAGTGGGGATTTTTCTTTATTCACGGCGTCTTATCTGATTATCTTCTTGCCGTTGACGACGTAGATGCCGGCAGGCAGTTCCTCAAGTGATGTTGCCTGCATTCGCATGCCATTGAGGTTGTAGATACCATTTGAGGTGTCGATAGCCTTGTCTGTCTTTACTGTGTTGATACCTGTGGGTTCACCACCAGCAAGCCCGCGTACGAAACCTGCATAGACATGCTTGCGGTAGAAGTCAAGGTCCCAGATACCAACAGGCTCATTTCTACGCCATCCGCTGTTCTCTGGAGCATCAGTAGGACACCATTGGCAGATGCCCCACTGCTGTTCAGGAGGTATCAGGCGGAAATACTCTTTGATAATCCATTCGTAGAAGTCGGCCATTTTCTTATGCTGTGCCTCAGTAATCGTATTTATGTAGGCCTTTTTCTCGTTAGGGTAAGTACCACTAATAACATAACCCATATCCATCTCGCTGACGCGAACCAGCTTGCCCGATTGAGCCAACAGCTCGAACATCTTGGTGATGTGCTGCTTCCTGCTATTTAGTATACCACTATCTTCGTGGTATGAAATGTGCATCTGGGTACCTATACCATCAATCTTGGTCACTCCATCAGCCTCCCATTTTTTGATCCAGTTGATAAGCGATTTCAGTTTTTTATTGTCATCCCAGTCAGACTCGAGGTTATAGTCGTTGATGAAGAGTTTGACATCCTCCGGACCATACTTACGGGCCAGGCGACAAGCTTGACGCACGTAGTCCATGTCACCTAAATGATCTTGCCAGAAGAAATCTTGGCCGCCGACATCCCATGTACCGCCCTTATAGCCTTTAGAATGCTGTAGCTCGTAGTTACCTTCACCGTCATTACCATCGCCGGCAATAGCCTCATTGACGAGATCCCATGCCTTCACCTTGCCGTCGCAGGCTTCCATCATGCCCTTGATCCACTTGTCCATAGCTTCCACGAGGATGTCGTGACGCTCCTCCTGAGTCAGAGGAATCGTCTTGCCCTGATAACCCTCGAATTTGATGCTCTTGATATAGATGTCGCCCACGAAATCGCCACATTGCAGCAACAGGAAGTTATTGTCCATCACAGGCTTGTAATCGACTTCCACATCTTTCCATTCGGTTGTAAAAGCAAAGTTAGGACATATCTCATCGCTATAGGCACTATTAAAGTCGCCCAATTTGCTGTGCATCGTGCCATCCTTTGTTCCGCGAATGGTGATGGTCATCTTGTAGCTTTCACCGGTCTTGAGCATAATGTCAGTCATGGCTTGGAACTGCACATCCCAGAAGTTGTCACATTTTTTGGTCGTATGAATTTTCATACCGTCGGTTCCGTCAAAGGTGATGGTGTAACCAAAATTTGATTCATCTGATTTCCAACCAACAGACTTGTTCGTACGGAAATCCTTGCTGGCCACCTCTGTATAAACCTGTTCAGAACTGGGGTCTGCTTTGTCTGCAATGAGCTTTCTCAGCCATCCATTTGCTTGCTGAGAGTGCCAAGCCAGCGTATGGCCGTAAACATTCAGACCAGCCTCAGTTGCTGCATTCACATAGTTCTTCACGGTTTCAAAATTCATGTTACCATTGCCATCCACGCAACTGGACATCTTCATGGCGTTACCAGCAACAGTCTCTGTGAAGTTCTTGTTGGTCAGTTCATAGACCGTAGATTTCTTAAGATAGTCAGGAACGGTAGTACCTATACCCAACTTGAAATTAGGATACTTGGAATAGTCGATGTAGTCTTTGAGCCCCTTGTACTCATCGAGGTATCGATAATTGTCATCGTTAGGTTTACCCTGTTCGAATTTCTCCTGTGCCATTGCCGAGACCGCTAGGCTGGCTACCAGCACACTCATTAAGATCTTTTTCATTGTGATAATTAAGTTGATAATTGGTTCTGTTAGATAATTGAGTGATTTCGGGGTGCAAAGGTACAAAAGTTTTTTGAGATATTGTCTATAAAAGACAAAAAAATCGTAGCACTTCCTTATCTGTCGAGTGTGGCTTCGATGATATCATTTGCGGCCTTGTAAAGCAAATTCTCTAAGGAGTGAAGACCTTTGCCTTCTGGCAGAACGTGACGACCGTGTGACGAAATGTGAACTCCGTTTTCAAAGTAAGCGTCAAAATGCCAACTGAAACCGTCGAGCATGCTTGCTTCCAGTTCGGCTGGCAGATGGTAGCTGTCTCCATACTCATACATACGCTCTTCCTCAATGATACGACGGGCTTCGGTGAAGAGCGAATCGGGGGCACCGTCATGTGAAACCTGGGTGTTGTAATGGCGGAAATTAAACTCACTCTTTCCGGTTTCGACATCGCGTTTTAGATCGAAATCACTATATTCTGGAATCCGCATGCCGTTGTAAGCATATTCCACACGTAGCAGTTTGCCTTGAGGCATAGCAGGTAGAGGGTTTGTGGTTCCTTGTCCGTAGCAGACGGTAAACAGTCCTAAAAGACTCATCGTAAGAAATAGTTTTTTCAACATAACTAATAGGTTTTAAGTTGTTGTTATTCAATCTGGTGGTATGTTTCTGGTTGCAAAGATACAAAATTTTTTTGAGATATTGTCTATGTGGCGTGTTTTTTCTGATGAGCTATCTTTCAAATACCTACATTTTTTACAAAGCCTTCTAACACTTTTTTGATAGCTTTCCAAAAAGTGTCGGAAGGCCTTCCGACAAAAATTCTGAGGCGATGGAACAAATGATGTTAGTTTAAGAAATCTATGGTGTTTTGGTTAGAATGATGATTGTTATAAGCATCTATGATTCAGAGTGTTAGCTGTTGCACTATGGTGTTTTGACTGTTTTTCTTCATAAACTTATTTTTTTATTTGAAATACATAGAGAGTTTATAAGAAAAAAGTGGCAAAACTAAACAGACCCACGTGAAAAGCCGTCTGCAAGGGCATTTCAGCTCTTCAGACGACTTAGCAAAATCCCCTAAAAAACTCAAACAATACGCCTGAAATACTTGTTCTGCAGATATCAGATGCATAATAGGATTTAACGCAGTCGTATTATACGCATGCGTATAATTTTATATCTTCACATATCATTAATAGCTTGTCGAGCATGGGGGGAATGGTTAAAAAGGTTATAAATATAGAACAATTTGGAAAAGTTTTCGTAACTTTGCGGCCCGAATAGTATTGAATGGGACTTGTAGAAAGAAATGAACGCATTTAAGAAGAAAAAGAGATGGCACTGTCTGTCGGGTCAGGAACCGACGGAAATGGACAAGACCATCATGTACTGGGAAAACAAAGGTAAGCTGGTGCCGACTCGTGAACTGATCAAGACACCAGAACAGATAGAGGGCATCCGCAAGGCGGGTGTCGTGAATACGGGTGTGCTCGACGAGGTGGCCAAGCAGATTCATGCGGGCATGAATACGTTGGAGATTGACCAGATTTGCCGTCAATATTGTGAGGATCATGGGGCTATTCCTGCTTGTCTGAACTATGAGGGCTTCCCAATGTCGGTATGCACGTCAATCAACGAGGTGGTGTGTCACGGTATTCCCAAGGAGGAAGACGTGCTGGAGGAGGGTGATATCATCAACGTGGATTTTACGACCATCCTCGACGGCTACTATGCTGACGCCAGTCGTATGTTCATCATCGGCAAGACGACACCTGAGAAGGAGCAATTGGTACGTGTGGCCAAGGAATGCTTGGAAATCGGTATGGAGGCTGCCAAGCCTTACTCGTTTGTGGGCGACATCGGCCACGCCATCGAGAAGCATTGCGAGAAATATCACTATGGGGTGGTGAGAGACTTAGCAGGTCATGGGGTAGGGCTCCAGTTCCATGAGGAGCCTGACGTGAACCACTACGGTCATCGGGGTACGGGCATGTTGCTGGTGCCTGGTATGGTGTTCACTATCGAGCCGATGATTAATATGGGTACCTGGCGCGTTTTCATCGATGCCGACGACCCATACGGCTGGGAGGTAATTACAGAGGACGAAAAACCGAGTGCCCAGTGGGAGCATACGCTCGTGATGACTGAGCACGGAGTGGAAATATTGACGTACTGATGGAGAATAATATATATATATTAGGTATAGAGTCGAGTTGTGACGATACGTCGGCGGCTGTACTCAAGAATGGGGTGCTGCTGTCGAATGTGACGGCATCGCAGGCGGTACATGAGGCCTATGGTGGTGTCGTGCCTGAGTTAGCTTCAAGGGCGCATCAGCAGAATGTGGTGCCAGTGGTCGATCAGGCTATTAAGAAGGCTGGAATTACCAAGGAGCAATTGACGGCTATCGCCTTTACCCGTGGACCGGGTCTGATGGGGTCGTTGCTTGTTGGAGTGAGTTTTGCAAAGGGTTTTGCCAGGAGTCTGGGGATTCCCCTTATCGACGTGAATCACCTGCAAGGACATGTGATGGCGCATTTCATCCGTGAGTCTGAGGGGAGTACGCAGCAACCGCCACTGCCTTTCCTGTGTCTTTTGGTATCGGGTGGAAACTCGCAGATCGTGAAGGTGAATGCCTACAACGATATGGAGGTGCTGGGACAGACCATCGACGACGCTGCTGGCGAGGCCATCGACAAGTGTTCGAAGGTGATGGGACTGGGCTATCCCGGTGGTCCGATTATTGACCGTCTGGCGCGTCAGGGAAATCCTAAGACTTATACATTTGCGGAGCCGAATATCCCAGGGCTGGACTACAGTTTCTCGGGCTTGAAGACATCGTTCCTCTACTCGTTGCAGAAGTGGGTAAAGGTGGATCCAGACTTCGTGGAGCATCATAAGGAAGACATTGCTGCCTCATTGGAGTGGACCATCGTGGACATCCTGATGAAGAAACTGAAGAAAGCTGTGGAGCAGACGGGCATCAAGCACGTGGCTGTGGCTGGTGGCGTGAGTGCGAACAACGGCCTGCGTAATGCGTTCTATGATGCGGAGAAACGTTATGGGTGGACGATCTACATCCCGAAGTTCAGCTATACGACGGACAATGCGGCGATGATCGGCATTGTGGGCTACTACAAGTATCTCGACGGTGAATTCTGCGATATCGATGCTCCTGCATTCTCGAAAGTGACATTTAAGTGATATTGAACAATATTATAATATGGATTTTGAAAGTAAAATAATAAGCAGGGAAATCAGTGAGATCCTCTGGGAGACTGAAAAGACCGTCGGTACGGCGGAGAGTTGTACGGGAGGTCGTATAGCTGAGGCTATCATCTCGGTGCCTGGTGCCTCGAAATATTTCAAGGGTGGCATTATCTCGTACGTGAATGAAATTAAAGAGCGTCTGCTGGACGTTGATCCTCAGGTGCTTCTGGAGAAGACAGCCGTCTGCGAGGAGGTGGCTGTAGCGATGGTGAAGGGTGCCTGCAGGACGCTTCAGACGGACTATGCTATCTCAGCAACAGGTATAGCAGGACCTTCGGGCGGTACGAAGGAGATTCCCGTTGGAACCATCTGGCTGGCCTGTGGCAGTGCTGAGCGTGTTGTAACTTTGAAAGTGGAAGAAGATCATGGCCGGGACATCAATCTGGCTATTGCCACCAACAAGGCTATGGAACTGTTTTTGAGTTTCTTGAAGGAAGAAAATGAGCCCAGACCAGTACGAGAAGGTTAAAAAATATTAATTCTTTCTTTTTCCAGTCGGGCAAACGTTTGAATCTCAATTAAAATGTGTACCTTTGCACGCTGTTTGGAATAAGTAAGTGTAAACCACAAGAAAAAAGTAGATAGAAATGTCTAAGATTTGTCAAATTACCGGAAAGAAGGCACAGATTGGTTGCAATGTGTCTCACTCAAAGCACCACACAAAGAGAAGCTTTGACGTCAACCTTTTCAGCAAGAAATTCTACTATGTAGAGGAGGGTTGCTGGATTCAGCTGAAGATTAGCGCTGCTGGTCTTCGTATGATTAACAAAGTGGGCCTTGACGCAGCCCTGAAGCAGGCAGTTGCCAAAGGCTACGTCGATTGGAAGGACATTAAAGTGATAGGAGATTAATAGAGATGGCAAGCAAGAAAGCAAAAGGCAATCGCGTTCAGGTGATCCTGGAGTGCACTGAGCATAAGAACAGTGGCATGCCCGGCACAAGCCGTTATGTGACTACAAAGAATCGCAAGAATACGCCAGAGCGTATGGAGCTGATGAAGTATAACCCCATCCTGAAGAAGATGACTCTTCACAAGGAAATTAAATAATACGACTGAAGAATGGCAAAGAAAACCGTTGCTACCCTCCATGAAGGTTCAAAGGATGGTCGCGCTTACACAAAGGTGATCAAGATGGTTAAGAGCCCGAAGACTGGCGCTTACATCTTCGATGAGCAGATGGTTCCCAATGAGGCCGTTAAGGACTTCTTCAAGAACTAATCCGGAGCTAATTTTAATTTTACATAAAAATGAGAGGCTGCAAGTTAAATTGCAGCCTCTTTTTTTGCGGTTTCATCGAAAATTATTAATTTTGCATGCAAAATAATAATGTATGGGAATTTTTGGATTTTTCAATAAAGAAAAGAAAGAGACACTTGACAAGGGACTGGAAAAGACCAAGACCAGTGTCTTTGACAAGTTGGCGAGAGCTGTAGCCGGTAAATCGAAGGTGGACGACGATGTGTTGGACAACCTTGAGGAGGTGCTTATCACCAGTGATGTGGGCGTGGATACGACGTTGAAGATCATCCGTCGCATCGAAGAGCGCGTGGCTCGAGATAAATACGTGAGTACGTCGGAACTCAATGCGATTTTGCGTGATGAGATTGCCGACCTGTTGGCTGAAAACAATTCTGAAGACAATGATAACTGGGATCTTCCAGGCGACCATAAACCCTATGTGATACTCGTTGTGGGTGTGAATGGCGTGGGTAAGACTACCACTATCGGTAAACTGGCCTGGCAGTTCAAACAGGCAGGTAAGAAGGTGTATCTCGGTGCGGCCGACACCTTCCGTGCTGCTGCCGTTGAGCAGTTGTGTATCTGGGGTGAGCGTGTGGGCGTGCCTGTGGTGAAGCAGCAGATGGGATCCGATCCCGCTTCTGTGGCTTTCGATACGTTGCAGAGTGCTAAAGCCAATGGTGCCGATGTGGTGCTGATAGATACGGCCGGCCGTCTGCACAACAAGGTGGGGCTGATGAACGAGTTGAAGAAGATCAAGGAGGTGATGAAGAAGGTACTACCAGAAGCTCCCGACGAGGTGATGCTCGTGCTGGACGGTTCTACTGGACAGAATGCCTTCGAGCAGGCGAAGCAGTTTGCTGCTGTGACACAGATCACTTCGCTGGCAATCACGAAACTTGACGGTACAGCCAAAGGTGGTGTGGTGATTGGTATCTCCGACCAGTTGAAGGTGCCAGTGAAATATATCGGCCTGGGTGAGGGGATGAAGGACCTGCAACTTTTCAACAAGCGTCAGTTCGTGGACTCGCTGTTTAAAGGGAAGAGTGAATAGTGAAAAGTGAATAGGGGATAGTGAAGACTATAGATATCATATCACTCGGTTGCTCAAAGAATCTCGTCGATAGCGAGATGCTGATGGGATTGTTGGAAGCCAACGGTTTCACGTGTACGCACGACAGCGACAACCCACAAGGGGAGATTGTGGTGGTGAATACCTGTGGTTTTATCAACGATGCCAAAGAGGAGAGTATCAACACCATTCTCGAGTTCGCACAGGCGAAGACCGAGGGTAGGGTAGAGCAGCTCTATGTGATGGGTTGTCTATCAGAACGTTATCTGGCTGATCTTGAGAAAGAAATTCCTGAGGTGGATGGCTGGTACGGGAAGTTTAACTATCGTAAGCTCTTGCAGGACATCAGTGAGAAGACGGTGGCTGATAATGTTTATCATCGTCATGTGACAACCCCTGATCACTATGCCTACATAAAGATCAGTGAAGGCTGTGATCGTCATTGTGCCTATTGTGCGATTCCCCTGATTACTGGACGCCACCAGAGTAGGCCGATGGCAGAGATTCTGGATGAGGTGCGCTATCTGGTAAAGACTGGTCGCAAGGAGTTTAATGTGATTGCTCAGGAACTGACCTACTATGGTGTCGATATTGACGGCAAGCAGCATATCGCTGAGCTCATTGAGCAGATGGCGGACATTCCCGGTGTGGAGTGGATCAGGCTGCACTACGCCTATCCGACGCATTTCCCATGGGACTTGCTGCGTGTGATGCGGGAGAAGCAGAACGTCTGTAAATATCTGGATATCGCCCTGCAGCATATCTCGGACCACATGCTCCAGCGGATGCAACGCCACGTGACAAAGGTCGAGACCTACGAGCTCGTGGAGAGATTGCGTCGAGAGGTGCCTGGTATCTGTATCAGAACGACGCTGATGGTGGGATTCCCCGGTGAGACAGAGGCAGATTTCGAAGAACTCAAGCAGTTTGTGAAGTGGGCCCGTTTTGAGCGGATGGGTGCCTTCGCTTATTCAGAAGAGGAGGGAACCTATTCTGCAGAACACTATGAGGACGACGTGCCGGAGGATGTGAAGCAGCTGCGCCTTGATAAACTGATGCGTATCCAACAGACGATTAGTGCAGAACTGGAGGAAGAGAAGGTGGGCAAGACCTTTAAGGTAATCATCGACCGTTTGGAGGGTGATTATTTTGTTGGAAGAACTGAATACTGTTCACCTGAGGTCGACCCAGAGGTGCTTATTCCCGTTAGTGAGGGTCAGCTGACAATCGGTGCATTCTATGATGTAGAGATGACCGATGCTGAAGCCTTCGATTTATATGGAACAGTAATCAAATAAGATATATGACGAATAAAGAATTTATCGCAGAACTTGCACAGCGGACAGGGTATTCACCTGAGGACACCCAGCGAATGGTCAATCTTCTCGTGGAGACGATGGGTGACCGTTTCCAGGAAGATGATGCCGTGCTCGTTCCGACATTCGGTACTTTCGAGGTAAAGAAGAAACTAGAGCGCGTGATGGTGAACCCATCAACGGGACAGCGGATGCTTGTGCCTCCCAAATTGGTGCTGAACTTCAAACCTAACGTGAACTGGAAGGAACGTGTAAAGAATGGAGGTAACGATTGATGGGAAAGTTGACGATACAAGATATAGCCAAGGTGCTGAGCGACCGCAAGGGGTTGTCAAAGAATGATGCCTCGAACTTTGTCAATGGGATGTTTGACATCATCCAGCAGGCGTTGGAGCGTGATATGGTTGTCAAGGTAAAGGGCTTTGGTACCTTTAAAATTATCGATGTGGATCCCCGTGAGAGCGTGAACGTGAATACGGGCGAACGGGTGCTCATCGAAGGTCATAACAAGATTACCTTCATACCGGACCAGTTGCTGAAGGAAATCGTAAACAAACCCTTCTCGCAGTTTGAGACCGTCGTGCTGAATGAGGGTGTGGATTTCGCGGAAGATACCACTTCGGAGGCATATGTCACACCAGAAGTAAAAGCTGCCTCGATGCCACTCGTGGATTTCGTGGATGAAGATCCGTCTTTTGAGAACCCTATTCCATTAGGAGAGAATACAGTTGCAGAAGCACCAACACCTGATGCGGAACCAATGCCTGTAGAGACATCAGTGCCCGTAGTGGAGTCTGAACCAGTCAGTTCTTCTGCATCGATGGTGGTTGAAGCGCCTGTCGCTGAAGTGTCTGAAACGCCTGCGAACGAGGAGTCTGTGGAGGATTCTGAAGAAGAATCCGTTTATGAAGATGAAGAGGAAGGCTCTGGCAGTAGGAAATGGCTGAGACCAGCAGTGGCCCTGCTCTTGGGACTTGGTGTCGGATATCTGTTGGGTAACTACTTCCCAATGAAGGGCGAGCAGCCTGTTGAGGCTCCGAAGCCCCCAGTCGAGATGCCGAAGACTGTGGTGGAAGATACGTTGGTTGTTGACTCGATTAAGGCAGCGGTCTCAGCACCTGAAGCTGAACAACCTGCAAAACCCATTGTGGACAAACCCGTAGAGGCGCCCAAGCCTGAAGTGAAGGCCGAAGAGACGAAGCCTGTTGAAACCGTCAAACCGGCAGCAGTCGCTCCAAAGCCAGTCGCCCCAGAGGTAGACAAGTATGCAGCGATGGATGCTCGCGTGAGAACTGGTGCCTATCGGATTGTTGGTACTGATAAGGTGGTGAAGGTGAAAGAGGGTGATAACCTCCGAAGGATTGCCCAGCGGACACTTGGGCCAGACATGGAGTGCTATCTGGAAGTCTATAATGGACTGAAAGCTGCATCACCGCTGAAGATTGGACAGGAGATAAAGATTCCAAAACTGCAACTGAAGAAAAAAAAGACGCAGACAACTAATTAAGTTAATGAAGAACAGTTTAAAATTAAAGAAATATTATGGCAGAAGCTATTGACATCCGTGAACTGAATATCCGGATAGAACAACAAAGTGCATTCGTGACAAATCTTGTGGCCGGCATGGACCAGGTCATCGTAGGACAGAAGCATCTCGTAGATTCACTGCTGATTGGTTTGCTGAGTGACGGACATATCCTGTTGGAAGGTGTGCCTGGTTTGGCTAAGACATTGGCTATCAAGACCCTCTCGCAGTTGATTGACGCAGACTACAGTCGTATCCAGTTTACGCCAGATCTGTTGCCTGCAGACGTTATCGGTACGATGATCTACTCACAGAAAGACGAGAAATTCCAGGTGAAGCAAGGCCCCGTGTTTGCCAACTTCGTGCTTGCAGATGAAATTAACCGCGCTCCTGCAAAGGTACAGAGTGCCTTGCTTGAGGCTATGCAGGAAAAACAGGTAACCATTGGCAGCGAAACCTTTAAGTTGCCGAACCCCTTCCTCGTGATGGCTACGCAGAACCCTATCGAGCAGGAAGGAACCTATCCGCTGCCTGAGGCTCAGGTGGACCGTTTCATGCTGAAAGTGGTCATCGACTATCCTTCGCTCGACGAGGAGAAGAAGATTATCCGTGAGAATATCGCAGGTGAGATGCCGACAGTAAGACCCGTAACGACTGCCGAGGAGATTCTGAAAGCTCGTAGCGTGGTGCGTGAGGTGTATCTCGACGAGAAGATTGAGCAGTATATCGCAGATATCGTATTTGCTACCCGTTATCCGGATCGCTATGGCCTGAAGGACTTGAAGGATATGATTTCGTTCGGTGGTTCTCCTCGTGCCTCAATCAATCTGGCTAAGGCCGCTCGAGCCTACGCCTTTATCAAGCGTCGCGGCTATGTGGTGCCAGAGGATGTGCGTGCTGTGGCTCATGATGTGTTGCGTCATCGTATAGGCTTGACCTATGAGGCTGAAGCCAGCAATATTACCAGCGAGGAAATCGTGTCGAAAATTATCAATAAGGTGGAAGTGCCCTAAAAGGGAAGAGTGAAAAGTGAATAGTGAAGAATTTGCTACCGTATCATGGAGACTAGCGAAATCTTAAAGAAAGTCCGTAAGATTGAGATCAAGACCCGTGGTCTGAGTTCAAACATCTTTGCCGGCCAGTACCATAGCGCTTTCAAGGGCAGGGGTATGGCCTTCAGCGAGGTGCGTGAATATCAGTTTGGCGACGATGTGCGAGATATTGATTGGAATGTGACCGCCCGTTTCCACCGTCCTTACGTGAAGGTGTTTGAGGAAGAGCGTGAGTTGACGGTCATGCTGATGATCGATGTAAGTGGTTCGCTCGATTTCGGAACCCAGCGTCAGATGAAGCGTGACATGGTGACGGAGATTGCCGCGACCATCGCCTTCTCTGCCATTCAGAACAACGATAAAATCGGCGTCGTGTTCTTCTCTGACCGTATCGAAAAGTACATTCCGCCAAAGAAGGGCCGTAAACATATCCTCTACATCATCCGTGAGATGCTGGATTTCCAACCAGAGTCGAAACGTACAGACGTGAAACAGGCTGTAGAGTTTTTGTCGGGCGTGCAGAAGCGCCGTACGACAGCTTTTATCCTCAGTGACTTCTATGTACGTGAAGACTTTCAGCAGTCACTTCAGATTTGTAGCCGAAAGCACGACGTGATAGCCATTCAGGTGTATGACGTGCGGGCCAAGGAGTTGCCTGATGTGGGTTTGATGAAGGTTGTGGATGCAGAGACGGGCTTCGAGCAGTATATCGATACCAGCTCAAAACGACTGCGCCGTGACTACCAGCGCTACTGGATGGGTAGACAGGCACAGTTGGAGGAAACCTTCAACAAAAGCAATGTGGATCATGTCAGCATTGCGACGAACGAAGACTTTGTGAAATCGTTGTTGCTATTGTTTAAACAAAGAAGTTAATGAAAAGATCAGTCTTTCTTATCGTATTGGCGGTCAGTGCGTTCCGTTTGTCGGCGCAAGTTTCGGTAGAGGCTCAGATTGACTCTATCGAGATTTTCGTTGGACAGCAGGTTCACCTGACACTGACGGCTCATACGAAGGAGAACGCAAAGGTGGAGTTCCCGGTGTTCCAGCCCTCTCAGTACATTACGCCTGGGGTGGAGGTTCTGAATAGTGAGCAACGCCCTGCTGTGTCACAGGATAATGGTTTTATGTCCAGGTCGATGGTCTATACGCTGACCTCGTTTGACGACACCTTGTATTATCTGCCGCCTATGACTGTAAAAATTGACGGCAAACCCTATAAGAGTAAGAGTCTGGCCCTGAAGGTGCTGACTATCGAGGTGGATACGGCCCATGTCGATCAGTTCTTTGGACCTAAGGACGTGCAAGATAATCCCTTCCAGTGGAGCGACTGGAGTCTCTCCTTCTGGCTGAGCGTGTTGATGTTGGTGCTGCTGGCTGTAACCTACTACCTCTATCTGCGTCTGCGTGACAACAAACCGATTATCAAGACGATACGTATTGTGAAACGGCTATTGCCCCATCAGAAGGCTATGAAGGAGATAGAGCAGATCAAGGCTGACAAGATGGTAAGCTCGGAGAACTCAAAGGAGTATTATACGAAGCTGACAGACACCTTACGTAAATATATTGAGGAGCGCTACGGTTTCAACGCGATGGAGATGACCAGTAGTGAGATTATCGATAAACTGACGGCTACTCAGGACGAGAACGCCATCAGTGAGTTGCGTCAGCTCTTCCTGACGGCAGACCTCGTGAAGTTTGCTAAGTACTCGACACTCATCAACGAGAATGACCGTAATCTCGTGAATGCTATCGACTTCATTAACCAGACAAAACAGGAAGATGTGCCTGTGGAGGAGACTGTGAAGCCGCAGTTGACAGAGGAAGACCAGCGGTCGCAGAAGGCTCGCAGGATGCTTCGTACTGTCATTACTTTGCTGGCTACGGTCTCAGGATTGTTGTTTGTCTATGTGGTCTATACACTTTATCTGTTGTTGAATTAAAAGGAATCAAATGGAATTTGCCAATAAAGAATATCTGTTTCTGCTCCTGTTGGTCATACCTTATTTGATCTGGTATGTGATGTACAGGAAGAAAACTGAGCCCACGATACGGATGAGCGATACTTTTGCCTTTCGTTTCGCACCGAAGAGCTGGAAGGTAAGGTTGATGCCACTTTCCATGCTGCTGAGGGTATTGGCCTTTGTCATGATTATCTTGGTACTGGCACGTCCTCAGACCCATAATTCTTGGGCCAGTAAGACGGTGGAAGGTATCGATATCATGTTGGCGATGGACGTTTCGACAAGTATGCTGGCTGAGGACCTGAAACCTAATCGCATCGAGGCTGCCAAGCAGGTGGCTGCAGAGTTCATCATCGGTCGTCCTGATGACAATATCGGTCTTAGTATCTTTGCTGGCGAGGCGTTTACACAGTGTCCGATGACTACTGATCACACCTCTCTGTTGAATCTGTTGCAGAATGTGAGGACCGACATCGCAGCTAGGGGATTGATCGAGGACGGAACGGCCATCGGTATGGGATTAGCCAACGCTGTCAGTCGTCTGAAGGAGTCGAAGGCTAAAAGTAAGGTTGTCATCTTGTTGACCGACGGTAGTAACAACCGAGGTGACATATCCCCGATGACCGCTGCTGAGATTGCCAAGAGTCTGGGCATTCGTGTTTATACCATCGGTGTTGGCACAAACAAAGTTGCTCCATACCCGATGCCTGTGGCTGGTGGTGTGCAGTATGTGAATATCCCAGTGGAGATTGACACGAAGACCCTCAGTGAGATTGCCGCTGCTACAGAAGGTGATTTCTATCGAGCCACGAATACCAAAGAACTTCGCAATATCTATAAGGAGATTGACCAGTTGGAGAAGAGCAAGCTGAACGTTAAGAAGTTCAGCAAACGTTATGAGGCCTATCAGCCTTTTGCTCTGGCTGCGATTATTGCCCTTTTGCTGGAGTTGTTGTTACGTATAACTATTTTCAGGAGGATACCGTAATATGTTCAGATTTGAAAGTCCTATATATCTTTATCTGTTGGTGCTGATTCCTTTATTGGCACTGATTAGGTACTTGTCATATAGAAACCAGAAGAAACGGCTTCGTAAGTTTGGTGAACCGTCACTATTGAAGGCCTTGATGCCTGATGTGTCACGTTTCCGTCCTTCTGTGAAGTTCTGGATTCTGCAAGGAGCACTTGCTCTCTTGATTGTGATGCTGGCCCGTCCTCAGATGGGTACAAAAATCAACCACGAGAAGCGTGTCGGAATCGAGACAATTATCGCGATGGATATCAGTAATTCGATGCGGGCAGAAGATATTGTACCGAGTCGTCTCGATCGTAGTAAGATGATGGTGGAGAACCTTGTCGACCACTTCACGAACGATAAGATTGGATTAATCGTGTTTGCTGGTGATGCATTCGTGCAGTTGCCAATTACCAGTGACTATGTTTCGGCGAAGATGTTCCTCTCAAGTATCGACCCGTCGATGATGGCATCGCAGGGTACAGACATCGCCAGGGCTATTGAGATGGCCTCGCATAGCTTCACCCAAGAAGAAGGTATCGGCAAGGCAATCGTCGTGATCACCGACGGTGAAGACCATGAGGGTGGAGCCGTAGAGGCTGCAGAGGCAGCGAAGAAAAATGGTATGCGTGTCTATGTGCTTGGGGTTGGTTCGACACAAGGTGCTCCTATCCCCGTTCCAGGTACAGGCAACTACATGCAGGACAATACGGGTAATACTGTGATGTCGGCCCTGAATGAAGATATGTGTAAGCAGGTGGCTCAGGCTGGAGGTGGTGCTTATATCCATGTGGAGAACAATAGTGCCGCCCAGGAACAGTTGGACAATGAGTTGGACAAGTTGGCGAAGAAAGAGACTTCGACGGCAGTCTATAGTGAGTTCGATGAGCAGTTCCAAGCCTTCGGTGTGTTGGCTCTGTTGCTGCTGATTCTGGAAATCTGTATCTTTGACCGTAGAAACCCGTTGTTGAAACATGTTTCTCTGTTCGGTAAACGAAAGGTTGCTGTCATGCTGTTGTTCTTGACAGCTCTGTCGGTTACAGCGCAGACCGATCGCCAGTATATCCGTCAGGGTAACAAACAGTTCCGTATGGGCGACTATCCCAATGCAGAAGTGTCTTACCGGAAGGCCATCGAGCAGAATCCTAAGAATCCGCAGGCTTCCTTTAACTTGGGTAATGCACTTATGGCTCAGAAGAAAGACTCTGCCGCTGTCACCCAGTTTGAGAATGCTTCCAGGTTGGAGACCAATCCCCTGCGTAAGGCCCAGTCGTTCCATAATATCGGTGTGATCTGCCAAACCCATAAGATGTACGGAGAGGCTATCGAGGCTTATAAGAATGCCTTGCGCCTGAACCCGAATGACGACGAGACACGCTACAACCTCGTGCTCTGCAAACATCAGAAGCAGAAGCAAGACCAGCAGAAACAGAATCAGGGTCAGAACAATGATGACCAGAAAAAGGACGACCAAAAGAAAGATGATCAGCAGAAAGACCAGAATTCTGACAAACAGGATGACAAGAAGCAGCAAGAGCAGCAGAAGCCCCAGATGAGCAAGGATAATGCCGAGCAGTTGCTGAATGCCGCCATCCAGAACGAGAAACAGACGCAGGATAAGCTGAAAAAAGCCCAGCAGCAGCCGCAGCGTCGGACTAATCAGAAGAATTGGTAATTAATGATGTAAAAGGGAATTGATAATAGATAATAAGAAATAGTGAAGAATATAGTGAGTTTCTTTAGAGATGACGTGAAGATGACGTGGGTCGTGAAAGTACTGCTGGTACTATTCACTACAATTAACTGTTCATTATTCACCTCATATGCGCAAACGTTGACCGGGGCTGCGCCCTCCCATGTGGCCGTTGGTGAGCAGTTCCGTCTGACCTATACAGTAAATACCCAGAACGTCAGTGATTTCCGGGCAGGTGATATTCCTGATGCCTTGGAGGTGCTTATCGGTCCTAATCGTTCCATGCAGTCGAGCTATCAGATGATCAATGGGCATACCAGCTCCACTTCGTCAATCACTTATACTTATATCGTTAGTGCCACGAAGAATGGTACTTTTACCATCCCTCCCGCACATGTAGTTGTAAGTGGTAAGAGTATCGCATCGAACGCTCTGACCATCAAGGTGTCGGGTTCAGCAAGTTCTGCCCGTCAGCAGCGCCAACAACAGGATGATGGTGGTGAGATGCGAGATGCTGGTAGTCATATTTCAGGTTCTGACCTCTTCATCAAGGTGAGTGCCAACAAGAACCGTGTGCATGAACAGGAGCCTATTTTGCTGACCTATAAGGTCTATACATTGGTGTCTCTGACCCAACTACGTGGCGATATGCCCGACCTGAAGAGTTTCTATTCACAGGAGGTGGAATTGCCTCAGCAAAAGAGTTTCTCTATTGAGCGTGTGAACGGTCGTCCTTATCGTACCTGTACGTGGAGTCAGTATGTGATGTTCCCGCAGATGACTGGTAAACTGCAGATCCCGAGCATCACCTTTGAAGGTATCGTGGTACAGCAGAATCGTAATGTTGATCCTTTCGAGGCATTCTTCAATGGTGGCTCTGGCTATATTGAAGTGAAGAAGAAGATTGTGGCTCCAGGAATCGAGATACAAGTTGATCCATTGCCGCAGCGTCCAGCAAATTTCTCAGGTGCTGTAGGAAAATTTTCGGTTTCAGCCCAGTTGGATAAGACCGAGACCAAAGCCAATGACCCTGTTACCCTGCGTGTGATTGTCAGTGGTGCCGGTAACTTGAAACTCATTAAACAGCCTGTTGTGAATTTCCCGAAGGATTTTGATAAATATGAGCCGAAAGTAACCGATAAGACTAAATTGACCTCAAGCGGTATCGAGGGGTCTATGATCTACGATATGCTGGTGGTTCCACGTCATCAGGGAAAGTATGAGATACCGCCGGTGGAGTTTACCTATTTCGATACGACGACCAATAGCTATCAGACTGTGAAGAGTGAGGGTTTTAGCCTTGACGTGGCAAAAGGTGCAGGTGCTGGTAAGGTAAATGATTTCTCCGGTCAGGAACTTCAGGAATTGAGTAAAGATATCCGCTATATCAAGACCGGCGATGTGCGTCAGCATTCGCTTGATGACTTCTTCTTTGGATCGACGGCTTATTGGATTTGTCTCGTGGTGTTGGCCCTCATTTTCATTACGCTGTTCGTCGTGTTCCGTCAGCGGGCTATTGAGAATGCCAATGTGACGAAGATGCGAGGTAAGAAAGCCAACAAAGTGGCTACGAAACGACTGAAGAAAGCCGCCAGTCTGATGGCTGAGAATAAACCGGGTGATTTCTACGACGAGGTATTGCGCGCGCTCTGGGGGTATGTCGGTGATAAGTTGAATATCCCTGTCGAGCAGCTGTCGCATGATAATATCAGCCTGCGTCTGGCAGAACGAGAAGTCAGCAAAGCCACTATCCTGCAGTTTGTGAGTGCGCTGGATGACTGTGAGTTCGAACGTTATGCCCCAGGAGATCCGAAGGGAAATATGAAGAAAGTATATCATAAGGCGATGACAGCTATCGAGAAGATTGAGGAGACAATGAAAAGACGTCGCAGTTCGAAGGTCACGCTGTTCCTCTTATTGCTGCTTCTGCCTGCCACTGCATCAGCAGTCACAAAGGCAGAGGCTGACAGTGCTTATGCGCGCGGCCACTACCAGCAGGCCATCAAGGACTATGAAACCCTACTGAAACAAGGTGCTGCTGCAGAGTTGTATTATAATCTTGGCAATGCCTACTATCGTTCGGAGAATATCACCAAGGCCGTGCTGAACTACGAGCGTGCTTTGTTGCTCTCACCTGGTGATCGCGATATCCGCTTCAACCTGCAAATTGCGAATTCAAAGACTATCGACAAGATAGTGCCAGAGTCAGAGATGTTCTTTTTCACATGGTACCGGTCGTTGGTGAACTTGATGAGTGTGGACGGTTGGGCCAGAATGTCGCTGATCTCGCTGACTCTTGTGATTGTACTCCTATTGATCTATTTGTTCTCTGACCGTCTGTGGCTCAGGAAAACGGGTTTCTTCGGTGGTATCATCCTATTGGTGGCCTTTCTGTTCAGCAATCTTTTTGCTTGGCAGCAGAAGCAGAACCTGATGTATCGCAAGGGAGCTATCATCACTGCTTCCTCTGTGATTGTAAAGAGTACACCGGCTCAAAACGGTACGGATCTGTTCGTGCTTCATGAAGGAACGAAAGTGGTTATCACTGACGGTTCGATGAAAGGCTGGAAGGAAATCCGTATAGCTGACGGTAAGGAAGGATGGATTGAAACAAAAAAAATGGAAGAAATATAATCTATGATAATGTTAGATCTCCTTCTGACAAGTGACAGCCTCTTGCAGACGCTTGAGAACATTGACCGACAAGCGTTGTTAGCAGTGAATGGCAGTGACTCCCTCTACTTGGACAGAGTCGCTCATGTGCTAACGACTGCCATCACGTGGTTGCCTCTTTATATTAGTCTGTTCTATGTAGTTCTGAAAAACAACGATACCTTCCGTAAGGTACTATTCATTGTCGGGTGTGCAGGACTTTGCGTGCTCTTTGCCGGCAGTGTCGACGATTTGATTGTGAAACCGCTGGTAGGACGTTGGCGCCCCACCCATGACCCTGTAATCGGAACAATGGTAGATGTAGTTGATGGCTATAGGGGAGGGCGTTATGGTTTCTTTTCTGCCCATGCTGCCAACACCTTCAGTATCGCAGTATTCTTTTGTTGGCTAATCAGGAGTCGTGTTTTGTCGATAGCACTGGTTATCTGGTCGTTCACAAACTGTTGGACACGTTTGTATCTCGGCGTCCATTTCCCTGGTGATATCCTCGTAGGACTCTTCTGGGGTGGTACGGTTGGTACGGCAGTCTATTATTTACATTATTGGGTGTCTAAGCGTACCTCCATATCTAGACATCGCTTTTTCGCAGACCAGAGCACGTCGACTGGCTATTCACGTAAGGATTGTGACATTCCAGTTTTCGTGTTGGTTGTCACTTTATTGTTTGCCTTGTTAAAATCTTGTATCCAATGATTTCTGATCCCCGTCATATTCATATCAGCGACTACAACTATCCTCTGCCGGATGAGCGTATCGCCAAGTTTCCCATTGCCAAGCGCGACCACTCGAAGCTGTTGGTCTATCAGCATGGCGTCGTGAGTGAGGATGTTTTTTATCATCTTCCAAAGTATCTGCCCAAGGGAGCACTCATGGTGTTTAACAATACCAAAGTGATTCAGGCTCGAATGCATTTCCGTAAGGAAACAGGTGCTTTGATAGAGGTCTTCCTACTTGAACCCGCCGATCCGTCAGACTACGAACTGATGTTCCAGACTACTGATCATTGTGCCTGGTATTGTCTAGTGGGAAATCTGAAAAAATGGAAAGAAGGAACCCTTGTTAGGGATATTGAGATCAAGGGACAGGCGATTCGTGTATCAGCCACCAGAGGACCCGTGCATGGAACCTCCCATCGTATTGACTTCAGTTGGGATGGTGGCGTGAGCTTCGCAGAGATTATCGATGCGATGGGAGAACTGCCTATACCGCCATATCTGAATAGAGAAACACAGGAGAGTGACAAGACCACTTATCAGACTGTCTATTCAAAGATCAAGGGTAGTGTTGCCGCTCCAACAGCAGGATTGCATTTCACACCTGAGGTGTTGGCGGATCTTGACGCCCATGGGATAGAACGGGAGGAACTGACTCTTCACGTGGGTGCCGGTACTTTCAAGCCTGTAAAGAGTGAAGAGATTGAAGGTCATGAGATGCATACTGAGTATATCAGTGTGCGTCGGGAGACTATTCAGAAACTTATCAAGCATGAGGGCTGTGCTATCGCTGTGGGTACGACCAGTGTCAGAACCCTTGAGAGTCTCTATTATATGGGAATGAAGGTGATGGGGTCGCCTGACCTTAGCGAAGAGCAACTCCACGTGCAGCAATGGGAACCATATAACGTGAATAGCGAAGAACGAATAGTGAATAGTGTTGAGGCTTTGAAGGCACTTGACAATTGGATGGGTAATCGAGGACTTGAGGTGCTTCATAGTAGTACACAGATAATCATCGCCCCCGGCTATGATTATCATATCGTCAAGATGCTTGTGACGAATTTCCATCAGCCTCAGTCCACCTTGCTATTGCTTGTTAGTGCCTTTGTGAAAGGAGACTGGCATCAAATCTACGACTATGCACTGGCTCATGATTTCCGCTTCCTGAGCTATGGCGACTCATCGCTACTTATACCGTAAGCGGGTGGGGGATAGAAAAAGAAAAAAGCTTCAGAATATCTGAAGCTTTTTCTTTGGTAGTCGATAGGGGAATCGAACCCCTATGCCAAGATTGAGAATCTTGTATCCTAACCATTAGATGAATCGACCATCATAGCACCCTTAGAGACCCCTGCGGAAGGAGGGGGATTCGAACCCCCGGTACGGGAACCCGTACGGCAGTTTAGCAAACTGCTGGTTTCAGCCACTCACCCATCCTTCCAAGAATGCTTCGTGTTAGAAACCGAGGGGTTATCTCCTCAAATGCGGGTGCAAAGGTACGGCTTTTTTTTTGTTCCTGCAAATTTTTCGGCAACTTTTTTAGAAAAAATTACTTGAACGCAATTACCTCCGTGAGCTCTTCATTCAGGTAGAATGTGTTCTGCAGGGTGTCACTTCCGCTTATATATCTCATTCTCAGGTAATAAAGATCACCTTGAGGTATGGAAGGGTAGGTGATGCCCTTTTTGAATCCTTGTGCACCATTTTCTCGCATGACACCAATCAGTGAGTCGTTGAGGTGACGTGTTTTGCCTAAATCAGCAAAGTCACGGCCACTAATCAGGTTGGCTGTTTCCATATTCTCCTCGATGAAATCCTTTACGGTGCTCTCAGCCTTGTACTGCTGTCCGCATGAGGCAAACAGCAGTACGTTGAAAAGGCAAATACCTATTTTAATATAGATACGTGGATTCATTTCTGGGGAATGTTTTTAAGGATGTCGAGCAGATGATCCCAAACCATTTGTACGGTAGGGATGTGGAGACGCTCATCAGGTGTGTGGACAAACCGCAGTGTCGGACCGAAGCTCACCATGTCGAGGTTAGGATAGCGTTCAGAGAAAAGACCGCACTCGAGACCGGCATGGATGCCACGAACGACAGGAGCCTTGCCAAACAGTTTCTTGTAGGAGGCTACGACGATTTCCGTGAGTTTGGAGTTTGCCTTCATCTTCCAGGCAGGGTAGCCGTCGCTGCTGAATGCCTCTGCTCCTGCGAGTTCAAAGACTGCTTGGATGGTAGCGCACATGTTGTCGAGGTTGGACATCACGTTGGAGCGTTGACTCGACAAAATGTCGATGGATGTTTCGGAGCTGTGTACGCTGGCGATATTGCTTGAAGTCTCCACCATGCCACCAAGAGCTTCATCCTGACAGATGGCGTAAATACCATTGTCAACAGCTTGCAGTGCCCAGATAAACTTCTTGGCTATCTCAGACTCGATAACGGGTTCTGCGTCGGTGCTTTCCATCGAGAATACCATTTGTGTGTCTGTCACGTGGAACTCATCCTCAACATCGGTAGCAAAAATATTCCAGTCTGCACGTACGTTTTCCTTGACATCGTTGGGTACAGCGATGATGAACGAACCGTCGCGTGGAATAGCGTTATGGAGCTTGCCGCTATGGAACTGAGCCAGACGAACACCTTCGTAGCGCTTCATAGTCTGGAAGATGAAACGGGCCAGAATCTTGATGGCATTGGCTCTTTTCTTGTTGATGTCATCACCAGAATGGCCACCTACCAGTCCTTTGAGAGTACCCAACAGGAAGAAACTGCCTTTCGGAGCCTCCTCACGCTGGAAAGTGAACTTGGCTGTCGTATTACGTCCGCCAGCACAACTGACGAAGATTTCTCCCTCATCCTCAGAGTCGAGGTTAATGAGGTAGTCGCCCGTCATGAAGCCAGCCTTCATGCCTTCAGCTCCGGTAAGCCCCGTTTCCTCATCGCGTGTGAATACACACTCGATGGGCCCATGCTCAATAGTGTCGCTGGCAAGGATGGCCAGTTCGATGGCACAGCCGATGCCATCATCGGCACCTAAGGTCGTTCCCTCAGCTGTTAGCCACTCACCATCTACATAGGTACGGATAGGATCCTTGTCGAAGTCAAATTCTACATCGACAAGTTTGTCGCAGACCATATCCATATGACTCTGGAGGATGACCGTCTTGCGGTTCTCCATGCCCTTCGTGGCAGGCTTGCGGATGATGACGTTGCCCGTCTCATCGACATTTGTCTGCAGGTTGTGTTGCTCGCCCCAGTTCTTGAGGTACTCAATCATCTTCTCCTCACGCTTTGATGGACGTGGAATTTCATTGATCTTTGCGAATTCTGCAAAGACTTGAACAGGTTTTAAATCACTTTTATTCATTATTAATGTTATTTTTGACAGTTTTCGTAATAAAATGCTTACCTTTGCACCCAAATTGCAGCGCAAAATTACAAAAAATGATTGAAACTCTGCTGATATCGACGTTAATAATTGCTATTGCGATGGTATTTTTCCTCGTAAGGGTGCTATTTGTGAAGCAAGGTACGTTCAAGTCGCAGCATATCCACGACTCTGAGGCTATGAAGGAACGTGGTATTCACTGCGTGATGGATCAGGATCGCGAGATGCGTCAGAAAAGTAAGTTCGCTGTCGATGAGAAGTGAAAAAAGTATCAATAAAAATAATAAGTTCAAGACAAACAATGAAAAAGTACATTCTTTCTGCACTGACCATCGCCCTGATGGCATCGTGCAACAATGCTAGTTCAAAGATGGACGATCAGCCGGTTGCCGGCAATGCTTCTGGTGAAGGTATGAAGATTGCCTATGTGGAAGTTGACTCGCTGATGACTCAGTATGACTTCGCCAAGGACTACAGTGTGACCCTTCAGAAGAAGTCTAACAATGCACGAAACACGCTTACCCAGAAAGGTAACGCTCTGCAGGCCGCTGTGAACAACTTCCAGCAGAAACTGAACAACAATGGTTTCCAGAGCCGTGAGCAGGCTGCCAGTGTACAAGCTGCAATCGAACGTCAGCAGCGTGACCTTCAGGAGCTTCAAGGACGTCTGGAAGGTGAACTCGCCTCAGAGACAGCTAAGTTTAACGAAGCTCTCCGCGACTCACTGCAGAACTTCCTCAAGGCTTATAACAATGACAAGCATTACGACCTGATTCTGTCGAAGGCTGGTGATAACATTCTGATGGCCGACAAGAAGTATGATATCACTGTCGATGTGATCAATGGTCTGAACAAACGCTATAAGCCAGCAGCTAAGCCTGCTGCAGAAGAGAAACAGGCTGAAGATAAGAAATAAGCATCACTTATCATACGATAAGCGCCACTTCTCAATCAGGAAGTGGCGCTTATTTGTTGATAACCCCTATGGCTTACTGTTTCATCAGATAAGCCTTGAAATCAGAGAAATCCTTTGTCATTGGTACGCTCTGCTTCTGTCCACGCATGAAAGCTGCCAGGCGTTCGGGTATCTCGACATCGATACCGATAATCTCATCGACTTTCTCCTTGAACTTTGCAGGATGAGCCGTCTCACAGAAGACACCAATCTCGTCATCATGCAGGCCATCAGCCAGAGCTTGATAACCACAAGCACCATGAGGATCGAGAATGTACTGAGTCTCATCGAAACACTGGCGCATGGTTTGACGAATATCATCATCGCTGTAAGTTGCGCCACTGATCAGGGCGGAGATACGCTCGTGCGACTGATCGTAGAGATCATAGATGCGTGCAAAGTTTGATGGATCACCCACATCCATGGCATTGGCGAGTGTCTGCTTAGATGGCTTTGGCTCATATTTGCCTGTCTGCAAGTATTTGAAGAAGATATCGTTGGCATTGTTGGCAGCGATAAATCGTTTAACGGGTAACCCCATCTCATGTCCGAAAAGAGCTGCGCAGATGTTTCCAAAGTTGCCAGAAGGTACACACATCACGAGATTGTCTGCCTTGCCGAGTGCTTTCATGCGCGCATACGCATTAAAATAGTAGAAGGCCTGGGGCAGGAAACGTGCCACGTTGATGGAATTAGCAGAGGTGAGCTTCATATGGCTGTTCAGTTCTGCATCCATGAAAGCGTTCTTCACCAGCGCCTGGCAGTCGTCGAAGACGCCATCCACCTCGATGGCGGTGATGTTCTTCCCAAGGGTAGTGAACTGACACTCCTGAATGGGGCTTACCTTTCCTTTGGGATAGAGTACATAGACATGGATACCTTCTACGCCAAGAAAACCATTGGCGACGGCAGAACCTGTATCGCCCGAGGTCGCTACAAGTACATTTACCTCTTGACTCTTGTCCAAGTTGGCACCTTTTCTTTCCTGGCGGATGAAATACTGGAGCAGACGAGCCATGAAGCGGGCACCAACATCTTTGAAAGCGAGGGTTGGGCCATGGAATAGTTCGAGTGTATAGATGTTGTCTTTCACCTTGACGACAGGACAATCAAAGGAGAGGGTGTCATAGACGATGTCGTGCAAGGCATCGGCATCTACATCCTCGCCGAAGAATGCATTGGCGACGGTGTAGGCAATTTCCTGAAAGGACATCTTCTCGATGTTGTCGAAGAACTCTTGTGGCAGTTTCTTGATTCGCTCAGGCATGTAGAGGCCACGATCCTCTGCCAGTCCTTTGACCACAGCCTTGTGCAAGTCGGCTATAGGTGCTTGTTTGTTTGTACTATAGTATTTCATTGCTTATTCAATTTTCATCAATTCTTGCATAAATTCATTGAGTTTCAGGAGACCGTAGGCGCCCTCGACACAGCTTACCTCGTCGTAATGCTGAACACTATCGGGGCTGATGCCACGATACCAGAACAAGAAAGGTACGGGTTGTCCGACGTGGATGCGCATCTCAACAGGTGTCAGATGGTCAGGGAGTATGGCGATGCACACAGGCTCTGCCCAAGTTTGTATTTCTTGGTAGATGGGGGCAATCAGACGCTGATCCAAGTACTCGATAGTCTTAAGCTTCAGGTCGAGATCTCCATCGTGTCCGGCCTCATCGCTGGCTTCTACATGTACGAATACAAAGTCGTCATTTTTCAATGCTTCTATAGCAGCTTGCGCCTTACCTTCATAGTTGGTGTTTGCCAGTCCCGTTGCACCTTCGACCTCCACAATCTTCAGACCAGCATAGTGGCCGATACCACGAATCAGGTCAACGGCGGAGATGACTGTACCGGCTTTTATCTGCGGGTACTGCTGCATCAGTGTTTCCATTGAAGGACGATAGCCGCCACTCCAAGGCCAGATGCTATTTGCCTGACGTTCTCCTCGTTTACTGCGTTCGATATTAAACGGATGATTCTCAAGAAGTTCTTGAGATTCTATAATCATTTTGTTTAAGAGTTCCGCAGTCTCCTCGGCTGTTAGTCTTCCTGCTTCTATTGGTGCATTTTTCTCAGCCTTCACGAGTAGTGGGCGCCAGGGCTCGTTGGGATGGTCATGGGGGGGCGCACATACGATGTGCTTGGAGCCTCCCTTGATCACCAACAGGTGTCGATACTGGATGCCACGAATGAATTTCACCCGTTCACAGCCTGCTTCTTCGTTAATGGGCTTTGCTAGTTTGTCGTTAAGATATTTGATAAGCACGGTGGCATCTTCAGTTTCCAGATTTCCGCCGTTGTGCGTGATAATCTTACCGTCTTCAAGGGTGATAATATTACAACGAATTGCCAGATCATCATTTGCCATCTCATAGCCAATGGATGCAGCCTCTAGGGGGCCACGCCCTTCATAGACCTTGTTCAGGTCATAGCCGAGGATGGCTGTGTTGGCTACCTCACTTCCCGGTGGGAAACCTTCAGGCACAGTGATGAGTCGTCCACAACGTCCCTCACGTGCCAGCTGATCCATCATGGGTTTATTGGCATATTGCAGCAAGGTCTTCCCGCCGAGTCGCTCAACGGGAAGATCTGCCATTCCATCACCTAGAATAATGATGTGTTTCATAAGGAAAAACCTGTTAATCCGTGCCTTAAATATTCGCAATACTCATGATGTTTGCGAAGACGCCGGCTGCAGTAACAGCAGCACCAGCACCATAGCCCTGGATGAGCATCGGGTACTCCTTATAACGTTCTGTTGTAAGCAGGACGATATTGTTAGAGCCTTCCAAACCATAGAACGGATGTCCGTAAGGCACTTCCTTCAAGGCTACACTGGTCTTGAAGATAGAAGGATCTTTCTCATCGGCTTCCATCGTAGCGACGAAACGCCAGCGCTTGTTCTCTGCCTCCAAAACCTTACGGCGTGCTTCAAAGTCGGCGTCCAGTTCAGGCAGGCGCTTCCAGAAGTCGTCGATACTGCCCTCAAAGTAGCTGTCGGGTACGAAAAGATGCTTTTCCACATCCTCCTGCTCCACCTTGTAACCTGCTTCTCGGGTGAGAATCACCAGCTTGCGGATAACATCTGTACCAGAGAGATCGATACGTGGGTCTGGTTCAGAGTAACGCTGTTCTTTAGCGCGACGAACGGTCTCAGAGAATGGTACATCGGCAGCAATCTCATTAAAGATGAAGTTCAGCGTACCAGAGAGGATAGCCTCAATCTTCAGAATCTTATCACCAGAGTTGCAGAGGTCGTTGATAGTACCGATAATCGGCAGTCCCGCACCTACATTAGTCTCGTAGCGGAACCATACGCCACGATCGCGCGCAGTCTGTTTCAGTTTCATATAGCTGTCGTAGTCGCTGGAGGCTGCAATCTTATTAGCTGCCACCACAGAGATATTATGCTCGAGGAAAGTCTGGTAAAGCGCTGCAATCTGACGGCTGGCGGTACAGTCGACGAAGACAGAGTTGAAGATATTCATCTTCACAATCTCGTCGCGCATGTGCTCTGTATCAGCAGGATAGCCGGCACGCAGTATTTTCTCATAGTTGTCGAGGTCGATGCCATCACGGTCCAAGACGAAGTTGTCGACGTCAGAGATACCCACTACGTTTAACTTCAGGCGACGAGACTGCATGAGGAACTGCTGTTGGGTGCGTATCTGTTCTAACAGCATGCCGCCTACGGTACCTATACCGCAGATAAAGATGTTCAGCACCTTGTATTCCGAAAGGAAGAAGGAGTCGTGCAATACGTTGAGCGACTTGCGCAGGAAACGGCCGTCGACAACGAACGAGATATTCGTCTCAGATGCTCCTTGGGCACAGGCAATCACGGAGATACCTGAACGTCCGAGTGTTCCGAAGAGCTTACCGGCAATACCAGGGCTGTGCTTCATGTTCTCACCGACGATAGCGATGGTAGCCAGGCCACTCTCGGCATGCATGGGGAACATGGCACCCGTCTCTATTTCCTTGGCAAACTCACTGTTGAGTACTTCCACAGCAGCGTCTGCATCTTCATCGCGGACACCGATACTGGTAGAGTTCTCTGATGATGCCTGCGACACCATGAACACAGAGATACCCTTGTTGGCGAGGGTGGTGAAGATACGACGGTTCACACCGATCACACCCACCATTGACAGACCTGTTACCGTAATCAGGGTTGTTCCTTTAATAGAGGAGATACCCTTGATAGGTTTCATGTCGTCGTCAATCTTCTCCTTGATGAGAGTTCCGGGATGTTCGGGGTTGAATGTATTTCTTACCTTGATGGGGATATTCTTGATGCAGACAGGATAGATGGTCGGCGGGTAGATGACTTTGGCACCGAAGTTACAGAGCTCCATAGCCTCTACGTACGACAATTCGTTGATGGTATAGGCCGACTTGATGACCTTCGGATCAGCTGTCATGAAACCATCGACATCTGTCCAGATTTCAAGGATCTCAGCGTCGAGGGCTGCGGCAATGATAGCTGCTGTATAGTCAGAACCACCACGTCCGAGGTTGGTTGTCTCATGAGAGTCACGATCTCGTGCGATGAAGCCGGGAACCACGCAGATACGCTTCTCGTTCTGGATATCCTTGAAGGCCTCTCTTACCAGCTGGTTGGTCAGTTCGGTATCGAGCACGTGTTTGCCTAGCTTTCTTTCTGTGCGGATGAAGTCACGGGAGTTCATCCGGACACCATTCTTCACCATCGCAGCCACGATGTGCGAGCTCAGGCGCTCTCCATAGCTGATGATGGCATCCTCGGTCTTTCCGCTCAGGTCGTGAATCAGATAGACACCATAGAGGATGCTCTTCAACTGGTCGAAGAGCTGATCTACATTATTAAATAAGTCAACACGCTTTTTGTCGTCGGTGATGATTGTGTCAATCATCTGGTGATGGCGCTTTACCATCGCTTCGAATTCATCGCGATAGTGCTCGTCGCCCTGTTTAGCCATTTCCGACGTGGCAATCAGTTTGTCAGTGATGCCGTCGAGTGCGCTTACTACTACAATGACAGGTTGCGTCCGAGCCTCTGTCTCCACAATTTTCTTTAAGCTAAGAATGCTTTTTACGGAACCTACGGACGTTCCGCCGAATTTCATTACTTTCATATTTCTATGCAATTTATCTTACCGCCGGCCCCCCCAAACAATGGGGGACTACCCCAACGGCGCTGCAAAGGTACGAATAAGTGATTAAAATACCAAAACTTTTATGATTTTTTTATTGCAGAAATCCCCGCTGGATAGGAGCGGGGATTACTGAATTAATAGGTGCGTATCAGTCTGACCTGGGAATTGAGTCCACTAGGAACAGGCTCCCAATTCTCGTAAGTCGTTCGCTTATAGTTGATATCAACGACGTTGATTTCTTCCATCTTCCGCCATTTGATGCCTCTTCTGTCATAGTCGGCAATGCGGTTTGCTGGCAGGTTGGTGACTTCTATGCGAATCTCATTGACGCCAGCTTTCAGCGTATTCTGGCAGTCGAGCACGAATGGTACAGACCAGGCACAGCCGATGAACTTGCCGTTGATAAAGACGCGGGCAGACTCACGGACATCGCCGAGGTCTATCTGCCACTTGCCCTTGAGGTCGCGCTTTGCCAGACTTATCTTGGTGGTATAGACACCTGTTCCCATCATCACACGGGCACTGTCGTCGCCGAGTGCCTCCCAGGTCTGAAGACTGTCGAGTTTGAAGGTCTTATTTACCTTGGGGTGTTCTTCGGTAAAGGAGAGCGTCCAAGGACCAGCAAGTGTGAGTGCACTGGAACGTGTAGGCTGGAGGGTGCTGGCTGCCATCTCTATGTTGTTGTCATAGGTCTGGAGAATCATCGAGGCTCCACTACGTAAGTTGACATAGATGCTGTCGCCAGTGATGGTGGCAGGGGTGATATCGCCATTGAGCGGATTAAACCAGGCAGCCTTCGTGAAAGGCACGGCCAGACAGATGTTCTCGCAGATATCATCTGGCGAGAGGTTGGCGATGAAGTAGTGATAGCCTGTGGCATTCTTGCGACGTATGGCCTTCAGCCCAAGCACCGCCTTCATGGGCTCTGGTTTGGCAGCCTTGTTCAGCTCGCGCGCGTCTATATTATATAATATGTGTGCACCCTGTGCTTTCAGTGCTTCGATATGAGCCTTCACTTCTTGAGGCATGTTGCCACTGCCTGGAATGATCAGTCCGCGATAGCAGGTGCCTGCTTTCGTCTGGAGCATGCCGTCTTTGACGGTGACACCCATGAGGAGCCGTTCCGAGATATAGTCGCAGTCAAATCCTGCGTGGTCGATGTCGAGGATGGTCTGTATGAATTCTGGTGCCAACTTACCCATCTGATGGATGGAGAACTGCATCAGTAGTTTGTTGGGCTGTTTCTGCCACATGTCGCGAACGGGCAGATAGACGAGGAAGTCATTGTCGGGCTGTCCCCACTGCAGGAAGCGCTGACAGCGTTCTACATACTGCATGAAATAAGGTGCGTCGCGCCAGATACTGTTCGTCGGTGACATATCGATAGAGGCGTAGAATTTCCATCCTGGCCAGGGGTCGTTTTTGGGTGAGTAACAGGTTCCGTGGAAGAACATGTGGTTCACGCCAGCACAGAACATCAGATCGATGTCGGGTTTCAGTTGTGAGAGTGAGGTGCGGAAATGTTCCGTCAGCCAGGTAAACGTCTCACTGGAGGTGTATGGCTTTCCACATATATGTGCTGCTGATGGAGCGTACTTCAGCATGGAGAAGTCGGAGTCGTTCTTGCGAGTCTTTCCGGGATCCTGTCGCAGCCCCTCGATACCGAACGAAGAGAGGCCAAAGCCCTCAATCTCTGGGATGTCAACGGCAGCATAGCAATCGATGAGGTTCGCGGGAGAGCCATGGGCCTGATTGCGGGTGATTGCCCCATGCGAATGTGCCCATTCCGTCCATTGCTGGGTGAAATTCTCGAGCAGCATGTCGCCGAGTGTCTCCCTATAGTCAGACAGGATTTTTGTATTCCCCTTGAGCAGTTGTGGCAGGTAGTCCTGTAAACGATAGCCGCGCCGCTGTTCGAAAGTCTCGAAAAGGGTAGGTGTCCAAGTGGCGTCGGCCACCTCGTAGGAGTCGTTGAAGAAGGTGTGTGGATAGGGTGTATGGGTTCGTTCGAAGGCTGCTTCGATATGAGCGAGATAGTTGTGAACCGCCTGACGATCAAAGTGGTCTACCACCAGACCTTCGCCTCCGGGGGCAGCTCGCTTGACTTTCATCACCCCATAGCGAACATAGAGTGCGATGACTTGCCAATGAGCGTTTTCCATCTCCTTGAGTTTGAGTTTCAGCGCCTTGCGCATGGTCTTCTTCTCGGCAGTCTTGATGGCAGCTTTCAGTTCGTCGGCAGGCGCCCAGGTGAGTTGTCCGTTGCTGACATGTGATGTGATGTCATAGGCCTGTCCTTGCCAATAAGCCATCACCTTGTTGAGTCGACAGTAAGGTGCTTCTTTTTCAGGCACTGCCAGTGAAAGACTGTTGACGTTGCCTCCGATGAAGGTTGTATCTACGAACACCGCCTTGCAGGCCGACTCCTCCAGCGGTACCCACGGTCCACCAAAAGGCCATCCTGTGCCTGTGGCCATATCCACTTCTATACCACTCTCTTTCCCGTTGGCTTGCACTTCACGTAGCATCTCCATCCATTTGTCGGAGAGATAGGGGATGTTGTTCTGCTGATTGCCCTGCACCCCATAGAGCGGTGTGATCTCCACTGCTCCAATCCCATGGGCAGCATACTCCAGCATGTTCCATCTGAGGTTCTCCTTATCGACGGCAGACCCCATCCACCACCAGCGGGTACCAGCCTTTGCTTCTGGTCTGGCTTCGGGCCACTGTTGTGCGGATGCTGGCAGCGTTGCAGCTGCTAAGGCGAGGATGATGATTTGTTTCTTTATCATGTTTGTTTTAGTATGGTTGTTTAGTAGTGTGAAAAAAGAGAGAATAAGTCTTTCGGCCTATTCTCTCTTAAGTATGATGCTGTTTACTCGATGACGATGAGCGCATCGTCTTCCATCACGCTTTCTCCAATCTTCACGCAGATGGCAGTTACCTTACCATCCTTCTCTGCCGTGAGATTATTAGCCATCTTCATGGCCTCGAGTACGACAACAGTATCGCCAGCCTTGACCTCGTCGCCTTCGGCAACAAGAATGTCGGTGATCACACCAGGCAGCGGTGCCTTAATGGCGTTAGCCTTGTTAACGGCGGCCTTGTTGGCAGAACCACTATCTTCAGATGCAGCGGCAGCAGGCGTAGCAGCTTTTACTACTGGCTTTTTCTTTTCGGGTTCTGGTTGCTTTTCCATTTCAACTGTGTACGTTTCGCCATTGACAGTCAATGTGGCAATATTGTCCTTGATGTCGCCGACTACAACCTCGTACTTGTTACCGTTGATAGTATATTTGTATTCTTTCATATTTGATTGGGTTTAGGGACGCGGGGTCATCGTCTGAGCATAGCCGTTCCATTGTGTGTTATGGGGAGCTATCGTGATAATGCCCGTTTCGGTATCATGTACGTTATTACCAAGGTGCTCGTGCAGCGCCATAGCAATAGCTGCATATACTTCGTTATTCTTCATAATCAATATTGTTTATAGCACCCCTCCCCAGAGCGGGGAGGGGGCGCAATGACATTACATAGGAATATTTCCGTGTTTCTTGGCAGGCAGGGCGTCGCGCTTGGTGGCGAGCTGAGCCAGACCACGACAGATGCGGAAACGCGTGTTACGCGGTTCGATCACGTCGTCGATATAGCCATACTTGGCAGCCTGATACGGGTTGGCGAAGAGCTCGTTGTATTCATCCTCCTTCTCGGCGATGAATGCCTTCACGTCCTCACCAGCTTCCTTCTTGGCCTTGGCCTCCTTGGCATACAGCACGGCAGCAGCACCGCTGGCACCCATCACGGCGATCTCAGCAGAAGGCCATGCGTAGTTCAGGTCGGTGTGGAGCTGCTTAGAACCCATCACGATGTGAGAGCCACCGTAAGACTTACGGAGTGTCACCGTAATCTTGGGCACTGTTGCTTCACCGTAAGCGTAGAGCAGCTGTGCACCGTGCAGGATGACGGCGTTGTACTCCTGACCTGTTCCAGGCAGGAATCCCGGTACGTCGACGAGGCTGACGATAGGAATATTGAAGGCGTCGCAGAAACGTACGAAGCGGGCACCCTTACGAGAGGCGTTCACGTCGAGCACACCAGCATAGCAAGAAGGCTGGTTGGCGACGATACCTACGCTCTGTCCGTTGAAACGGGCGAAGCCAACGATGATATTCTTGGCGAACTTAGGCTGAACCTCGAAGAACTCACCGTTATCGGTAATAGCAGCGATGACCTTATACATATCATAGGCCTCGTTGGGGTTCTCGGGGATGATCTCATTCAGGGAGTCCTCCATACGGTTGATAGGATCGTTGCACTGCTTGCGTGGAGCCAGTTCCATGTTGTTGGAAGGAATATAGCTCAGCAGGGTCTTCAACATCTCGATGCCTTCTTCCTCAGTAGCAGCGGTGAAGTGGGTTACACCCGACTTGGTGGCGTGTACAGAGGCACCACCGAGGTGCTCTTGGTCGATATCTTCACCAGTAACGGTCTTCACCACCTTCGGACCTGTGAGGAACATATAAGATGTGTTCTCCATCATCAGGGTGAAGTCGGTGAGGGCAGGGCTGTATACGGCACCACCGGCGCAAGGACCGAAGATACCTGAGATCTGTGGGATGACACCAGATGCGAGGATGTTACGTTCGAAAATCTCTGCGTAGCCAGCCAGGGCGTTGATACCCTCCTGAATACGGGCACCACCAGAGTCGTTGATGCCGATGACTGGGGCACCCATCTTCATGGCCATATCCATCACCTTGCAGATCTTCTGGCTCATGGTCTCTGAAAGAGAACCTGCATGTACTGTGAAATCCTGTGCGAATACGAATACAAGACGGCCGTCGATAGTACCGGAACCTGCAACGACACCATCGCCAGGGAATTGCTTTTTCTCCATGCCGAAGTTATGGCAGCGATGCTCCTTGAACATGTCGTATTCCTCGAACGAACCCTCGTCGAGCAGCATGTCAATGCGTTCGCGAGCGGTATATTTACCACGGTCGTGCTGCTTCTGAATAGCTTTCTCACCACCACCGAGACGGGCTTGTTCGCGCTTCTCGATGAGTTGCTTGATCTTTTCTAATTGTTTGCTCATTGTCTATTAATAAAAATGATGATTGTCGAAACGGGTGATTCTTACTCGGGGTGCTCGCAGAGTTCTGTGAGGACACCGGCTGTTGACTTCGGATGGAGGAAGGCGATATTCAGACCCTCAGCACCCTTGCGGGGAGCCTGGTCGATCAGGCGAACGCCCTTCTCGCTGACCTCAGCCAGTGCGTTAGCAACACCGTCCTCAATGCAGAAAGCTACATGGTGAACGCCCTTGTTGCCCTTGTCGAGCCACTTCTGGATGGTGCTCTCAGGTGATGTCGGCTCCAGCAGCTCAAGCTTTACCTCACCGCACTTCAGGAAGGCGGTCTTCACTTTCTGGTCCTCTACTACTTCTGTTGCATAACACTCCAAGCCCAGCACGTCGGTAAAGAACGGCAGGCTTTCCTCAATGCTCTGAACGGCAATGCCCAGATGCTCAATGTGCGAAATCTTCATATTGTTATAAATTAGAATATTAATGAAATGTCGTGCAAAGGTACAAAAGATAAATGAAACCACCACGTTATTTTGCTTTTTTTATATAAAAAAAGAGATTGTTACCCTTAGAATAGGTAACAATCTCTCTGTATCGCTTGAAATATGATTCTTATTTGCCAACTACCTTCGTCTCGTCAGGCTGAGTATACCACTTGTTGTCGGCAAAACGATCGCCACTCCAGTTGCTGAACAGCTTATATGCATCGGTAATTCGCTGCTTCTCCAGTGGGTATTTGAAGTCATAAGGAATGATGACTGCATGCGGGCCTTCACCTTTTGCGGGAATCCTAATTTCTTTTTCAGTCGTTCCGTCGTAGATATATATCTGCTTGAGGAAGTCCATCAGTGAGGTGTTGGCGCCTATCTCGAATTCTTCATCTTGAATAGCATAGTCCATCTTGCCCGTTGTGTTGACGAAGGTTCCCTTTGCTGCACCAAACAATGCGTGCACTTCCTGATTGTCAGAGAACTTCTTTCCGTTCAGGCCTCTGATAAACAGATCGTCGTAAGCACCGCAGGCTACGAGTTGCAAGATAACTTTGTTACCGTTGCGCCTTGCCTTAAGGACAATGTCATTCATATCATAGTCGGCGATAGGTCTGTCTTCGAAGCAGACAGTATAGACCTCAGCCTCGATGTTGTTCACGGGCTCGTCCACAACTTGGATACCCTGAGTCACCTCGATGATGGCGTCGCTGTACTGACAGTCGGCACCCTCTTCAAAGGCAAGATAGGTCTTGTCGTTGGCAGAGAACATCAGGATACGTGGATCGTCAATCTTCATAGAGTACTTCTTCACAGCTGAAGAGAAGTGATCCTTGTAGTTGTTCAGTTCCTTGTTCAAACTACCGAAACCGTAGCAACATCCATTGTTGTTCTTGGCTACAACGTTGCGATCGGTGACATTCTCACCACCCATAGCCTTGCGGATCATGAAGCCCACCTTATAGCCAGCGGGGATGCTGTTGCTGACGGCTGTCACAGAATTTGTAGCAGCTCTCTTAATATCGGTCTTAAGGGTCAGACCACTCTTGTCGGTGCACTCTTCCATATACCATTTACCAACGGCCTTATTGACTTCCTTGTCGGAAGATACACAGAGTCTTGCTGCCTTGCTGCTGTTGTCCAAGTCTGTTCCGAGACCCAAAGTGGTGCTGTTTGTACGGCGGATGCAGTTGTTCTGTATGTCAAGTACCAAAGGAATCTCGTCACCTGCCAACACGTCAGATGTAGAGAATGAGGTGAGATAATCCTTAACGGTAGCTTCTTGGTGGAGCAGGAAACGCTTCAGTCCAATGTTATAGAGGTATGACAAGCCTGTTTCCTCGTCCGTGAAGATCTGCCACAGCAGGTTCTTGTAATCCGTCTCGCCGTTGTCGGCAAAGAGAGCTAAGCGGGCTCTTCCATCATCATTCGTTTTGCTTTCAAAATAGCTCAGATAGTAGTCGTTGTTTTGCCATTTCTGGCCGTTACGGAAACGATAGACCTTTCCGTCGGTCTTATAGTTCTTCATCACCGTTTCACCCATCATTTCCGTCAGGTTGTCGCCGTAATAGGGGAGCAAGTACTCACGTACTCTGAAGAAATCAGTTCTGCTCGAATTGGTGGATTTACCGATCTGCTGAGCTCCCCATCTGGCACCTGCACAGTTGATGGCGAGGAACTTCGGCAGTGACTTCACATAATCTTCCTCACTCACGGTGGCAGGGATGTCCTCCGGATTATAATAGTAATAATAGATGTAGCACTTGTCGATTTCTGTAGAAGCCAACTGCACTGGTGTTACGGTGATAGGTGTACCGTTACTGATCAGGTGGTTGTTGTAGAGGTTCAGAATCTCACTGCTGCGAATCAGGTCGAGGTTATCTCTGTGCGAGTCGCGTATCAGTGAGGTGTTGAAGATATCCTCTAAGTTTTTTCTTTCTGCGTCTGAGAAGTCGTCGACCTGACGGTAGATTGTACCTTTGTCATCGACTATCCAATTGTTACCAATGTTGTCGTTCTTAGTGGCCTTCCACAAGCGATCGTTTTCCCAGCCCTTGTCGTGCCACTGGGCAATCTCCTGGTCCTTCACCCACTGCTTCAGCTCGCTGTCGCTGCCTGCTGCGGCCTCGTCAGCCAGGATGGTACGTGCAGCGTTAAACGACAGGGTAGAGTTCTTGAACTCCACTTTGATGCCGCTGGGGGATGGGTAACCTGCGTCACCTCTGGTAGCTGCTCTGGTGGCAGCGCGGCTGCTGAAGTTCACGCTGGTCTGACCAATATCGAATCCCTGGATGTGATAGACACCCTCGCTGTTCACGCAGGCTGCAATCAGACGCTTATTGGCGATGGGAGCCTCGAATGCAAGTGTGACTGTCTCGCCGCTCTTGGCGTCTGCCTCGCAGAGCACCTTGGCGTCGTTGTTGAAGAAAGGAGATTCCGTCAGAATCTGTACTTTGGTAATACCGGGTAGGTTAGCGTCTGCAGTAACGTTGATGGTACCAGAAGTAACCATGTTCCAGTCTTGTTCAGGATCGATAGCACCGAAGATATTAGCCACGTTGGCTTGGATATCTTCCTTAGTGACTTCGTTAGGATCTTTGTCCTTCAAAGTCGACGGGTCAATCTGACTTCCGTAGGTTCCAAAATCATGAGAACAACTTACGAATGCAGATGTCACAAGGGATAGTAATAATAATCTTCTCATATACTTAAATAGACCTTTTAAAAATTCATTAGATTTTATTTTTGCAAAGATACATAATTATATAAGAAAATATTCATCCAGACCGTTGGATTTAGTATTTTTTAACCAAAAATCAGAACTCAACGGTTATTTTGCCATTTACTTGTCTTCCAGTCAGATAGTTGGGAACGGCCCATTGCTTGTCTGTGACATCTGTTACCCAATAGTAGCTGTTCACGTTGGAGATGCCGAAGAGATTCAGGCAATCGACACCGAGCCACAGGTTCTTGAGTACTTTACCCTCCTTGATAGCCCTGAAACTCATACCGATATCGGCTCGTTTGTAGGCTGGTGTACGGAACTGCTGACTCTCAAGTCCGCGGTGGGGCGCACCGAAGGGCAGTCCGTCGGCAAAGGCGAGGCGCAAGGTCATCTTCCAGCGGTCTGTCCCTGGGAAATAGTCCGTGAAGTGCAGGTTCACGGCCCACCGCTGGTCTGTAGGCAGGGGAATCCACTCGCCGTTCATCTTCTGGCGCGTACTCATCACGGAGAAGGTGAGCCACGAGTCGGTACCTGGCACAAACTCACCGTAGAGCTTCAGGTCAAGACCTGTTGCGTAGCCTGAACAGAGGTTCTGTCCGTAGTAGGTCACCTTCATGTTCTGCACGTTGTAGGGTATCAGGTTGGAGAGGGCCTTGTAATAAGCTTCTGCGCTGAATTTGAAAGGTCTGTTGAGCATACGGAAGCGATAGTCGAAAGCCCCGATGAATTGCAGGGAGCGCTGGCTCTTGATCTTATCGTTGAGGATGGCTGTCGTCACGCCATTCTGTGTCACGGTGTCGCGCATCTCCTTGTAGAAAGGTGTCTGGTAGTAGAGGCCTGTTGCCAGACGGATGGTGCAGTCGTTGTTGAAGGCGGGCACGATGGCGAGCGAAGCCCTTGGCGATACGACGGTCTCCTTGCTGAATGACCAGTTGGAGAGTCTCACGCCGTAGTTCAGCGTGTAGTGGGTGTCGCCTTTGGAGAACCGGTAGGTATCCTGCAGATAGGCTTCCACACGGTGGCTCTTCACGTCGTTCTTCGCCGTCAGCGTGTAGATCATGTCCAAACGGTCGGCAGAGTGGGGGATGGAGTAGCCGCTGGAGTCGCGCATCTCGTATTCTTTCGACTGTTCCTTGATATGCTCGGTCTTGTAGGTCACGCCCGCCTCAAAGTCGTGATGGCGGGTTTTGTGGTTGCCCACGAGCTTGAAACTTACCACGTCGGCAGTCAGGTAGTTGCGGGCGTGCTCCATATAAGTACCCACGCCGAGACTCTCTTGTGTCTGTGTGTCCGAGAGCCAGTATTGGCCTGCGATGTCGTAGGTCTCCTGTTCCTTGCTGTGGAAGGCGGATGTCAGGAATTTTATCTTCGTTGAATCGCCAAAGTGGCGGGTGATACCAGCGGTACCGAAGAAGGTACGGAAGAGATCCTTCTCCTGGCCATCGAAATACACGCGGAATGACTTCACGTCAGCGAGTGTGCCGAAACTTGTCTCACGGTCCTTTGGTTCGAAGTTATAGTGGTTCTCCGAGATGTTACCGATGATATCTATCGTCCATCGTTTGTTTGGTTTATAATTGATATATGCTTGATAATCAAGGAAATTAGGTCGATACTCTCCAGTAGTTTCGAGGGAGTTCAGCAGATAGCGGTTTGTCTTATAGCGCAGGCCGTGGGTCATCGACAGTTGTTTGTTGCCGAGTCCGATGAAGGCACTACCACCCAGCAGCGAGGCTGTGGCTGAGGCTTCGAAGCCTTTTACGCGTCGGTATGTGATGTCGAGTGCCGACGACATTTTGTCACCATATTTCGCGTCGAATCCACCCGTCGAGAAGCCGATGCGTTCCACCATGTCGGGATTGATGACCGAGAGTCCTTCCTGATTGCCACTGCTGATGAGCATGGGGCGGTACACCTCCACTTGGTTGATATAGACGGCATTCTCGTCGAAGGAGCCACCGCGCACGTTATATTGAGATGAGAGCTCGTTGTGAGTGCTCACGCCCGCCTGTTGCTGAATGAGTTCCTCTACGGCGTTACCCGTCGTCGAGGGCGTCTGTCGGAGGTCCTTGGTGTCCAGCTGTTGTGTCTGTGAGGTCTGGCGGCGTCGCTCTGTGACGGTGATTTCCTGCAGCGCCTCCATCGGGTGCATCACGATTCTTACCGTCATACGGCCTTTCGGACGACGGAAGATGCGTTTCCTCACACCGTAGCCCACCATTGAGAAGCGCACCTCCACCGAGTCAGCCGACTGCAGGTCGAGCGAGAATTCGCCTTTCAGGTTGGTCATCGTCACCTTGCCTTGGGCCAGACACGACACCGTCACGAGCTCCAGTGCCCGTTCTTCTTCGTCGATCACCTTGCCCTTCAGGGTAAAGCCATCGGCAAAGGCTGCCACACTTGTCAGCATGGTCAGCAGCAGGGTCAGATATCTACACTTCAGGGATTCCATTTGGTTAAATAACGTTTCTTTTTGTGGGATATTGTCTTTTTTTCTTGGTCTGTTTGATATTTTATGCTATTTTTGCTCTGAAAAATAAACATGTGACCATTATGATTGACTATTTAGTACAGAATCTTTGGCAAGTATGGGCCGTCATTGCCGTCCTTTGTCTGATCCTCGAGATGACGTCGGGCGACTGTTTCATCATTTGTTTCTCTTTTGGTGCCATCGTGGCAGCCATCGCTGCGGCAGTGGGACTCAACGGCTATATCCAACTGGCAGCCTTTGCCGTGTTCACCCTCGTCTTCCTCTTCTGGTTCAGGCCGCTGGCCAAGCGCTATCTGCATAAGGGCGAGGACAATCGCGTGAGTAATGCCGACGCTCTGCTGGGGCGCAAGGGCAGGGTGGTGGAGACTATCCGTGCCGGAGGCTTTGGCCGCGTACAGATCGATGGTGACGTCTGGAAAGCTGTCTCTCGGGGCGATGCCGACATTCCGCAGGATACGGTAGTTACCGTCATCGATCGTGCCTCTACGATCATCACCGTCGAGGCTGAGCAGGCATCCTGAATTCGAAAATCCCTAAACATTAACAAATATGGACATTATGACCTACATTCTGATTGCCATCATCATCCTGGTGGCGATCTTTGCCAAGATGGCACTCGTGATTATCCCCCAGTCGGAGACGAAGATCGTAGAGCGTCTCGGACGCTATTATGCCACACTCCAGCCGGGTATCAACATCATCATCCCCTTTATCGACCGTGCTAAGTCGATTGTCGTACTCAATCACGGACGCTACATGTATTCCACTACCATCGACCTCCGTGAACAGGTCTATGACTTCCCCAAGCAGAACGTGATTACCAAGGATAACGTGCAGACCGAGATCAATGCGCTGCTCTACTTCCAGATTGTCGATCCCTTCAAGGCGACCTACGAGATCAACAACCTGCCCAACGCTATCGAGAAACTCACGCAGACCACCTTGCGTAACATCATCGGTGAACTGGAACTCGACGAGACGCTCACCTCGCGCGATACCATCAACAAGAAACTCTCCGCCGTGCTCGACGATGCCACCGACAAGTGGGGCGTCAAGGTGAACCGCGTTGAACTGCAGGACATTACCCCGCCAGATTCCGTACTCACAGCGATGGAGAAGCAGATGCAGGCCGAGCGAAACAAGCGCGCCCAGATCCTCACCTCCGAGGGACAGAAGGCTGCAGAGATCCTCGCCTCTGAGGGTGAGAAGACCGCTGTCATCAACAAGGCACAGGCCGCCAAGGAACAGGCCATCCTCGAGGCTGAAGGACAGGCACAGGCCCGTATCCGCGTCGCCGAGGCTGAGGCCAAGGCTATTGAGCTCATCACCGAGGCCGTCGGCAAGAGCACTAATCCTGCCAACTACCTCCTGGCGCAGAAATACATTCAGATGATGCAGGAACTCGCAGAGGGCGACAAGACCAAGACCGTCTATCTGCCTTATGAAGCCACCAACCTCCTCGGTTCTATCGGTGGTATCAAGGAACTCTTCAAGGCTGAATAGAAACTGCATAAAACCGCAGGTTTCTCGGGCTCTACAGAAAAAATTGAAAAAAATATGCTGTATAACCTGCGAAATCTGCGGTTATTTTTGTATCTTTGCGCCCGATTAGAAAAAAATATATGGTACATAATATTTTCAAAGGCCTGGGCATTGCGCTCATTACCCCTTTCAAGGATGACGGTTCCGTCGATTACGAATCACTCAAGCGGCTGGTGCAATACCAGCTTGACAACGGGGCCGACTTCTTCTGCATCCTGGCAACGACAGGCGAGACTCCCACACTGACAGCCGACGAGAAGAGCAAGATCAAGAATCTTGTGGTCGATCTCGTGCAGGCTCGTGTGCCCATTCTGATGGGCTGTGGCGGCTATAACACCGCTGCCATCGTCGAGGAGCTGAAGACGGGTGATTTCCGTGGTATCGACGGCATCCTCAGTGTCTGTCCTTACTACAACAAGCCCTCTCAGGAAGGTCTCTATCAGCATTTCAAGGCCATCGCTGCCGCAACCCAGTTGCCCGTGGTGCTCTACAACGTGCCCGGACGTACGGGTGTCAACATGCAGGCCGCTACCACCGTGCGTCTCGCCCGCGACTGCCAGAACATCGTGGCCATCAAGGAGGCCAGCGGCAATCTCGAGCAGGTCGACGAGATCATCAAGAACAAGCCCAATGGCTTCGACGTCATCTCTGGCGACGATGCCCTGACCTTCCCGATGGTCAGCTGCGGTGCTGTCGGCGTCATCAGCGTCATCGGCAACGCCCTGCCCAAGGAGTTCTCCAAGATGATCCGCCTGCAGATGCGCGGTGAGTATGATCCCGCCCGCAAGATCCACCATCGCTTTATCGACCTCTTCTCGCTGCTCTTCGTCGATGGCAACCCCGCCGGCGTGAAGGCGATGCTCAGTGAGATGGGCTTCATCCAGAATGTGCTTCGTCTGCCGCTGGTGCCCATGCGCATCAAGAACATGCAGCGGATGTCAGAGATACTTAAAGAACTGAAGATCTGATGGATACGAAGGTTATTCACGAGATCTCACCCTTGATGGGCAAGGATGTGCTTTACATCGCAGACCGTCGTAAGAAGGAGTTTACCTATCCCATCCACAATCATGAGGTCTATGAACTGAACTTCGTGGAGCATGCCGCAGGCGTGCGCCGCATCGTTGGCGACTCCAATGAGGTCATCGGCGACTTCGACCTGGTGCTCATCACCAGTCCCGACCTCGAACACGTCTGGGAGCAGAACGACTGCAAGAGTGAGGATATCCGTGAAGTGACCATCCAGTTCGACATCGACTTTACCCATACCGGCATCTTTACGCGCAATCCCTTCGACTCGATGAAGAAGATGATGATCGAGGCGCAGAAGGGCCTTGCTTTCCCGATGGAGGCTGTCATGCGCGTCTATCCGATGATCGACACGCTCAGTTCGATCAAGGACGGCTTCTATGCCTTTATGCAGTTCATGACGATTCTCTACGAACTCTCGAAGTTCGAGGCTCGTCCGCTGGCCTCCAGCAGTTTTGCGAAGGTGCAGATTACGAGCGACAGCCGCCGTGTGCAGAAGGTGAGAGCCTACATTGACGAGCACTACCGCGACGAGATCCGCTTGCCGCAGGTAGCAGATATCGCTGGCATGAGTGCTTCGGCCTTCAGCCGCTTCTTCAAGCTCCATACGGGGCGTAACCTCAGCGACTACATTATCGACCTCCGTCTGGGCTATGCCAGCCGCCAGCTCGTCGATAGCACAAAGTCGGTAGCAGAGATAGGTTACAGTTGCGGGTTCAACAACCTCAGCAATTTCAATCGTATCTTCAAGAAGCGCAAGGGCTGTAGTCCCACCGAATTCCGCGATAATTATCACAAGACACGCATTATTATCTGACGCTTTTCGCGTACATATTTAATATATTTGCGGGAAAAATCACTTTTTTCAAAAAAAATCCCCAAAACATTTGGTGGTTTCAAAAAAAGTCCGTACCTTTGCACCCGCAAATCAGAAATGAGGAGCCAAGGAGGTTCCGTAGCTCAACTGAATAGAGCATCTGACTACGGATCAGAAGGTTGTGGGTTTGAATCCCGCCGGAATCACGACATGTAATGAATGGCGAGCAAAGTTAATACTTTCTCGCTATTTTTTTTGTGAATTTTTGCGACATAATCAAAGGGCTGTAAAGGGAACTTTATAATCTGGTAGAGGGTTTCTTGGAGTCCGCTTAAGCCTCCCTTGTCATCTGCTTCAGCCGGACTCCAACCGCGCCGACGCGACTCAAAATCAGTTAAACGAAAATATTTTACTTTGTGGCTTATCTCTGTGTGACAAATGGGGATGTTAACATGTTATCATGTTATCATTTTTGTGATTTTAATATGTAATTATATCCTTATAAGTATAATCTAATTTATATAATATTATAATATTATATAAATCTAAATTACTTATAATACTTAATAATAATACTAATCCTTCTTACTTATTAATGTCTTATTAATCACCCATTTCACATTGTCACACTAAAAAAATCAAAAATGTTAAGATGTTAAGATGTTAAGATGCCAAGTTACTTACGCTTGCAAATTTTCGCTATTTTTTGAAAATCACAAAATAGATGCGGAAAAAATTGGTTTTCTTCTCGCTTATTTGTATCTTTGCAGCAAAAATCGGAATATGGAAGAATCGGCACTAAACAGATATCTGGATGAAATCGGTAAGGGCACTTTGCTCACTGACGAGCAGGAGCGTGAACTCTCGGCCAAGATCCTGAAGGGCGATGAACGGGCGCTGTCGCGACTCGTAGAGGCGAACCTGAAGTTCGTGGTGAGCGTGGCCCGACAGTACAAGGGACAGGGGCTGGCGATGGAAGATCTCGTGAGCGAGGGCAACATGGGCCTGATGAAGGCGGCAGCCCGCTTCGATGCAACGAAGGGCGTGCGCTTCGTGAACTATGCGGTGGTACATGTGCGTCAGGCTATAGAGAAGGCCATCGAGCAGCAGACGGGACTCTACAAGGTTCCGAAGGATGTGAAGGACGAACTGACGGCCCGCCAGCAGAGCCTGCCGCTCTCGGTGGATGCCCCATTGGGCCATAGGGCCAACCTGAGCCTGCTGTCGGTACTCGTGAACAAGGATGCGCCTCAGGCCGACGAGCGCGTGCATTCGGAGGCTATCGAAGAGGCCATCGAGTTTGCGCTGGGTTCGCTCGACAAGCGGGAGAGCCGTGTGGTGAATGCCTATTTCGGCATCGGACAGGAGCATGAGACGATGGCGGAGATTGCAGAGGATATGGACTTGAAACGAGAGCGAGTCAGACAAATTCGTGACAAAGCGATACGCAAACTGCGCAAGGCTTATAAGCGCCGTTTGAAGACCAATTTTAGATAATATTTACGAGGATGTTGATTTGATCCTAACACTGAGTTTACAGTGACTGGGTGGGATAGGAAAAACAACAATATCAGCATCAAGGTTTACCATGGTACTTAGCTTAGGTTTATTAGCCACACAAAAACGATGATTTTCATTTTGGCATGGTTTTCAGATAAGGCATTGAAACGTGATTTCGTAGATTAGAAATATTTCTTTTATACTTATACTGCGAGTGCTCTTCGAGGGGCACTCGCATTTTTTTTGCTGGATGCGAATAAAAAACGGAATAAAAACTTGCACGTTTTTTTGAAAATGTGTAATTTTGCAGCCGAAACAAACACAAACATTTAGTATATGTGCGGAATAGTAGGTTATATAGGCACAAAGGAAGCTTTTCCGATTCTGATCAAAGGTCTTAGAAGACTGGAGTATCGTGGCTACGACAGCGCTGGTGTAGCGCTTGTAAACGACGATGGCGCGTTGAACGTCTATAAGACGAAAGGGAAAGTGGATAATCTCGTAGAATATTGTGGTGACAAGAATATCAGCGGTACCGTCGGTATCGCCCATACGCGTTGGGCTACCCACGGAGAGCCTTCATCGCGTAATGCCCATCCGCACTATTCTTCATCGAAGAATCTGGCTATCATCCATAATGGTATCATCGAGAACTATGCCGACCTGAAGGCAAAACTGCAGACCAAAGGCGTGAAGTTTGAGTCGGATACCGATACGGAGGTGCTGGTGCAGCTCATCGAGTACATCCAGCAGCAGAAGCAACTCGACCTGCTGACAGCTGTACAGGTGGCCCTCTATCAAGTGATTGGCGCCTATGCCATCGCCGTCATTGATAAGCGCGACCCGGATCAGATTATCGCAGCTCGCAAACAGAGTCCGTTGGTGGTAGGCATCGGCGAGGATGAGTTCTTCCTTGGTTCGGATGCCAGTCCGATTGTGGAATATACCGACAAGGTAGTGTATCTGGAAGACGGGAACATCGCTGTGCTGCGTCGCGGACAGGACTTGCATGTGGTGAGTATCCTCGGCGAGGAGCAGGAACTGACGGTGAAGACTGTCGATATCGACTTAGGACAGATCGAGAAGGGCGGTTTCCCGCACTTCATGCTGAAGGAGATCTTCGAGCAGCCGGAGTGCCTGACGAACTGCATGCGTGGCCGAGTGAACATTGAGGCAGACCACGTGACACTTTCTGCCCTGATCGACTATCGCCGCCAAATGCTCAACGCCAAGCGCGTGGTGATTGTGGCTTGTGGTACTTCGTGGCACGCAGGCCTGATCGGTAAGCAGCTCTTCGAGTCGCTGGTGCGCGTGCCTGTCGAGGTGGAGTACGCCTCGGAGTTCCGCTATCGCAACCCGGTAGTAGGCAAGGATGATGTAGTCGTAGCCATCTCACAGAGTGGAGAGACTGCCGACACGCTGGCTGCCGTACAGCTCGCCAAGGATAAGGGTGCCTTTATCTACGGTATCTGTAACGCCATCGGTTCGAGTATCCCAAGGGCTACCGATACGGGTACCTATATTCACGTAGGTCCAGAAATCGGAGTGGCCTCTACCAAGGCCTTTACGGGTCAGGTGACGGTGCTCACGATGATTGCGCTGGCGATGGGTGAGGCCAAGGGCACTATCAGCCGCGGTGAATATCTGAAGATTGTGAAGGGACTCAGTGAGATTCCCGACAAGATACGTGAGGTGCTGAAGTCCAACGATCGGGTGGCTGACCTCGCGCGTACCTTTACTTATGCGCATAACTTCCTCTATCTGGGGCGCGGCTATTCCTATCCCGTCGCACTGGAAGGGGCGCTGAAGCTGAAGGAGATATCCTACATCCACGCGGAGGGCTATCCTGCCGCAGAGATGAAGCACGGACCTATCGCGCTGATCGACTCGGATATGCCCGTGGTGGTGATTGCCACACATAACGCGATGTACGAAAAGGTGCTCTCCAACATCCAGGAGATCAAGGCCCGTCAGGGTAGGGTGATAGCCCTTGTATCGAAGGGCGACGACGTCATCTCGAAGATTGCCGACCAGGTGATAGAGCTGCCAGACGTGCAGGAGTGCCTCGAACCGTTGGTAGCGACGATTCCGCTCCAGCTGTTGGCCTATCATGTTGCCGTCTGCAAAGGCAAGAATGTTGATCAACCAAGAAATCTGGCAAAATCAGTTACCGTTGAATAGAGACAAGGGCGATTCGTTTTATTGACGTTTCGCCCTTCTTTTTGAATATAGATATAAAACGAGATAAAAAGTAAAAGATGAAAGATGTGACACTCGTCCTGCAGGACGGAACAAAATTCAAGGGAAAGAGCTTTGGCTTTGAGAAGCCAGTCGCCGGAGAAGTGGTATTCAACACGGCGATGATGGGCTACCCAGAGAGTCTGACGGATCCAAGCTACGCGGGGCAGCTGATGACGCTGACCTATCCGCTCGTGGGTAACTATGGGGTACCGCCCTTCACCATCGAGGACAACGGTATCGCCACCTTCATGGAGAGCGACCGTATCTACGCAAAGGCCATCATCGTGAGCGACTACAGCGAGGCCTATTCTCACTGGAATGCCAAGGAGAGTCTGGCCGACTGGCTGAAGCGGGAACAAGTGCCTGGCGTGACGGGTATCGACACCAGGGCGCTGACGAAGGTGCTCAGAGAGCATGGCGTGATGATGGGACATCTGGAGTTTGAGGGGCTCGAATGTCAGGACCAGCTGGAAGATGAGGACTATGCCAGCATCAACTGGGTGGAGCGCGTGAGCTGCAAGGACGTCATCCGCTACAATGAAGGGGCCGGCAAGAAGGTGGTGCTCGTCGATTGCGGCGTGAAGAACAATATCATCCGCTGTCTGATACAACGCGGCGTAGAGGTGATTCGTGTGCCCTGGAACTACGACTATACAGAGATGGACTTCGACGGACTTTTCCTGGCTAACGGTCCTGGTGACCCAGACCGTTGTGTGGCTGCTGTGGAGATCCTGCAGAAGCAGATGTCGCGTTCGCGTAAGCCTATCTGCGGTATCTGCATGGGTAATCAGTTGCTGGCAAAGGCTGGCGGTGCTACCATCTACAAGCTGAAATACGGACATCGTAGCCACAACCAGCCAGTACGAGAGGTCGGTACGAATCGTTGCTACGTCACCTCACAGAATCACGGCTATGCTGTGGATGCCTCGACGCTGGGCAATGATTGGCGCGAACTCTTCGTGAACATGAACGACGGTTCGAACGAGGGTATCCGCCACCTGTCGCATCCCTGGTTCTCGAGCCAGTTCCACCCAGAGGCCTGCTCTGGTCCTGTAGATACAGAATTTATGTTTGATCGTTTTATTGAGACATTATGAAAGATAATACTATAAAGAAAGTCCTGTTGCTGGGTAGCGGTGCCTTGAAAATCGGTGAGGCAGGCGAATTTGACTATAGCGGCAGTCAGGCCCTGAAGGCACTCCGCGAGGAGGGCATCAAGACGGTGCTTATCAATCCGAATATCGCAACGGTGCAGACCTCCGAGGGCGTAGCCGATGAGATCTACTTCCTGCCCGTGCAGCCTTATTTCGTGGAGCGGGTCATCGAGAAGGAACGACCAGACGGCATCCTCTTGGCCTTTGGTGGACAGACGGCGCTGAACTGCGGTGTGGAACTCTATCAGAGTGGCGTGCTGGAGAAATATGGTGTGAAAGTGCTGGGTACGCCCGTGCAGGCTATCATGGATACCGAGGACCGTGAACTGTTTGTCAGGAAACTCGACGAGATTGGTGTGAAGACCATTAAGAGTCAGGCTTGCGATAATATTGCTGATGCCCGCAAGGCGGCAGCTGCGCTGGGCTATCCCATCATCCTGCGTGCCGCCTATGCACTCGGCGGACTCGGTTCAGGCTTCTGCGACAATGAGGAGGAACTCGACCGCTTGGCAGAGAAGGCCTTCTCGTTCTCGCCGCAGGTACTCGTAGAGAAATCGCTGAAAGGCTGGAAGGAAATAGAATACGAGGTGGTGCGTGATCGCTATGATAACTGTATCACCGTCTGTAATATGGAGAACTTCGACCCGCTGGGCATCCATACGGGAGAGTCGATTGTGGTGGCTCCCTCGCAGACGCTCACCAATTCGGAGTATCATAAGCTGCGTGCGCTGGCTATCAAGATTATCCGTCATATCGGTATTGTCGGCGAGTGTAACGTGCAGTATGCCTTCGACCCCCAGTCGGAAGACTATCGTGTGATTGAGGTAAATGCCCGTCTGTCGCGTTCGTCGGCTCTGGCCTCGAAGGCTACTGGCTATCCGCTGGCCTTTGTAGCTGCAAAGCTGGGTATGGGCTACGGACTCTTCGAACTGAAAAACTCGGTGACGAAGACCACATCGGCCTTCTTCGAACCTGCCCTCGACTACGTGGTGTGCAAGATTCCCCGCTGGGACCTCTCTAAGTTCCATGGGGTCGATAAGGAACTGGGTTCGTCGATGAAGTCGGTGGGTGAGGTAATGGCTATCGGACGTACCTTTGAAGAGGCCATCCAGAAAGGACTCCGTATGATCGGACAGGGTATGCACGGATTCGTGGAGAACAAGGAACTGAAGATTCCCGATATCGACGCAGCCCTGCGCGAGCCGACAGACAAGCGAATCTTCGTGATCTCGAAGGCCATGCATCTGCCTGAATATACGATCGAACATATCCATGAGTTGACGAAGATCGACAAGTGGTTCCTCTATAAGCTGAAGCATATCATCGACATCGATGAACAGCTGAAGCGACAGAATATCAACACACTCGAGGAGTCGCTGCTGAGAGAGGCGAAGGTGTATGGATTCACGGATTTCCAGATAGCCCGTGCCATCGGTCTCGAGAAAGAGGGTGAGAACATGCACAAGGCATCGCTGCTGGTGCGTAACCGCCGCAAGCAACTCGGCATCCTGCCTGTCGTGAAGCAGATAGATACCCTCGCTGCTGAGTATCCCGCACAGACCAATTATCTCTATGTGACCTATTCGGGGGAGACTGGCGATATACAGTATGAGAACGACAGGAAGAGTATCATCGTACTGGGTTCGGGTGCCTATAGAATCGGCTCATCTGTGGAGTTCGACTGGTGCGGTGTACAGGCATTGAACACCATTAGGAATAACGGGTGGCGTTCGGTGATGATCAACTACAATCCTGAGACCGTCTCGACGGACTATGATATGTGCGACCGTCTCTACTTCGACGAACTGACCTTCGAGCGCGTGCTCGACATCATCGACTTGGAACAGCCACATGGTGTCATCGTCTCCACAGGCGGACAGATTCCTAATAATCTGGCGGTCTATCTCGACGAACAGCACGTGAATATCCTCGGTACACAGGCTTCCGACATTGATGGCGCAGAGGATCGTGCGAAGTTCTCACAGATGCTCAACGAACTCGGCGTGAACCAGCCAGAGTGGTCTGCGCTGACGAGTATGGATGATATCAGCCAGTTTGTGGAGCGCGTGGGCTTCCCCGTGCTGGTGCGTCCTTCCTACGTACTCTCTGGTGCCGCGATGAATGTCTGTTCGAATCAGGAGGAACTGGAGAAGTTCCTGGAACTGGCTGCCAACGTGTCGGAAGACCATCCTGTGGTGGTGTCGAAGTTTATCGAGCACGCCAAGGAGATTGAGATGGACGCTGTGGCGAAGGATGGTGAGATTCTGGCCTATGCGATTTCCGAGCACATCGAGTTCGCTGGTGTCCACTCAGGCGATGCCACGATTCAGTTCCCACCGCAGAAACTCTATGTGGAGACCGTGCGCCGCATCAAGCGTATCTCGCGTGAGATTGCCAAGGCCCTGCACATCAACGGTCCGTTCAATATCCAGTATATGGCCCGTGATAACGATATCCTCGTCATCGAGTGTAACCTACGTGCCTCACGTTCCTTCCCCTTTGTGTCGAAGGTGCTGAAGCTGAACCTGATCGACCTGGCTACGAAAGTGATGCTCGGGTTGCCAGTCGAGAAGCCCCACAAGAATCTCTTCGACCTCGACTATGTGGGTATCAAGGCTTCGCAGTTCTCGTTTAACCGCCTGCAGAAGGCTGACCCTGTGCTGGGTGTGGATATGGCTTCTACGGGTGAGGTGGGCTGCATCGGCGACAATACGAATACAGCCCTGCTGAAGGCGATGCTCTCCGTAGGACATCGGATACCCAAGAAGACGGTGCTGCTTTCCACTGGTTCGGCTAAGCAGAAAGCTGAGATGCTCGATGCCGCGAAGATGCTTGTCGATCATGGATACGAGATCTATGCGACGGGAGGTACCTCGCACTATCTGACAGAGAATGGTATCGAGAACACACGGGTGCTCTGGCCGTCGGAGATGCAGGGTGGGGTGGAAGGACTTTCGGCCCTCGACTTGCTCCATGCGCATAAGATTGATATGGTGGTGAACATCCCGAAAAACCTGACGACGCACGAGCTGACAAACGGCTATAAGATACGTCGTGCAGCCATCGACTTGAATGTGCCCCTGATTACCAACAGTCGTCTGGCAAGTGCCTTTATTAATGCCTTTTGTAGCATAAGATTAGACGAAATAGGTATCAAATCATGGTCTGAATACAAGTAGACACCCCTTGAAACGTGAAAAAATGATGCAATAATTTGGTCAATTCAAATTATTGCATTATTTTTGCACCCGAATTATTACATACTGACCCAATAATAATGGACGCTGGAGAAACTCTAGAATCAAAGATAAATCGAAGCGAGTATAAAATACTGATAGTCGATGATGTTGTCAGCAACGTGTTGTTGTTGAAGATTCTTCTTACGAATGAAAAGTTCCAGGTGTGCACTGCAAGCAACGGAAACGGTTGTATAGAGATGACAAAGAAGGAGCATCCTGACCTTATCCTGCTTGACGTGATGATGCCTGACATCAGCGGCTTCGATACAGCCGTCATTCTGAAGAAGGACGAAGAGACAAAAGACATTCCCATTATATTCCTGACTGCCCTGAATACACCTTCCGACCTGGTGCATGGTTTCCAGGTGGGTGCAAGCGACTTCCTGACGAAGCCCTTCAACAAAGAAGAGCTTGTCATGCGTGTGATGCAGCAGATCTCACTCGTAGCTGCCAAGCGGCTTATCGAGAAGAAGAACGCGGAATTGCAGGCGACGCTTAACAATCGTGACAAGATGTATTCGGTGATTGCCCACGACCTCCGCTCACCAATGGCAAGTATCCGTATGGTGCTGAACCTTGTGGTGCAGTCTGCATCCCCCGAGACCGTCGGTCCAGAACTGTACACATTGCTCGATCAGGCCAACAGAGAGTCGGAAGAGGTGCATGACTTGTTGGACAACCTGTTGAAGTGGACCAAGAGTCAGACGGGTCGTCTGAGTGTGGTAACTCAAGACCTCGATCTGAATGACATTATCCCTGGTGTCGTGGATATCTTTGAGATGATTGCCCAGACCAAGAAAATCAAATTGAACCTCCAGCATACAGACCAGCCATTAGTGGTAAGGGCTGATAATGATATGCTGAAGACGGTGGTACGTAACTTTATGTCGAATGCCATCAAGTTCTCGCCAGAGGGCTCATCGATTGATATTATGATGTCTGTAGAGGGTGACTTTGCTAAGATCAGTGTCAGGGATCACGGTGTGGGTATTGCTCCCGAACGTCTCGGTAGTATCTTCCGCAAAGGAGAGACCACCTACGGAACAGGAGGTGAGGAAGGTTCTGGACTGGGTCTGCAGCTCTGTCAGGACTTTGCCCAGAAGAACGGAGGTGACTGTACGGTGGAATCTGTCGTGGGCGAGGGTAGTACGTTCAGCGTCCTTGTCCCCTTGAAGAAAGAATAGAGATGGCTACACCTATTTATATTATAGAGGAAACGAAACTTCGCCGCAATCTCCAGCTTATCGCTGACGTTGCGGCGAAAGCCGATATAGAGGTCATACTTGCCTTCAAGGCATTTGCCCTTTGGAAGACATTCCCCATCTTCCGTGAGTACATCAGTTCGACTACAGCCAGTTCACTTTCTGAAGCCCGTTTGGCTTATGAGGAGTTCGGAGCACCGGCGCATACCTATTCACCAGCCTATACGGATGAAGAGTTCGACCAGATTGTCCGTTGTTCGTCACATCTGACGTTTAACTCCTTGTCACAGTATGAACGTTTCCATCAGCGTGCCCATGGTGTATCACTGGGGCTGCGCATTAATCCGGAATACTCAGAGGTGGAGACGCTACTCTATAACCCTTGTGCTCCTGGTACACGCTTTGGACTGACTGCCGACAGGCTTCCCGAACAACTTCCATCGGATATCTCTGGCTTCCATTGTCATTGTCATTGTGAGAGTGGAGCAGATGTGTTTCAGCGTTCGTTGGCCCATATCGAGGAGAAGTTCTCAAAGTGGTTCCCGCAGTTGAAGTGGATCAATTTCGGCGGAGGCCATCTGATGACTCGTAAGGATTATGATGTGGAACTGCTCGTGTCGTTGATGCAAGGCTTTCACCAGCGCTATCCTTGGCTGAAAGTGATACTCGAGCCTGGTAGTGCCTTTGCCTGGCAGACAGGACCGCTGGTCTCGCATGTGGTGGATATCGTGGAGGATCATGGGATCAAGACCGCTATCCTCGATGTCAGTTTCACCTGTCATATGCCTGACTGTCTTGAGATGCCCTATTATCCAGAGGTACGTGGGGCGGTGCATGGTGAAGAGGGTTATCGTCTGGGCGGTAACAGTTGTCTGAGTGGCGACTTTATGGGCTATTGGCGCTTTGATCATGAGCTGGAGGTCGGAGAAGAGGTGATTTTTGAAGATATGATTCACTATACGACGGTGAAAACTACGATGTTCAATGGTATCACGCATCCGGCTCTCGGAACGCTTCATCAGGATGGTAAGTTTGAGATTCTACGTGAATTTGGATATGATGATTATAAAAATCGGATGGATTAGAAGTTTTTTTTAAAAAAAATCCCCGAAAAGTTTGTCAGTTCAAAAAAAAGCATTACCTTTGCACCGCATTTAGAGAAATGCACCTCTGAAAGGGGTTAAAGCTGCGGAAATAGCTCAGTTGGTAGAGCACAACCTTGCCAAGGTTGGGGTCGCGGGTCCGAGTCCCGTTTTCCGCTCAAATGCTGAACAAAAAAGAGTCATTAAGGATAGGCCTTAATGAAAAATTGCCCAGGTGGCGGAATTGGTAGACGCGCACGTTTCAGGTGCGTGTGCCGCGAGGCGTGCAGGTTCGAGTCCTGTTCTGGGCACTCTTTTTTATTCGCATCTTTTTGTTGGAGAGGTGGCGGAATTGGTAGACGCGCTACTTTGAGGGGGTAGTGTCAATTGCGACGTGGGAGTTCGAGTCTCCTCCTCTTCACCTTAAATAGAATAGTTTCAATGAAACTGCGGAAATAGCTCAGTTGGTAGAGCACAACCTTGCCAAGGTTGGGGTCGCGGGTCCGAGTCCCGTTTTCCGCTCTCTTACGGAAAACAACATTTTCAAATGAATTTATACTTACGTTATTTTGACCGTGAAACGCTTGTTTCTACAGTAGATGAAGCTATAGATTTCTTGCGCGATATAGAGGAAATTGGCATGGATCCGGATTTGGAGGCTGATATCCGAGAATACGTAGCAAGCGATGTGTTTTATCCCAAGCGTTACAAGATACATCCCCGTGTTTATTTCATTATCATCAAGACGGAAGCAGCTACGATGCAGGACTTCAAGGACAAGAAGGCTATCCATCCTATTGAGGATGAGGGTGTCATCAAGCGTCCGACTCCTGTTGTAAGCCGTCTGAATGAGATTAGGCCAGGTTGGTATGAAGGCTCGCTCGACTTCAAGCGTGTGCTGTTGATTCCTGGTACGGGCAAGTTCCAGTATCGTGATACACAGTTTGTGGCTCGCGTGAAGGCTGCATCTGGCCAGGACTGCTACGAGCGTATCGTTGACTATCTTCGTGATCGTGTTGATGAGCGTAGTCAGTTCCCTTCTGCCAAAGGTAAGAATTTCCGTTTTACATATCTTGGAAAGGCTAAGCAACTATGAATAAGGTGATGTTAATAGGTAATGTAGGCCAGGATCCTGAGGTCAGATACGTAGATCAGGGTGTTGCTGTGGCTCGTCTGCGTCTGGCAACAACAGAACGTGGCTATACTTTACAGAATGGTACACAGGTTCCTGACCATACCGATTGGCATAATGTTATTTTATGGCGTCGTTTGGCAGAAATCGTAGAAAAATATGTACATAAGGGTGACAAGCTGTATATCGAAGGTCGTATTCGTTATACGACTTATGATGATAAACAGGGACAGCGTCGTTATGCTACAGAGATTTGGGCAGACAATATGGAGCTGCTTTCACCGAAACCTGTTGGCAATGTTGGTACGACAGCTGTTAATGAGCCTGTCTCGGCTCCTCAGCCCGATAACAAGCCCGACGAGGTGCTTCCGTTCTAATCAATGGACTATCTTCAACAATTATTCAGCGAAGTTCAATTCCTGAATCCTACTACGGGTGCCATCATAGCAGGCGTTTTGGCTTGTATATTGTTGGTATTCTCTGGCTATGCCTCTGGTTCTGAGATTGCTTTTTTCTCGCTATCGCCGAACGATCTTAACGAACTGGATGAGGATAAGAATGAGAGAGACCGCCAGATTTCTGCCTTGAGGGATGATTCAGAACGTACATTGGCAACGATTCTCATTACCAACAATCTTGTGAATGTTACCATCATCATGCTCTGTAACTATTTCTTTGCCCATGTGGTAGATTTTGGCACAGCCTATTGGTTGCAATTTGTCATGATTACCGTACTGCTCACCTTCGTGTTGCTGCTTTTCGGAGAGATTATGCCAAAGGTCTATGCTGCTCAGCATGTACTGGCTTTCTGTCGTTTCTCCGCTCCTGGCATCACATCTCTGCGTAAGGTGTTCTATCCACTATCCTCTATCTTGTTGCGCTCTGGTTTGTTGGCAGAGAAGGTGGTTCAGAAAGAGAATCATGTGCTCAGTGTCGATGACCTTGAACAGGCATTGGAACTGACAGACGAGAATGACCTGAAGGAGGAGAAGAATATGTTGGAAGGCATCGTTCGGTTTGGCGACGAGACAGCGAAAGAGGTGATGACCAGCCGTCAGGATGTTGTTGATCTGGATTTCCGCACTTCTTATCAGGATGTGCTGAAGTGTATTATTGAGAATAACTACTCCCGTATTCCTGTTTATCAGGGCTCTATTGACAATATTCGTGGTATCTTGTACATCAAGGATCTGATACCCCATCTTTCCAAACCAGCCAATTTCCGCTGGCAGTCTCTGATACGTCCGCCTTATTTCGTGCCTGAGACCAAGAAGATTGATGACCTTTTGCGCGACTTCCAGGAGAACAAGGTGCATATCGCAATAGTGGTTGATGAGTTCGGTGGAACCAGTGGTATCATTACATTGGAGGATATCCTCGAAGAGATTGTTGGTGAGATCAACGATGAATATGATGAGGAGGAAAAGACCTATACCCGTATCAATGCTAATACTTATGTGTTTGAGGGAAAGACACTTCTGAGTGATTTCTTTAAGATTCTCGATATCGACGACGAGACCTTTGAAGAGGTTGAGGGTGATGCCGACTCACTGGCGGGTCTCTTGCTGGAAATAAAAGGTGATTTCCCTGTACTGCATGAGAAGATAGACTTTAAGAACTTCACCTTTGAGGTTGTAGAACTTGATAATTACAGGATTTCCAAGATCAAACTTGTGATACACGATAAGGCAGCAGAATAAGATTAACAAGGGTATAACAAAGAGGAGCTTCAGACGATGAAGCTCCTCTTTGTTTGTATGATGTTGTCTTATTAATAGAGAATCATTGATAAGGTATAAGCCACGATGGTGGAAACACAGACGCTGATGAGACCAGGCATCATGAAGGAGTGGTTCAGCAGATACTTACCAATCACGGTAGTACCAGAACGGTCGAAGTTCACGGTGGCAATATCTGAAGGATAGTTAGGGATGAAGAAGTAGCCATAGACAGAAGGCAATACGCCCAGCAGCACTGGACCAGAGATACCTAACGAGTAGGCGAGGGGCAGCATGGCTACGACAACAGCACCTTGAGAATTGATAAGCACAGACACCATGAAGAATACCAGTGCGATAGACCAGGGATACTCCTTGACGATGTCAGCCAGCATGGTCTGCATCTCACCCATGTAGTTTGAGAAATAGGTATCAGCCAGCCATGCGATGCCGTAGATAGCTACAACGGCTACCATACCAGACTGCCACACTGGACCAGAAACGGCTTTCTTCGGGGCAGCCTTGCAGAAAATAATCATCAAGGCGGCAGCAGAGATCATCACAATCTGGATTACGATGTTCATAGCCAGCGGCTTACTGAACCACTCTGTCATACCAGTAACGTGAACCTTCGCCTTTACCAGCTGGTCGGCAGTCAGTGTCATGTTCTCATCGAGAATCAGTCCTTGGCTACCTTTAATGGCACGAAGCGTTTCGTAGGAAGGCAGGGCATTCTGGAAGATAGCGAAGAATACGATGACAGCAAGGGCACCGAGGAAGATGAAGACGGCATTCTTTGCAGACTGTGGAATCTCCTTGTCAAGTGTGGTTGCGCCACCTCCATAGATATATTCACGCTGGGCGGGATCCTGAAGTTTCTTTTGGAACTGTGGATCCTTGTCGAGGTCGAGACCACGATGGTAGGAAGCTGCAGCTGCAGCCATCAGACCACAAACGCAAGCCGGGATAGAAATCATCAGCACCCCAGGAATGGTAACGTCGAAGTGGTTGGCATTAGAGATGGATACGAAGGCCACGACAGCAGCGGCAATTGGAGAACAGGTAATACCCACCTGAGAGGCGATAGAAGCCACACCGCAGGGGCGTTCAGGACGGATGCCTTTCTTCAGGGCGATATCGCAGATAATCGGCATCAAGGTATAGACTACGTGACCTGTACCCACAAGCACCGTCAGGAAGAAGGTGGTCAGGGGTGCCAGGAAGGTGATGCGGTCTGGATGCTTGCGGAGCAGACGCTCTGCAATCTGGATAAGCCAGTCCATACCGCCTGATGCTTGCATGATACCAGCACAGGTTACGGCTGCGATAATAATGTAAATAACATCTGTCGGCGGGGTTCCAGGTTTAAGTCCAAAGCCAAATACAAGGATAGCCAGACCAATACCCGAGATGGCACCAAGGGCAAGACTGCCATAGCGTGAGCCCACCCACAAAGCTCCAAGTACAATACAGAGCTGCAAAATCATAGTAAATGTTACCATAAATAAATTGTTTTTAGGTTTTTTGTTTCTATTCCACTGCAAAAGTAGGAAATTTATTTGTAAAAACGTTCTTTTTTATTAGAAATATTAAAAAAAACTATTTCCTTTTGTTGACTGAAATATTTTTAGTACCTTTGCACCCTATAAATTGACAAGCGAATCTTAATAAAAGAAAACAGATAGATATGTCTAAGAAATTTGCCGAGCATAATGGCTTGAATTTGACGCAGGTGAACAACGACATCCTTGAGATGTGGCGTGAGAAGAATGTGTTCTGGCGCTCCGTTGAAGAACGTGAGGGCTGTCCACAGTTTGTCTTCTTTGAGGGACCTCCCTCTGCTAACGGTCACCCAGGCATCCACCATGTACTGGCTAGAACAATCAAGGATACCTTCAACCGTTATAAGACGATGAAGGGATTTCAGGTGAAACGTAAGGCTGGTTGGGATACGCACGGACTGCCCGTTGAACTTGGTGTGGAGAAAGAACTGGGCATCACCAAGGCGGACATCGACAACAAGGCCTCAGAGAAATACATTTCTACGGAGGACTATAATAAGAAGTGTCGTGAGAATGTCATGATGTTCACTCAGGAGTGGCGCGAACTGACAGAGAAAATGGGTTATTTCGTCGATCTCGATGATCCGTACATCACCTATGACAATAAGTATATCGAGACTTTGTGGTGGCTGCTCCAGCAGTTCTACAACAAAGGTTTGCTTTATAAGGGATATACCATCCAGCCGTATTCGCCTGCAGCAGGAACGGGACTTTCAAGTCATGAGTTGAACCAGCCCGGTTGTTATCGTGATGTGAAGGACACGACGGTGACAGCTCTCTTCAAGGCTACGAACCCCAAAGCCGAGTGGACCAATTGGGGTACGCCTTATTTCGTGGCTTGGACGACAACCCCTTGGACATTGCCTTCAAACACAGCACTCTGTGTAGGTCCGAAGATCGACTATGTGGCTGTTGAGACCTATAACGCTTATAATGGTGAGAAAATCACCATCATTCTGGCTGAGAGTCGTTTGAATGCCTATCTGGCTCCAGAGGGTAACATTACTGATGGCGACGAGATGCCGGAATACAATAAAGGCGAAAAGTTTGTTCCCTATCGTATCGTAGGACACTATAAAGGTGAAGAACTGGTTGGTCTGAAGTATCAGCAACTGATGCCTTGGGTAAAGCCTTCGGCTAAACTCGATCAGAATGCTGCCGACTATGTGAAGGCCTATGCCGAGGCTCATCCCGAGAAGGTCTTTGCAGGTGAGAATGGCAAGGATCAGTTTGTCGAGATGGAGAGTGAGGCTTTCCGTGTGATTCCAGGAGACTATGTGACGACAGAGGATGGTGCTGGTATCGTGCATATCGCGCCGACCTTTGGTGCTGACGACGCGAAGGTGGCCAAGGATGCTCATATCCCAAGCCTCTTCCTTATAAATAAGAAAGGTGAGACTCGTCCGATGGTTGACCTGCAGGGTAAGTACTACGTGATGGAGGAACTCGACAATAACTTCGTAGCCAAATGTGTAGACAAGGCAGGCTATAGCCATCATGCCGGTGACTATGTGAAGAATGCCTATGCACCTGAGTTCAACAAAGATGGCAAGTATGATGAGCAGGCTGCCTCGAAGGCAGAGGACCTGAACATCGTGATCTGCATGGAGATGAAACAGGAAGGTACGGCGCTGAAGATAGAGAAGCATGTACATAACTATCCGCACTGCTGGCGTACTGACAAACCTGTGCTTTACTATCCGCTCGACTCTTGGTTCATTCGCTCTACGGCGAAGAAAGACCGTATGTTCGAACTGAACAAGACTATCAATTGGCAGCCGGAATCAACTGGAACCGGCCGCTTTGGCAACTGGTTGGAGAACCTGAATGATTGGAATCTCTCTCGTTCTCGTTTCTGGGGAACGCCGCTGCCTATCTGGCGCGATGAGGACGGTAAGGAAATCTGTATCGGTAGTGTAGAGGAACTCTATAATGAAATCGAGAAGGCTGTAAAGGCTGGCTTTATGCAGTCGAACCCGTTGAAGGATAAGGGCTTCGTTCCCTGTGACTGGTCGAAGGAGAACTATGACAAGATTGATCTCCATCGTCCGTATGTCGATAATATCGTTCTTGTCAGCGAGAGTGGCAAGCCGATGAAACGTGAGACTGACCTGATTGATGTGTGGTTCGACTCTGGTTCAATGCCATACGCCCAGATTCACTATCCATTTGAGAACAAGGAATTGATAGATAATCGTATTGCATTCCCTTGCGACTTTATCAATGAGGGTGTCGATCAGACACGTGGATGGTTCTTCACGCTGCATGCCATTGCTACGATGATCTTCGACTCTGTGGCCTTTAAGAATGTCATTTCTTCAGGTCTTGTGCTTGATGCTAAGGGTAACAAGATGTCGAAGCATGTAGGTAATGTGGTGAACCCCTTTGATATGATTGGCAAGTTTGGTTCCGATGCCGTCCGTCTCTATATGATGACCAATTCAGAGCCCTGGGACAATCTGAAGTTCGACCCAGAGGGTGTTGATGAGGTTCGCCGTAAGTTCTTCGGAACTTTATATAATACGTATAGCTTCTTTGCTCTATATGCTAATGTCGATGGTTTTGATCCTGAGATGGCACAGGTAGCTTTTGAGAAGCGTCCTGAGATCGATCGTTGGATTCTTTCTTGTCTGAACACGCTCATCAAAGGTGTGGAGGCAGAACTTGACGGTTATGATCCTACGCGTGCAGGCCGACTGATTGATGCCTTCGTCAACGATGATCTCTCTAACTGGTATGTCCGTCTGAACCGTAAGCGTTTCTGGGGTAAGGAGATGTCGGAGGACAAACTGAGTGCCTATCAGACGCTCTATACTTGTCTGATGACAGTAGCCAAGCTGCTGGCTCCGTTTGCACCGTTCTATGCAGACCAGCTTTACAAGGATCTGGGAGGAAAGCTCGATTCTGTACACCTCGACAAGTTCCCTGTAGCTGATGTGGCTCAGATCGACAAGGATCTGGAGGCCCGTATGCAGATGGCCCAGAAGATTACCTCTATGGTGCTCGCCCTACGTCGCAAGGTGAATATCAAGGTGCGTCAGCCGCTGCAGGCCATTATGATTCCTGCCGTCGATGAGGAACAGCAGAAGCATATCGAGGCAGTGAAGAACCTGATCATGAACGAGGTGAACGTCAAGGAACTTCGTTTCGTGGAGGGTGCCGGCGTGCTGGTGAAGAAAGTGAAGTGTAACTTCCGTACGATGGGTAAGAAGTTTGGCAAGTTGATGAAGGGTGTGGCTGCCGTCATGGGAGAACTCTCTCAGGAGCAGATAGCAGAACTCGAGAAGCAAGGTACTATCGCCATCGAAGTGGAAGGTCAGCAACTCATTGTTGAAGCTGTCGATGTAGAGATTATCTCTGAAGATATCCCAGGCTGGCTTGTTGCCAACGAGGGTAATCTTACTGTAGCTCTCGAGGTGGAATTGACGGATGAACTCAAGAACGAGGGTATGGCCCGTGAGCTGATTAACCGCATCCAGAATATCCGTAAAGAGAGTGGGCTTGAGATTACTGACAGAATCAATGTCATCATCGCTCCTAACGATGAGGTGCAGAAGTCTGTAGATAGTTTTTCCGACTATATCAAGACTCAGGTTCTTGCAGATGAAATCGCACTGCAACCTAATGATGGTCAGGAAGTTGACTTCGATGACTTCAAGTTGAACATTAAAATATTGAAAAACTGATAATAACTTAACATCTCAACACTTATGGCAGAGAAGACACGTTACACTGATGAGGAACTGGAAGAGTTCCGTCAGATTATTAATGAGAAGATGGCTTTGGCTAAACGCGACTACGACCAGATGATGCGTGTCCTGACGAATCAGGACAGCAACGATGTGGATGATACATCACCCACCTACAAGGCTCTGGAAGAGGGTAGTGCCACGCAGTCGAAAGAAGAGCTGATTACGATGGCTGCCCGTCAGCAGAAGTTTATCCAAGGTTTGAAAGCGGCGCTTGTCCGTATTGAGAATAAGACCTATGGTATTGACCGTATCACAGGTAAGCTTATTCCCAAGGAGCGTCTTCGTGCAGTACCCCATGCTACGCTGAGTGTGGAGTCGAAGATGAATCAGAATAAGAAGTGACGGCAGAAAATCATTCTTTCATCACTAAAGGTAGAATGGCGACGCTGATAGTCGTCGCCATTCTGCTTATTGACCAAGCCATTAAGATTTGGGTAAAGACCTCCATGTCGTTGCATGAAAGCATTCACGTGACAGACTGGTTCTATATTACCTTTATTGAGAATAATGGTATGGCCTTCGGCATGCAGCTTGGTAGTAAGATAGTGCTGTCGCTCTTCCGGATACTAGCCATTATTGCACTTGGGTATTATATATGGTTACAAGTAAGGCGACAGGCTCGTACCGGCTATATCGTTTGTCTTTCGATGGTGTTGGCAGGTGCTGCCGGTAATCTGATTGACTGTCTGTTCTATGGGTTGGTCTTCAATGCATCCTCACCTTATTATCTGTCTTATTTTGTCCCCTTTGGTACTGGCTATGCACCTTTCCTAATGGGTAAGGTTGTGGATATGTTCTATTTCCCCCTTATTGAGACTGAATGGCCTTTGTGGATGCCGTTTGTTGGCGGAGATCATTTCGTGTTCTTCAGTCCTGTATTTAATTTTGCGGATGCAAGTATCAGCGTCAGTGTGGCACTATTATTGTTGTTCTATCGGGAAGAAATCAGCAAACTGTCTTTTTCCCGTCAGACAGAACCGAAAGAAGAGGAGTAGACAATGATAAACAGGAAGTCATATCTTCAGGTACTATTGGTTGCGGGATTGTTTTTTTCCGCCTGTAAACCCACTGTTCCGGTGGAAGTCATACAGCCTGACGATATGGAGGATCTTTTGTATGATTATTACGTGGCTCAGAATATCACAGGTGACTCACGTGATGGCAATGATTACAGGACTAAGTACAATTATGGTCTGGTCTTCAAGAAACATGGGGTGACAGAGGCTGAGTTCGACTCCTCTTTGGTTTATTACTATAATCATATTGAGGATTTGTACAAGATTTATGAGAGTGTTCAGGCTCGCTTGAGCGATGAGGCACTCGAACTGGGTGCTTCTGTAGGTGATGTCGAACGTTATATGAAGCGTTCGTTGTCTGGTGACACGATGGATATCTGGACGGGACATCGCCATCATTTGTTTTTCCCGCAGCCACCTTATAATATCTTCCAGTTTACACAAAAGGCTGATACTGCTTGTCGTGCCAATGACAGTTATTTGCTTACATTTGGCAGCAGTTTTCTTGTACAGAGTGGTTCCAGAAGTGCCACCGCTTTGCTTTCTGTGATCTATGAGAACGATAGCGTCATCACCAAGAGCATCAGTGTACCTTTGTCGGGAACTGCCAATCTCAATATTCCTGAATGCAGTCTCCGTGCTAAGGAGTTCCGTGGGTATTTCTATATGCCCAAGCGTCAAGGAGCTGACAACGTCAATGATATGTGTCTCTATCTGGCTAACCATATCCAGTTGATGCGTTTCCATCATCCTGATCATAATAAAAAGGATGGTGTCAGCGTTGATAAAGAGAAGGATAGTATCACTGTAAGTAAAGAGTTGAAGCGGGAATTACCGTCGCCTTCGTCAAAGCGAGATTCATTGTCGCCAAAACCTGAACTTAATGCAAAACCAATAACTAAAGAGAAATAAATATGAAAACTCGTCTTTCATTAATGAACTTCCTGGAGTTTGCCGTGTGGGGTGCCTATCTGACCTGTATGGGAAACTATCTGGGTGTAGCTGGATTGGGTGATAAGATATCTTGGTTCTATGCGATTCAGGGTATTGTCAGTCTCTTTATGCCTACATTGATGGGTATCGTCGCTGATAAGTATATCCAGCCGCAACGATTGCTAGGGCTCTGCCATTTGCTGGCAGGTGGCTTTATGCTGGGTTGTTGGGGTATGGGTCTTGAGGCAGGCTTCGGCAATGAGCTTACAGACAAGACAGCTTTTATAGCACTCTATACGTTGAGTGTGGCTTTCTTCATGCCGACGATTGCTTTGGCTAATACGACGGCATTCACCATCTTGAAGAACAACGGCCTCGACACAGTGAAAGATTTTCCACCTATCCGTGTGCTGGGAACGGTGGGCTTTATTCTCACGATGTGGTTTGTGAATTGTGCAGTATGGGAGGATGGTGCCTTCACGATGACGCTGGCTGGCAATGTGCATAAGTTCCAATACACCTACATGCAGTTCTTTGTTTCTGGTGTCTTGAGTATTGTGCTCTGCCTGTACTGCTTCCTTTGTCTGCCCCAGTGTCAGGTGGATAAGAAGAAAACGAAGATGTCGCTGGCAGAGAGTCTGGGATTGAATGCATTCCGACTGTTCAAGACTCGTCAGATGGCTCTCTTCTTTATTTTCTCAGCCTTGTTGGGTATGTGTCTCCAGGTCACCAACGGTTTTGCTGGTCCATTCCTAACGAGTTTCAAAGCAAGTTCTGATCCGGCTATCGCAGACTCGTTTGCTGCCGACAATGCAACCCTGCTGACCTCTATCTCTCAGATCAGCGAGGCGCTATGCATACTGATGATTCCTTTCTTCCTCAAACGATATGGCATCAAGGTCGTTATGCTGATGTCAATGTTTGCTTGGGTGTTCCGTTTCGGTTTCTTTGGTATTGGTCTTCCTACGATGCCTGGTGTCATCATGTTCATACTTTCTTGTATTGTCTATGGTGTCGCCTTCGACTTCTTCAATGTCTCGGGAGGTATCTTTGTCGATCAGGTGTGCGAGCCTTCGGTAAAGGCTTCGGCCCAGGGACTCTTCATGATGATGACAAACGGTGTGGGAGCTACTATCGGAACGCTCGCCGCTGGTGAGATAGTGAATCATTTCTGCCAATGGGAGAATGGTTATCTCGTAGGTGATTGGACCACAAGCTGGTATATCTTTGCAGCCTTTGCGCTGATTGTTGCTGTATCATTTGCGTTTGTGTTCCATCCAGAGCAGTCCTCAAGTAAATCACATCAATGAAGGAAATCCGATTCTTCTACGTTCCGGAAGCTGCGCAGCAGGAAGAACTGCCTCAGGATGAGGCACTTCATGCTCTTCGTGTGCTTCGCCTGAAGGGTGGCGATGAGCTTTTCTTGATGGATGGCGTAGGAAGTTTCTATCGGGCGCAGGTGACGATGGTCGCATCCCATCATTGCTATTATGAGATTCTGGAGGAAATGCCGCAGGAGCGTCAGTGGAAGGGACGTCTCCACCTTGCTATCGCTCCGACGAAGATGATCGACAGAATCGAGTGGATGGTAGAGAAGGCCACCGAGGTTGGTGTCGATGAACTGTCGTTCCTGAACTGTCAGTTTTCTGAACGCAAGCAGGTGAGGACCGACCGATTGGAGAAAATAGTGGTGTCTGCTGTAAAGCAGAGTCATAAGGCTTGGAAGCCTGTTATCAATGAGATGATATCTTTCAGGCAATTTGTTGAGCAACCCCGTGAAGGGCGTAAATATATCGCTCATTGCTATGAGGAAGTGCCGCGCAAGAATCTTTTTGATGAACTCTGCAAACCATCGGAGACTTCGGATGTGACGGTGCTGGTGGGACCAGAGGGTGATTTCTCCATTGATGAGGTGAAGCTAGCCGTTGCGTCTGGCTATGAATCGATAGACTTAGGCAAGAGCCGACTTCGTACTGAGACAGCCGGCCTTTCTGCCGTCATGATGATGCAATTAGCACAACAAATGAATATTAAACTATAAAAACTGAAGAATATGACTGACGAGAAGATTTTGGCTACTGTCAAGCCTGACGGCGAGTATTGGCAACCAGAGTTAGAGACGATGCCAAGAGAGCAGCTTCGCCAGCTGCAGGTAAAGAAACTGAAGGATACAATCAATGTATGCTTGAAGTCTCCGTTCTATAAGAAGCGTCTGGGTGACTTGGGCATCACGGCTGATTCCATTAATAGTCTTGACGATTTGCGCAAGATTCCGTTCACTACGAAGCAGGACTTGCGCGACAACTATCCTTTTGGTCTTGTTGGAGGCAATATGGACGATGCGGTGCGTATCCACTCTACCAGTGGCACGACAGGTAATCCCTGCGTCGTACTTTATTCAGAGCACGATATTTGTTCATGGGCTAATATGATTGCCCGTAACCTATATATGGTTGGTTGTCGTAAGAGTGATGTGTTTCAGAACTCTAGCGGCTATGGCATGTTTACTGGTGGTCTTGGTTTCCAGTATGGTGCCGAGTGGCTGGGTGCGATGACTGTTCCCGCTGCAGCAGGTAACTCCAAGCGTCAGATCAAGTTCATCAAGGATTTTGGAACCACTTGTCTGCACGCTATCCCTTCTTATGCCATTCGTCTGGCAGAGGTGTTCAAGGAGGAGGGTGTTGATCCTGCAACTACCAAGCTTCGTACTCTTTGTATCGGCGCAGAGCCCCATACTGAAGAGCAGCGTCGTCGTATTGAGCGCATGTTGGGTGTCAAGGCCTACAACTCATTTGGTATGACTGAGATGAATGGTCCTGGTGTTGCCTTTGAGTGCAAGTATCAGGATGGCATGCATCTTTGGGAAGATAACTATATTGTAGAGATTGTCGATCCTGATACGCTCGAGCCAGTACCCGACGGTGAGATGGGTGAGATGGTGCTTACCACTCTCGATCGTGAGATGATGCCTATTTTAAGGTATCGCACGCGCGACCTGACCCGTATCATCGCAGAGCCTTGTAAGTGCGGACGCACTCATCGTCGTATCGATCGTATCAAGGGACGTACAGATGATATGTTCATCATCAAGGGTGTCAACGTGTTCCCGATGCAGGTTGAGAAGATTCTCGTGCAGTACCCTGGTCTTGGCAGCAATTACCTTATCACGCTGGAGACCATCGATGACAATGACGTGATGACCGTCGAGGTGGAACTGGAAGGTCTCGAGACGGATATCTACCCCGACTTGCAGAAGATGATGAAGGACATCCAGCGCGCCTTGAAGGATGAGATTCTGCTCACGCCTCAGGTAAAGCTCGTGAAGAAGGGCTCGCTTCCTCAGAGTGAGGGTAAGGCTGTCCGTGTGAAGGATCTTAGACCGAGTAGGGGATGAGGAGACTTTTATACAGTTGTATATTTGCCCTGATAGCCAGTAGTTCGGTTGCACAGGAGTTGACTATTCGCGATGTCTTTAGGCAAATGCCTGATTCGCTGATGCCATACCTGTCAACCAACAACCGGCTGGACTTCATCGATTTCTTGGACTCGAATATGAAGGCTGAGGTCAAGAATCAGTTCGACGGTAAGAGTGAAATGACGGTTATGTCAGACGACAGCCTTTCCATTCGGATGAATGATGCATTACGCGTGGATATGCTACTATTGAAGCTTGACGAACCACTTGATACGATAAGCCGTGTGTTGGTGTTCGTGGAGACGTTCAAGTCAGATTCTGTCTATGGTGATCGGAGTTTGAAGTATTTTACCCCGACTTGGCAACAGATTAAGAAGGATATTCCTTTGAATGAAATACAGCGCAGGCGGATAAGAAGTCTTGGATTGCAAAATATCCTTAAATGGGATAGTGAAATATTTAACGAGAGTTAAATTTGGTCTCTTTTGTGACCTACTTTGTTATGTCAACCAAGAATTATTTCTATATTTGCACTGTGTTTTTCATGGTATTAGATTATTAAGGTTAATTTGAATCTTATTTATCGCGAGATAAGTATTATTCTCACTCCATGCGCAGTACAAGTTTTTTTATGTAATGCGGATGGTTCAAAAAAAGGGAGCCTGAGAAGGTTCCCTTTTTCTTTTATATATTCCAAAAGTACAGCTACAAAAAAAGGCTCGCCGCTGCGAGCCGAATTGTTAACCTTAAATCTAATACTATGAAAAACACATTGCAAAGATAAGTTGTTTTCCTGTAAGTTGCAAACTTTTTCCCGACTTTTTCTGTTTTTCGGGTGAAAAAGACCTAATTTTTAACATCTCTTTACGAATTGGGTACTCATTTTCTTGCATTTCAAGTCAAATTGCCGTAACTTTGCAGCCACAATAATGACTTAGCATGAATATTAGGATATACACAATCATAGCATTTCTTTGTCTGGTGACCCTCGGATATGGTCAGCGACGCCAGTTACAGGAAGCCCGAGCTATCATTAAGAGCGGAAAAGGCTTTGCCAACGCTGAGAAAATGATGGTTGCCCTGCTTAAGGACAGCGCTAACCTTAATAATATGCGTATATATGATATGTGGTTGCAGTCTGTCGAGAAACAGTATGACCAAGTCAATGAGCAGATGTACAAGAAACAGGTGGTCGATACAGCCAGTCTCTTCGGACTCACCCAGCGAATCTTTATGATTGCTGAGCGTCTGGACTCTATCGATATGCGTCCCGACAAGAAGGGTAGGGTGCATCTCACGTATCGTGAAGATAATGCACGGCGTCTTGGCACCTATCGCCCTAACTTGTTTTTCGGAGGTACCTATTTCCTGCGCAAGAACGATCTTCAGCGCGCCTATGATTTCTTTGAACGTTATATCGACTGCGCCCAACAGCCACTGTTTACCGATTTTTGTTATGAAGAGACGGACACTCGTTTGCCTGAGGCTGCCTATTGGGCTACTTATTGTGGTTATCGGATGGATAATCCCGTATTGGCACTCCGTTATGCAAAGCTTGCCAAGCGCGACACCCTGAAATTGGAGTCGACACTTCAGTACGTCTCTCAGGCCTGGCTGAGGCTGAAAGACGATGCCTCTTATATCGCCACGCTGCAAGAAGGCTTCCAGCTGTTTCCCAAGTCGGGCTATTTCTTCCCACGATTGATGGACAGCTATACTTCGAAGGGCAATTATACAAAGGCGCTCAGCGTTGCCGACGAGGCATTGGCTGTGGATAGCCTCCATCCGCTGTTCCTGTTGGCAAAGAGCACGATGCTCCTTAATGTCGGGAATTATGCCCAGTGTATCAATTTTAGCGATCGGCTTATTGCGGTGGACAGTCAGATGGCTGATGCCTACTATAATGCCGGAACGGCTTATCTGAATATTGCGTTGAACATGGATGCCCGGAAGTATAGGAAGCAGATTCGCAAGATGTACCAGCAGGCGAAGCCCTACATGGAGACCTATCGGAAACTGGCGCCGGACGAACGCCAGAAATGGGGGCCTGCCCTTTATCGTATTTATTTCAACCTGAATATGGGAAAGCAGTTCGACGAGATTGACAAAATCTTAAAGAAATAAAAAAGATAAGTCCGTTTGATACGAGTTTGCCATTTTATGCTTATCTTTGTGGATTAGAAATTTATAACAATCTAAAACGAACAAAATAAGTAATTATGGCAGACAATGCACAGTTGATTGCTCAGTGCGAGGCACGGGCAAAAGAATGGCTCTCTCCGGCCTTTGATGAGGAGACACGTAAGGAAGTTCAGGCAATGCTCGACGCAGAGGACAAGACTCCGCTGATCGACGCTTTCTATCAGAATCTTGAGTTTGGTACTGGTGGCCTCCGTGGTATCATGGGTGCTGGTACGAACCGTATGAACAAGTACATCGTGGGTATGGCTACCCAGGGATTTGCCAACTATATCCTGAAGGCATTCCCAGGTCGTAAGGATCTTGCTGTCGTAGTAGGTCACGACTGCCGTAACAATGGTCGTATGTTCGCTGAGTCCGTAGCAGCTATCTTCTCTGCCAACGGCATCAAGGCTTATCTCTTCGAGAGTCTTCGTCCGACGCCAGAGATCTCGTTTGCCATCCGTCAGCTTCACGCTCAGGCTGGTGTCAACGTGACAGCTTCTCACAACCCCCGCGAATATAATGGCTACAAGGCTTATTGGGAAGACGGCGCACAGGTGCTGGCTCCGCACGATGTAGGTATCATCGAGGAGGTGAACAAGGTGAAGATCGAGGACGTGAAGTTCGAGCCTAACTACGACCTGATTGAGATCATCGGTGGTGAGATGGACTGGGACTACCTGCAGGCTGTCAAGGAGGCTATGGTTGATCAGGATGTCATCCTGCGTCAGAAAGACCTTAACATCGTCTATTCTCCGATGCACGGCACAGGTCGTGTGATTGTTCCTGAGGCTCTGCGTTCATGGGGCTTCCAGAATATCCACGTTGTGCGTGAGCAGATGGAGATCGATGGTAACTTCCCTACGGTGGTCAGCCCGAACCCCGAGAATGCAGAGGCTATGACCCTCGGTATGAAGCTCGGTACGAAGCTCAATGCTGACCTTGTCATCGCTTCAGACCCCGACGCAGACCGTCTGGCTATCGTTTGCCGCAACAACAAGGGCGAGTGGGAAATCCTGAATGGTAACCAGACCTGCATGATGTTCTGCTGGTACATCATCGCCAACAAGAAGAAGCTCGGCCAGCTGAAGGGCAACGAGTTCCTCGTGAAGACCATCGTGACCACCGAGGAGATTGCTGAGATTGCCAAGAAGAACAATGTGGAACTGCGCGACTGCTATACCGGCTTCAAGTGGATTGCCAACGAGATCCGCATCTCTGAGGGCAAGCAGAAGTATATCGGCGGTGGTGAGGAGAGCTTCGGCTTCCTGCCGTTTGACAAGGTTCGCGACAAGGATTCTCCCGCTTCTATCTGTCTGATCTGTGAGATTGCAGCCTGGGCAAAGGACAATGGCCGTACGCTCTACGACCTGCTCATGGACATCTATGCAGAGTATGGCTTCTCTAAGGAAACCACTATCAATGTGGTGAAGCCTGGTAAGACCGGTGCCGACGAGATCAAGCAGATGATGGTTGACTTCCGCAACAACCCGCCGAAGGAGTTGGGTGGCTCTAAGATCTGCCTGTGGAAGGACTACCAGACGCTCGAGGCTACGAAGGCTGATGGTACGAAGGAGAAACTGAATATGCCTACCACGTCGAACGTGCTGCAGTGGTTCTGCGAGGATGGTACGAAGGTGAGTGTGCGTCCTTCAGGTACAGAGCCGAAGATTAAGTTCTACTGCGAGGTGAAGGATGCCAGCTTCAAGTGTGCTGGCTGCTATGAGCGTTGCACCAATGCTGCCAACGAGAAGATCGAGGCCATCAAGAAGAGCCTGAATCTTTAAGATCTGCCCTTTCGTCATTATGCAAGAATCCCGAAGCGTCGTAAGATGCCTCGGGATTTCTTATTAACCCAGTCTTATTTCAAATTAACCCCGCCTTATTGCTCAATAAGGCGGGGTTATTAGGTAGCACTTCGGGGATTACCAACCGTATTGTTGCCAACGGATCACGTTGTTCCACTGGAAATTCTGGATAGCAGTATTCCAATTGGGAGTCGTCGATTTGTAGAGGGTCCGGGGGAAGAACATGCTGACTACGCCACATTCGTCGGCCTTCACGTTGGAATTGTTCATGTCGATCGCCAGCTGTCTAAATCCTGTGAGCCATTTGGCGGAGAAACGGCTGTAGGGCACTGCCTTCTTAAAGGCAGGCTTCCAGCTGTTGAAGTCGCTTTCCGACGTGTTCATACTGAGGATGTGACAGATGTCGTAGGCATACATGTAATTGCTATAAGCATAGTGGAAGGCATCATCGAATTTGAAGTTGCCTTCAGGAGTCAGCTTGTCGGGGATGGTGCTGAGCAGACGGGCTGTTGCCTGAGCCAGGTTGTCAAGTTCGGCACTCTTGATGGCTACAAGCGGCAAGCTATAGCCTGCTAAGTCGCCCTCTACAATGTTGTATATGTAGGAGGGTACCTTCGGGATATAGTCGATATAGTAATCATAATAGGCATCAACAATCGACTGATAGAAGGTACCGGATGTATTGAACAGCGTAGGAACGACGAGATCATAGGGCGCACCTGGGTCGGGAATCTCGGCAGGAGAAGCTATCAGGTAGTCGGTGACCTTGCGTAGCTCGTAGGCTGACTCGATGCAGCCGAAGTTGCAGCAGTCGGCAAAGATGAATTGCAGATGCTCGCTGCCCATGCCATTGGCAATGGCGCGGGCCATCGACGGGATGTTCATCCAGTAGGATTTGCTTTGTCCCGTATCAACACCGTAGGCTCTTGTATAGGCGATAGAGTCGTTTCTGATGAGCCAACCATCCGCGTGGCCCCAGAGCACGAGGCCGTAGCTCTTGGCGTGATATTTCTCGCGGGTATAGAGGAGTATCTTTTCCAGAATGGCAGGGTCGGCTGTCAGCGTCTCCTCCATGGAGGTGGAGTCGACCAGTACGCCGTCCTTGACGCGGGCAATATAGGGCGGTGTCGATTCTTGCTTATCTACATAGATGATCAGATTTTGGCGGTTGTTAAGTTGCTTGGAACCTTTCTTCATCTCTTCGATGTCTAAAGCGGCAAAATACTTACCTCTCCAATATGTGAGATTGTTGTCAGCACCCATATAGATAAGTACGGTGCGCTCTGGATCTTTCGGTACGTCTGGCGTGTCGTTATCGTCTTTGCCACAGGCCCCGATCAGGAGCGAGGCCGCTAATAGAATCATGTATTTCTTCATAAAATCAAGAATTTGGTGCAAAGGTATGAAAAAAAAAGGAATAAAGCTGGAAAAATGACATTTTATTTGTATCTTTGCGACTCAAAAACAGGAAATAGATGAAAAGACTCTATATATTGCTGGCGCTGCTGGTTGCCCTGATGTGTATCGGCGAGGTATCTGCACAGCGCTCGAGAATAACGAAGACACGCAACCACCAGCGCACGCACAGGGTGGTGAAGAAACATAGGAAAAGTAAGGGAAAGAGAATAAAGACAGCCAAGCTGAAGCGTGGGAAAGAGGCAGTTGCAGTCGATCCCCGTCTGAATGATCCCAACTACAATCCCTATCTGCAGTGTGAAGACACCTGCGACCATGTGCATGGCATCGACCTGTCGCACTATCAGGGAGAGGTGTTCTGGGAGACGGTGGGACAGAATACGAAGACGGCCTATGTCTATCTGAAGGCAACGGAGGGCGGTGATCGTATCGACGAGCGCTATGAAAAGAATATCGACTTGGCGCACCGATACGGACTCAAGGTGGGCTCCTACCACTTCTTCCGTCCGAAGAGTCCGCTGCATCTCCAGTTGCAGAATTTCATGACGCAGTGTCGCCCTGGCGAGCAGGACTTGATTCCGATGATTGATATCGAGACAACTGGTGGACTGCCTACCGACGTGTTCTGTGACTCGCTGATTACATTCCTTGCCATGGTGGAGAAGGCTTATCGGCAGGCGCCGCTCATCTATACCTACCGAAATTTCTACAACAAACACCTGCTGGGCAAGCTCGACGACTATAAGCTGATGATTGCCATGTACACACCCGAGGAACCGGTGCTTGACGACCGGAGGGATATCACGATGTGGCAATATACAAGTAAAGGACGTATCGTGGGCGTCAGCGGTTATGTCGATAAGAGTCGTTTCATGGGAAAGCATGGACTGCGCGACATCCGGTTCAGGCATATTCATCCCGTCAAGAGGTAGAATAGCAAACTAAATAGTCATTCAGATATGGATACGAATACAGAAGTGAACAATCCCGAAGAGCAGCAAGAGGTGAAGCATGGTCATAAGGTGATGCGCATTTCGCTGATTGTGGCTATGATTATTACCGTAGCTGCCATCTCAGTAGGCTATTATTACTATAGAGACCGCGTTTCGGAGAATGAGGAACGGCTCTATGAGCGTGCGATGCAGAGCACGGAGCCTGCCATCCTGCAGCAGTATCTCGACTTCTACCCAGAGGCACCGAAGGCTCATCGAGACTCCGTAGAGGCTCATCTGAAGGCGTTGAAGATGATCGATCTAGAGTGGGCTGAGGCTATTGCCCGCAACTCGCCAGCATTCCTGGAGCGTTTCATCAGCAGACATCCTAATAATGTGCATGTGCCCGACGCGCGTATCCGTATCGACTCTCTGGACTATGTGCGGGCTCTTGACAGTTGCACCGTAGAGGCCTTTAGCCAGTATATGGAGAAGCATCGCGAAGGGATGTACTACGACTATGCCAGTCTGAAGATCGACAGTCTGCAACGGGCTATCGAGCGCCAGCGTCAAGCTGCCGAGCGTGACTCCATCATGCATGCTCAGGGCGCAGAAGAGTCAGAGGAACTACTCCTCGATATGTGATAGGGAGTGGACGAAGGAGGCGAAGAAATTTGTGACGCTCTCCGAGGGGTAGTAGCGGAAGTAGCGTGCTGAGCGGCGCACGTGGCTGAACATTGCCGAGGTGTTGCTGTTGTGCACGAAGATGCTATCCTCGTCTTGTGAGAAATACCAGTCGTGTGATCTTGTGTTGGTGAAGTCCAACAGTTCGTTGGCAATCTGCTTGACGCGTTTATCTCGCTTCTCTGAGAGAAACGGTATATCCTCTGGTGTAAATCCGAACATCAGAATCAGGAATTCCCCTTCCAGATGGGCCATCTGTGTCAGTCGCAGGCGGCTGAGCCATCCCTTCAGCGTCTCGTAATCGGCATTAGCGCCTTGGTGCTTAATATAGATGCCGAGTTCCAGGAGCTGGCGGATGGGCATGCCTTCGTTGAGGATATGTCTTACCACCCTGATGATGAGTAGCAATATGTGGCGCGTGGTCGTGTCGGAGTGTTCGTCGTCGAGGATATTCTGCAACTGGCGGTTCAGCATAGGATTGGTCAGATGGTCTGCGCGCAGGAATTCGTCTTCCTCATCCTCGATGGCCGTTGGCCTGGCGGTCTCACTATATGCTTTCTGCCATTCCTTTTCCTGTCTTTCCGTGAGGTGCATGAAGAACTGGTCGCGACTGTTCTCTATCCCTTTGTAGGCATAGGGTATCACATTGTGCATGACGGCCAGTTGATAGAGCCGTTCCCATTTGTGAGCCGACATGGGCTCGAGTTTGTCGTAGGTGTTGAACGCGCCGTTTCTCAGCACTTTGAAGAGGTTACGCTGTATGATGTCCATGGGCTATGAGTATCTTTTGGGGTATCTGAAAAGAATCGACAGCAGGGCGACGATACCCAGTGCCAGCGGATAATAGAGGTAAGGCACGATACTCACGGGATTGAGTGAGGCCAGACCTGCCGCTATCAGCAGCTGTGCACCGTAGGGGATGACGCCTTGTACCATGCAAGAGAATGTGTCGAGGATGGAGGCACACTTCTTATTGTCAACACCGTAGCGGTCGCCAATCTGTTTGGAGATGCCACCGACGGTGAGGATGGCTACTGTGTTGTTGGCTGTACAGATATCCACCAGTGTGACCAGGACGGCGATGCTCAGCTCGGCACCTCGCTTGCTGTTCACGCGACGTGTCAGCAGTCGGATCAGAAAGTCAATGCCACCTTGTTCGCGTATCAGTTCCAGCATACCGCCAGCCATCATGGTGACGATGATCAGCTCGCCCATGGAGAGGATGCCTTCGCCCATCGCACCAAACCAGCCATAGATGTCGAAGGCACCTGTCAGTATGCCGATAATGCCTGTCAGAAGAAGCCCCATCATCAGTACGCCCATGACATTCATGCCAATGATGGCGGAGACGAGAACGGTGAGGTAGGGGATAACCTTAACCCATTCCACGCTGGCCACATGAGCAGGCGCACTCACTCCTTGCCCCATTATCAGATAGATGATGAGGATAGCCAGGGCTGCGGGTGCCACGATGAAACTGTTCACGCGGAACTTATCGCTTAGGCTACAACCCTGTGTCTGGGTGGCCATGATGGTGGTATCGGAGATAAATGAGAGGTTGTCGCCGAAAAATGATCCTCCGACGATGATGGCTGTCATCATCGCCACATCAGTACCTGTCTCGTTAGCCACACCCGCAGCAATGGGCACCAGGGCGGCTATCGTTCCGACACTTGTGCCGATAGACAGAGATATAAAACAGGCAGCCAGGAACATGCCTGCCAACAGCATCTGAGGCGATAGCAAAGATAGGGTGAGGTTCACCGTAGCATCGATGCTGCCCATCATCTTTGCAGAGTAGGCGAAGGCACCAGCCAGGATGAATATCCAGATCATCAGCATCATCTGTTCCGTGGCTGCGCCACGGCTGTAGGCATTGATGCGCTGCATGAGGGGCTTGCCGCCAGAAATGATGATGGCATAGCAGCTTGACACGAGAAAGGCCACAGTAATGGGTATCTTGTAGAAGTCACCAGCAATGATGCTGGTGACTAAGTAGAATAGGACAAACACCATGAGTGGTGATAGAGCTATGAGGCCTTTCTTCATGTCTTATACCTTAATTATTATAGGGTGACACCATTCTTGAAGATGGAGATTTCGCGGTAGCCGTTCTCTTCGTTCTTGGCAAGTTCGCCACTGGCGACTGCCAACACCTTGTCAATGAATTCAGGTACCAGTTCCTGCATCGTGCGACCCTCGACGAGTTGTCCGGCAGAGAAGTCGATCCAGTTCTTCTTGTGGCTGGCGAGGTAAGGATTGGTGGCAATCTTCATGGTAGGCACAAAGGTGCCGAAAGGCGTTCCGCGGCCTGTGGTGAAGAGCACGAGGTGACAACCGCACGAGGCGAGGGCAGTAGCAGCTACGAGGTCGTTACCTGGTGCAGAGAGCAGGTTCAGTCCGTCATGCTCCAGACGGTCGCCGTATTCCATCACACCGCTGACGGGAGCCTTGCCGCACTTCTGCGTGCATCCCAGTGCCTTGTCTTCCAATGTTGAGATACCTCCTGCCTTATTACCCGGACTGGGGTTCTCGCCGACGGGCTCACCGTGAGAGAGGAAGTATTCCTTGAAGTTGTTGATCATTGATACCGTCTGGTTGAAGAGGTCTTCCGTACGACAGCGGTTCATCAGGATGGTTTCTGCACCGAACATCTCTGGCACCTCAGTCAGTACGCTGGTGCCGCCCTGAGCTACCAGCCAGTCGGAGAATTCGCCGACGAGCGGGTTGGCGGTGATGCCGCTGAAACCGTCAGAGCCACCACATTTCAGACCGACGCGCAATTTAGATACGGGAACCTCGGTTCGGTTGTCCTGACGGGCGATGTCATAGAGTTCGCGGAGAATCTCCATACCAGCCTCCATCTCGTCATCAACCTTCTGGGTAATGAGCAGCTTGATGCGATTTTTATCGTAGTCACCGAGCATCTTCATGAAGTCGTCGGGCTGGTTGTTCTCACAACCGAGGCTCAGCACCAAAACGGCACCTGCATTGGGGTGGAGGCAGATGTCGCGGAGCACCTTGCGGGTGTTCTCGTGGTCGCCAGAGAGCTGCGAACAGCCGAAGTTGTGATGCCAGGCGTGGATGGCATCGATACCTTCCTCACCGGTCTCTTTCTTGAGGGCATCCACCAGACGTTCGGCGATGCCGTTCACACAGCCCACAGTAGGTACAATCCATATTTCGTTTCTTACACCGACGTCGCCATTCTTGCGGACATAACCCTTAAAGGTTCGGTTTTCTTTCTTGATATCAAGTTCTTGGTTTACAGGACTGTATGTGTATTCGAGTGTGCCTGATAGATTGGTCTTCAGATTATTCTCATTCACCCAGTCACCTGCCTTCAGATCTTCCTTGGCATGACCAATGGGATAGCCGTATTTGATGATGTCTGTGCCTTTGGGCGCATCCTTGATGAGCACTTTGTGACCAGCGGGTGTATCCTGACTGACGACCACTTTCAGGCCGTCGATTTCGATGATGTCACCCTTCTTCTTGGGTTGCAAGCAGACAACCACGCTGTCTGCCGGATTAATTTTCAAAAATGTAGCTTGTTCCATAAAATATTATTTGTTTTAGTTTATATAGCTGTCCTGCGGTAGAAGTCCACGTTCTCCTTGGTCAGGATTTCGATTGGCATGTAGTTGACGGGGTTGACGGCGCGCTTCAGCACGATGGCATGGAACAGCGCATCGACGCTGGCATAGCCCTGTTGGTATGCGTGCTGGGCGATGAGGAACGAGATGCTCCCCTGACGGACACAGGCCTCGTTCTTCGGCACCATATCGTAGCCCATAATCTGCACGTTGCGGCGATTGGTGCGCTGCAGGAACTCGCCCACGATGTGAGCCTTCGAGTTGAAGGTGATGCAATGGTGCACCTTCGGGTGGGTGCTGAAGAAATCCTCCAGGATACCATCGTATTCCTTTCTCTCCTCGTCGAGCGGCAGATCTACTTCCGTGATCTTGATCTCTGGGAAGTGATCGACCATATAGTGTCGGAAACCCGTCTCACGGTTAGCCTGCTGTTTTGAACCCACCTTACCGTCGCGCGTTTGCTTGACGAGGGCAATCTCCTTTTCCTTGGCGGCGATGAGCATCAGCATTTTAGCTGCGAAGTAGCCGCTGGCAAAAGAGTCTTGTCCGAAGAAAGAGAGGGGTTTCAGGTCGGGCATATAGGAGTCGAGCAGTACGTAAGGGATTGACCTTTCTGTCAGCTTCTCCGTAAAGCGGGCTGTCTGCTCCAAAGTTGTGGGTACGATGACTACACCGTCTATCTTGGCTGAGAAGAACTCGCGAACCATCTTTGTGAAAGCGGTGGCATTGAAGCGCTCATAATAGACGAACTTCAGCGTGATGCCGAAGTCGCGACGGAAGTTGCAGCAAGCCTGGGCGCCTTCCTCGATCTCGTCCCAGTAGGCGTCTTGCTCATGCTTGGGCAATACGATATAAAAGGTATAGGTCTTATTGTAGGCGAGGGCAGAGGCATACATGTTGGGCTGATAGTCCAGTTCCTCGAGCGCCTTGTTCACCTTGTCAAGCGCCTTCTGACTGACGTTAGGACGATTGTGGAGCACGCGGTCCACAGTACCTGTCGATACGCCGGCACGAGCGGCGATATCCTTGATGGTAATATTCTCCTTTGGCATGATAGAGCTATTTTTCGGCAAAGGTACAAAGAATTTCTGATAATTGCAAACTGTTGGGCAAAATTATGACTGCGAAATCGTTTCCGTAAGTTTTTTCCCTAAAAACATCTTAAATATTTGTATAACTCAAAAAAACTTCCTATCTTTGTGCTCGCAAACGAAATTATAAGTTTAATCTATATTTAAAACTAAAACAAAATGGCAAAAATCGTAACATTGGGCGAGATTATGCTTCGCCTTTCCCCACAGGGAAACGATCGTTTCATCCAGAGTGAGTCATTCCGCATCATCCCCGGTGGTGGTGAGGCTAACGTAGCTATCTCAGTAGCCAACTATGGTCACGAGGCTTACTTCGTGTCAAAGCTGCCGAAGCATGAGATTGGCCAGATTGCTGTCAACGCTCTGCGCCGCTATGGTGTCAACACAGAGTTCGTGGCTCGTGGTGGTGACCGTGTAGGTCTGTACTATGCCGAGACTGGTGCTTCGATGCGCCCCTCAAAGGTGATCTACGACCGTGCTCATTCTTCCATCGCAGAGGCTGATCCCTCAGACTTCGACTTCGACAAGATCATGGAAGGTGCTGCCTGGTTCCACTGGAGCGGTATCACGCCAGCTATCAGCGATAAGGCTGCTGAACTGACAAAGCTCGCCTGCGAGGCTGCCAAGCGTCACGGTGTCACCGTATCTGTCGACCTCAACTTCCGCAAGAAGCTGTGGACCTCAGAGAAGGCTATCTCCATCATGCGCCCGCTGATGCAGTATGTGGATGTTTGTATCGGTAACGAGGAGGATGCTGAGCTCTGCCTTGGCTTCAAGCCCGATGCTGACGTAGAGGGCGGTCAGACCGATGCTGCCGGTTACGAGGGCATCTTCAAGCAGATGATGAAGGAGTTCGGCTTCAAGTATGTCGTTTCTACACTCCGCGAGAGCTACAGCGCAACCTTCAATGGTTGGAAGGCTCTGATCTACGATGGTAAGGAGTTCTATCAGTCAAAGCGCTACGAGATCAACCCGATCATCGACCGCGTCGGTGGTGGTGACTCGTTCTCTGGTGGTCTGATCCATGGTCTGCTGACCAAGCCGACACAGGGTGAGGCTCTTGAGTTTGCTGTGGCTGCTTCTGCCCTGAAGCACACAATCAACGGTGACTTCAACCTGGTATCTGTCGATGAGGTAGAGAGCCTGGCTGGCGGTAATGCTAACGGTCGCGTTCAGAGATAATTGACAATTGATAATTGAGAATTATGGCAAAGTTTGATAAAATCGCAGTATTGAAGAAGATCGGTGATACCGGTATGGTGCCCGTATTCTATCATAAGGATCTTGAGACTTGTAAGAATGTGGTAAAGGCTTGCTACGAGGGTGGTGTTCGTGCTTTCGAGTTCACCAATCGTGGCGACTTCGCTCAGGAGATTTTCGGTGAGTTGGTGAAGTGGGCCGACAAGGAGTGCCCAGAGTTGGCTCTCGGCATTGGTTCTATCGTCGATGCTCCTACCGCAGCTATGTATATCCAGTTGGGCGCCTGCTTCGTAGTAGGTCCGCTGCTCAATCCTGACATTGCTCCAGTCTGCAACCGTCGTCTCGTTCCCTATTGCCCGGGCTGTATGACCGTTTCTGAGATCGGTAAGGCTCAGGAACTGGGTTGCGACCTGACGAAGGTATTCCCTGGCGACGTGGTCGGACCGAACATGGTGAAGGGCCTGAAGGCTCCGATGCCTTGGTCGAAGATCATGGTTACCGGCGGTGTCGCTCCCGAGGAGGAGAACCTCCAGAAGTGGTTCAAGGCTGGTGTGTATTGCGTCGGCATGGGTTCAAAGCTGTTCCCTTCAGACAAGGTGAAGGCCGGCGACTGGCAGTATGTCACCGACAAGTGCAAGGAAGCACTTGGCTATGTGGCTAAGGCACGCGCTTAACTACTAATAAGCCTTCCCTCCCGTTGGGTTTCCTGGCGGGAGGGAAATTTGTTTTTATGCGGCTCTGGCTAATCATTATATCAACCATTCTCTTCTTTTCAGCCTGCTCGCGCCCAGATAGGCAGACCGTTGACAGACTGAATGCCCGTTCCTATGCCTATCACTATCGCAATCTCGACTCTACGTCTTCCTATGCCACGCAGGCATGTCTGTTGGCTGACGGCTACGACGCGGGTAGGGCAGAAGCCCTCAACAATCTGGCTTTTGTGGCTATCGTGCGGATGCAGTATGACCGTGCCGACAGCCTGCTTTCAGAGGTGACCGCCACCACCGACAATCAGCTTCAGTTACTTATCGCCTATGTCCAGCAGATGCGCCTCTGTCAGCGTCGTTCGCGTAATCGTGAGTTCCATGAGTATCGTGCCCTGGCCGATCGTGCCCTCGGCCGTATCCATGAGGAGCGCCCGCTGTTGTCACCAGCCGATGAGCGCCGCTTGCTCTATGCCGAGTCGGAGTATGCCATCGTCAACTCCACCTATTATTATTATGTAGGTCTGGAGCGCCAGTCGATAGCGGCTTTGCGAGCCATCGATCCCAACGAGGTGATACGCGATACAGCCCAGTTCCTCAACTATCTCTATAACATTGGCGCCGGAGGTATTATCACCGAGGGTACACAACAGGAGATCAACCAATTAGAGTTCGACCACCTGATGCGCTGTTTCCTGCTTGCCAGGAAAGGCGACTATCCCTTCTTCGCCGCGAATGCTATCGAGGCTCTTTCCGAACACTTGATGGTGCCGGAATACCGGGAGCGGCTCATTGTCGACAATATGCCTGCGATGAAGTTCCTGGTGGGTGCTGGCAGCAATGACGACGCTCATGGACCTGCCGATGTGGATGAGGATATGCTGGCTGGCTATCTGGCAGAGAATTCCCTCTATCTCTTCCAGCGCTATGGCGATGTCTATCAGACAGCGGGTGCCTATCGTACACTGGCCTCTTGCTTCCGTCAGATTGGTGACTATGAGTCGGCGCTCTTCAATCTCGAGCAGGCGCTTTCCGACTCCGTCATCAACCAAGCTCCTGACCTTGTGGCCTCTATCCGTGAACAGCTCAGCGTGGCTTATGCAGCTATCGACGACAAGGTGCAGAGCGACTACAATCGTAACCTCTACCTCGACCTGCAGGAGATCACCCGTCAGGACCGTCAGTTGGAGGCTCGTGCCAGTCAGTATGAGAAAACGGCCGTCCAGCTTAACATCATGCTGGCTGCTGTTGTCGTCGCCATCGTGCTGCTGCTGTTCTCCCTGTGGCTCTTCAACCACATGAATCGCCGCCATAGCCATGAGGAACCTGTCGACGATCGCTATGAACAGCGACGGGAGGAACTGGCTGCGCTGCGTCTGAGGGTGGAGAATAGTGAGCGCCGCAATCTTGAACAGCGGGCCAAGGTGTCGTTGGTCAACACCATCACGCCTTTTATCGACCGTATCCGCTACGAGGCTTCACGCCCGGCTCAAGTCACAGCCTCCGGGCATGACTATATCTGTGAACTGACTGATCAGATCAATGAATACAACGATGTGCTCACCTATTGGATTCAGTTGCGTCAGGGTGAGCTCAGCCTGCATATCGAGAGCTTCCTGTTGCAAGATCTCTTCGAGCTTCTTGCCCGAGGGCGCACATCGTTCCAGATGAAGGGCATCAACTTCAATGTAGAACCGACCTCAGCCGTCGTGAAGGCCGATCGAGTACTGACACTCTTCATGCTCAACACGATGGCCGACAATGCCCGAAAATACACGCCGCAGGGCGGTACTGTCGCTATCAAGGCAAGCGAGACGGCCGACTATGTGGAAGTGACGGTCGAAGATACAGGTCAGGGGATGACCGACAGCCAGCTGGCGCGTCTCTTCGACGCCAAGCCTATCCGCGACGAGAGGGCGCCGCAGAAGAGTGGTGCCGTAGAGCCTTCCCACGGTTTTGGTCTCGTCAACTGTAAGGGCATTATCGAGAAGTATCGCAAAATCTCTCAGATCTTTGCCGTTTGCACCATCGGCGCCACCAGCGTGCTGGGTAGTGGTTCCCGTCTCTTCTTCCGTCTGCCGAAGGGCGTGCTGCGCCTGTTGCTGGTGCTGCTGATGGGGGCAGGTAGCCTGATGCCTATTGGCACTCACGCCCAGACCGGCAAGCGACCCACTTCGAAGATGGTGACTGCCATGCCACAGACCGATCCGCTGGCCCGAGCCAACGCCTATGCCGACTCCGCCTATTTCTCCAACATCAACGGCACCTACAGCCGAACGCTGCGTTTCGCTGACTCCTGCCGGCAATGCCTGAATGAACACTATCGCCAGCAGTATCCGCGGGGGCGCTATTTCCTGCGCAAGATGGGGAACCCCTCATTGATAGCGCCGGAGATCAAGTGGTTCCACGACAGCGTCAGCACCAACTATCACATCATCCTCGACATGCGCAATGAGAGTGCCGTTGCGGCGCTGGCCCTCCACGAGTGGCAGCTCTATAGCTATAACAACCGCATCTATACGCAACTCTTCAAGGAGATGTCGGCCGACAATACCCTGGGCAACTATTGCCTGACGATGCAGCAGTCGCAGACCAACAAGACGATTGCCGTCATCCTGCTGGTGCTGCTCCTCGTGGCCATCGTGCCGGCCTACTATCTGCTCTACTACCGCCATCGCCTCTACGACCGGTTCCTGCGCGAACAGCAGCATATGACCGATATGGAGCTGCTCGACGACGAACTGCGGAAGGCAGAACTCGAGGAGAATCACCTTCACGTATCGAATGCCGTGCTCGACAACTGCCTCTCCACGCTGAAGCACGAGACGATGTACTATCCCAGCCGTATCCGTCAGTTGCTGGAAGCCGGTGATATGGAGTCGCTCGCCGAGGTCACCGATTACTATCGCGAACTCTATGGCGTGCTCAGTCTGCAGGCTATGCACCAGGTGGAGCATACCCGTCTCCATCTGCGTCATCTCGACGGCGGTATCCTCGGCGACGAGACCCTTATACGCTACCTCTTTGAACTGCTTCGCAAACAGTCGGGAGAGCGCAAGCCCGCCACCACCTTCACCCCGCAGGGACAATATGTCGAGGTGCGGATGGCGATGCCTGCCCTCAAGCTGACTGCCGACGAGGCTGAGGCGCTCTTCACGCCTTCGCGCGATCATATTCCCTATCTGCTCTGCCGCCAGATCGTGCGCGATCATGGTGAGGTCACCAATCGGCGTGGCTGTGGCATCAGGGCAGAAGTGGGCAGCGACGGAGTCACCACGGTCATCGTCACCCTCCCTGCCAGCAGTCAACCCAATGTCAAATCATAAAACATCATCAGATATGGAGAATTTTAAAGTCATCATCGTTGAGGATGTGCCCCTCGAACTCAAAGGCACCCTTGGCATTATCCGTACCGACATCCCTGAAGCCGAGGTCATCGGAACGGCAGAGAACGAGCCTGCTTACTGGAAACTCATTAAGCAGCAGACTCCTGACCTCGTGCTGCTCGACCTTGGACTTGGCGGCTCTACCACCGTCGGCGTCGAGATCTGCCGTCGCACCAAGGAACAGTATCCCCAGGTGAAGGTGCTCATCTTCACGGGCGAGATCCTCAACGAGAAGCTCTGGGTCGATGTGCTCGACGCTGGAGCCGACGGCATCATCCTCAAGACCGGCGAATTGCTCACGCGCCGTGATGTGGCTGCCGTGATGGACGGCAAGCAACTCGTGTTCAACGAACCCATCCTCGAGAAGATCGTGGAGCGCTTCAAGGCTGCCGTCAGCGGACAACTCGTCAAGCAGGAGGCCGTGGTCAACTACGAGATCGACGAGTACGACGAACGCTTCCTGCGCCACCTCGCCCTCGGCTATACCAAGGAGCAGATCACCAACCTGCGCGGCATGCCCTTCGGCGTGAAGAGCCTCGAGAAGCGTCAGAACGAACTCATCCAGAAACTGTTCCCCGAAGGCAGCACAGGCATCAACGCCACGCGCCTCGTCGTGCGTGCCCTCGAACTGCGCGTGCTCGACATCGACAACCTGCAGCCAGATGAAGACTAAGTCGGACGACCTGCTCGGTGGTGCGGCGCTCACGCTGCTGGTGGCTCACGCTGTGCTCATCATCCTCTCATGGCTCCTTTCAGCCATGGGACAGGAGGATGTGCGCTCGTTGCTTTCCTCCGAGGGCATCCGCTGGTTTGTGGGTTCCTTCTCGGCGATGACAGCCTCCCCATTGCTGGTGTGGCTGTTGCTGCTGCTCTCTGCCGCCGGTTGCGTCAGGCAGAGTGGGGTAGCGTCGCTGTGGGGACACCACCGCTCGCTCACCTATCGCGAGCGTATCGCCCTTCGCGTGGCCCTGTTCTTCCTCGTGGGCTATGTCGTCATCGTCGGCCTGCTCACGCTGGTGCCCCACGCCATCCTGCTCTCCGCCACAGGTCAGCTCTTCCCTTCCGCCTTCAGCCGCAGCCTCCTGCCCATCGTTGCCTTCGGTGTCTGCCTCTTCTCAGTAGCCTATGGCGTGATGGCAGGCCGACTCCGTTCGCTGGGCGACGTGCTCCACTCACTATCTTTTGGTATCGCCCGTGGGGCCTCGTTGGTCATTTTATACTTTCTGCTAATCCAATTCTATGAGTCGCTGAGGTTTGTCTTCGGATAAACCCCCATTTTTAGGTATTGTGTAGCCCGCCATTTCTTTTTACCTTTGCACCCGGAAATTTCAACCAAAACAAAGATACTAAAGAAATGAATAAGACTATTGTAGTTTTCGGTTCCTCCACAGGAACATGCGAGGCCATCGCAGAGAAGATAGCTTCGAAGCTTGGTGCAGAAGTCATCAACGTACAGGATCTGACTGCCGATGTGGTAGCAGACAATCAGAATCTCATCCTCGGCACCTCCACCTGGGGCGCTGGCGAATTGCAGGACGACTGGTACGACGGTCTGCGAGTGCTCCAGGGAGTCGATCTCAGCGGCAAGACAATTGCCCTCTTCGGCTGTGGCGACTGCGAGTCGTACGGCGACACCTTCGTGGGTGGCATGGGTGAGCTTTACGACGGCATCAAGTCGAGTGGCGCCAAGTTTGTAGGAGCCGTATCTACCGACGGCTATACCTTCGACGATTCCGCTGCTGTGGTCGATGGTGCCTTTGTGGGCCTTGCCCTCGACGATGTCAATGAAGATGATAAGACCGACGATCGTATTGATGCGTGGGTCGCACAAATTTCGCCAGAGCTATGATTACGCCGTTAGAGATGAAAGTGCTGATGAACCACATCTACGAATACCAGAAAGGTGTTCGCCAGATGGTTCTGTTCACCTGTCCGAAGAAATATGAAGAATATGCCACGCAGCGCTTGCAGAGCCAGCATATCGAGTATGTGCTGCAGCCGGCGGGCAAGAACAATCTCAATCTCTATTTCGGCCGTAAGGAGTGTCTCGACGCCATCCGCCTCATCGTGACGCGTCCGCTCAACGAGCTGACGCCCGAGGAGGATTTCATACTCGGCACGATGCTGGGTTACGACCTCTGTGCCCAGTGCCAGCGCTACTGCCAGCGCAAGTGCCGCAAAGTTCAAAACATGAGTTCATAAGGTATTTGTTTAGTTTAATTAATGATGAAGAGGGACCTGCCGCGACGGTAAGTCCCTCTTTCGCTTAAGCAAAGGGCGCAATGGTATTCTTTCTCTACGACCCTCTTGCTGCGATAACCGATAATCTTTTCTTCTTGACATCGCGGCTATTAGGACCTATCATAATATCAAAGTCGCCCGGTTCGATCACATCATTGAGATGATAATCATAGAATCTCAAAAGGTCAGAGGTAATCTTGAAGGTAACAGTCTGCGTCTCACCAGCATTCAGATGAATGCGCTGAAAACCCTTAAGTTCCTTGACAGGACGGCTGATAGAGCCTACAACATCGCGAATATAGAGTTGTACCACTTCGTCAGCATCGTAGCGACCAGTATTCTTTATCGTTACAGAGGCGGTGATGGTTCCATCAATCTTCATCTGGTCACTACTTAGTGTCACATCGCTATATTCAAATGTGGTATATGAGAGACCGTAGCCAAAGGGGTAGAGCGGTTCGTTACGCACATCGAGGTAATTGCTCTGGAACTTAGCGAACTTTTGAGTGTTCTCCTCTACCGGGCGACCAGTGTTCAGGTGATTATAATAGATGGGTATCTGTCCCATATTCTGAGGCATCGACATCGTGAGTTTGCCTGATGGCGACTTATCGCCAAATAGCACATCACAGACAGCATCGCCCGTTTCAGAGCCTGCAAACCATACATTTAGAATGGCCGGCACATGTTGCTGTTCCCAAGAAAGAATCGTGGGGCGTCCTGCAAAGTTGAGCAGCACAAGTGGTTTGCCCAGCCTTAGCAGTTCATCCAAAAGCTCACGCTGGACATCAAACAACTCCAGATTGCTGCGACTGGAGCACTCGCCACTCATTTCCTGCAACTCGCCCATAGCACACACGATAACATCAGCCTTACGGGCCGTTTCGAGCGCCTGCAACCTCATTTGGGCATCGTCGCCACGAGGAATGGTGCGATAGAAAGAGCCATCTGCCTGCAGCACAGAGTCACGACAGATATTACAGCCTTGAGCATAGAGCAAGGTGGCCTGCCCTTGGAGTGCGCGCTGCATACCCTCTCGCAAGGTCGGATACTGGTAAGTGGCAGTAGGTGCCCATGAGCCAGGGATGTTGCTCTTTGTGTCGGCCAGAGGGCCAATGAGGGCAATGGTGCCTTCCTTCTTGAGCGGAAGGAGATGGTCGTTCTTCAATAATACAAAAGTCTCGGCAGCCAGGTTCCGGGCAGCCAGACGATGCTCAGCGGTATAGATATCAGTGGCCCGTCGCGACTTGTCGCAATACCGATAGGGATCGGCAAAGAGCCCCAGTTTATATTTGGCTTCGAGTACACGTCGGCAAGCCTGGTCGATATCGGCCATTGTAACCTTGCCTTCCTCAAGTGATTTTTCGAGCGTAGCTGTGAAAGCCTCCGAGCACATGTCCATATCGGTGCCGGCCTTCAAGGCCAATGCTGCCACCTCTTGCTGATTGCCAAGTCCGTGATTCATCATCTCGTTGATGGCACCATAGTCGGTAACCACAAAGCCGTCGAACTTCCATTGCTGGCGCAGCACATCCGTCAGCAACCATCGGTTTGCTGTGGCAGGTATATAGTCAACCGTGTTGAACGATGACATGACGCTTCCCACGCCAGCCTCGACGGCTGCCTTATAGGGTGGGAAATACTGGTTGTACATGCGGATACGACTCATGTCAACCGTGTTATAATCGCGTCCAGCCTCTGATCCACCGTAGAGGGCATAATGCTTGAGGCAGGCCATGATCTGATCACGGCGCGAGAGATCGCCCTGGTAGCCCCTTACCATAGCCTCGGCGATGCGTGAACCCAGGAACGGGTCTTCGCCAGCACCCTCAGCCACACGGCCCCAACGAGGATCAATACTGATATCAACCATCGGACTGTAAGTCCAGCAAAGTCCGTCGGCAGAGGCTTCCTTGGCTGCTATGCGGGCACTCTGTTCGATGGCAGGAATATCCCACGAACAGGCCAGTGCCAAAGGAATTGGGAATATCGTTTCGTAGCCGTGGATGACATCCATGCCGAAGATAAGCGGTATGCCCAGTCGCGACTCTTCGACCGCCATTTTCTGGACTTTCAGGATGTTATCTACCCCCTTCAGATTGAGAATGGCACCCAAGCGCCCTTGACGAATCGCTTCACTCACAGAGCTGTTATCTGAGATACCCGTTTGGATATCACCCGATGGCAGGAGGTTCAGCTGTCCAATCTTCTCTTGAACAGTCATTTTACCCATGAGTTCACTCACAAACTCATTCATTGGCTTTAGCGGCTGCTGCGCTTTCTTCTTGTTATTTGCGGTGATTCCCATCGTAACAATGAGCGACATCACCATCAGTAATGCTAATCTCTTCATAAATGGTCATTATTATGGATGCAAATATAGTGTTTTTACAGCAATTCTTGCTACTTTGCAGCAAAAATTAAGTCTATTTAGGTATTCAGTGGTACAAGCCGAGGCGGACGAAAAAGGCGTAGCCATTACGGTTACGCCCTCATTAAATGTCCACTTTCCGCATTTCCTACTTTCTGTATTTCTACAGTTCGGAAACCAGTTTTTTGTAGTGTCCGCGCATGGAACGCTCAATGGCTTTATCAGCCTCCAGTCGTTGCAGCGTCTTCTGACCCGCACGATTGTTGGCATATCCGAAAACCTGTGCGAACTGCTCCGTGCTGAATTCTTCTGGCAACTGACGGAAGCACTCTATGAATTTGTTGGATCGGCGGCGCTGCTGAGCCGCATCACGCAATTGGTTGTCGTAATACAGTCGATGCAGGTCGTAGTACCAATGTAGCTGCGTGCGATATTGGATGTCAAGCACTAAGTCACAGAGCCTACGGTCGATGTCGTCAATAACGTAGGTACCGGTATTCTCGCGCTCTTTCCAGTGTCTCATGTCGATGTATGGGGCACTTACGTTGATGCCATAGTATGGCACGCGCTTAATCAGCAGCCAGTCAGCCTGGTCTTTGTCGTTGAACTCGGCAATGGCTCGACGCTCGTCACACCATTGGTGGACGTGCTCGACAAGAGGCCACAGCGGCAGCTCGCCACGACGCTGATCCAGCTTATAAGCCCACTGTTTCAGCGTCTCGTTAGCCTTCTCCAGAAACATGTCGTCCTCGCTCTCCAGAGGCATCATGTCAAAGTCAGGCTTACCCATGGGGATGGTGGCCATACGGGTGTCAAGGCCTGAATTGAAATTCCTTTCGTTCACGAGCCTTTTGAGCGTAGGAGGCGTACACGTCTCTACTTGGTTCCAGAAGATTCTGAAGCGGCCAGATACCGACTGATTGTTTGAATAGTGCTGCGAGTCGAACTCATTATGGAAGCTCTTCAATACCATGATGTCACGATTCTGCCAACCTCCGGACTTCGACATGTTGATCGAGTTGTCCTTCTCCGAGTCCACGGTGATGAGGTGGCAGTTCATCTCCTCGCCATCTACCATCATCTTGTAGTTGATCATCGAACGGATAAATTCTGTGTTCGAAGCACGAGGGCCGAACATACGGTTGTATATCTTGTCGCGCGCTTTCGTGTCATGGTTAGTGGCAGCATTACCCTTCATCTCTTTCCACGAGTTCGTTGCATCGTCTGCCAGCATATCGGCCTCAATGATAGGAGCCAGCAGAAGCTCTTGCAGACGGCTGAGCGTACCCTTGCCGCTGGCCGGATCGCCCACACCCAAGATGATGTAGTTCAGACGGCAACGGATGGTCTTGTTCGCATAGAACTTGTAGTAACAAAGCGTCATGCACGTGCCCATCATAGCTGCCGACGCAAAGAGCAGGAAGGGCCACAGACGACGCGGGTGAGGCAGGCACACCTCGCGCAGGCAGGGATACTCCGGGAACAGCTCCTCTATCTCGTCACACCATTGGTCGAAGGGCAGGTCGGCCATAGGGTCGGCGTCTTTGGAAACTGTCTTTTGCGGCATAACGTCGATACCAGCCTCCTCTAACAGACCTTTCAGTTCTTTCGGCGTACATTTTAGGAGTTTCTTTTTGGCAGCAGACTGTATCAGTTCTTCAACCTCATTAGGCTGAGGTTGCCAGTCCTTCACATAGTCCAGTTCATAAGCCATAGCGATGGCTTTCTGTGGGTCGTTGTCCGACAGCCAGCACAACCAATGAGATGTCTGCTGACAAAACGTCGGATGCTTCTGACCTTCTCCAAGGCTCTTACCGTAGTAGCCGTTCAGAGCTTTTATGCAAGCCTGCTGATAAGGCGTGAACTGCTTTTCGATAGTCTCTGCCTGAGAAGATACAGCCACTTCTGCAGTATCAGGTGACTGCTTAGTTTCTTCTTTGGTAGCCGTGGTTCCCGATTTGGCCTTGCGACGCTCAGCCCTACGTTTTTTTTCAAACTCCTGCCACTTGGGCATGGTGGGCGACGAATCGCCTTTGGGCTCCTGACGGTAGCGGTCACCACAAGCCAGGTCGAATTCTGTACGGATAATTTCTTCTGTCATAGTCGTATTAATCATTTTGAGGTTCAACATTGAATAGTTCTTTGGTATCACAATAGAGCACGTCGTCGGGGCCCGTGAGCCAGCTCAGACGAGTAGAGTCTTTGCACGAGTCATCCACGTATTCGAGCAATCCAAGCAACGACGCCATCTCATACTGCTGGCAAATCAGATTGCCCCATTCGGCTGAAGGTCGAGCCTTGAAAACGATTTTCAGACCTTCGCCGCGTGCTGACACATAGACCAGCAAGATGCCCAGAGCCTTCAGATCGTAATCTGTGCTAAGGCGCACGAACAACTGCCGTGGGTCTTCTTTCAGGTGGTCAATGTCGATGACGACAAGCCCGTTGAGGAAGGCATGGCGCATTTCGCGCCAACGCCCCCGCTTACCCTTGTTGAACTTCTTAGTGCCAACGCTTATGGCAACATCACCAGTCTGGAAACAGGCTCCTGGCAACGTACCCTTCAGTTCGTCAGCCTTTTTACTATGAGTTTTATCGCCTGTGTCAAGGTATGCCTTGTATTCACGACGAATCTCGGCTACGATGGCTTTAGCCGTCTGCATGGCCTGCTGCCACTGCTCGTACCCCATCTGCGTCATTTCGAGATAAGTACGAACTTGATAACAAATTCTAAACATTACTTGTTTCCTCCATTTTTAATGTTGTTAATAACTTTGTTGAATCGTTCACATGCCGGCAGTCGGCGAACCACCAACTGAACCAAACGCAGCGTCTCAGCTTGCCAGTCACGAGGATGGCGGGCGAGATTGATGGTACCCGTAAAGGTCATCTCGTTCTTCTCTTCGTTGAGCCAGCATACGAGATCGTTTTCGTTAACCACACGCTGCTCAACAGGCATCGCTACGGTTTTCTTGGGCTTAATGCCCAGCCTTCCCAACTGGGTTATGTATTCTGCATAGGGGTCGGCAGAATCTGCAGGGCAAGTAAGGTGAGCCACTTTCAAAGGTTTCTTCTCCGAGGTGGTCTCAAACGTCTTGCCGCCCTTGCAAGTCTTGACATTGCGCTGTGATGACTGTCCCTCCTCGCTGGGCTTGAATGTAAAGCCGTCGCCTTGATAAATGCCCGTACCCCGCACTTTACGGGGCTTGGGCTGATTGTTATCATTCATCTGTTCCATGTTACTTACAAATTGAAACCATATCGTTAACAACGACTTCCTGATAGAGTGCACCGTTCACCTCGTGCACCTGGAAACGCAGCGAAGCCGCCACCAAGTCGCCCTCATAGAACTTGCACTGAGCGAGATTGCCGAACATAGTACATACGTACTCATTGCCGAACTTCGAACCACCAAACTCCTTGAGTCTGATCACACACTTGGCCAACTGGCCCCCTTCTGCCTTCTGCGAGGCAACGTAGCTCACATCTCCCTGCGAGACTACGCGAAATAATGTATTTTTACACATAAATTTGTCCAGCCCTCATTTGAGAGAGGCTTTCACCCCTCGTCTCAAAGCCTATAAAACCTCGGCCAGAATCTCGGCTTGAATCTCGGCCTAGCTTGATTTTGGGCGGACAGATCCTATATGAAATGACAATAACAGACTGTATTACAGCCTGTTATTATTAATAAAAAGAATAATTAAAATAGTTATTGAGGCAGAGGAAATAGCAGAGGATTAATCGTCATCATTGTGATACTCAGCCTTCACAAGCACAAGAATATAACTAAGGTCTGTTTGAATCTTCTTGCCTGTATAGCCACTATTCAAGTCGGTAAGATAGTTTCCAGACTTATCAGTAAAGTGCGAAGAAGTAATTTGCAAGTAAGAATAGCCCTCAGGGCAAGTGATGATGTTTTCGTCAATCAGCATCTTGAACAGGTCGCGCAACACGCCCTTCGCCTTTAACCAAACAATTGTTTGGTCTGAGGTGTTGCCAGAGAACAATGCCAGGAAAGCATCAGGATTAGAATTGTTGGCAATCCATTTCTTTTTTACAAGGTATTGGAATACTAATGTGATATTAGTATCGAGCACAGTACCGTCTTTTCTGAATGTTGCGGTAACAGGCTTAAAGTCCGCTTTCCTACTTTCCGGCTTTACTGGCTTTACCTTTAGCGATGGGTTGAGTGCCAAATCTATTTCTTCTGAGAGATAAAAATCAGAATTGTCAATGTATTCGTTCACCCAGTCGTTTAGCATTTGAGAACATGGAATAATAGCCTCTAACAGTTCTTCCTGTTGTCGCTCATGTAATTGAAGGTCTGGCAAGTCTTTTGGAAATGGACGCTTTTCGTCTACAACAGTCAGCAGAGCATCGCGAAGTTCATCACAGTAGCGTGAATGCCAATGCAAACTAAAAGACGTAGCAACAAGGCGGAAAATAGTGGAGATTATGAGATAGCGGTCAGCCAAGGATATACCATTGTTCCATTGGCCAATGTCAGAAACCACGTGAGACCACAGCTCGCGTGCCAAACTGACTGCATCATTATCCTCGTCGGCATCAATAAGTTCGTCCATCAGCCAAGCTGACTCACAGAAAATATCTTCTGAACGAGCCATCACACTTACAATCTCATCCTGCCGCCCAGGCCACACATTTCTACAGGCCTGATACAGCGCATTGTCATGAAGCCTTTTGTCGATTAGAGCGGCTTCGCTTGGGTTTAACAGTCTCTGCATCTTTCATCTTTTTAGTTTCCTCTGCCACTTTATCAAGCCATCCCTCAAGCAGGTATTTATTGAGTTCTGTCTCCTGCTCTTCGCTGAACAATTTCAATTGCACGGCTGGTTCAGCCTTAGTTCTCGAATGAAAAAGTTCAAGCGAGCCTTCTGGGTCCATGGGTGGTTGAAATATGCTATCCTTGCCATAGTGAAGAGTCACATTGTCATCAAAAGTCCAATCCATACTGTACCCCTTAGGGTCACTTGCAATAAGAGCAATAAATTTCTCTATGTCATGCCTACGACGGTCAATCAACTTAGGCCCCATAGGCTGGTTAAGTGTCAATTCGCCAGAAGCGCCTTCATACTTATTGATTCTATCAAATAAGCCTTTCAGATACGTGCTGTTCTTTACCAACGCTTCTATTTCGGGGTTCAGTTGCCCCGTTCTGAAGCGGATGGTCATCTTCTTTAATGTTCGCCCATCCTTCTTTATACGTCGGCTTGAATAGTCCAGAAAGTCATGGCTTTCCAATTTTGTGTATAATTTTATTCTGAAACCGCGACTCATCGACTCCAAATGGATATTAATGCTATTCTCTATCAATTCACATACCGTATCGGTTTTCCGCCATGCATCTGTTTCCACCTTTACTGCTATAATGTTATGGCCTTTTCTACAATCTATTATGATGTAGGTGCATGGGGTCGATTCCAGAAGTTCTTTTACCAGCTTACCCATCGGGTCGTTAGGATTCTCAACCAGTTTCCAGTAGCTTTGTTCTTTGATGTTCAGCAGTCTTAGAGCCACGATCCGATGGTCATTGCCATATACCTCGCAGGTATATTTTTTTGCACTTTCCCCCTCACCCTTTTGAATAGGAAACAGGGTTTGTGTCTGTCCGAACAGCCGATAGAACCAGTCTTGGGCTGCGTCCATGTCCGTCACAGTCACTTGTTCTCCTTGTGTCCAATCACCTTCGTCGTTGTTCTCGACAAACTTGTATGAATAGATCGCGTAGATATTCTCCATAGGCTTTTCTATAAATTTACGGCGGCGGGAAACTCTGTTGGGGTGGTTAAATACTTTATATAACAGGAACTCACTGCGAAATTTGTACAAATATACTATACTGCCAAATCCAGCGGTAGGTCGCTAATGTCTTTCAGACGTTTACCGGAAATAAGGATTTTGAGCAGTTCAATGGAATCCTCAGCACCAACTTCATTTACAGAATCTACAAGTTCATTGAGTGCAAAGTGATACACACAATCTATATCGCCTGTACCCAATGCCAAAGAGGCAATACGGGCTGGCATTGGTTCGCCAGTGACAACAACTATGTGAGGCAAGTGACCTTTACGGTTACGAATAAGACCGAGAGCCTCTGTGCGACTGTTCTGTGCCCGGTCGCTACGCATCGTCCACTTGGCTGAAATTGAGGCGTGAAGAATGGGTAAGCCACCGGTTGCCTTGCGTATGTCAGAAAGGCTGCTAACGGTCTCGTCAACGATTAATTGCCGCTGGTTGATGACATCATCAGGCTCTGTCTCACGATAGACCACTACGTCGGGAGCTACCATGTAGTCGTTGCCCATACTGGCAGCAAGGCGAGCATCCTCTTTCGTCAACTGAGAAAGATAGTCCAAGTGCTCATACTGCGCAAAGCTGCTGGTTTTGATGCTATTACGATTACCGAGTTTAGCTATGTGCCATTTGCCGGGACGTAGGTTCTGCAAATGGGGAAAAGTTGCCTCGATGAATTCCATGTTCAACTGTTCGAATTTTGCACCTGCTGTCTGCCCAACGGCCTTTTCTTGCTCATTGGCCATTAATCGTCTTGCAATTCCCTGAGCAATGGCAATGGAAAGGTTCGACGACCGGTCGGCATTACTCGGTACTCCCTTTGAGTCAATCGTTAACACACCTTTAGCTAACAACTCGGCATGGTACTTGTGTCTCGCTTCTGCTATCAATGCTTGCATAATCCAAAACTTGTTTTATCATCAGTCCTACTTCTTTTGCTACTGGGGGAGGAAAAGCGTTGCCAATCATACGGCAGGCTATCGTTTTCTTGCTGCCAAACTGCCAGTCGTCGGGGAAACCTTGCAGACGAGCCATCATCCTTGGTGTCAGTCGAGGCATTCCCTCAAAATCTGCTGCGGGAGCCTCATTACCGACACCTCTTCCGTCGATACCCATCTCTGCCCAGGCTTCACGAGCGCGTGTCGGTCCCAAATCTGGACCTCCATGTTTCTTGCTGCCTCCTACAAGCGTAGGTGCAATTTTATTTGCCTTGCCCCGCCACTGTTCTGCCTTCTGCCAACCATTTGCAATCATCAAATCATAGAGTGCATGTCCCACATCTTTTGTCAACATCGGCTTTGGTTGCGGGAATGTGAACATGTCGTAGATGTCAGTTCTCACACCGATGATGATGGCTCGGGGACGGAGTTGCGGTACACCATAGTCTGACGCATTCAATAACCGGAGATGTACATTATAACCTAGCTGGTTCAAACGGGTGACGATACTCCTGCGATAGTTGTCGAATTGCTTGCCAAGGAAACCTCTCACATTCTCAATCATCACCACTCTTGGATCGATCTCCTCTACCAACCGAAGCATCTGTGGGAACAGGTCGCGTTCGTCATCAGCACCAAGTTGTTTCCCCGCTATGCTAAATGGCGGACAAGGTACACCGCCCGCCAGCAGATCTATCATACCTCTGTAAGGCCGTCCGTCAAAGTGTCGCACATCCATACACTTCACATTCCATTGCGGCCTGTTCTTCTTTAAACAGTCACAGTAGTCCCTCTCATATTCCACTAAAGCCAGATGGCCAAACCCCGCCATTTCCAGTCCCAAAGCTTGACCGCCAGCACCCGCGCATATTTCGATAGAAGTATATTCCATAATTAAATTATTATTGTGTGTCCGAATTTCTCCTCCGGATCGTGGGCAAAGATACGAAAAAAATCCGATACTCAATAAAGATATCAGAAAAATTAGTTCATACCATTTATTTTTCTCAGCCCAAAGGCATGCTCTTTTGCATATAGGAAGAGTCGCCTTTCTTTTGTTCAGGTGTAATAGCCGAGGCGGACGAAGTGGCGGGGCGGGGAGAAGGGATTCCAGGAGATGTGGAGCCAGGTGGAGCCCGTCAGCAACTGGTCGGTATAGGGGCTGGCCTTGAGGAAATCCACGAGGCGCTGGAACTGCGAGGGGTCCTTCGGGCGGATGTCGGCTGCCTGACCTCTCGTGTGCTGCGAATTGTCCACACCCCCGACGAGACGGTTCACCCTGCTGTTGCGAAAGCCCGAGTTCACGATGATCGGGCCGACTTCGATGCGAGCCGGCTCCAGCAGCATCTGGCAGCCATAGGCCATGTTCACCACGTCCTGCAGCGTCGGCTTGTTGTCGGGATACTTGTCTGCCTTGATGAATTCGTTTAACTTAAAGTGCGGCGATAAGCGAACGCCATCAAACGTGTTTGTTTGGCTGAGCGCAGCCGTATTGCTATTCGTTTGGTTTTTCATGATAGTGCTTTTTAATGATACGGAGATACTGGTCGAGTCCGAAGATCGAGCCTGCGAGCAGGAACGACTGCGCCACGTAGTAGAGCAGCCCTCCGGCCACGTCGTCGATGTGGACCACCTGATAAGCCACCATCACGATGCTGCTCACGATGAGCAGCACCGCGCAGGCGTACTGAGAGATTTTGAAGCCTTTCTGGTTTTCCATGGCTTTGATGTTTCACTTTTTTACCTTTTTACTTTTTTACCTTTACACCATCGTGCCGCCGGCAGCTCCCAGCAACAGGGTGATGACATAACTGATCGCCTGAAGGATCATCTTTACCGTCTTGTTCATACGCTTTAATGTTTTAAATGGTGAATTACTAGGGTTATTTCCGCGGCCAAAACCGCCTCTCTATTACCCTACAAAATTACTAAAAATAATCGAGAATACCAAATTTTCAGCAAGGGAAATTCATCCCAAAGTAGATAGAAAGTAGAAAAGTAGGAAAGTAGGAAAGTGGACATTTAGGTATTTTAGAGGAGATATTAACAGATTCTATTAACTATAATTAATAAATAATTAATAATATTAATATAAAACTTATACTTATAATGTCTCTTTTCTGTGTTCAAAAACACTAAATGTCCACTTTCCGCATTTCCTACTTTCTTACTTCAGCTTATAAAGATGGTAATACCCCGCCGTTAATCTGCGATAATGGTTCGTTATTCGGTGATAACCGGCCTTTATCTGGTGGCGGGCGAAGAGGTGCTTTTCGGGGCGAAAAAATATGCTTTTTGCGCATTTTTTCTTGCGAAAATATTTGGTAATATCAAGAATATTTTGTATCTTTGCAATGTAATCAAAGTGTTGGTTACAAGCGGGATTTGAGCCACCCGGTGAAGCTGGCTCGCTTAATAATATAATACCAAGAAAAATATTTAAAAGTTATGATTGAACTGTATCTTTCAAAGGTGACCGAGAATTCGGAATCAGAACAGGCGGGTAAGCTGTATGCCCGCGTGAGTTACAAACAGGCGATGGACATCCACGACATGGCCCATCACATGGCGGAGCACAACACGGCCTTCTCTGAGGGCTTGATCGTGGGCGTGCTGACCGACTTCGTGAAGTGCACGCGCGAGATGGTGCTCGCGGGCAACACCGTGAAGGTGGGCAACCTGGCTATCTTCAAGGCGACGGTGGAGGCTAATGCCCTCGACACGCTCTACGACGCGGAGCAGGACAAGGTGGCCTCGGCTACCATCGGCACGCTGGCCGAAGGGCAGAAGACGGGTCCTGCCGTGAGGGTGGTGAAGCTGTTGGCACAGTCGACGGGCGACTTCACGCGCGAGGAGCTCAAGAAGGACGTGAAGCTGGCTTGGAGCGACAAGACCAAGGCTGAGATCGCGGCTGCGAAGGGTGAGACCTCGACCAGCTCAGGCTCTCAGGGCGGCTCTCAGAGCGGTGGCTCGACCGACAACACTGGCGGCGGCAATCAGGGCGGCGGCTCGACCATTCCGGGCGAGGGTGACTGATTTAAAGGTAAAAAAGTAAAAAGGTAAAAAAAGAGGGCTTGCGACGGTGGATGTCGCAGGCCCTCTCAGTTTGCCTTTTCCGAAATGACGTGTTTGCTTCAGGTTTTGTTGAACAGGCGCGCGATGGCAGCACCGCTCAGGTTGTGCCACACGCTGAAGATGGCTCCGGGGATGGTGGCCATCGGATAGGCGGCGAAATGGAGCGTGGCCAGCGAGGAGGCCAGTCCGGAATTCTGCATGCCCACTTCGATGGCAACGGCACGGCGCTTGGCTGTCGACATGCCGAGCAGGCGCCCGACGGTATAGCCGAGGCCGAGGCCGCAGAGGTTGTGGAGCATCACGACCGCTACGATCACGAGTCCGCCCGAGAGCAGCTTCGAGGCATTGGCAGCGATGATGATCATCACGATTAGGCAGATGGTGATCGATGATAGGGCAGGGAGGTAGGCCGTGCACCGGTCGGTCAGCCGAGGCCAGAGGCGCTTGACGGTCAGACCCAGCACGATGGGCAGTATCACGACCCAGAGGATGCTCAGCAGCATGCCGGCGACATCGACATCGACCGTCTTGTCGGCCAGCAGCCACACCAGCAGCGGTGTCATCACAGGGGCCAGCAGCGTGGAGACGCCCGTCATGCAGACCGACAGCGCCAGGTCGCCCTTGGCCAGATAGGTGATGACATTCGATGCCGTGCCGCCGGGACAGCAGCCCACGAGCACGACGCCGACGGTGAGCGCCTCGTCGAGCGAGAACGCACGCGCCAGCAGCCAAGCCAGCAGGGGCATCACCGTGAACTGCGCCAGGCAGCCTGTGATAACGTCCTTCGGGCGGCTGAACACGACACGGAAGTCTTCTACATGCAGCGTCAGTCCCATGCCGAACATGATGACGCCCAGCAGGGGGTTGATCACAGTCGGTTTCACGTGGCTGAAGAGCTCGGGCAGCAGCAGGGCAACGACGGCGCACAGCAGCACGAGCATGCCCATGTAGTCGGAAATCAGTCGGCAGAGTCTTTTCACTTTACGGGAATCTTATCGATGCGGCGCTGGTGGCGTCCGCCTTCAAACTCGGTCGAGAAGTACTCGTCCATGATTTTGCGGGCCATCTCCTCATCGATGAAACGGCCTGGCATCACCAGCACGTTGGCATTGTTGTGCTGACGGATCAGGTGGGCAATCTCGGGAATCCAGCAGAGGCCGGCACGGATCGACTGATGCTTGTTGAGCGTCATGTTGATGCCTTCGCCCGAACCGCAGATGGCGATGCCGGGGAACACCTCTCCAGCCTCGATGCCCTCTGCCAGGGCGTGGCCGAAGTCACTATAGTCGCACGACTCCTCGTTGTAGGTGCCGTAGTCCTTATACTGGTAGCCCTTCTCCTCGAGGTATTTCTTAACGAACTGTTTTAAGGCAAAACCTGCATGGTCGCTTGCAATGCCTATTGTCTTAATCTCCATAGTCATCAATTTAAAAGGCGCGGATTACGCGGATTGACACGGATTAATTTTAGTTCTTCGAGAGAACCGATCCGTGAAATCCGTGTAATCCGTGCCAGATTATTTATCCAAGAAGGGCTTTAACCTGCTTGTAAACATTCTCTCCGGTGAAGCCGAGCTTCTCGTCGAGCACCTTGTAAGGAGCTGAGAAGCCGAAGCTCTCGAGACCCCAGACAGTACCGTCGGCACCTACGAGACCCTCGAGGTTGACGGGCAGACCAGCGGTCAGACCGAACTTCTTCTTACCGGTGGGCAGCACGCTCTGCTGATACTCCTTCGACTGGCTGCGGAACAGACCCTCAGAAGGCACACTCACGATGCGAACCTTCACGCCGTCCTCGCGGAGCAGCTTGGCACCGGCCTCAAGCGTAGATACCTCGGAACCGCTGGCGAGCAGGATGACATCGTAGTCGGCATCGGAACCGGCAACGACGTAGGCACCCTTCGTGGCCTGCGAGTAGTCGTTGCCCTCGGGCAGCATCTCGATGTTCTGACGAGAGAAGATGAGGGCGGTAGGCGTCTCGGTGTTCTCCATAGCCATGCGCCAGCAGACGGTGGTCTCCTCGGCGTCGGCAGGACGAACGACGAGCACAGAGTTCTTGCCGTGGTGGTTCTTCAGCTTCTCCATCAGGCGGATCTGTGCCTCCTGCTCAACAGGCTCGTGGGTAGGTCCGTCCTCGCCGACGCGGAAGGCATCGTGGGTCCAGATGAACTTCACGGGCAGCTCCATGAGGGCAGCCATACGCACGGCGGGCTTCATGTAGTCAGAGAACACGAAGAAGGTACCGCAGGCGGGGATGACACCACCGTGGAGGGCCATACCGATGCAGCAGCAAGCCATCGTGAGCTCGGCTACACCAGCCTGGAAGAAGGCACCGCTGAAGTCGCCGCGAACGATGTCGTGGGTCTTCTTTAGGAAGCCGTCGGTCTTATCTGAGTTGGAGAGGTCGGCAGAGGCGCAGATCATGTTGGGCACCTGCTCGGCCAGTACGCCGAGAACGGTAGCGCTGGCACCACGGGTAGCAGCACCGGCCTTCTGCTCCACCTTCGACCAGTCGATCTTCGGAGCCTTGCCGCTGAACCAGTCCTTCAGCTGCTGAGCCTTCTCGGGATTGGCCTTTGCCCATGCCTCTTTCTTGGCATAGCGCTCGGCGCAGATCTTCTTCAGCTCTTCGGCACGCTTGGCGTACATCTCCTTGACTTCGGGGAAGATCTGGAACGGATTCTCGGGATCGGCACCGAGGTTCTTCATCGTGTTGATGTAAGCATCGCCGCCGAGGGGAGCGCCGTGGGTAGCGCAGTTCGACTCGTAAGAGCTGTTGTCGGCCTTGCGGGCACCCTTGCCCATCACGCAATGACCGATGATCAGGCTCGGACGGTTCTTCTCAGCCTGAGCGTTCTCGATGGCCTTGCGGATCTGGTCGACGTCGTTACCGTCGATCTTCTGAACGTACCAGCCCCATGCCTCGTACTTCTTGGCGGTATCCTCGGTGGTTACCACCTCTGTCTTCGTGGAGAGCTGGATGTCGTTGGCATCGTAGAACATGATGAGGTTGTCGAGGCCGAGGTTACCGGCGATACGGCCAGCGCCCTGGGAGATCTCCTCCTGAACGCCACCGTCGGAGATGTAAGCGTAGATGGTCTGACCCATCACCTCCTCGCCGAGACGAGCCTTCAGGAACTTAGCTGCGATGGCAGCGCCGACAGCGAAGGTGTGACCCTGTCCGAGCGGACCAGAGGTGTTCTCGATGCCACGTGCAATCTCGCGCTCGGGATGACCCGGTGTGACTGAACCCCACTGGCGGAGGTTCTTCAGGTCCTCGAGTGTGTATTTGCCGATGAGGCAGAGCTGGCTGTAGAGCATCGGAGCCATGTGGCCGGGATCGAGGAAGAAACGGTCGCGGCCTTCCCACTCGGGATGCTCGGGATCATAGACGAGATACTCACTGTAGAGCGTGTTGATGAAATCAGCACCACCCATGGCACCACCGGGGTGTCCAGACTTGGCCTTCTCGACCATTGAGGCAGCGAGAATACGGATATTGTCCGCTGCCATGTTCATAATCTTGTTGTCGTTCATGTTTTTTAGTGTTTATTTGATGTTTAATACGATAATAGACTTTGCAGGTACTTTCACGGTGAGCACGCCCTTCTTCAGCTTGGCATCCTTGTATTCCTTGGGAGCCACGACATTGGGGTGCTGGAAGTCGTTGTAGTCGTCGGCCTTCTTCGAGGTCAGGATACGACCGCTGACGGCTTTGGCCTGGAAACCGTCGATCTGGAAGTCGATGGTCTGGTCTTTGTCGAGAGATACGTTCGTGACGGCGAGCACGAGACTGCCGTCCTGTGTCTTGGCTGCAGAAGCTGAAAGAAGCGGGCACGGACGGGTGGTGTTGTCAGTCGTCTTGGCCTTCTCCTTGAAGTACTCCTTGCTGCACTGGATGGTCTCCGACTCAAGGTCGAGTGGGAGATAGGTAGCCTCCTGGAACGGGGTGTACATCTCGAAGACGTGGTAGGTCGGCGTGAGCACCATGTGGCCTGTGCCTTCCTGGTCGGTGAGGATCATCGACTGGAGCACGTTCACCACCTGGGCGATGTTGGTCATCTTCACGCGGTCGGTGTACTTGTGGAACACGTTGAGCGAGAGGGCTGCCACGAAGGCGTCGCGGAGTGCATTCTGCTGATAGAGGTGGCCAGCGATAGTGCCCGGCTCCTCGTCCCACCAGGTGCCCCACTCATCGACCAGCAGTCCGATATGGCCCTTGGGGTCTTTCTCGTCCATGATGGCCTTGTGCTTCTTGATGACCTCCTCGATCTCCAGACACTTGCCGAGGGCCCAGTAGTACTGGTCGTTGTCGAAGTTGATGGCAGAGCCTTTCGGACCGTCCCAGCCTGTGCAGGTATAGTAGTGGAGACTGATGCCCTGCATGCGGCGTCCGATCTTCTCCATCAGCACCTTCGTCCAGTTGTAGTCGTAGTCGGAGGCACCGCTGGCGATGCGGTAGAGACGATTCTCGCCCTGATCGCGCAGATAGGTGTTGAACTTGCGGAACTCGTCGCTGTAGTATTCGGGTGACATGTTGCCACCACAGCCCCAGGCCTCGTTGCCGATGCCGAAGTACTTCACGTGCCAGGCCTTGTCGCGACCATTGGCGCGACGCAGGCGAGCCATCGGGGTGTCGCCGTCGCTGGTCATGTATTCCACCCACTGGGCCATCTCCTTGACGGTGCCAGAGCCGACGTTGCCGCTGATGTAGGGCTCGCAGCCGAGCATCTCACAGAGGTTCAGGAACTCGTGGGTGCCGAAAGAGTTGTCTTCGATGGTGCCGCCCCAGTTGTTGTTGCGGAGAGAGGGGCGCTGGTCCTTAGGACCGATACCGTCCATCCAGTGGTAGTCGTCGGCAAAACAGCCGCCAGGCCAGCGGAGTACGGGAATCTTCAGGGCCTTGAGGGCTTCGAAGACATCCTTGCGGTATCCCTTGATATTGGGGATCTGAGAGTCTTCACCTACCCAGAGGCCACCATAGATGCAGCTGCCGAGGTGTTCAGAGAACTGGCCGTAGATCTCCTTGTTGATCTTGGCGCCTGCCTGGTCGGCATGCACGGTAGCTTTCACGTTTTCGGCCGATGCCGACAGGGTGAAGGTTGCTACAGCAGATAGAGTGATGAGTAGTTTCTTCATTGTTGTTATACCTTATATAAATAAAATACGGATAAGCAGGGGAAATCCCCCCACTTATCCAGAAAAGATTACAGCTTGTTGTCGACAGCACTCTGCTCGACGGGCAGGCACTTCTTGTAGTTCTCGATGTACTTCTCGAATCCGGCCACATCCTCGGCTGTTGGGGCGATAGACACGCCCTTGTTGCCTGCGAATACCACTTCCTCGAGATAGTCGGCGAGGTTCAGCTTGTCAGGATTATTCACCATATATCCTGCGAGCAGGGCGATACCCCAGGCACCACCTTCGCCAGCGGTCTCCATCACGGAGATGGGCGAGTTGAGGGCTGCTGCCAGCATGCGCTGACCGACGCCCGGTGTCTTGAAGTAACCGCCATGGCCCGTGATGCGAGCCACCTTGACCTGCTCTTCCTTCAGCAGGATGTCGTTACCGATCTTGAGCACACCGATGGCACCATAGAGGTGGGCGCGCATGAAGTTGGCGAGATTGAACTTGTCGTTGGCAGAACGGATGAACATCGGGCGACCTTCCTGCAAGCCAGTCACAGGCTCACCGCTGACGTAGTTGTAGGCCATCAGGCCACCGCAGTCGGCATCACCCTCGAGCGCTTTGTTGAAGAGCTTACCGTAAAGTTCGTTCATATCAACCTTAATGCCAAGCAGTTGCTGATATTCCTTAAAGAGTCCCACCCAGGCGTTGATATCGCTGGTGCAGTTGTTGCAATGAACCATGGCAACGAGCGAACCGTCGGGCGTGGTCACCATGTCGATCATCTCGTAAGGCTTCGAGAGCGGCTTCTCCAGCACAATCATCGAGAAGGATGAGGTGCCTGCAGAGACATTACCCGTGCGCTGCTTGACGGCGTTGGTGGCAGCCATACCTGTGCCGGCATCACCCTCTGGAGGACAGACGGGGATACCTGCTTTCAGATGGCCAGAAACGTCGAGACGCTTAGCACCTTCCGGTGTCAGGAATCCGGCATTCTCACCAGCCACGAGCGACTTGGGCAGGATGTCGAGCAGCTTCCAAGAGAAGCCTTTTGGCGCAATGAGATTGTCAAACTTCTTAACCATCTCTGCGTCGTAGGTCTTGGTAGCAGGATCGACAGGTATCATACCAGAAGCATCACCCACACCGAGGACAAACTGACCAGTTACCTGCCAGTGGACATAGCCAGCCAGGGTGGTCAGGTACTTGATGTCGCTGACATGCTCCTCGTTGTCGAGGATGGCTTCATAGAGGTGGCTGATACTCCAGCGGAGGGGGATGTTGTAGTTGAAGAGTTTGGAGAGCTCTGCGGCAGCCTTGCCGGTGTTGGTGTTACGCCAAGTGCGGAAAGGCACGAGGATCTCCTGCTTCTCGTTGAAGGCCATGTAGCCGTGCATCATGGCAGAGAAACCGATGGCTGCAAGTGCTTCTATCTCGCAGTCGTACTGCTTCTGCACATCCTTGCGGAGTTCGGCATAGCAGTCCTGGAGTCCATACCAGATGGCTTCTATGGAGTAGGTCCAAAGACCGTCAACCAACTGATTCTCCCATTCGTGAGAGCCCTGTGCGATAGGCTTGTTGTCCTCGTCGATGAGGACGGCCTTGATGCGGGTAGAGCCAAACTCGATACCGAGAATGGCCTTACCTGCTTCAATAGTCTGTTTTGCTGTCATATCTTACTTCAAAGCTTTGTTCAACATGTAGTAAATCTCGTTGTTCTGCAGCTGCTGCTTGAACTCGTAGGTCTTGGTGTCCTTGTTGATCTTGACATACTCGATACCGAGCATCTCAGCGAAGTCCTCCCAGTACTCTTCGGTGATATCGTAAGAGAAGGCACTGTGGTGGGTACCACCAGCGAGGATCCATGCGCCAGCGCCAATCTCGAACGTGGGCTGCGGTACCCAGAGGGCACTTGCCACGGGCAGGTTGGGCATGGGCTTCGGCTCGATGCACTCGACCTCCTGAGAAATCAGGCGGAAGCGGTTGCCGAGGTCAACGACGGTAGCCTTGATACCACGACCGACCTTTGAGGTGAACACGAGGCGGGCCGTCTGCTGCTTGCGAATACCAATACCGAGGAAGTGAACTTCCAGCTTTGGCTTATCGACAGCGATGAGCGGACAAACCTCGAGCATGTGGCTCTGCAGGCAAGAAGAGCGGTCGCCGGCGAAGTTGAGGGTGTAGTCCTCGAGGAAGGAGCAGCCAGTAGGCAGACCCTGTGAGATGACCCAGAGTGTACGGAAGAGACAAGCCGTCTTCCAGTCGCCCTCGGCACCGAAACCGATACCCTCGGCCATCAGGCGCTGAGAAGCCAGACCAGGAATCTGGTCAAAACCGCAGAAGTCAGGAGCATCGATGTCAGCATCGCCGAGGTCATCGAAGTTGGTGGTGAAGGCGGTAGCACCCTCATCCTTCAGCACACGGCGCAGGGCGATCTCAGCCTTGGCGGCATTCTTCACCTTCTGCCAGTAAACCTCCTCGCCGCTCTCGTCGATCTTGATGGTGTATTGCTGCTTGTATTCCTCGACGAGTGCATCAGCCTCTGCGTCGGTTACCTTCTTGAAATACTCCATCAGCGAGCTGACGGGATAGTAATCCACGTGGTAGCCCAGGCGCTGCTCGAACTCTACGCGGTCGCCATCAGTCACAGCCACGTTGTTCATGTTCATACCGAACATCAGGCAGCGAACGTTTTTGGCATCAGCCACACCGGCAGCCACGCGAGCCCAGACGGCAATCTGCTTTTGAGCCTGCTCGTCCTTCCAGTAGCCGCAAACCACCTTGCGAGGTACGCGCATGCGGGTGCAGATATGTCCGAACTCGATGTCGCCGTGAGCACTCTGGTTGAGGTTCATGAAATCCATGTCCATGGTCTCCCAGGGAATCTCGGCGTTATACTGTGTGTGGAAATGGAGCAGAGGCTTCTGCAGATCCTGCAGACCCTTGATCCACATCTTGGCAGGCGAGAAGGTGTGCATCCAGGTGATGATACCTACGCACTTGTCGTCGTTGTTGGCAGCCTTCATCACGTCTTCCACCTCCTTGGAACTGTTGGCTGTGCCTTTATAGACCACCTTGATGGGGATGATGCCACTGTCGTTCAGACCGGCCACCATCTCCTTGGAGTGTCCATCAACTGCAACAACGGCGTCACCTCCATAGAGGAGCTGTGCACCAGTTACCCACCAAATCTCATAATTGTCAAATGCCTTGATCATAATCGTTGTAAGTTTTAATAATTAGTAATAGTATGATTTATTTCTTTTTCTGTCCGTAATAAGCGTTGGGACCATGCTTGCGCATATAGTGCTTCTCTACGAGGAGCGGATTCATCGTCGTATTGGGATTGATGGAGAATGAGATGAAGGCCATCTTGGCGCATTGCTCCATCACCTTGGCGTTGTAGACCGCATTGTCGGGAGAGGTTCCCCATGAGAAAGGACCATGATTCTTCACCAGCACGGCGGGGGTATGGTCGGGGTTGATCTTGCGGATGTTCAGGATCTCGTCCACGATGACGTTACCAGTCTCCAGTTCGTAGTTGCCCTTGACTTCTGCCTCGGTCATGTCGCGGGTGCATGGGATATCCTGATAGAAGTAGTCGGCGTGAGTGGTGCCGATGTTGGGGATATCGCGACCTGCCTGTGCGAAGGCTGTGGCATAGGTGGAGTGGGTGTGAACGACACCCTTGATGTTAGGGAATGCTTTATAGAGCACAAGGTGGGTTGGAGTGTCGGACGACGGGTTGAGGTCGCCATCGACCACCTCACCGGTGTTGAGGTCCACTACCACCATATCTGATGCTTTCATTACATCGTAGTCAACGCCAGAGGGCTTGATGACTACCAATCCGTTTTCACGGTCGATACCGGATACATTACCCCATGTGAAGATGACAAGTCCTTGCTTCACGAGGTCAAGGTTAGCCTTGAATACTTTTTCTTTGAGTTCTTCTAACATAACAGTTACATTTTAAAGGTCGGGTCTTCATTATATACCCTTTTGTTGAAACGATAGAGGTAGGCGCCGCGCTTAGAGCTGGCCTTGTCGATGAGTTCTGTCTTCTCGATAAAGTCCATCTCCTTGACATGCTTGCGGAAATTGCGCTTGTCGAGTTCCACGCCATTGACAGCCTCGTAGAGCTTCTGCAGCTGCGTCAGCGTAAAGAGACTCGGCAAAAGACGGAAGCCGACAGGCTCGGTAGCCAGTTTCTGCTGCATCATTTTACGTGCTTTCAGCACCATCTCGTTGTGGTCGGAATAAAGTTGGGGGATCTCGTTGACATCCATCCATACTAGTCCGTGGGCACGGCGCAGGATGTCGTCATAGTCTTTCACATTGATAAGGGCGTAGTAGGCAATTGAGACAACGCGCTCGCCCGGGTCACGGTCAACGTTACCGAAGGCACCTACTTGGCGCATGAACAGATTTCGCAGGCCTGTCAGTTCGAAAAGAGTGCGGCTGGCAGCGTCGTTGACGCTTTCGTCGGAGCGAACGAAGCCTCCGTAGAGACTCCATTCGCCACGACCCGGGTCCATCTTACGTTTGCCTATCAGGATCTTCAGCTTACCCTCGTCGAATCCGAAGATAATACAGTCGACTGACAGCCAGACCTTGGAATGTTCACCATAGAAAGTGTTCATATTCTTCTTTTAAGCAGTTTACCAGAAATAAGCATAGAAGCAGCCGCAGAGGCCTACCACGAGCAGCGTGCCCAGTATATCCCAGATGCCCCAGCTCTCACGGATACTCTTCTTGAAGTCGGATGTGAAGGTGATAGCCTCGATCTGTGCCTTAGAAGGAGCAGGCGTGAAGCAGCTGACGCATACCATCAACAAGATGATGAATACGAGCAGCCAGCACTCAAAGACGAGCCAGTTGGTCTGCCAGAACCAAGTGGTGGCATCCCAGAAAGCACCCTCCATCGGATCCTTACCGGTATTCGTGATGACATTGGTGACCAGACGCATCATACCAACGACGAAACCGCCGATAAGTCCCCACTCACCAGCCTTCGGCGTGATCTTCTTGGAGAAGATACCCAAGGTGAACACAGCCACCATCGCAGGAGCCAGCAGCGACTGGATGCCCTGCAGATAACTGTAGAGTGAACCGAGCGACATCATCACCGGCATCCAGATAAGACCGAGCAGCACGACGACAACGGTAGCCATACGACCTACGAATACGTAGTGAGCCTCGCTCTTGCCCTGTTTCATGGGCTTGTAGAAGTCTTCGGTAAAGAGGGTAGCGCAGCTATTGAAGAAGGCTGCCAGAGAAGCAACCAGGGCGCAGACGAAACCAATCGTCACGATACCCTTGATACCAGCGGGCAGGATGTTCTTCACCATCAAGGCGAAAGCGGCATCGGTATCATCCATCACGAAACCGTTGATCTCGGGATGCTGTGCCAGAGCGGCAGCAATCATACCAGGAATCAGGAACATGAAGCAAGGGAGAATCTTGAAGAAACCTGCAGCGATAGTACCACGACGGGCGCGGGCCATCACAGCGGCATTATCCTCACCAGGCACCTGACCAAGTACACGCTGAACGATGTGCTGGTCGGTACACCAATACCAGAAACCGATGATACATGCACCGAGGAATACGACGTAGCCAGGATACTCTGCGTACATCGGGTCGCCCGGGTCGGTATGGAACATGTGGTTGATGCCATAGCCATCGTGCATAGAGCGGGCGGTGTCCATCATCATCGTCCAACCTTCCGTGATGCTACCGCCACCGAGTGTGGCCAGACCAAGGAAGAGTACGAGGAACGAACCGATGATAAGAATAGGTGTCTGGATCGAGGAGAGGGTCATCACACCCTTCATGCCACCGAATACCGTGAATACTGCCGTAACGGCAATCAGACCGATGGCACCTACCCAGAAGTTCAGGCCCAGCAGATACTCGAAGAAGATACCACCAGTGAATGCGGTCACGGAGACCTTCGTCAGCACATAGGCCACGAGCGTGATGATCGACAGCCATGAACCTGTGCGCTGGGTGTAGCGGAACTTCAGGAAGTCGGGCATCGTGATAATCTTTCCCATCTTGTTGATGAGCAGCTGATAGAAGGGTACGAAGAGCCAGCCGAGAATCAGGATCATCCATCCCTGCATCTCCCAGTGGGCCATACCTACACCGTCTTTGGCGCCTGTACCAGCAAGGCCAACGAGGTGTTCTGAACCGATATTGGCGGCGAAGATAGCCATACCAATCACGTACCAAGGCTCACCTTTACCGAAAAGATAAGCCGATGAGTCTTCGCCCTGCTGGGCTTTCTTGTCTTTCCAGATAGCATACCAGACGGCAGCTACCACTCCACAGAGGCCGATGGCGAGAATTGCCCAGTCGAGCCAGATGAATTCATGTGAACTCCAATTCATTGTTGTTAATTAGTTATTAGTTGTTAGTGATTATTTGATCGAGAACTTGTATGCAGCATGGCTATAGTACTTCTCGCCGGGGTTGAGCCTTGCTTGTACCCATTCAGGCTTGTTGGGTGAGTCGGGATACTTCTGGCTCTCCAAGCAGATGCTGACATGCTTGGGGTAGGTGAGACCGTGCTTGCGGGCGATTTTCGCATCAGGACCAATGCCCTGGAAATTACCACTATAGACCTGAACGCCCGGTTCGTTGGTGTACATCTCCATGAAGATGCCCGTCTTTGGCGAATAGAGGCTTGCACAAACCTGTGTGTCGTCGCCCTTGCCATCTTTAAATGTGTTCAAGCACCAGTTGTGGTCGTAACCTGTGGCATTCTGAATCTGGTCGTATTCTGAGTGGATGCTGTCACCTACGGCATGCGGCGTGCGGAAGTCCATTGGCGTGCCCTCAACCGATCTGATCTCTCCTGTAGGAATGTAGAGCTTGTCGCTGGGGGTGAAGTTGTCGGCATTCACATAAAGCACCATGTCATAACCAGGCTGTGTGAAATCACCGCTCAGGTTATAATAGTTGTGGTTGGTCTGGTTGATGATGGTTGGCTTGGTCGTCTCAGCCTCCCAGATTATGTCGAGCATGTTGTTGCTGGTAACCTTATAAGTAGTTACGGCCATGATCTTTCCAGGGAAACCGTTCTCGCCGTCAGCAGCAACAATCGTCAGTTTCAGGATGGAATCGCCAATCTGTTCAGCTTCATAGACCTGATGCATCCAGCCCGAGTTGCCACCACCATGCAGGCAGTTGGGACCATCGTTGCGTTTCAGCTGATACTCGGTCTCGTCGAGGGTGAACTTCGCATTCTTGATGCGGTTAGCATAACGGCCGACACTTGAACCATAGTCGCTGGGCGTGTTGATCGTATCAGCATACTGGGCAATGTTGTCAAAGCCGAGCACGACATCAGTCGGCTTACCGTCTTTGTCGGGAACGCAGAGCGATACCACACGACCACCATAGTTGGTGATGCACACTTCCATGCCGTTGGCATTCTTCAGGGTATAAAGCTTCACGGGCTTCCCCTGAATCGTGGTGTCAAACTTGGCAGGGTCGAGACCTGAAACCGTCAACTGTGGTCCTTTCTGACCGCCAGCACAAGCTGTGAGCATTAATGCTGCTGCACTAAGACCCATCAAAGATGCTTTCAGTACTTTCATTTTTTCACTTGTTTTAAGTTCGTTATTTTGCGTAATTATCTATTTTGGGTGTAAATTTACGACTTATTTTTGAATTTGCAAGCAAAATAGACATAAAAAATAGCGGTAAAGTGTAATTTTTACACCTTACCGTTAATATTTAACCTTTATAAACACTCAAAGTGGTGTTTATGCAGGTTCAGAGTTAGCAAATCTTACGTGAACCGTCGCCGATGACAACATCATAGACTTTAGGCTCATGACCGTATTTTGCATTGAATTTCTTCTTGGCGTCTTCAACGAACTTCTTGTAAAGGTCATTGCGTACCAGATTGATGGTACAACCACCGAAACCGCCACCCATGATGCGAGAACCAGTCACACCATTCTCTTTGGCAATCTCGTTCAGGTAGTCGAGTTCCTCACAGCTCACCTCATAGTCCTTTGACAGACCTTCGTGTGTCTGATACATCAGCTCGCCAACTTTCTCGTAGTCGCCTTCGTTGAGGGCGTCGCAAACGGCCAGTACACGGTCTTTCTCACCGAGTACGAACTTGGCACGCTTGTAGTCTTCCTCGCCGACCTCGGCACGAACCTCGTCGAGTTGTTCCCATGTGCAGTCGCGTAGTGTCTCGAACTTGCCTTCCGGATGCTTGGCGGCAATGTGCTTCACCACGTTCTCGCATGAGTTGCGACGATCGTTATAAGGCGAACCTGCCAATTGGTGCTTCACGACAGAGTCGAGCAGTACAAGGCGGTAGCCGTCTGGTTTGAAGGGGAAGTACTCGAACTCACGGCTGCGGCAGTCAAGGCGCATCAGGCAGCCAGCCTTGCCGAAGACAGAGGCGAACTGGTCCATGATGCCACAGTTCACACCGCAGTAGTTGTGCTCGGTAGCCTGTCCGGCAAGTACCATATCCCACTGAGAGACTTTGTTCTCACCGAAGATATCGTTCAAGCCACAAGCGAAGCAACTCTCCATGGCAGCTGAAGAAGACATGCCGGCACCAAGGGGAACATCACCAGCAAATGCGATATTAAAACCTTTAACGGGTACTCCCAACTTCTTCATTTCTAAAGAGATACCATAGATGTATCGTGCCCATGAAGCCTTAGGACCTTTCGGGTCGCTGAGCTTGAAGTCCACACGATCCTTCAGGTCGATTGCATAAGCCATGACGGTATCTTCAGTACCGTTAGCCCTCATCTCGGCCATAACGCCCTTGTCAACAGCGCCTGGGAATACGAAGCCACCATTATAGTCGGTGTGCTCACCAATGAGGTTGATACGTCCTGGAGATGCATATACATTGCCGGTCTTTCCATCAAAATGCTTAATGAAACGGCTTCTTACAAATTCAATGTCCATAATTCAAATACAGTTTATTAGAGTTTAAAATATCAATCAACGGGAATGTCTTTGTTAACGTTCTTACATCCGATAAGTGCATAGTAGAACATGTAGGCCATAGCGAGCAGATAGATGAAATAGCTCGGCATGTAACCCATAATGTCAGCAAAGAAATTCTGTACAACAGGCAGAACGCCTCCACCTACTACCATCATCATGAAGATACCAGAGGCCTGTGCGGTATATTTGCCCAATCCTTCTGTTGCGAGGTTGAAGATAGAGGCCCACATCACGGAGGTGCAGAGACCGCAGAGCACGAGTAGCATAGCACTCATAGGTACAGTAGTCATCTCGATGCTACCCTCAAGGATCTTCACCAATGGCATCGTTACGGTGACATCTTTCGGAGTCAGGATCGCTGCGATGATGAGGATCATGCCGACAAATGTCGTGCAGAGCATCATCTGGCGTGACGACACCTTAGCGGCAATAGCACTTGAGATAAGACGACCGACCAGCATCAGCAGCCAGTACATCGCAGCTACAGCACCACCGATCGTGGCTGCATTGGCAAGCAGGCCTGCACCCTTCTCAGAAGTATCAGAGAGGTAGAAATTCAGACCGCCAGGGATACCGACCTCAACACCTACATATACGAAGATGGCGATGACGCCAAGCAGGCAGTGGCGGAAAGCCCAGGGAGAATGCTCGAAGACGGTATCTGCAGTAACCTTACCCATCTCTGGATCCTGAATGGGGATGAAGAGCAGGGCTATGAAGGCTGCTGCGAAGACGGTCATGGCGATGTACATCACCAGGTTCACGTCGGCCATCTGGGTAGAAGCAGTCACAGTACCGATCAGCGCACCGACGAGCATCGGAGTCATGGTACCGGAAAGTGAATTCAGTGTACCACCGATCATGTTCAACTGGTTACCGCGGTTACCACCGCCGCCAAGCAGGTTCAGCATCGGGTTTACAACGGTGTTCAGGATGCAGACGGCAAAACCTGAGATAAAGGCACCGAAGAGATAGATGCAGAAACCAGAGATACCTCCAGAGAATCCTGAGAGGAACTGGATCAGCACACCTACGAAACCTACGGCAATACCGATGAGAGCAGTTTTCTTGTAGCCAACCTTCGTCAGCATCTTACCTGCAGGGATACCCATGAACAGATAAGCGAAGAAATTCATGAAGTTACCCATGATTCCGAGAACGTTCGAACCGCCAATCTCGGGCTGGTTCTTCCAGATGACTCCGATAGGAGCACCAAGATTCGTTACAAACGAAATCATAGCATAGAGAAACATCATCGTAATGATTGCGATGATACTTCCATTCTGTTTTTGATTACTCATAATAATATATAAGGTGAAATGGTTGATTCAGTTACTCCACTACGCCGAAACGATAGATGGTCTTCTGCTTGTAGCGCTGTCCGGGATTCAATACAACGCTGGGGAAATACGGACGGTTTGGCGTGTCGGGGAAGTGCTGAGCCTCGAAGCAGACTGCTGATCGGTATGGGAATGTGCAACCATTAGCGCCCTTATAACCTGTTTCGTAGTTGGCTGTGTAGAGCTGCATGCCTGGCTCAGTGGTGTAAACCTCCATCGTACGACCACTCTTCGGGTCTGTGACTTTTGCTGCAAATGAAAGTTCGCCTTCTTCCTTCTTGTTCAAGACGTAGTTGTGGTCATAGCCCTTGCCGAACTTGATCTGCTCGTGGTCGGCATTGATATCCTGACCGAAGCTCTTCGGCTTGCGGAAGTCGAATGGTGTACCCTCAACCTTCAGGATTTCACCTGTTGGAATGGCTGTGGCGTCAGTCGGCAGATAGAAGTCTGCGTTGATCTCACAGATCTGGTCCTCGATAGTGGGAGTAGGATCTGCTGTTCCTGCCAGTGAGAAGAAGGCATGATGGGTCAGGTTGACAATGGTCTTCTTGTTAGTGGTAGCCAGATACTCGATGACCAGCTCGTTCTCGTCGGTGAATGTAAACTCAACGGTTACATCAAGTTCGCCAGTGAAACCTTCCTCACCATATGATGAGATACGGTGAAGGGCTAAAGAACGAGGCCCCATCTGACGGGCATCCCAAACCTTGGCATTGAAGCCTACTGCACCACCATGAAGATGGTTGGGACCGTCGTTGAGGGCCAACTGGTATTCTTTGCCGTTCAGCGTGAACTGACCCTTGCAGATACGGTTACCCCAACGACCAATCAGTGTTGAGAGGTAGGGCTCATTGCCGCTTGTAAGTTGTTTGATACTGTCGTGACCTTGAATAACGTTGCCTACTTTGCCATCCTTGTCGGGCACCATGATAGCGCAGATTGCACCACCGTAGTTACTGATTGCTACTTCGAAGCCTTTACGGTTTCTGAGGATGTACAAATCGGTTTTTTTACCATGAATAGTGGCCTGAAAGTTTTCTCTTTTCAGACCGCACAGATTCGCTGTTTCTGTTGTGTTCGCCATATTGATAATGTTTTAAGTTATGGATTTTTTGCAAAGTAACAGAAAAAAATCCAAACAGACGAATTTAACAACGAAAAAAATGTTTCGGATGTATTAAAAAACGCTAAATGCAGTTTTTAAGGAAATCTGCAACGATATAACTGCTACCTCCAATGAACACAAAGTCCTTTTCGTCTGCAGCATTTACAGCAGCCTCGTAGGCCGAATTTACATCGGGAAAACCCTTGCCTTTGATGCCGAAATTCTGCGCATAGAGACACAGGACGTTCTCTGAGGCAGACCGCTTGTTGTTTGATTTTGTAAAATAATAGGTAGCCTCTTTCGGCAGGAGGGCCATCACGCCCTCGATGTCCTTGTCTTCTACCATGCCGAAGATGATGTGCATGTGCTTGCAGGGAACATTCTGCAACTGTCGGCTCAGCCATTCCCATCCGGCTACATTGTGGCCGGTGTCGCAGATGGTCAAGGGTGCGTCCTTCACCTTCTGCCAGCGTCCCTTCAGCCCCGTCAGCTCACAGACGTTCTTGAAGGCGATCTTGACCTCTCTGTTCTGACAAGTCTGTTCTGGCTCGCAGATGACGGGATACATATAGCCTTGCTTCTCCAGTTGCCTGATGGCGCAAAGCACAGTGTTCGTATTCTTCTCCTGATAGTTGCCTGCGAGTTCACCTTCGATGATGCCGTAATCTCGTGTTTGGTACAGCAGTCCTTTCTCTGTGGCGTCGCAGGCCGTCACTTCCTTATCCGCTTCTGCAAACGTGATGGGGGCTTTTGCCTCTGCGGCGACGGCCTCGAACACCATCTTGGTTTCGGGAGTCGTCTCGCCAATGACAACAGGTACACCCTGTTTGATGATACCGGCCTTTTCCATCGCGATTTGTTCCAATGAGTTGCCTAGGAACTGCGTATGGTCGAGTCCGATATTGGTGATGACGGAGAGCACAGGGAAGATGATATTGGTGCAGTCGAGTCGGCCGCCCAAACCTACTTCGATGACGGCGAAATCCACTTTCTTGTCGGCGAAGTACTTAAAAGCCATCGCCGTCACTACCTCGAAGAAAGAAGGGGAGAGGGGTTCGAAGAATCCCTTCTCCTTTTCCACGAAGTCGACGACGTAGTCTTCATCAATGGGTTGGCCATTGATACGGATACGCTCTGAGAAATCTACAAGATGCGGTGACGTGTAAAGTCCGACCTTGTAGCCGCACATCTGGAGGATGGCTGCCAGCGTGTGGGCGCAAGAGCCCTTTCCATTGGTGCCTGCCACGTGAATAGTGCGGTAGTTCTGATGTGGATGATTGAAATGATCATCCAGTTTCAGGGTGTTTACAAGACCTTCCTTATAGCCTGAAGCGCCCTGTTTCTCAAACATGGGCATCTGGCCGTAGAGATATTCACACGTCTCCTTGTAGTTCATGCGTCAGTATCAGTTAAAATAGTTCTTAAAGCGCTGGAAGATAGAGTCGCGTGTCTGCTTGTCGCCCTTGAAGTTGTCGCTGTCGCGGAACTGCTCAATGGCTTGTTTTTCTTCACGACTGAGTGTGCGTGGCACATAGACGCTGATGTTCACCACCAGATCGCCTTTTCCTGAACCATAGCCTTGTACGGCGGGAAGACCTTTGCCGCGCAGTCTCATCGTCTTGCCTGGCTGTGTACCGTTTTCAAGTTTCACCTTGAGTTTTGTGCCCTCGATGGTTGGAATCTCCACCTCACCGCCAAGAGCTGCTGTCGGGAAGTCGAGCAATAGGTTGTATATCAGGTCGTTGCCGTCGCGAACGAAGGTGTCGTGTGATTCTTCTTCAATGAACACCTGGATATCACCGTTCACGCCGTTATGCTGGCCGGCATTACCTTTGCCTGGCACATTGACAACCATTCCTTCTGCAACACCAGCGGGGATGTTGATCTCCACCACTTCCTCGCCTTTCTTGATACCTGTGCCGCCGCATTCGTGACACTTGTTCTTGATGACCTGACCTTCACCGCCGCATACAGGGCATACGCTCTGTTGCTGCATCATACCGAAGATGCTCTGGGTGGTATGGGTAATGACACCTGTACCATGACAGGTCTGACAAGTCTCCTTCCCGCTACCGTCTTCAGCACCAGAACCGTGACAATGCTCGCAAGGCACGTCTTTGCGCACCTTGAATTTCTTGGTGACGCCCGTGTTGATTTCCTCTAGCGTGAGCTTCACTTTCAGTCGCAGGTCGCTACCGCGGTGCTGCTGTGGACGGCGCTGGCCGCCGAAGCCACCGAAACCGTGCCCGCCGAAGATATCGCCGAACATCGAGAAGATGTCGTCCATGTTCATCGAAGTGCCGCCGAAGCCGCCGAAACCACCGAAGCCTCCACCACCCATCGGGCCGTCGAAGCCAAACTGGTCGTATTGCTGACGGGTCTTAGGATCGTGGAGAATAATGTAGGCCTCTGCGGCCTCCTTGAATTTCTCCTCGGCTTCTTTGTCGCCGGGGTTACGGTCGGGGTGATACTTGATAGCTATCTTTCGATAGGCCTTCTTGATCTCGTCCTCTGAGGCGCTCTTGTCAACGCCCAGCACCTCATAGTAGTCGCGTTTCTGTGCCATATTATTGTCCTACTGCCACTTTTGCGTGGCGGATTACTTTGTCATTCAGTTTATATCCTTGTTGCAGGCAGTCGATCACCTTGCCTTTCTTGTCGTCGCCCATGCCTGGTACCATTGCTACTGCTTCGTGAACGTCGGTGTCGAAGTCTGCATTCTCTGTCTCGATCTTACTGACGCCTTGTGCCTCGAGTGTCTTCATGAACTTCTGGTGAATCAGTGACATTCCTTCGCGGAGTACCTCTGGGTCGTCGGTCTTGGCACCGTTTTCGATGGCGCGCTCCATGTCGTCGATGATAGGCAGGATAGCCGTGATCACCTTCTCGCCGCCATTGAGGATCAGTTCTGCACGCTCTTTCAGGGTGCGTTTGCGATAGTTCTCAAACTCTGCCACTGAGCGCAGCCATTTGTCTTTCAGGTCGGCAATCTCTTCTTGTGCTTTTTCCAGCGGGTCTTTTTCTTCTTCTTCAGAAGTCTCTTCGCTGTTCACTTCTTCTTTTTCTTCTGCCTCTTTGGCAGTTTCGTCAACGGGAGCTTCGTTCTGTGTCTCCTCGTCTTTGATCTCAATATCTTTTTCTGTCATAATAGCGTTGTTTAAAGTTCTACTCTCACATCAGCAAAAATCGTGCCGATTACTCGTACATCTTCGCTTTTTGTTCCTTGATGGCCTCGTCGTAGATGTAGTCGTCGTAGGTCATCAGTTTGTCGATGGTTCCCTTCGGGGTCAGTTCGATGATGCGGTCGGCTACGGTGTTGATGAACTCATGGTCGTGTGAGGCGAAGAGGATATTACCTTTGAACTGGATGAGGTTGTTGTTGAAAGCCTGAATAGACTCTAGATCCAGGTGGTTTGTCGGTGTGTCGAGGATGAGGCAGTTGGCGTTCTTCAACTGCATGCGTGCTATCATACAGCGCATCTTCTCACCACCGGAGAGCACGTTCACATGTTTCAGCACGTCCTCCTCCTTGAAGAGCATGCGGCCCAGGAAGGATTTCATGGTGACCTCATTGCCCGGACCCCACTGTGAGAGCCAGTCCACGAGGTTCATCTCGCTTTGGAAGAACTCGGTGTTGTCGAGTGGCAGATAGGCGGTCGTGATAGTCACGCCCCATTTATAGGTACCGGCCTGTGCTTCGCGATTACCGTTGATAATTTCGAAGAGGGCTGTCATGGCCTTGGGGTTGTGTGAGAGGAACACGGTCTTCTGACCTTTCTCGATGGTGAAGTTCACGTTGTCGAAGAGTACTGTCCCGTCGGCATCAACGGCTTTCAGTCCTTCTACCTCGAGAATCTGCGTTCCAGGCTCACGTTCCATTGAGAAGATGATACCAGGGTATTTGCGGGTAGAGGGCGTGATCTCCTCCACATTCAACTTCTCCAGCATCTTCTTGCGTGAGGTGGTCTGCTTCGACTTTGCCACGTTGGCAGAGAATCTTCTGATAAACTCCTCCAACTGTTTCTTCTTCTCCTCGGCCTTCATCTTCTGGTTCTGAGCCTGACGGAGTGCCAGCTGACTGGATTCGTACCAGAACGAGTAGTTACCAGAGAAGAGCGTCACCTTGCCGAAGTCGATATCGACGGTCTGCGTAGAGACGGCATCGAGGAAGTGACGGTCGTGGCTGACTACCAGCACGCACTGTTCCAGATTGGAGAGATATTCCTCGAGCCACTGCACGGTGTCGAGGTCGAGGTCGTTGGTAGGCTCGTCGAGCAACAGGTTGTCGGGGTGTCCGAAGAGTGCCTTCGCCAGCATGACGCGCACCTTCTCGTTGTTTGAGATATCCGACATCTGCTTATAGTGTTGTGACTCTTGAACACCAAGATTCTGCAGTAGCTGGGCAGCCTCGCTCTCTGCTTCGTAGCCGTTCATCTCGGCAAAAGCCATCTCGAGTTCTGCTGCGCGATTGCCGTCTTCCTCGCTCATCTCGGGCTTGCTGTAGAGGGCTTCGCGCTCTTTCATATTGTCCCACATGGGCTTGTGTCCCATGAGCACAGTGTCCATCACCGTATATTGGTCGTATTTGAAGTGGTCCTGTTCCAGCACGCTGAGGCGCTCGCCGGGCTGCATCTCTACGGTTCCCTTGTTGGGCTCCAGTTCGCCGCTGATGGCGCGGAGCAGAGTTGACTTGCCGGCACCGTTGGCACCGATGATGCCATAGATGTTGCCACTTGTGAACTTCAGGTTCACGTCCTTGTAGAGGACTTTCTTTCCAAACTGTATCTGCAGATTTGTTACTGTTATCATCTCTTACTTATACCTTATTAATTATTTCGGGCTGCAAAGGTACAAAAATAAAATGAGACTTCCAAATTTTCTACAACATTCCTTTTGTCGAAGGCAGTTCGTAGTGGTAGATATCTCGGCGGACGGCCATTTTCAGTGCTCGTGCCAGCGCCTTGAAGATACCTTCGATCTTGTGATGTTCGTTCTGTCCTTCGGCCTTGATGTTGAGGTTCATCTTGGCAGCGTCGCTGAGTGACTTGAAGAAATGTAAGAACATTTCAGTAGGCATCTCGCCGATTTTTTCGCGCTTGAAGTCGGCATCCCATACAAGCCAGGGACGGCCGCCGAAGTCGAGACACACCTGACAGAGACAGTCGTCCATCGGTAGGCAGTAACCATAGCGCTCAATGCCGCGTTTGTCACTCAGAGCCTGAAGGATGCACTCGCCGAGGGCGATGGCCGTATCCTCGATGGTGTGATGCTCGTCCACCTCCAGATCGCCCTTCGTGCGAATCATGAGGTCCATCATGCCGTGCTTGCCAATCTGTTCCAACATGTGGTCGAAGAAACCTAATCCGGTGCTGATGTCGCATTTGCCTGTGCCGTCAAGATTCACCTTGATATGGATGTCTGTCTCCTTCGTCGTGCGCTTCACCTCTGCGATGCGCTCGCCTGCGAAGAGTAGTTCTGCGATTTTATTCCAAGTGATACCTTCATCGCTTATAATCAGTGATTTGCAGCCGATGTTTCGAGCAAAGATTCGGTCTGTCTCGCGATCTCCAATCACGTAACTGTTGGCGATGTCGTAGTCAGGGTTGTCGATGTATTTCTGCACGAGTCCTGTGTTGGGCTTGCGGGTTGGCGCGTTGTCCTCTGGGAAGTGCGGGTCGATGAGTATCTCGTCGAAAGTGATGCCTTCGCCCTCGAGTGTCTGCAGGATGAAGTTGTGTACGGGCCAGAAGGTGTCTTCAGGGAAACTGTCTGTGCCCAATCCGTCCTGATTGCTCACCATGACGAATTCAAAGTCTAGTTTCTCGCGAATGAAGGCGAGGTTGCGGATGGCGCCCTTTACGAACTTCAGTTTCTCAAAGCTGTCGATCTGCTCGTCGGCAGGCTCCTCTATCAAGGTGCCGTCACGGTCTATAAACAATAGCCTTTTCTTCATTGTTAAGATGCTTCTTTGTGTTAAATTCTTTCCTTTCTATTTCTCGCTGTGCGATTGAGCCGCGCAACATGTAGGTCGGGCCGATGAACGTCAGCCATACATAGGCCTGGATAAAACCTGCCAGGAGGAACACGCCGATGGTCAGCCATCTGACGTATTCAGGCATGCCGCTGGGGTCACCGTTGATCACGCCCATCTGTGACTGCCAGTTGGCAGCCATCATGATGAATGTAGGCAGACAGGTCAGCATCGCCAGGACTGATACCACGAAGAGGCAGAAGATACCCACCAGCAGTACCATTCCCAGATGACGCAGCCATAGACGTGGCTTGATTTCCGCTTTCTGCAGCAACTGGCGCTTGTGTAGCCGCCACGAGGCCGTATAGAGTAGTAGCACGACGGATACCAGAGCCAGAGCGGCACCTGCCAGCAATAGGCTGGGGGATACCAATACCGGCAGGGCTGAGGCGGCTGCCGACAAGATGGCGAATACGATAGCCAAGGGCCACGTATAGCGGAATATCTGTCTGAATCCTGCTGCATAGAACTTATAGCCGTCGCGAATGCATGCCTGACTGCTGCGGCTCTTCAAAAGCGTAAACTCGTTGTCTTTTTCCATCTTTCTGAATTTTTTCCGCCTGCAAAGTTACTAATTTTTGGCCACTGAATCGACCTGTGGCGCAGTTTTTTTTCAAGAAAGAGTTAAAAACCGTGTAATCTGTGTTGTGTGCGCACAAAAAATAGTATCTTTGCACCTGTTATTTATAATGCACTCACATGAAAGAGTTAAGATGGGGCTTCATCGGCTGTGGTGAAGTGACAGAGAAGAAGAGCGGTCCGGCTTTCAGCGAGGTAGCTGGCTCGAGTGTCGTGGCGGTGATGAGCCGCACGGAGCAGCGAGCTCGTACCTATGCCGTCCAGCATGGTATCAGCAAGTGGTACACCGATGCGCAGGAGCTCATCGATGATCCCGACGTGAACGCCGTCTATATCGCCACACCGCCCTCCAGCCACGCCACCTTTGCCATCATGGCGATGAAGGCTGGCAAGCCCGTCTATGTCGAGAAGCCGCTGGCGGCCAGTTACGACGATTGTGCGCGTATCAACCGCATCTCCGAACAGACAGGCATCCCTTGTTTTGTGGCCTACTATCGCCGTTATCTGCCTTACTTCCAGAAGGTGAAGGAGATTGTCAAGAGCGGACAGATCGGTCAGATCTGTAACGTGCAGATCCGTTATACGGAGCCTTTGCGCGAAGCCGACCTCGAGGCCATCCGCAACCATGCGCCGCTGCCTTGGCGCCTTCAGCCCGAGATTGCCGGTGGTGGTTATTTCTACGATATGGCTCCTCATCAGCTCGACCTCCTGCAAGATATGTTCGGCGTGATTCTCGAGGCGCGCGGTATTTGTGCCAATCGTGGCGGATACTATGCCGCTGAGGATTCCGTCAGCGCCTGCTTCAGCTTCGAGAACGGACTTCTTGGAAGCGGTTCGTGGTGCTATGTGGCCCATGAGAGTGCACGCGAAGACTGTATTGAAATCATCGGTACTGAGGGACAGGTCAGCTTCTCGGTATTCGACTATAAGCCCATACGTTTGCAGACCAGTCAAGGCGACGAGCGCATCAACGTGCCCAATCCGCCATACGTGCAGTATCCGCTCATCAAGGCGGTCATCGAGCACCTGCAGGGACTTGGTATCTGCACCTGTACGAGCGTGTCGGCAACGCCTGTCAACTGGGCGATGGATCGCATCTTGAGTAAGTTCTGAGGCTGCTGATGAGATTGTTGCCGATAGTGCTGATGCTGACTGTGGCTTCTGTCGTCTGTGCAGAGGAACATAAGGGCGCCGACGTGCTGCCTACCGATAGCCTCAGGCACAAGGAGATAGGTCTCATTCGTGAGACCATCCGCGAACTCGACCGTACGGAGGACGACTATATCGAGCCCCAGCACTATGAGTTCACCGTGATGCTGCAAGGTACGCGAACCTTCGAGAATTTCGTGCTGCGAAGCCACGATCAGAGCATCACGCTGGCTCCCGACGGACATACCAAGGTGGGCCCCTTCTTCGGCTGGCGCTGGTTCTTCTTCGGCTATACGTTCGACATCAAGAACTTCGGCTTCGGCTCTGGCGGACTGCTCAAGGAGTTCGATCTCAGCATCTACTCCTCGAAGGTGGGCGTCGATGTCTTCCGCCGCCATTCTGGCAGCGACTATAAGATACGCGACGTGAAGCTGGGCGGCATCGATGGCGACCGTTTCGAGGGATTGCCCTTTGGAGGTGTCGATGTGGGGATGACGGGCATCAATGCCTACTACATCTTCAACCATAAGCACTTCTCCTATCCGGCAGCCTTCAGTCAGTCCACTTGTCAGAAAATCAGCTGCGGCTCGTGGATGGCAGGGTTGGGATATATCAGAAATACGCTCGAACTCGACCATAAGGCCCTCGAGCAGACGCTGGAGAGTAGGATGGACAAGGGGCACGAGGTGCAGCTCGACAGCGGCATGATGTTCAACAGCGTCAAGTACAGCGACTTCTCGCTCTCTGCCGGCTATGCCTACAACTGGGTGTTCGCCCGCGACTGGCTCTTCTGCAGCAGCGCGCAGATGGCCGTCTCCTACAAGACCAGTAACGGAGATCTCGCCGAGGAGAAGAACCGATTCGACATCTCGAAGTTCAATCCCGATTTCATCGGACGCTTCGCAGTGGTCTATAACAATACGCGCTGGTATGCGGGTCTGAGTGCTATCTTCCGCACCAACAACTACTCGACCTCGCGCTTTAAGATGAATAATATCTTCGGCACCATCAACGCCTACGTCGGCTATAACTTCGTGCTGAAAAAGAAATATAGGAAAAAGAAATGAGACATATCTTCACATTGCTCTTCCCCCTCTGGCTGATACCAGCCACTGTGGTGGGTGCCGATAAGGAGGCCGTCACCTACCAGAAGAAGGATAGCGTCACCGTCTGCCGTCTGCTCGCTGCATCACGGCAGCTGCCTCGCGGCACCAATCTCCAGCTCTTCTTCGCCAGAAAGTTCCTCGGACTGCCTTACGTGGCCCACACCCTCGAAATCAACGACGATGAGCGCCTCGTAGTGAACACCCGTCAGCTCGACTGTACGACGCTTGTCGAGAATGTCACCGCCCTTACGCTCTGCGCCCAGCGCGGACAATATACGTGGCGCGACTACCTCCGCACGCTGACCGCCATGCGCTACCGCAATGGCAAGATCACCGACTATACCAGCCGCATCCATTATTTCACCGAGTGGATCACGGCCAACACCAAGGAGGGCATCGTCACGGAGATACAGTCGCCAAATCCGCCGTTCTCGGCCGTCCAGCAGGTCAGCGTCAGTTTCATGAGCAACCATCCCAAGAGCTACAAGGCCCTGCGCAATCATCCTGAGTATGTCGCTGACATCAAGAAGATGGAGCAGCAGGTCAGCGGACAGCGCTTCCGCTATATCCCCAAGACTGCGGTACGCAATCACTCTCAGCTCCGCAAGGCCGTGAAGGACGGCGACATCATCGCCATCACGTGTCGAAAGAAGGGACTCGATATTGCCCATCTCGGCTTTGCCGTCTGGAAGGAGGGCAAGCTTCATCTGCTCAACGCCTCACAGTTGCGCGGACAGGTCGTCGAGGAGCCGAAGATACTCTATGAGTATCTGCAGGAGCATCCGACGCACACAGGCATCAGAATCATTAGAATTAATAAATAAAACTAACACAGAAGAATTATGGAATTACCTGATTTTATGAGTTATGCCAACCGATTCTCGCAATCGGACTTCGTAGAGAAAATATCTCGCATCGCCAAACGTGCTGGTGCCAAACTGGTCTATGCGGCGCTCATCCTGTATTATACGCTCCAGAGCGATAAGGTGAGCAAGACCGACAAGGCCATCATCATCGGTGCGCTGGGCTATATGATCAGTCCGCTCGATGTCATCCCCGATGCCATTCCCATTGCTGGACTGACCGACGACCTTGCCGTGCTGCTCTATGTACTGAAGAAGGTGTGGACGGATATCGATCCTGCCATCATGGACCAGGCCAAGAAGCGACTCTCCAAGTGGTTCGACGAGGAGGAGATTGCCGAAATCAATAATCTCTTCGACAATGAGGCGTAATAAGATTTACGGGAAAAAAGAAAAGAGAGCACCGCAATGCTCTCTTTTTTTAACTCTCTCTCTCTTCAGAGGTGCCTGGCGGATTCGAACCGCCGTAGACGGTTTTGCAGACCGTTGACTAAGCCACTCATCCAAGGCACCAAAAAGAAATGCACCCATCGTTTTTCTGAATGCGGGTGCAAAGTTAGTCATAAATTTCGACACTGCCAAATTTTTAGGCCGTTTTTTGTGTCTTTCGTTCGCATTTTTCTCTTCTGTCTCTTTGTTTCTGCGCTTTCAGGGGGCATCCTGCGCATCCATAGCAGGGATCGGAAGCCTTTCTGAAGGTGTCGTACACCCGCCAGCCAGCATAGCCGCAGGCCGCTGCGATGGTCAGGAGGGTTATCGTCGTCTGCATCATCCTTAGAGCTTCGACAACTTGCGGAGCATCACCTTGTTGATAATCTGAAACCGATGGCCGCGCCTTCCGATGTCTTCACGTACATTATTTATATTATTAAAGAAGTCGCTGAAGGCGTTGAGCAGGAAGTTGGGCTGACTATTGTCTTCGACGGCCTCTGGATTGGTGACGATCTTGATGCCCAAATGCTCGATATGCACATCGACGTCCTTGCCCGTCATGATGGGGTCGCCGTCGTAGTGGATGGCACCCTCCGTCTCCCTGTGTATGTGGAGGCTCTTAGTGCGGAAGGTCTTGATCTTCGAGTTGTTCGTCAGTGTCTTCATGAAGAGGTCGGCAGCTATCTGGGGGGCCTCGAGTGTGTCGAAGGGTTCCATGATGATCACGTCCATCATGCCGTCCTTCATCGTGGCACCAGGGGCGATATAGGCGTTGTTGCCGTATTGCGAGGCGTTGGCACAGGCGATGAGAAAGGCTTTGTAGCGCTTGGCGCCCGTTTCGTCCTCTACTTCGTAGGTCTCGGGACGGTAGTTCAGACCTTCCTTCAGCACGTTTTCCACATAGGTGATCGGGCCGCGCTTGCCGGCCTCCGCGAACTTCAGTGAGATGAAGGCGTCGAAGCCCATGCCGCAGGTGCAGAAGAAGGGCAGGTCGTTGATCACGCCGTAGTCGAAATCCTCGATACGGCAGGCGTTGATGATGCGGATGGCACTCTTGATGTCGAGCGGCAGACAGAGATGCCGAGCCAGTCCGTTGCCAGAACCGCAGGGGATGATGCCGAGCGCCGTCTTGGTGTGTACCAGCGAGCGAGCCACCTCGTTCACCGTACCGTCGCCACCGATGGCCACCACCACGTCGATGCCCTCAGTGGCACTCTCCTTGGCAATCTCAGCCGCATGGCCGGCATATTCCGTCAGCCTGAGCTCATAGTCGAACTGCTCTTTGTCGAGCAATTTGTCGATGAGCCCTGGTATCTCCTTCTTCGAGTGGGTGCCCGAAATAGGGTTCAGAATGAAGACAATGCGTTTCTTTTCTTCCATAATCTAACTGCAAAGATACAAAAAAAGGTTGGAAAACAGGGCTTTTATAAAATAAAAATACAGAAAAACCACTTTTATTAAGAAAAACTTGCACGAATTGATAAAAAATGTGTAACTTTGCACGCTGAAAGTAAAATTTATATTGATACCTATATCAGAAATGGGACAGTTACAAGAAAAATACAAGCACTATCGTGAGCCGCAGAAGTATATGGAGGCTGACGTGTATCCCTACTTCCGCGCCATTGAGGGCAAGCAGGGTACAGAAGTTGAAATGGGCGGCCATAAGGTGCTGATGTTCGGCTCCAATGCCTATACAGGTCTTACCGGTGATCAGCGTATCATCGACGCTGCAAAGGCTGCACTCGACAAATACGGATCGGGTTGCGCCGGCAGCCGTTTCCTCAATGGTACGCTCGACCTTCACGTCCAGCTTGAGAAAGAGATTTCAGAGTTCATCGGCAAGGAAGACTGCCTGTGCTTCTCTACAGGTTTCTCTGTGAATCAGGGTGTGCTGGCTATGGTGGTCGGAAAAGACGACTATATCATCTGCGACGATCGCGACCACGCTTCAATTGTGGACGGTCGTCGTCTTTCGTTTGCCAAGCAGCTCCACTACAAGCACAACGATATGGAGGATCTCGAGCGCGTGCTCCAGAAGCTCCCTTACGAGGCTATCAAGCTGATCGTCGTCGATGGCGTCTTCTCGATGGAGGGCGACCTCGCCAAGCTGCCTGAGATCGTTGAGCTGAAGCACAAGTACAACTGCTCGATCATGGTCGATGAGGCTCATGGCATCGGTGTCTTCGGCAAGCAGGGTAGGGGCGTGTGCGACCACTTCGGACTGACCGACGAGGTCGATCTCATCATGGGCACCTTCTCTAAGTCGCTCGCTTCCATCGGTGGATTCATCGCTTCCGACTGGGATACGATCAACTTCCTGCGCCACACTTGCCGCACCTACATCTTCTCTGCATCCAACACGCCAGCTGCTACAGCAGCAGCGATGGAGGCCCTGCACATCATCCAGAAGGAGCCCGAGCGCATTCAGGCCCTGTGGGATGTGACTCACTACGCCCTGAAGCGTTTCCGTGAGGAAGGCTTCGAGATCGGCGATACCGAGAGCCCCATCATCCCGCTCTATGTGCGCGATGTCGATAAGACGTTCCTCGTAACGGCACTCGCCTTCAAGGCCGGTGTGTTTATCAACCCTGTGATTCCTCCCGCATGTGCACCTCAGGACACGCTCGTACGCTACGCCCTGATGGCTACCCACACCAAGGAGCAGGTCGATCGCTCAGTGGTAGCGCTGAAGAAGATCTTCGTCGAGCAGGGCATCATCAAGTGAATACAGTTCACACATCATCAAAAGTTTTAATATTCATCATTGGCCGCGGGAGTTTTCTTCTGCGGCTTTTTTATGGAAATCCGAAAAATATTCCGCAAATTATTTGGATAACTTAAATATTCTTTGTACCTTTGCACCCGCAAAACGAACAACGAGGTGTAGCGCAGTTGGTAGCGTTCCTGGTTTGGGACCAGGCTGTCGCAGGTTCGAGTCCTGTCACCTCGACCACCCTTAAAAAATAAACCGCTGATTCATAATGGATTAGCGGTTTTTTTTGTGCTTGCGTCCCAAAATCTTGTGTTTCTCATATTATTAGAAAAATGCCGATGCAAGCATCCTCTTCTCTTTCGATGGCTATATTTTCCAGATTTGCACCCTGGGACTATCGGTGAGGAAAAGAAAATCCTCAAAGCAGGCGATGGCTATTATGTGGCTCCAAACCTGCTTCATGGTTGTGTCTGTCTGGAGGCTGGTGTTCTCATCGATACCTTCACTCCCATGCGCGAAGATTTCTTGAAATAAGTGACATCCCGCTGATCCCTTATTTGCTAAGCCGTTCCAAGGCCGTAGAATCAAGCCGGTAAACCGTCCAATCCTTCATAGGTACGGCTCCAAGTGAGAGGTAGAAGTCTATGCTTGGCTTGTTCCAGTTCAGGCATGTCCATTCCATTCTTCCACAATGGTGTTCTCGTGCTATCTTGACTAGATGCAGCAGCAAGGCCTTCCCATACCCTTTACCACGATCGTCTGGCCAAACAAACAAGTCCTCCAAATACAGCCCTGAGTGTCCGATGAACGTTGAGAAGTTGTAGAAATAGAGGGCAAAGCCAACCTCACGACCGTCCACCACGGCAAACACTGCTTCAGCCCTTTGTTCATCAAACATTTCCCGTTCCAATACATCTGGCGAGGCAATCACCTCGTTCTCCATCTTCTCATATCGGGCAATGCCCCTTATGAACTCCAGCAGCATTGGCACGTCCTGACGTTCTGCCTTGCGAATCGTTACATTTCCCATAAATCAACAATTTGGAGAAAGCGTTTTATAAATCTTTATAGCATCCTGCATAATCTCATCATGGTCAAAGGCCAGCTCTGGCAATGCAGATAGTGGGAACCACTGCGCTTTTGCCGCATCATCCTGGCCTGTAACAGCAACAGGTTCATCGATGATGGCCAGATAAGCAACAGTAATGGTTCTTCCCCTTGGGTCACGATCAACCTTGGAATATGCTCCAATCTGATGCACATTCGACAGTCTTAGCCCAGTTTCTTCCTCCAGCTCTCTTATGGCGCACTGCTCTGTAGTTTCGTCCATATTCATAAAACCACCTGGAAATGCCCAGCCGCCCTTGAAAGGTTCATCCCCTCTCTGAATCAGTAGCACCTTCGGCTCTGCCTCCCTCGTTATCACGATGCAGTCTGCCGTAACTGCAGGCCTTGGATATTTATATGTGTATGCCATATTTTACAAGTTTATCTACTAACTCCTTACAGTTACTTTATTCGTTACTATTCTCTCGTTCTTTCAAAAACCGCTTCAGCAGGAAGGTGAGGAAATACGGGAAAGTGTAAAACTGCCCGTTCCACCCGATGTTCTTGTAGCCCAGTTTGATGCCGTACTTCACGTCGGGATAGGAA